>ENA-ORKT01000131-ORKT01000131.1-human-gut-metagenome-genome-assembly--contig:-NODE-131-length-11693-cov-6.46279_pt1 | contig 11693 bp, 8 predicted proteins | sample MGYA00243061_ERZ508811 | MGnify/ENA primary metagenome ERZ508811 (study PRJEB26277, sample SAMN04329794) | human gut metagenome | biome: human-associated habitat | host: Homo sapiens | place: USA... | reverse complement strand
CGGCTCCTCGGAGTCCTGGCTGCCGTGTTGCAGCAGGTACCAGGCCAGGCAGGGCACCTCGGTGCCGTCAAAGCGGTGCAGAACGGTATCGTGGTCATAATGGAAGCCGGTCTTGGCCAACACGCGGCTGCTTGCCACATTCTGGCTGGCGTGGAACCCGGCCAGCCAGGGCGCACCTACCATGCCAAACCAGTAATCGCGCACGGCAGCGGTGGCTTCGGTGGCATAACCCTGGTTCCACCACTTTTTGCCCAAGGTGTAACCGATCTCATACATGCCGCCCAGCAGCTCGGTTTTCACGTTTTTCCAGGCATAGGGCTTTTCACGCTCACAGGATTCGGCGGGGGCAATGCTGATGCTGCCCATCAGCACACCGGTCACTTTATCGCAGATGCCCCAATCATAAAAATCCGGGCGGTCATATTGTTTGACGATCTCGTTCAGATATGCCATCGTTACCACCCAGTCACGGTGGGGCTCCCAGCGCAGGTAGCGGGTCACTTCCGGGTCATTGGCCCAGTTGCCAAACATCATTTCGCAGTCGTCGGTTGTCATACGACGCAGGACCAGCCGCTCGGTGGTCAACTCTTGTGTGCCGCAATGCTTCATCTTGATATACAACCTTTCCTTTGCAGTAGTTATGCTTGGCTGTGCAGCAGATACCGCCGCACAAAGCCCATAAAGATCTGCCACAGCTTGTACAGCTGGGCACGGTAAATGTTACAGTAAATAAACAGGATTGCTGCAGTTAAAACAAACTTGATGATAAAATTGTGGGCGAACACCACGCCGATCACGGCCACACCCACCGCCAGCAAAAAGCCGCAGATCGTCCGGCTGAAGCTGGGGATGGTGCGGTAGTAATACTGCCCGGTCACAGTGCGGTACAAAAACATCGTTGCATTGGCCGCTACCAGGCCGACCGCGGCACCCATTACGCCAAAACGCGGCACCAGCACGGCGCACACGGCAATGTTGGCCGCAACGCCCACGGCGGTTCCAATCGTATCCTGGAACGGCTTGCGGGCAATGGTGTTGCCGTACACCGTGCCTTCGCACAGGATGGAGAACACCACAGCCAGCATCATCAGCGGAAAGTAGGGCAGGCAGGCCGATTTGGCCGGGAAGATGATGAAGATGATATCCTCAAACATGACCAGCAGACAGAAAAAGCCGAAGATCAGCAGGTTCAGCAGATCATGGATGCGGCCAATGCGCTCCTGCTCGGTGCGGTAATGCGCGTAGACATAGGGGCCCCAGTAGGTGGAAAAACCGGCCTGAATGGTGGTGACAAGCTGGGCCAGGGTGTAGGCGAAATCAAACGAACCCTGCTCCGCCGCGGGGGCGTAATTGCCTAAAAAAGAAAGGCAGATGGCGCGGTACAGCGGGATCAGGATGGCCGCAGGTGCCAACACAATGCCGTAAGGCAGTGCCGCCCGGTAAATGTGGGCATAGGGGCGCAGGCCGCGCACAGGGGCCTCTTTCGTTTGACCTTTAGCAGCCCGCCGCCAATAGAACACTGCGACCCCCGCAAAGCTGCCCACCGCCCACAGCTCAAAAGCTCGGGCGTCCTGGGTCACAACGCAGGCCTGCATCCACAGCGGTTCGGTTGTGTAGGCGCGCTCATTGTTTTCCAGCCGGAGCAGCACGTTGAGGTAACGCACCAGCATGTACAGAGCAGCGTTCAGGAACAAAAACGGCACCAGCCCGGCACCGTTGGCCCCAAGGCCAAAGGCCGCCGCCAGCGGCTTGGCGAAAAAGATGCTGCCGATGCCGCCCACCAGCAGCATGACCAGCACCGAAAGCCGGGTACACGCGGCAAACATGCTGCGCCCGGTGGAACCGGCAGGCGGTTCGTGGTAAAAGCGCAGCAGGCTTTGGTCCAGCCCAAGCATGCCCACGTTCATCAGCGACATGGTGTATGCCATGAAGGAAGCAGGAACGGCGTAGCTTTCGGCGGGCAGGACGCCCTTGATGATAAGCGCTGCGCCGGAAATGCCAAAGCCAAGGTAGGTGGCAATGGAGTATTTCATCACATTTCCGGCAAAGCTTTCAGTTTTTTTCGGTTCAGACATGGCAGGCTCCCATTTGCAGCGGGCGCACCGCAGCGCGCCGGAAAAACAACTTTATTTTACATATGGCCGGATGCGCGCTTCCATGCGCTGGATCTCCTCCGGCGGGATATAGGCTTTGTCCACATAACCGTAAATGCGCTGGGCAAAGTTGGCCAGCGGCGGGCAGAAGGCAAACACCCGTTTGGGTTCCCACTTGTGGCGGTACAGCATGTGTACCCCCGCCAGTGCGCAGAACTTGAGCAGGTTGAAGTGCGGCGTAAAGCCGGGCCCCATCGGTTCATCCCGCGGGGAATTTTTGTACACTTCCTCCAGCAGGTCGGCCATCCGCTTGTAGGCCGGGGCAGGGGAGGGGTCAAAATAGCCCTCAATCACATCCCGTGCAATGGGGAACGGCGGGTTCGGCTGCGCCATGGCAGCGGCAAACTCCGGGTAGCTAGTCACATAGTGAGCATCCTTGTAGATGACGGGGTCATACTCGTGCTCGATGGGCACCGGGCGCAGGATATGGCAGCTTTTGCCCGCCATGTATACTTCGGCCACAGCGGTGCTCATCCAGATGGAGATGGAATCCGCCGCCACAATCCACTGCTTGACGGAATCCGCAAAAATTACATGGAAGTTGGGGCGTTTGGCGGCCAGCTCGTCCAGGGCTTTGCATTTCCATTCGCTGGGGTGGCGGCGGTATACCAGTTCCACCTCCGGGTGGTCACCCAGATAGCGGTCAAACCAGGCCAGCGTTTTTTCCATCGAAACGCGGTTAGTGCGGGCAAAGCCGGAAAAATCCGTTCCCGCCATTTTGGAAAGCTCGGCCACTTCCTGGTCAGTCATGCTGGCATAGCCAAAGCTGGAAATGTACAGGTGCAGCTGTTTGGCGGGGTCAAGGCCGAATTCCTTGCACAGGGTTTCCTTATCCTTAAAGTAGCCCTTGAACTCCGGCCGCAGAAAGTCCATCATCACAGCGCCAGTCACGGGGGTGGTCTTGGCATCCATGCCATGGGCCTGTAACCGCTGGGCGGTGCGCTGGCCCCAGCAAGTCTGCACGCAGCGCTTGGCGTTGCCGTTCATGTTGAACCAATCGCCCTCCTCCTGCGTGTCGGAGAGCATCTGCTCCCAGTGCAGGTTGACGATCTTGTTGCATTTGCCAATGTTGTTGTACACATGGCTGTTGATGGCTTCGTTGTCATACATGCAGCTGGCAACCAGAACTTCCGGCTTGTCTTTGCCAAACAGGCGCAGATCTTTGGCATCCAGCAGCTGGCGGATGCGCACGGTGTAGCCGCGGCGCTCCAGCTCCAATTTGAGCAAAAGATCGCTCTCATATTCCCGAACGGTGTGTTCGTACAAAATCAAAAAGTCCAGTGCCACAGGGGACCTCCTTTTTGGGGTGGGGCAGCATCAGCGCTGCATATCATCAAACAGTTCGGCTGTCCAGTCCGGCAGGCCGGATTTTTCGTCCAGGTGGAACCCGTCAAAAAACTGGGTGTCATCATCGGTAATGCAGCTGGTGCCCCATTCGTAATTCAGCACGGTAAAATTCTGCTTTTCCAATAGCGGCAGAACTTCGTCCTGCATCACGGCGGTAATGCCAAAGGCATCGCATACCTCGGTGCGCACATTGGCGGCCATGGGGGGCAGCACAATGGTCAGCTCCACGCCGCGGTCTGCGCAGCGCTGGGCCATAGCCAAAAACTCCGCCAGCTCGGTTTCGTTCAGTGTCCAGTTCTGGCAGCGGGTGGTGATCAGCGCCGGGTACTCATACAGCTTTTTGTGCAGCGGAATCGTGTTCCCGGCATCATCCAGGTAATCCGCCGCGGTCCAGTCGCCGGATTCAATGGTGTCCGGCGTGCCCTTTACGGTGTCCATAAACACGGTCAGGGCGTTCACGTTGTATTCCAGGTTCAGACAGTAGGCCAGCGGGTTGCGCAGGGTAGCTTCCAGCGCCGAAAAACGGTCGGTGTTATAGCTGCTGTTTAAGGTGTAGAACGAAAGCTCAAACAGAATGCGGTCCACCTGGTTGCCGGAATCCAGCACATAGTTGGCAAGGTCCACACATTCCTTCAGGGACGCACCGCCAAAGGCCAGGTTCTGCCAGCTTTGCCCGGTCAGGGAATCCACAAGGTCCATATCAAAGTGGGCCAGGCGGCTGTCCCCGATGATCAGGTTGGTGCCGGGGCTCTGCTCATAGGCGCGCACACGGGCCACCGGCTGGCTGGAAGAGGCTGTTCTTTTGATGCCAAAATAATTGTTTGGCTCAAACGCCACAAAAAAGGCAAACCACAGATAGACCGGCACGAACAGCAGCGCCAATTTTTTGATGATATGCTTCACGCCGGAAATCTCCTTTTTTCCATAAGATTAAAACCCTGCATAGGGGCCGAACGCGTTGGCATTAAAGCCGCCACTCTGCATGATGTACCCCACCAGGATAAAAACGATCAAAACAACATACAGCGCATTGCGGTGCTTGGCGCTTGCCAGGGCAACCTCAGCCGGTTTGTTTTTGCAGGCAAAATTGCGCCGGTGATCCAGCCAGATGCCAAGCGCCAGCGCCAGCGCAGCGAACGCCCAATAAGCCGCTACCATAATGGTATTGGCGTAAAAGCCGGTATACGCTGTGCTGTACAGCTCCCCGGCAAAGCGGGCGGGGGACCAGCTGTTCATCAGGCAGCGGCCCAGGTAGATGAAAGCATCGCCAACGCCCAGGTTTTCGGCCATGCCGGAAAGGTTGCCGGACCCCACGCGGAAGAACACCATGCTGATGGTCCACAAAACAAACACCACAACCCGCTTGCCCCACAGCACACGGGCCGGGGTGCCGCGCTTTTTGGGTTTGCCAAAACGGCGGTGCAGCAGCTCTTCGCCCACGCGGTAAACCGCCTGCAGCAGACCCCAGATGATGAATGGCGCGGTGCTGCCGTGCCAGAAGCCGGAAGCAAAGAACACGCAGAACACGCACAGCTCGGTGGGCAGGCGGCCAAAGCGGCCAAGATCTGCCCAGGCCAGCGGCATAAAGAGATAATCCTGCAGCCAGGAAGAAAACGAGATGTGCCAGCGGCTCCAGAAGCCGGAAAAGTTGGTGGCGTAAAACGGGGTCTTAAAGTTTTCCGGCAGGTCCAGCCCCAGCACAAGGCCGGTGGCACGGGAAATCTCGGAATAGCCGGAAAAGCTGAAATACAGATAAAAAGTGTACATCACCGCGGTCAAAATCAGCATGGGGGCGCTGTAATCCGCATAGTGGGGGAAAACCGTATCCACCACCATGTTCAGCACATCCGCCACGGCAATGTATTTGAACAGCCCCAGCGCATATAGCCGCAAAGCGCGCACCGTGCGGGCGGCATCAAAGCGGTGCTCGGCGCTCAACTGCGGCAGCAGCGCACCGGCGCGGCAGATGGGCCCCTGGGTGACAGTGGCAAAAAAGTTGAGGAACAGCGCCAGCCGGATAAAGCTGGTTTCCACCTCGCAGTCGCCGCGGGTGGCGTCGATCAGGTAGGCGATTGCGGCAAAACTGGTAAAGCTGATGCCCAGCGGCATGGCCACCGCGCGCCAGCCGTGCAGCACCCCGCCCAACAGGCCGTTATACTTAAAAAAGGCCAGAATGCCCAGCATACCGATCACGCCAAGGCGCAAGAAGGCGGTTTTGTATGCGCCGCCCCGCCAGGCAAGGCCGCGGCCGCACAGGTAGGTGAACACCGCCAGCGCAATGGTGACCGGCAGCATGGCCGGCATGGCCAGCGCATAAAATACCCACGAAGCCCCCAGCAGAAACACCGGCTGCATGCGCACCGGCAGATGCAGGTAAACGGCAGCCACAACCACCCAAAATGCACAGTATTGCAGGCTTTGCAGCCCCATGAGCGCAACCTCCAGACCTAATAGGAGCGGTACCGCACAACGCACGGCGTGCCGCAAAAAATCCACAGGCAGCAAGGATAAAATAAGACCGCCTGCACCCGCAATATGGCAAAATGGCGCAATATCACAGATTAACTAAACTATTATACCTGTTTTGCCTACTAATGTAAAGTGGGCCGCCCCGCGGGGGCAAAATACGCACGAAAAAACGTAAAGAATATTGTTTGCACAGCGGCAACAAAAGCGGCGTTAAAATGTGATAACAAAGAGCAAAATGCGGAATAAAAAGCAAGCCTACTAGGTGTGATAAGTTTCCTGGAACGGTTGCACTGAATACGCGAAAATGATATACTATCATAGTAATAAAAAATAGGCTGGGTGTGTACCAAACTGTCCGGCGGTTGAAATGCTGGTTGGACGGACAGTTTTTGCGGGACTGCAAGCAGGGTTCCGCTGCAGGCTTACGGGAGTGAAAAATATGAAAGTTGTAATTCTTGCCGGCGGCTATGGCACGCGCATTTCGGAAGAAAGTAAGTTCAAGCCAAAACCGATGATCGAAATCGGCGGTATGCCCATTTTGTGGCATATCATGAAAGAGTATTCTTACTATGGCTTCAATGATTTTGTGATCTGCGCCGGGTACAAGCAGCATATGATCAAGGAGTGGTTTGCGGATTATTTCCTGCATACCAGCGATGTGACCTTTGACTTCACCCAGGGCAACGAGATGATCGTGCATGACCAGCACGCCGAGCCGTGGCGCGTGACGGTGGTGGATACCGGCCTGAACACGATGACGGGCGGCCGCATCAAGCGGGTGCAGAAATATATCGGCAACGAAACCTTTATGATGACCTATGGTGATGGCGTCTGCGATGTGAACATTGCCGAACTGGTCAAGTTCCATAAGCAGCACGGCAAGCTGGCCACCCTGACCGCCGTGGTGCAGGAACAGCAGAAAGGCGTGCTGGATATCGGCCAGGACAATTCGGTTCAGGCGTTCCGTGAAAAAAGCGTCAACGATGGGGCTATCATCAATGCGGGCTATATGGTGCTGGAACCGGAAGTGTTTGATACCATCAGCGGCGATGATACCATTTTTGAGCAGGCCCCGCTGCGCGAGCTGGCAGCCAAAGGCCAGCTGATGAGCTATGTGCACCGCGGATTCTGGCAGTGCATGGATACCGAGCGCGAAAAAAGTATGCTGGAAAAAATGTGGGCGTCCGGCTGTGCGCCCTGGGAAGTGTGGAACCAACAATGAACTTGGAATTTTACCTCGGCAATCGCGTGTTTGTAACCGGGCATACCGGTTTTAAGGGCTGCTGGATCTGCCGCATGCTGGTGGGTGCCGGTGCAGTGGTAACGGGTTACAGCCTGGAACCGCCCACAACCCCCAACCTCTTCTCTCTGGCAGGGCTGGAAGGCAAAATGACCAGCGTGATCGGTGATATCCGCAATTTTGCCGCCTTGAAAGCGGCCTTTGATGCCGCCCAGCCGGAAATTGTGCTGCACCTGGCGGCTCAGCCCATTGTGCGGGACAGCTACAAGGACCCGCGCTATACCTATGAAACCAATGTGATGGGCACCGTGAACCTGTTGGAATGTGTGCGTACCGCCCAAACCCCACCGCGCTCTGTGCTGAACGTAACAACGGATAAGGTGTACCAGAATAATGAATGGTGCTGGGGCTACCGCGAAAACGAACCGCTGGATGGCTTCGACCCCTACTCCAACAGCAAAAGCTGCTCGGAGCTGGTGACCCACAGCTATAAAAACAGCTTTTTTGCGGATGGCAGCGTGGCCATCTCCACTGCCCGCGCAGGTAATGTGATTGGCGGCGGCGATTTTGCCAATGACCGCATCATCCCGGACTGCGTGCGCGCGATGGCAAAAGGGGAGAGCATCGGTGTGCGCAACCCGTATTCCACCCGCCCATACCAGCATGTGCTGGAACCGCTGGCGGCGTACCTGCTGATCGCCCAGCGCCAGTATGAGGATAACCGGTACGCCGGCTATTATAACGTCGGCCCGGATGACTGCGACTGTGTGACGACCGGCACCCTGGTAGACCTGTTCTGCCAGGCGTGGGGCGATGGTGCTGCATGGGAAAACCGCGCTGAGGCAAACGCCCCGCATGAAGCAAACTTTTTGAAGCTGGATTGCAGCAAATTGAAATCCACCTTCGGCTGGAAACCGCGCTGGCATATGGCGGAATGTATGCAAAAGACCGTTGCGTTCAGCAAGGTATGGCTTTCCGGCGGGAATATCCCGGCGGAGATGGACAAAGAAATCAAGGAATTTTTGAGTGAGTAAGGGAGCAGACGATGGCAAATTGGAGCAATGAGGCCGAAGCCCGCGAGCAGATCAAGGCGCTGGTGGCAGAATATTACCATGACTTTAAGGAGAAAAAGGCGGATTTCAAGCCCGGCGACCGCGTTACTTATGCATCCCGCGTGTTTGATGAAAAAGAAATGTGCGCCCTGACCGCTGCAACGCTGGATTTCTGGCTGACCACCGGCCGCTTTGCGGATGAATTTGAAAAAGAGTTTGCCAAGTGGATCGGCGTAAAGTTCGCCAACCTGGTCAACTCCGGCTCCTCCGCCAACCTGATTGCCTTTATGGCGCTCACCGCCCCGGAACTGGGCGACCGCCAGATCAAAAAGGGCGATGAGGTCATCACTGTGGCATGCGGGTTCCCCACCACGGTCACCCCGGCGCTGCAGTATGGCGCTGTGCCGGTGTTTGTGGATGTGACCGTGCCGCAGTACAACATTGATGTGACCAAGCTGGAAGCCGCGCTTTCCCCCAAGACCAAGGCAGTCATGATCGCCCATACCCTGGGCAACCCGTTTGACCTGTCCGCCGTCAAAGCCTTCTGCGATGCCCATAACCTCTGGCTGGTGGAGGATAACTGCGATGCCCTGGGCACCCAGTACACCATCAACGGCGAAACCCGCTTTACCGGAACCTGGGGCGATATCGGCACCTCCAGCTTCTACCCGCCGCACCACATGACGATGGGCGAGGGCGGCTGCGTGTATACAAACAGCCCGCTGCTGAACCGCCTGATCAAGAGCTACCGCGACTGGGGCCGCGACTGCATCTGCCCGTCCGGCCATGATAACTTCTGCGGCCACCGCTTTGACGGTCAGTATGGCGAACTGCCCGCAGGCTATGACCACAAGTACGTTTACAGCCACTTTGGCTATAACCTGAAAGTGACCGATATGCAGGCCGCCATCGGCTGCGAACAGCTGAAAAAGTTCCCCAGCTTTATCGAGCGCCGCCGCCATAACTGGGACCGCCTGCGCGCAGCCCTGGAACCGGCCGCTGATAAGCTGATCCTGCCGGAACCGGCCGCCAACAGCCGCCCGTCCTGGTTTGGCTTCCTGATTTCGGTCAAGCCGGAATCCGGCCTGGACCGCAACGCCGTGACCCGCTATATTGAGGACCACAATGTCCAGACCCGCCTGTTGTTCAGCGGCAACCTGATCAAGCACCCCTGCTTTGACCAGATCCGCGGCACCGACGCCTACCGCGTGGCAGGGGAGCTGACCAACACTGACTTTATCATGAACAACACCTTCTGGGTCGGCGTGTACCCCGGCATGACCGATGAGATGATCGACTATATGGCAAAGATCATTATTGAAGCGGTGAACCAGTAAAATGCGCTGATAAGATGAATCAATAAGAAAAAGCAAAGCCGGGCTGATAAGAAAAAATGGCTGCTGCACTGCGGTAAATTATCAATACAGGCTTTGCTTTTTGATTGCTTATAAAGAATAATAAAGGAACGGGATCCATGCAGAAATTGCTTGCGCGGTTGGGAGCAAATAGCTAAAAGTAATTTGTCGCACTGCTTGCACAGTTTATCAAGTTTGGCCTTGTTGGCGTAAGCAACACGGCGGTATCAATGGCGGTGTATTATATCTTTTTGTGGATCAGCCCAGACCTGTATATGGTAGGCAGCGTTCTGGGAACAATTCTGAGCATTGCCAATGCCTTTTTTTGGAACGATAAGTTTGTGTTTACCGGGAATGCAAACGATTGGCGCAGTAAACTGAAACGCCTTGGAAAAACATATGTCAGCTACGGCGGCACGTCGATCCTTTCTAATGTTTTGCTTTGGATAGAGGTTACGTTCTTCAGCGTCAGCAAAACGATTGCGCCGATTGTAAATTTGCTGGTCACGATTCCGCTGAATTTTATCATCAACAAGTTGTGGACATTTAAGGAAAGATAAACGACAAAATGTTTCCTGTCAACGATGTGGAGCTTATCCGGCACGGAAAAGTGCGGTATCGGGATCCCTAACCATCATCCGACTCAACGAGGTTGGTTGGCGGTGCTTTATTGTTGAAAATAAGACTGCAAAATATATCGGTAAAAAAATATGGGAAACCAGGGAACATCTGATACATAACCGGGAACAGAAATAGGGCAAGGCTGTGTATGGACAACATGACAACAAATAGCGAGAATAAATCTGGTATCAGCATTGGATTAGATCAGCTGTTGCTGGAAGATAACAAATCGGTGCAGATGGGACTGAATTATGGCCAGAAAGAATACAACAGCCAGCGCGTGCTGAAAGAGAATAACACGAAACGGAGAAAACACCTTTTTGGTAAAAAAGGAAGAGGGAGCAATCCGTTCTGGAAAAAAACGGCCAAGCTGTACTGTGTACTCAGCGCAGTGTGTGCCATTGTGGTTATGGTAACGCTGTATGTTACCCATGGTGATTTTCTTTCGTACTTTTTATACCATGATACACTGGATGCCGGCATGGATTTTTTCCATAGCATTGAATATGTTCGTGGACGCCAGCCGTATGCGGTGTTTGACACACTGTATCCGCCCTTGGCAAATTTGTTCTTTTATGCCCTGTTTTTACTGGTGCCTGCTTCGGTATCTGATAACTGGACCTATGACTTTGAGGCGTCAGTTGCCATGCGCGGCACAGAAACTGATTTACGCACAACACAGTCGTGCTTTTTGCTATACGTCTTTTTTGTGGTGCTGGCGGTTCTTTTGCTGGCGGTTTTGCTCCGTGACGTGATGCAAAATGCCCAGTGGGCCAGGGCCAGTACGTTTTTTGCCTTGTTCAGCTTTGGTGTGCTTAATGCGGTAGACCGCGGCAATATTATTTTGCTGGCGGCGGGGCTTTCGCTTTTTTTCGTCATGTATCACCGTTCAAAGCGCGCATGGGGGCGGGAACTGGCATTGGTTGCACTGGCAGTAGCAGCCGGACTTAAAATTTATCCCGCATTCTTAGGTGTTATGCTTTTAAGAAACCGGGATTTCAAAGCAGCAATCCGCACGGTGTTTTATGGCATTGCAGCGTAGGTGCTCCCGGAGTTAGCCTTCAAGGCGGGCGTGTACGGCTTGCAGCGTTGGCTGAAGATTTTGTGCTCTTTTGGAAGTAAAAGTAAAACACCTTGGGCAGGCAATGGCATCAACAGCATGTTCGCACATGGGGCGCATCTGGTGGACCTGATTGCCGGAACCAGCAATGCAACGGTATCTTTTTTTGCAGCAGCCTTTGCTGTGGCGGCGGTACTGGTTGTGTGTGCTCTGCTCTGCCGCCAGGAATGGCAGGCGTTGCTGCTGATTACCGTGGCTATGATGTACCAAAGCCAGGGCAACTATATTTACTGCATGGCGCTGATTCCACTGGCGTATTTTCATGCACAGGTAAAGGTGATGACACGACAAAATATATTGCCTATTGCGGTTTTGATTGTATTTATTCTGCCGCTT
>ENA-ORKT01000128-ORKT01000128.1-human-gut-metagenome-genome-assembly--contig:-NODE-128-length-11896-cov-5.84731_pt1 | contig 11896 bp, 15 predicted proteins | sample MGYA00243061_ERZ508811 | MGnify/ENA primary metagenome ERZ508811 (study PRJEB26277, sample SAMN04329794) | human gut metagenome | biome: human-associated habitat | host: Homo sapiens | place: USA... | reverse complement strand
TTTTATTTTTGTAGCACTGGGGATAGTGCAGAGATGCCAATTAAACCAATAAGCGTTTGTGTGGATTTGATTCCACTTATGGAAGGGGAAATTTCACAAGAAGACATCGTTCCGAACCTGTATAATTTAACGCTAGAAAATGGAAAATTGTATCAGCTGCCGTTAACATTTATAATTGATACAGTAATTGCACCGAAGACGCTTATATCAGCACCAGGCGTGACAGTGGAAGAACTGGAAAGTGTGCGGAAGAAAGCAGGATCGGATTGGGTAACTTTTGAGTCATGGAACTCGGCGCAGAATCTGTTTCTGTTAAGCGCACCATTTTATATTGGAAAGTATGTCGACAAGGAAAACGGAGAATGTAATTTTCAGACGCAGGAATTTTATGATTATCTGAGTTGGTGCAAGATGTGGGGAGGAGATGGATCTATTGCACCAGAGGAAGAACATGCAATTTTGCGGTACAAACGGATTAATAATTTGGAGTATTTAGCCGGGTTAAGTGATAGAACGTTAAAATGGTTTGGAACTTACGGATATACATATGCAGGAATTCCAAATGAAACAAGCAGCGGGAGCACATACTGCTTGACATCATCAGTTGGAATATCTAGTCAATGCAATGACATCGATGGAGCACGAGAATTTGTGAAATTCTGCTTTGAATATGCAGGGGAGCACTCGACGACGATCCCTGCCAATTATGAGAAGCTAAAGGAACGAATGAATTTATATATCGCTGGGAACGAGACGGATTGGAGAGGAGAATCGGTTAAGACAAGCAAAGAAGATGCAGAGCAATTTTATGACCTGCTTGATTCGATTACAGAATTAAGAGCTACGGATGATACTGTCATACAGATTATGCAGGAAGAAGCTGCTCCGTATTTCGCAGGGCAAAGTAGCGCTGAACAAGTAGCAGAAAATATACAGGCAAGAGTTAATTTATATTTATTAGAACAAGGATAAACAACAGGATAGCTGTACTCTTCATACAGAAAAGTACAGCTATCCTATTATACAACCCTACATAATTCCTTTGCCTGTAGTGGGGAGCATGTGTGGCTGCGTAATGGAGAGGTGCCCGCAGGTAGATGAGATTATACCACCCAATTTTCAACGACTAGATCAGGAACACGCTCAAACTCTCGGACGTTGTTTGTGACCAGGATCATATCTTCAGATCTGGCGTGCGCGGCGAGCAGCATATCTAATGGGCCAATTGGCGTACCTCTATCCTGTAGGTAGGATCGGATCTCGCCGTATTCCGAAGCTGCTGCAGGCCCAAAAGGAAGGATGCTCAATGGAATCAGGAAACGAAGCAGCGCCTGCTCGTTTTTTGCAGGATTGGAACTGTGCTTCATCCCATACTCCAGCTCGGCCAGCGTGATGGATGAGATACAGACGCCACTATTCAATTCTTTCCTCAGCCGCTGCAATACGTGTTCGGGCTTATTTTTCATTGCGTAGATGCAAATATTTGTGTCCAGCATATAAGTCACAGATTTTCACGCTCCTGTTGGATGCCCTGATCCCGGCCGCCCTCAAAAATATCGTCGGTGAAGCTGTTCAGTCCGTCCATAAAAGTCTGCCACATGGACTCCATCGGCACGAGGATCACGGCGTCGCCGAGCTGCTGGACGATCACTTCATCTGTATTGAAGCGAAATTTCTTCGGAAGCCGCACGGCCTGACTTCTCCCATTTTCAAAAATCTTTGCAGTCTCCATAACTGTCACCTCCCAATTTAATATATATCACGATATATATTATTCGTCAATAGGCTGCTGCTTATTCGCCGAATGTACGTTGATAAAAGCAGCGATATTTCAGCATAGTTGTATTTTTCGGCTGAAAAAGTACAACTATGCTGTTACGCAGCCTCGCATAATTTCTTCGTCTGTAATGGCTATTATGCGGGGCTGCGTAAGGGGCAGGCGTCCGCAGACGCCGTGGGGTTTACCCCGCCCGGCGCAACAGCGCCGGGGAACTCTGGGCATCTTGGATGCCTAATAACGGTTTACCCGTTTGCGCGAATGCGTGAACGGGTAAACCGTTATATCTGTATATACTCGGTTTATGTTGACTTTATCAGCATAGTATGGTAAGATGGGCTTGAACAGAAAAGGACGGTAAATCAGAACTGGCTGGGAGGGAAAACAAATGACAATTAAGGAATATATGCGAAAGGTTGAATCAGCAAAAATGACACCGAAAGATTCGGCTGGGGCCAGTTTTACCGATGCGATGATGGAAACAACCGAAATCTGGAGTAACGATGCTTGCGTGGGCTATTTTCTCCGGGCGGCACAGATCGCCGGTCTGGATCAGGCAGACACTAGAAAGGTCGTGGAAGCGTTCAATACGGCTTTTGATGGAACTTCCGTTGATGAGGCAGCGGATATTTACTGCAAATACTGAGCGGCGGGAAAAGCTCAGTGAATTTTACAAAAAACTCGTCTGGGCGAGTATAAATAGTAATTAGGCCTAGCGCGTCCCGGCAGCTGCCGGGGGTTTAGCAGTTTTTATTTTAGAGCCGCTAAAAAGGTATGATGCACCTTTGTGGTGTGTGGGCTTGCCGTAGTAACCTTTGTGAATTGGAAAGCACATCATGGACCCTGCTGTGAGTAATCTTTGTGAAAGCACAGGTAAGCAGAACGCATCTGTTCACCATCCACCTACTGAACGTTGCCAGTGTACTGTAGAAAGCACTGGAGAGCTGATCCCTCAGAAAAGGATTCGACAGAACCTCAACTGCCGTAGACGCTAATAAATAGGCTGCACACATAAGCAAGAAAAAAGTGTAGAAGAGAAATCTTCAAAACAGTCACACATAAGACTTAAAAAAGTGTACTTTGCTGATCGTCGAGGTTTCTTCGGAAACTGACGTGAAGCGGCTTAGCTTGAACAATGATATAATGTAAATAATTGATATAAAGTATATACAATATATAACTTATGCAAGTTATATATTGTAATGAAAAGGGGGCTACCATTTGGGGCGAAAAAACAAATCATACTCGAAGGATCTGCATCAGCAGGCGTATGAAAAATTGACATCTATGCTGGCGCTGGGCGAAAGCAAGCGCGAGGCAGTTTTGAATGGGACAGCCGATGATAAGATCTTCTCGGTCAACACATACAAGACCTACTGGAAGCACATAAAGTACTTCTTGAAGTATGTCAAGGAAAAATACCCGGAATGTACGACGCTGAAGAAAGCAAAAAGGTATGTCAACGAGTGGCTGCAGGTGCGAGTTGACCAGGATCTATCTGCTTGGACGATTCAGGCCGAGGCGAAAGCCCTGGGAAAGTTGTATGGCATAAAACCAGACGATGAAGACTACTTCAAGCCGCCGAAGCGGAACCGATCAGAAATCAAACGGAGCCGGGGAGATGCCAAGCGGGATCGGCACTTCTCGGAAGCCAACAACGATGAGCTGATAAAATTCTGCCGGGGAACCGGGCTGCGACGCAGTGAGCTGGCAGATCTGAAGGGAACGGATCTGGCGACACGGGAACAGATCGAAGCGCAGATCACGGCGCTAGAACAGATCCCAGAGCAGCAGCGGACGCCGGGTGACACGAAGCGGCTTCAGATGCTGCAGGACACGAGAATGTTTGAGGGCGAGTATTTCATCCATGTGCGGAACGGAAAAGGCGGTAGGGAGCGCGTAAGCCCCATTATAGGGAAAAATCAAACACAGATCATCGACCGGATGAAGAACACGCCGCCCGATGAAAAGGTCTGGCAATTCATTCACCAATGCGCGGACATTCATAGTTACCGCTCAGATTACGCAGTTGCTATCTACAAAGCTCATGCAAGAAAGATCAGTGAAATTCCGTTTGACCGGGTGAATAAAGGAACCGGAAAAAGATATCAGAGTGACGTCTACACTTGCCGCAAGGATGAAGCGGGCAAGAAGCTGGACAAGGCTGCTATGCTGGTCTGCAGCAAGGCGCTGGGGCATAATAGAATCAGTGTTGTAGCGGACAACTATATCCGCGGCCTTTGATGGGAGGCGAATGAGGCATCGAGTACGTAAGGAAACGAATGGGAGGCTATAAAACATTGGATAGCCTTGATTGTGAGTGTACCCATGTAATTCAAACAAGGCAGGAATATGAGATGCTTCTAAATCAGCGCGATAGAGCCAAGCGCGATAAAGAGGAAGCAGAAAGAGCCGCTGCGCGAGAGATATCCAGAGTAAAACAGGAGGCGGCACACGAGGCCGACAGAGCCGCACAGAGGGCGCAAGCGCAGATAGACGACCTTTTTACAGCAGGTGGAGCGGAAAACGGCAGCAATCGCCGACCAGCGCGCACTAAATGCGAACCTTCTCAGAATTTCGCGGGAAAGAGCAAATGCGGATAGAGGGCTGCGACCGAAAAAGGTACATACTGGGTATGTGGTTGTGATGTCCTCCGAAAAAGAAATACGGTACAAAACCGGCAGGAATAAGCTGCTGACGGCAAAGGTATGGGAGACGGTACTTCAGAGTCCTTACTCGGTCGATTTTACAGAGAGCCAGGCAAGGCAGCTGATTGAGGAAGATCTTCTGGCCAGAAAAAATGGCTTGCTTGCCGACGTGGGTATTACGATGATTTGCAGCGGGAGCAGCTATGAGAATTTAATCGAAATGGAAAACTGGAAAGAAATCAAAGCAGCGCACAATACGCTATTCTCACGGCAGCTTCGGGCAAACTATAGAGTTGGCTATTGGGAATATATCATTCAGCACACAAAACCGCTTGGAATCGTCCCCGCAGATATGCGGGCTGGAACGAAAAATGGATAGTAAAATAGCCTGTCCGGGTGGCTTGAAAGTGCGGATCGGACAGGCTATAATAACAGTCGAAAATAGGGAATAAACCTATTGATAATCTAAGCCCCCGTATAGGGTTCTAGGGTTAGGGCAGAGCTGGGATTTTTATTGCGAAAATATAAAAATCTCTCTCTTTCGGAAGCAAGCAGGGGGGCTGCAATTTGTAGCGATTTGTTGGGTGCTAGATCGGGGGGCGCAGCCCATCCGACAGCGTGGTAGGTTTTGTCCACGGGCTTTTCCAAGGTCGTCCATCAGGATTCTCCACGCCTTTATGGTGTGGGGAATCCTGTGGGCGTACCGGCAGGCGTAAGCCTGTGGGAAAGGCGGTGGGCAAAACCGGATGGTTTGGTGTCCCCGCCGCAGCGGATTTTTCTTTTTGCTTCTTTTTCTTTTGCTAGGAGGATTCTGTATGACACAGAATTATACTGAAGGCTATGAGTATTTGAGTTCTCAGTTTCCAGAGGTCAGTGGGTGTGATTTTTACCGGGAAATGTTCCCGAATAACGAGCGATCTGACGAGCAGCATATGGATTATTCTCACCCCAACGCAATTTATCTGTATCGGGAGCAAACGTCCGATGGTTTTAAGCGAATGCGCCGAAGAATCATGTTCTCCGATCAGTGGGAAAATGACTACATGGAATTTATCGAACAAAATCCGCTGACGTTGTGCAGCGGGCTGTCTTATCGTGGAAGATCTAATAAGCTGGAGCACGCGCAGCGGATGAACGCACTAATCTTCGATTTGGATGGTGTTGGCCTGAAGGAGCTGCGGAATCTATTTTTACGTTTTGGCGGTGATCCGACGAGGATCCGTCGCTTGCCGATGCCAACGTACATTGTGCTGTCCGGAACCGGCCTGCACGTTTGCTATTTTTTCCGAGAGCCAATAGATCTATACCCGAATATTAAAATCCAACTGAAGAGCCTAAAGTATGATCTTACATTCCGGATGTGGGAGTATGGTGCGACGTCGCAAAATAAAGAGATTCAGTATCAGTCAATCAACCAGAGCTTCCGCATGGTCGGCAGCATCAATGAAAAGCATGGCAATCAGATTGTGGCGTTCCGGACCGGCGAGCCGGTGACGCTGGAGTACTTGAATGCTTACGCAAAACCGGAAAATCGTGTAGACGTCAATAGACCATTTCGACCTTCCAAGATAACGAGAGCCGAAGCCAGAGAAGCGTACCCGGAGTGGTATGAACGTGTTGTTGTCCGAGGTGAAAAGCATCCAAAGAAGTGGGATATTGCAGGAAAGGTTCATGGGGATGATCCCCATGCGCTTTATCACTGGTGGATGCGGCAGATCTTATCCATTCGAGGCGGGCATCGCTACTTTTTCCTGATGTGCATGGCAATCTATGCCTACAAATGCGACGTTTCAAAGGCGCAGCTTCGGAAGGATATGCAGACAGCGTTTGAAGATCTTCAGATGGTGCAGCACGAAAATGCGCTGACTGAGGATGATATCAAGAGTGCACTGGAGGCATATGACCGAGAATATTACAACTTTACGATTTCCGATATAGAGGCTCTGACGGACGTTCATATAGAGCGGAATAAAAGAAACGGGTTGACGCAGGAAAAGCATCTCTATTTGGCACGAAGGCGTAAGGAAGATATGAAGGCGATTGGAATTCCAATGAAGGCTGCTGAAGGCCGACCGTGCGGAAGCGGCACGGCGCAGGAAAAAGTTCTGGCGTGGCGCGAACAGCATCCAACCGGACGAAAAGCGGCCTGCAATAGAGATACAGGACTTGATCCAAAGACAATCCGAAAGTGGTGGGATACTTGAAATATCCTGCATACATTATTTATCATATATATCGTAAATACTGTATGTCTAATAAATAAGACGCACCAGAGAAATCCCTCTGGTGCGTGATTTTTACAGGTTTTTCTGAATGGTTGCCGGGTCTAATAATGCGTTCTCGACGATTCGACTAAGAACGGAGGTATATCCTTTACCGAGGGACTTTGCCCGGCGCATGGCTTGAGGGGACAGCCGCAGCGTAACAGTTTGCTTGCAGCGGGATTCCCGGTTTGCTTCAGATATTCTTTTGAATTTTGCTAATTGTTCCAGCGTAAGTTCGGGGCAATCTTCGTCTGGGACTGCCGGTGTAGCAGCCAACGTGTTTAGCATTTCTATTTGTGCCTCTGTCAGAGGCGTATTCAAGTTAATTTCTTTGCGTGTAATCATAATACATCCTCCCTTCTTGCGTTGTAGCCTTACGAGCAGAGATCAGTCTAATGGCTCTTTCGCGTTCCGTATAGACTACCATGATAATTACAGTGACGGCAATACCGTTGATTTGACCGATGGTGATGTAGCGATCCTCATCTGTAGAGTGTGCTTCATCGTAAAACTCTATCCGGTTTTCGTCTTGAAATACCAGCGCAGCGGTTCCAAAATCTATGCCATGTTTGGCAATATTGATTTTCTCTTTTACATCGTCCCATTCAAATAGCATTTTGTAATCCTCCGTTCATCTATAGTATATCAAGAAGTAAGACAAAATGCAACACAAATAAGAATACGTGTGCGGTTCGCGCAAGGTGGATAGCGGATAATTAAAAAATAATGGTTTATACCATAATGTAAGTGTGGATTAAATAAAAGTAGTTTTGAGTAATTTACAGTAGAATTTTTGACCATTCGTGCATATTATAATAAATAACAAAAAATTTGGAAAAACATAAAGTGCAGATACGTCAGAAAAGGAGAAACAACATGGAATCCGGAGAAATTATTTTAGGTATTCTGAATCTTGATGTGCAAATTGCTCTTTTGGTGATTGCTATAATCACGCTTGTGTTGGCGTGCAAGAGAAAAAAACATAATAATGACGAGAAGTAAGTACATATAGCATGATGAAGCCGTCCAGGAACTGTTGTTCATGGACGGCTTTTTGGATAGTGCATATTGAGCAATGTTATCCTTGACAAAATTGAATATAGTATATACGATAAATAAAGTATATAAATTAAATAAAGGAGATGTTGCAATGAAAGTGATCGCAATAGCAAATCAAAAGGGCGGCGTGGCGAAGACGACCACAACGCACAATTTGGGTGCTGCGCTGGCTGCTGCGGGAAAGTGCGTGCTGCTGATTGATCTGGACAGTCAGGCCAGCCTGACGATCAGTGTCGGCATGGAGCCGCTGGAGGTTCCGAAGACGATTGTAGACGTTCTGAAGAAAGACGGCGCGCCGATCCACGAGTGCGTACAGAAAATCAATGATCGGCTGCACATAGTGACGTCGATTATTGACCTGGCTCCGATGGAGATGGAAATGCTTTCACGGGCGAGCCGGGAGAAAATCCTCGACCGGGCGCTGAAGCCAATCAAGGACAGCTATGATTATATTCTGATCGATTGCCCGCCGCAGCTCTCGATTCTCACAATCAATGCGCTTTCCTGCGCGGACGGCGTTCTGATCCCTGTCAAGACAGACTACCTGGCATATCGTGGCCTGACGCAGCTGCAGGACAGCATCCGGGAGATCCAGGAGTTGATTAACCCGGAGCTGAAGGTGCTGGGCGTGATTGCAACACTCTACGATGCACGGGTATCGGACGATAAAGATATTCTTGCGCTGCTGAAGGAAGAGTATAATCTCATCGGCGTTGTGAAGCGGCTGGCGGTGGCGAAGAAAGGAATTTATGACGGTTTGGCGGTAGTGGAGCAGGCACCGAGCAGCGAAATTGCGAAAGAATACACGGCAATTGCGAAGATGATCGTAAACGGAAATTTCGACCGGGAGGATATTGAAAATGGGTAATTTGAAAGAGCGTGAGAGCCGGCGCAGAGCGTCTGTTGTTGGCAGCATCATTGAGCAGCAGCCGGCAGAGGAAACAACGCAGCGTAGTGCCGGTCGCGGTCGGCCGAAGGAGGATCGGGAACTGCGGAAGCGGGTGAGTTTGTCTGTGCTGCCGAGCCTGTATGAAGATATTCAGAAAATTGCCTATGTCGAAAGGCGCAGCGTCAGTGAACTGCTTAGTGATCTGATGCTGCAGTATCGGGATCAGCAGAAATCGGAACTTTCGGAGTATGAAAAGGTCAGAAAATGAAAGAGGCAACTCAGAGTTGCCTAGATGTAAACCACTTGTGGTTTACATCTGATGGGGTTTGAATATAGAATCAGGAGTGTAAAGCACATGACCCTTAGAGAAAAACTGATCGTATTAAGAGATAAAGCTGGAATCTCACAAATGGAGCTGGCGAACCAACTCGACGTGTCCAGACAGGCCGTTTCTCGCTGGGAAAGTGGAGATACTACGCCGTCCATGGACAAGCTGAAGACGCTGGCAAAAATCTACGACGTATCGTTGGACTGGCTGTGTAACGATGAAAATGAACTTTTTGAAGCGGAAAGAGTAGAAACCGAAGGAAAGAAAACCGCTGACATAAACAAGGAAGCGGATAGCCATATAGAAAGACCAATCAGGAAACGTGCAAAATGGATAAGCGTTGCCATTGGAGTGATCATTATGGCGGTGCTACTTACAGTGGTTCTGATAAGAAGAAATGCTGAATTTCAAAAAGAAAAACGTCAGGTGGATGATCTAACATCTGATGACATAGGAGAAGTCCCAGAGAGTGGGTTTGATTTCGACTGGTAGTTTTGGAGGAATATTTTATGAGAGTCAGAGTAAAACGCTTTTTATGTCTTGCTATGGCGGTAGTTATAATTTTAGGCTGCTTTGCAGCGAACGTGGGTGCTGTCGAGTGGCATTCGCAGAATGTGGCACGTCGGGCCTCTGGAAGTTTTAAGACGACGGTTAAACCTGGGTTCGTTGCGAAGGGGAACACAAAACTTCCGCTTGATGCTGGAGAAACAGTGACAGTTAAGGCATCTTATACACCGTATCCGACGAGTGTAGATGTGGGGTTGATCGATGAGGATGGGATTTTTCATTATGAAACCGTTGAAAATGGAACGATAGACATAACATTTTCAATCAATGATAGAGGAAACTATACTTTTGGAATTAGAAACAATGGAAATACAGATATTGAAGTATCTGGATATATAAAGTATTGACCCTGTTTTGTCTTATAAAGCGGCCGCTTTTTTAAGAATATAACGAAAATACCAGATGTAACACAAAGAAAGGAGTTCTGGCAATGAAAAGGGCACGGTTTGGTAAAGTAATTGCTATGATTCTGGTCGTTGCTGTGATGGCATGCATGATGGTGACTTTTGCATCGGCAAGAAGTGACGTCTATGCAGGGCACATTAACACGGACGGCACAAGAATCCGTAGCAACCCGGTTACGGGAACGGTTATCGGTCTTGCGTATAAGGGAGACGATATGCGCATTGACAGGGTACAAGTAGGATGTTCGGATGGATATGACTGGTTTTATGGGCCGGTGAGCAATGCGGATGAACCGACTGTCGGCTGGGTTCGCGAAGATCTTGTCAACACTTATTGGGTCTAATTCGCTGAACAGCGAAAGGTGTCCTTCTGTTTGGAAGAAATTATGCGCTATTATAGTGGCGAGATGAAGCCAACGTAAAAATTGCCTGCATTTTATACAAACAACCAATATAGAGATGCAGAGACAATTGAAGGACTAACTTCAAACCTGCGAGGGGTGCTGCATAAGCAGCACCCCTTTTTAATAATCGGTATAAAGGTGATTAGTACAGAAGATCAGGAGGTTATCCGCAATGAAAAAAATCAGGATAGTATGTGCTATTGCACTAATTATAATGCTATCTTTATGTGCATGTAATAAGGAAAAGGCAGTTTCCTCGATTCAGCTTCCAGAGAGTAGTCAGCATGCAGAAAGTAAAGAAGATGATGCATATATGAAACAAAATAATCGAGAAGAAGAAACTGTTCAGATAGAGACAACACAAAAAGAAGAGAATAATGAAGTGTATCACCTCGCATATTCGACAATCTTGCTTCCAGATCAGAGCGGCTGTGAAACGGCACAGTGCCTATTTACGGATCGAATCATCGTAGCAGAGCAGACGGAAGAAGGAGCCAAACTCTTTGCAGAGTCTTTGGATGGAGAAACAACGGAATTACCAATCCCAAGTGAAGCGGAATATGTTTATGCAGTATGTGAAAATTATACTGGATTTTCAGTGCTTTACGGAAGCTACCCTGCAGCATACCGTGACTACAATGGAGATGTTGTGATAAATGAAAGCCCAGAAGGACGAGTTTTCATAGCGAACTATAATGAAAAAATGGAAATTGAATCACAAATACAATTGGGTTCATTATATGTAGGAAACAATGATAGATTTATGCAAATGTTAAAAGGGGAAAATGGGTTTTACCTTGTGAGCGCAGAACTTTTAACATATGTAGGAAACGATGGGATTGAAGTTGCGCGTGAAGAAATTAGTATGGCTGATGGCTGGAGATTTGCAGCTATTCAGCTTCGCAGCGGGAAGCTATATGCATTAGCAGCGGAACGAGTTTCTGGAAAGGGCGATGAACTGTGGGAATATGATGTAGCGACGCTGGAACAAACCAATACATATAAATTCTCCGATGAAAAGATAAAAGGAATGGGGGCGTCCAACGATAGTCGGTTATTATTAAATAGCAATTCTGGCATTATGGCGTTTGATCCGCAAACATACCAAAAGGAGCAGCTTGTTTTATGGGATGAAATGGGGCTCTCAGTTGAGGGAGAGCAAATTCAGCTCATGGAAAACGGATATATTTTCTATACGCAGAATCAAAAATCTATTGATACCGTTCAATGGGTAGAGGGTGAGCAAATTGGGCGAAAGATATTGACAATGGCTGTGACAACACCGGATATTGATACAGAGAATGTTAAATTGCTAGTACATGAATTCAACACAAGCCAAGAAGAATACCAGGTAAACTTCGCTACATACAGTGAAATGCAAAGCAATGATGTACAGAGTAACGATGTGCTGAGGACAGAAATTATGGCAGGAAAAGGGCCAGACCTGTTTTATTTTTGTAGCACTGGGGATAGTGCAGAGATGCCAATTAAACCAATAAGCTCTTGTGTGGTTTTGTTTCCACTTATGGTAGGTGAATTTTCACAAGAAGACATCG
>ENA-ORKT01000127-ORKT01000127.1-human-gut-metagenome-genome-assembly--contig:-NODE-127-length-11899-cov-9.33494_pt1 | contig 11899 bp, 10 predicted proteins | sample MGYA00243061_ERZ508811 | MGnify/ENA primary metagenome ERZ508811 (study PRJEB26277, sample SAMN04329794) | human gut metagenome | biome: human-associated habitat | host: Homo sapiens | place: USA... | reverse complement strand
CCGCCAGCGAATGCTATACCAGACTCTGCGCTCGATTTCCTGAATTCACTGTAGGGGGTGATTCCAATGTTTTAATAATAGGTAGAAAAGCAGAAGGAAAAAGGAGGTTTATACATTATGAACGGTAAAAAAATCCTGTTTGGTGCAGCCTATGACGGGCTGCTTTTGTTTTTGATGAGGGGCGCCTATTAAGCAACTTCGCAGATTCGGCAAACATCCCCATCGGGAGTTGTGCCCTTGATTAAGTTCGTGGATATGTTCTCCGGCATCGGCGGTTTTCGTGAGGGACTGACTCGTGCCGGAGGATTTGAATGCGTAGGGCACTGCGAGATCGACAAATACGCCAACCGCAGTTACAACGCCCTGTTTGACACGAAGGGAGAGTGGTTCATTGAAGATGCCCGAAAAGCCGACCCCAGCACCATGCCGGACTTCCAGCTGCTCTGCGGCGGATTTCCTTGCCAGACTTTCAGCATTGCAGGATCCCGAAAAGGATTCGGAGATCCGCGCGGCACTCTCTTCTTTGAACTGGCCCGCCTGGCTGAAGCCCGGAAGCCTTCGTATCTGCTGTTTGAAAATGTACCCGGCCTGTTATCTCATGACGGAGGGCGGACATTTGCGACGATCCTTAACACGCTGGACAGACTGGGGTATGGCGTGGAATGGCAATGTCTTAACAGCAAAGATTTCGGCGTTCCCCAGTCAAGAAACCGCGTGTACATTGTCGGATATCTTGATGAGCGATGTTCAGCAATTCATCCGGGAGCAGAAGCGCCCGGATTACTTTTTGTGAAAAGAGGGACCTGAAATGTACCCTATGCGAAACCACGATATCTGGATTTATGTGCGCTGCGCTAACAGCGATCCACGCATTGCCTTTGACCGGCTGTATGACCTTATCGACGAGGCAGCCGGACACGGTTTTCTTGTGCGCGGCACATCTTTTGACCATTGCAGCGGAAACACCTTAAAAGACCGCATCGGTCTGCGCACCATGCTGGACGCAGTAGAGAACGGTCGGGTTGAAGCCGTGATGGTGCGCGACTTGGAACAAATCAGCCGCAACAGCTACATACTGGTGGGAGTTATTGAAATCCTGCGTCAGAACGATGTCTACCTTATTACCACTGAATGCGACCTGAACGCTGAACTCATCAACAGCGGACTGGAACGCTTTGTCGGTGACCGCTTCACGCGGGCATCCTTTGGCAAGCCTCGCTTTGATGTTCGACTTCCGTTGATGGATCAGTTTTGAGAGGTGTAGCCATGACAGAATACAAAGTATGGGCGTTTGCCCGCAGTGCTGCACCGAACCTGCCCGCATTGGAAGAACAGCTTGCCGAGGTCATGCGCGAAGCCGACAGGCGCGGCTACATCATCGTCAACTCCTGCATGGAACAGAAATACGGCACCGAATTCTGGCGACCTGATTTGTTTGCCATGCTCACCGCCGTGCAGCATGGGCGTGTCAATGCCGTCATGGTGCAGAGCCTTGACCGACTGAGCCACGACATTACAACCTTGTACCGCATCCTGCGCTTTCTGCAAAATTACGGTGCAGTGCTGATTACGACCGAAACCAATCTACAGTATGAACTCTATCTGACAGGGTTGGAGAGCAGACTGCTGAATCGCCCTAAGAAAAGAAAGCCTGTATGGGTATGTGAGGAATGCGAAGATGGAAATCCTTGAGACAAAAAGAGGAAAAAGCGGCGTACAAAGCATTGTTGTTCGCTGCGGCGAGTACACCGCAGAACTGACCTTTTGCGAAAACTGTGAAACGGACGTCATGATTCCAATCAAAGAACTGATTATGTCTGCATACGATCTGCGCAAGCAGAGGGAAGAACAGGATAATAGGTAGAATTGTGGCCGGGTTTGGCGACGGTTCTTCTCCGTTTTGGTGAATAGCTTTCCTTATTATAATAGAGTATTGTTTGTGTTGCGAAAATGCACCAACCATTTCCGCAACATGAACAGCGAGGTGAAACTTATGATATGCGTAGACCAGAATGGGCAAGCCGTTGAAATCTCGGTGGCTGACCAGATGTGGCTGGACGACTCCTATTTTAAGGAAAAGCAACTGCGGTTAGGTACAGATGCCCCGCGCGTTGCACTGGCCTACCGAGTATCCACAAAAGGACAGGTAGACCATGACGACATCCCGATGCAGAAAATTGACTGCCGCAAGTTTGCGCAGAAACAAGGATGGCGGGTAGTAAAAGAGGTGGCCGAAAAAGGCGTCTCAGGTTCTAAGGTGTCGGCTTCAAAACGCGATGCCATCCAGCAACTGAAAGAAGAAGCCGCCAATGGTGAATTTGACATTCTGCTGGTCTATATGTTTGACCGTCTTGGACGAATCGAAAGCGAAACTCCCTTTGTGCTGGAATGGTTCGTCCAGCATGGAATTCAAATGTGGAGTACCCATGAGGGCCAGCAGAAAATTGAGACACACGGCGATAAGTTGATGAACTACATCCGCTTTTGGCAGGCGGCAGGGGAGTCGGAGAAAACATCCATCCGAACCCGCGATAGAATCCGACAAATCGTGTCCAGCGGCCACTATACAGGTGGTTTTGTGTGCTATGGTTATCAACTGGTAGACCAAGGCCGACGGAACAAGCGGGATAAGCCAGTCATGGATCTGGTCATCAACGAGGAAGAAGCTACATGGGTTCGGGAACTCTTTTATAAGGTTATCCAAGAAGGCACCAGCGGATATGCTCTGGCTGAAATGTTAAATAACCGAGGATTGCGTACCCGTGCCGGAGCAAAATTCCAATCGAGTAACATACTCCGCATTATCCGCCACGAGGGATATACAGGTTACATCATTACGAAAAATGCCCGCTCGGAATACATACCGGAATTGCAGATCATTGACCAAGAAACATTCGAAAAAGCCAATGACATTATCAGCCGACGCAGCGCAAAGACAGCGCAAGACAGGCGAATCGCCCATACCAGCCAGAACCCGACGCTGCTGGCGGGTATTGTCTACTGCGCCCACTGCGGAGCGAAGATGTCCGGCTTTATGCACACAGACCGCTACAAATTGGCGGATGGTAGTATCCGCGAAAAAGTCCAGCCCAAGTATAACTGCTTTCAGCGCGGCCAACGCAACAAAGGCGGCAGAGACTGTGATGGGCAAGCACTGTACCTTGCCGAGAGAGTGGATGCCATCGTCTTGAAAATTGTAGAGGAAGTATTCGAGCAAATCCGAGACACACCCTATTCCCAAGTGGCTGAGAATCGGATTCGACAGGAGTCGAACCTGCAAAAGACAAAACGTGCAGCAGCGGAGAAAAAGATAAAAGCCGCTCAGCACGCCCTGGAACGCTTTGAGGGTGAGATACTGAAATGCCTTGATGGAACAAGCAGTTTTACCGAGGACATGATTGCCAAGCAAATCCGCCGATACCAACAGGAACTGGATGATGCTAAGGCAGAGTACGCGGAACTCCAAAATGCAAGGTTAAACGAAGCGGCTGAAATTCGGAAACTGCGTACTTACTACGATGACTTTAAAGGCTGGGCAGAAGAATTTGACACCGCTCCGCTGGAAATGAAACGAATGATACTGAGCCATCTGATTGATAGGGTAGAGGTCGGAAGAAAATACCAAGTTATTGTGAAGTTTAATATGAAGTACAGACAGTTTCTGGAATGCACAGCAGAAACTTACAATACAGAAATTGGTGCATAACAGAAAAGGCGGACTGTTCACGCAGGAAAGTGAATAGTCCACTTTTTGTGCTATGGACAGCACTATTGCAAAAAGTAAAGAAACAGCGTATAATAAAGGCAAGGAAAGGAGGCGCTTATCCCATGCAGCAGGAAGAAAATTATCTGGCGCAAAGCATATCCCAAGTAGATGCCGATGCCCGCTACGATGAAGGCGTTAAGCGTCTGCTTGCTAACAAAAGCATTTTGGCCGTTATTATGAAGGAGTGCGTTCCGGAATATCACGGCTGTACGGTGCGGGAGATTGCGGAGAAGTATATCGAGGGTGAACCGCAGATTGGCGCTGTCGGCGTGGACGCCGATGAAACAAACCGCAACGTATCTGCCACGATTCACGGCACGAATACGGAAGATGTGACGCTGACCGAGGGTACGATTCGCTACGATGTCCGCTTTTATGCCACAGCACCGAGCGAGGATGGTCTGATTGGGCTGATTTTGAACGTGGAGGCACAGAACCGCTACAATGCAGGGTATCCGCTGTTGAAACGTGCAATTTATTATTGCAGCCGTATGATCTCGGCGCAGTACGGCACGGAATTTACCAAAGGCGAGTACGGTAAAATCAAGAAAGTGTACTCGATTTGGGTATGTATGAACCCGCCGAAGAACCGCAGAAACACAATTACGCAGTATTCCATACAGGAAAAGCATATCATTGGTGATGCGGTTGAGCAAGTCAGAAACTACGACCTGATGAGCGCCGTGATGATTTGCTTGGGCGATGAGGACGACAAAAACTATGGCGGGCTGCTGAAATTCTTGGAAGTACTGCTTTCAGAAGAAAAGAGTCCCGAAACGAAGAAAGAAATATTAGAAACGGAATTTGATGTTCCGATGACACAAACGCTTGAAAGTGAGGTGCGCAGAATGTGCAATTTGAGCCAAGGTGTTATGGAAAGGGCAATGGAGAAGGGCGTTGCGAAAGGAATTGGCATCGGTGAAGAGAGGGGCGAGAACAAAGCAACTCTCAATGCGATTCGTAACGTGATGGACAGCTTTAAAGTGTCTGTCGATGCAGCAATGGATGCGTTGCATATTCCTGAAGCTGATCGCGCCAAATATAGAGCCATGCTCCAAAGTTAAAAAGCAAATTGAAAGCCGGTTGCAATGCAAAGCAACCGGCTTTTGCTTAATATATCGCGCATGATGTGAATGCTAAAGCATTGAACAGAGAATCAGGCAGCAGGATGCTGAACATAACAGACAAAAACAGGCTGCCGAGAAGAAGATCAAGGCAGCCCAGTATAAGCAGCAACGCTATGAGGACGAAGTTCTGAAATGTTTGGATGGAAGGAGTGCATTCTCGCAGGAGATGCTGGCCCGACTGATTGCGCAGGCGGAAGCGGAGGTCAGACAAGCAAAAGATGAATACGGCACCTTATAACAAAACAACGACCATCGAGCTACAGTCCAACAAATCCGCAATTACTATGATGAATTTCTTGGGTGGGCCAACGAGTTTGACCTGGCCGCTGTTCCTCGAAAGCGAGCTATTTTAGCGGAGCTGTTTGAAAAGGTGGAAGTTGGTAGGGGGTATAAGGTGACGATCCATGTGAAGGGGAGTTATAAGCAGTTTCTGAAGAATGAGTAAGAACCAGACAATGATGATGGTGGCTTTAGCCCCATAAACAGCAGATAACTACCTATTATTGGCGAGTCCAATGGAAGATATCAACAACAACTTTACCGGCGTTTCTTCCATTGGCTTCCCGTCCGAGATCATCATCGCTTCCACCTTCAACACCGACCTGGCCCGCCGCTACGGCGAGAGCATCGGCCGCATGGCCAGCGAGATGAACGTCACCGGCTGGTACGCCCCCGCCATGAACGGCCACCGTTCCGCCTTTGACGGCCGTAACTTCGAATATTACTCTGAGGACAGCGTCCTCGCCGGTTACATCGGTGCCAGCTCCATTGCCGGTGCCCAGAGCTACGGCGTCTACGCTTACATGAAGCACTTTGCCCTGAACGACCAGCAGATCAACCAGAGCAAGCTGCTCTGCACCTGGGCTGACGAGCAGGCTATCCGCGAGATCTACCTGCGTCCCTTCGAGATCAGCGCCAAGGTGGGCGGCTGCAAGGCCGTCATGTCCAGCTGGAACTATATTGGCAACCAGTGGGCCGGTGCCTGCAATGCACTGCTGAACGGCGTGCTGCGCGGCGAGTGGGGCTTCCGCGGTATGGTCATCACCGACGGCTTCCACTTCACTGACTACATGGATTCAGATATTGCCATCCGCAACGGCTGCGACCTGATGCTGAAGAACTACGATGTTGCCACCAACCACCTGACCGATACCACCAGTGCTACCAGCGTTAAGGCTATGCGTCAGGCCTGCAAGAACATCATGTACACCGTGGTCAACTCCCGCGTTTACGACCCCGCCAACACTGTTTCCACCCCCATCTGGCGTACCGCTATGATCGTGGTCAACGTGCTGCTGGCTGTACTGCTGGTCGTGCTGGAAGTTCTCACTTTCAAAAGCTACAAGAAGAAAAAGGCACAGTAAAGTGTAATTTGTAAGCTGTGCAGCTGCCCTGCGGTCCATCGCCGCCGACTTTGCGCGGTTGTGCGGTGGGCCGCAAGGCTGTTTTTAAGAAAAGGAACCACCTTATGCAAAAGAAACAACTGCAAGCTTTGACGCTTGAACAAAAATGTGCGCTGCTTTCGGGCGCTACTACCTTTGGAACCCGTGCACTGCCGAAAAATAATATCCCGTCCATCACCCTTTCTGATGGTCCGAACGGCGTGCGCAAGCAGGCGGGCGCGGCGGACCACCTGGGGCTGAACCCCAGTGTTCCGGCCACCTGCTTCCCCACGGCGGCCACTGTGGCGTGCAGCTGGGACCCTGCCCTGGGCGAACAAATCGGCCAGGCAATGGGCGAAGAAGCCGCCGCACAGGAAGTTGCCGTGCTGCTGGGGCCAGGCCTGAATACCAAGCGCAGCCCCCTCTGCGGCCGCAACTTTGAGTATTTCTCCGAGGATCCGTATCTTTCTGGCAAAATGGCAGCGGGCTATGTGCGGGGCATCCAGTCCAACGGCATCTCCGCCTGCCCCAAGCACTTTGCCGTCAACAGCCAGGAGCTGCGCCGCATGGCGTCGGATTCCGTGGTGGATGAACGCACCCTGCGGGAGCTGTACCTGACCGGGTTCGAGATCGTGGTCAAGGAAGCAAAGCCCAAGACCATCATGAGCAGCTATAACCTCATCAACGGCACTTATGCCAACGAGAACCGCCACCTGTTAATGGACATCCTGCGCGGGGAGTGGGGCTTTTACGGCGCTGTGGTAACGGACTGGGGCGGCAGCAATGACCATGCCCTGGGCGTGCAGAACGGCTCCACGCTGGAAATGCCCGCCCCCGGCGGGGACGCCGTGCGCGAGCTGATGCAGGCTGTGCAGAGCGGCAAAATTACCGAAGCGGATGTGGACGCCCGGCTGGACGAGCTGCTGACGCTGGTGTTTGATACCCATGCCGCCGTGCAGTCCCACAGCCGCACCTTTGATGCGGATGCCCACCACGCGCTGGCCCGCCGCGCCGCAGCCGAAAGCATTGTGCTGCTGAAAAACGAGAACGACCTGCTGCCGCTGGAAGAGGGCACCGAGGTTGCCGTGATCGGCGACTTTGCCCAGACGCCGCGGTACCAGGGCGCTGGCTCCAGCGCGGTCAACTCCATCAAGGTGGATACCTTTTTGGACTGCCTGAAAGAGAGCGGCCTGGCCAGCGTGGGCTTTGCCCCCGGCTTTGACCGCCAGGGCAAACCGGATGCCGCCAAACAGGCCGAGGCTGTAGCCCTGGCCCAAAAGGCCGAAGTGGTGCTGCTCTGCCTGGGGCTGGATGAAATCAAGGAAAGTGAGGGTCTGGACCGCGGCGATATGCGCCTTGCGGACAACCAGATCGAACTGTTAAAGGCCGTGCAGCAGGCCAACCCCAACACCGTTGTGGTGCTCAGCGCAGGGGCTTCGCTGGAAACCCCGTGGCTCAAACACTGCCGTACCCTGGTATATGGTGCGCTGGGCGGCCAGGCGGGGGCGGGCGCCATGCTGGATGTGCTGACCGGCAAAGTGAACCCCAGCGGCAAGCTGGCCGAAACCTGGGTCAACGCCTATGCGGATACCCCTGCCAAGGATAACTTTGCCGGGCCGGGCCGCATGGTGCAGTACCGCGAGGGACTGTATGTCGGCTACCGCTATTACCAGACCGCCGGTGTGCCGGTGGCATTCCCCTTTGGCTATGGGTTAAGCTACACCAGCTTTGCCTACAGCAATTTGCAGGCCTCGTCCAATGGCGTGACCCTGACCGTAACCAACACCGGCAAGCGCGCCGGAGCAGAGATCGTGCAGCTGTATGTGGCAAAACCTGGGGCAGAAGTGTTCCGCCCCGCACAGGAGCTGAAAGGCTTTGCCAAGGTGCAGCTGCAGCCCGGCGAAAGCAAGACCGTGACCATCCCGCTGGACGACAAGGCATTCCGCTACTGGAACACCAAGACCGACAGCTGGGAAGTGGAAGGCGGCAGCTATGAGCTGCGGGTCGGCGCGTCCAGTGCGGACATCCGCCTGACCGCCGTGGTGGAAGTGGCCGGTACCGGCGCACCCAACCCCTATGCGGGCAAGCATCTGCCGCACTATACCAGCGGCAAGGTGCAGAGCGTGCCGGATGACGAATGGGCCACCCTGCTGGGCCGCCCGGTGCAGCAGGGAAAAGTTAAAATTGACCGCAACATGACCCTGGGCGAGCTGAACCACAGCCGCAGCCCGCTGGGCTGGCTGATTTGGCTGGTGCTTACCGCACTGCTGAACGCCAGCTACAAGCGCGGCAAGCCGGACCTGAATGTGCTGTTCCAGTACAACATGCCGCTGCGTGCCCTGGCCAAAATGACCAGCGGTGCCATCAGCATGGGCATGGTGGATGGCATTGTGATGGAATTACAGGGATTCTGGATCATCGGCCTTGTGCGGGTGATCATAGAAGCCGTGAAAAACCTGGTACTGAACGCACAGCTGGAACAACGCCTGCGCAACAGCTGAGGAAAGAGAGGGGCTATTTATGCAGCTATGGAATAATTTTGCGGCAAAACACCCCGCCGCAGCCAAGTGGGTGCGCGAAGGCGGACTGTTTGTGATCGTATCCAACCTGGTTACGGTGTTCAAATACCTGCTGCTGCAATTTTTGCCGGCGGCGTTCAGCAGCCTGCCGGTGGTGGATTTTGGCTGGCCGGGCATTCCGGTCACGCTGTTTGGCGAAACCTTCCAGTGGAACATCCTGGGGTATGATTCCGCCCATGGCGGTCTGCCGTACTTTTGCGCCTACATGGTTGCCATGGTGGTGGGAGAATGCATAAACTTTCCCATCCAGCGCAACTTTGTGTTCCGCAGCAAGGGCAACCTGGCCAAGCAGATCGCCTGGTATGTGGTGGCGTTCTGCTTGATCACCTGCATCGTCAACTCCATCAACTGCGTGTGGGTGGCGGTTGCGGGCCTGCTGGTGCCGGATTTCATCTACAACATTGGTACCACCGTGCTCAATGGCGGCATTTCTATGGTGATCTTCTTCTTTGTGAACAAGATCATCTTCCCAGAGGGCGCACAGGCAAAATAAAGCCCGGCAGGATCACGGGTGCTTTTCCCGGTACTCGAACAGGGCGGCGGCACGGTACAGGAAAGAGTCCTTTGGATGGTATAAAAATGTGATTGCCAGCAACGGCGAAGATCTGAACGGATAAAGAAGAATGCTGCCTTTCCCTGATGTGGAGAAAGACAGCATTTTTATTGCGTTTTTCGGAAAGAGGTGAGCAGCGGCCTCTACAAATGGGTAACGGCTGGCCATAAAATGGCGCTATTACATGGTGTGCTTTGTGAGAAAGCGCTGTAGTGTGATGATACAAAACGGATGGGTGCATGGTGTGCGCCCCCTACGGAATTACAACAAAACGCCCCCGCCCGTGCGGTAAATGAACTGCATAGGGCGGGGGCAATGTTATTTTACAAAGAAAACGCGCAGAGCGGAGACTTTACTGTTCCACGGCACCGGTGGGCAGCTGGGGAACAGCGGTCAGGATGCGCATGAACTCTTCGCCGGTGATGGTTTCTTTCTCGTACAGGTACTTGGCGATCTCGTCCAGCTTGCCGCGGTTTTCAATCAGCATCTGTTTGGCTTTTTCATGCTGCTGCTTGACGACTTCCACGACCTTATCGTCCACGGTGGCGGCTGTGCGCTCACTGCAGGCCAGGCTGGCATCGCCGCCCAGGTAGGCGTTGTTCACGGTTTCCAGGGCAACCATGTCAAAGTCGTCGGTCATGCCGTAGCGGGTAATCATGGCGCGGGCCATCTTGGTGGCCTGCTCGATATCGTTGGATGCGCCGGTGGTGATGGAGTTGAACACCACTTCTTCGGCGGCACGGCCACCGGTCATGGTGGCAATTTTGGCCAGGATCTCTTCCTTGGTCATCAGGGTGTGGTCGCCGTCCTCTACCTGCATGGTGAAACCCAGCGCGCCGGAAGTGCGCGGCACAATGGTGATTTTCTGCACGGGGGCGGAATGGCTCTGCAGGGCGGCAACCATGGCATGGCCGACTTCGTGGTAGGCCACGATGCACTTTTCTTTGTCGCTCAGGATCTTATTCTTTTTCTGGGCACCGGCCAGGATGGTATCCACGGCTTCCTGCAGGTCGTACTGGGTAACGGCCATGCGGTGGTGGCGCACAGCGCCCAGGGCGGCTTCGTTGATGATATTGGCCAGCTCGGCACCGGAAGCACCGGGAGTCATGCGGGCAACCACGGCAAAGTCACAGTCGGGGCCGATTTTGACCTTTTGAGCGTGCAGGCGCAGGATGCTTTCGCGGCCTTTCAGGTCGGGCAGCTCCACGGGCACACGACGGTCAAAACGGCCGGGGCGGGTCAAAGCGGGGTCAAGGGATTCAGGACGGTTGGTGGCGGCCAGAATGATAACACCCTTGGCGGCGTCAAACCCGTCCATTTCGGTCAGCAGCTGGTTCAGGGTCTGCTCGCGTTCATCGTTGCCGCCCATACCGGAAGCACCGTCACGCTTTTTGCCGATGGTATCGATCTCATCAATAAAGATAATGCAGGGGGCTTTTTCGTTGGCCTGTTTGAAGAGGTCGCGCACCTTGGAGGCGCCCATGCCGACGAACATCTCGACAAATTCAGAACCCGCAATGGAGAAGAAGGGAACACCGGCTTCGCCGGCAACAGCGCGGGCCAGCAGGGTTTTACCGGTGCCCGGGGGGCCGACAAGCAGAACGCCCTTGGGCATTTTGGCACCGATATCCTCGTAACGCTTGGGGTTATGCAGGAAGTCAACGATTTCCTGCAGGCTCTCTTTGGCTTCGTCCTCACCGGCAACATCGGCAAATTTGATGGACTTGCCATCCTCAACGACATACTGTTTGGCACCGGATTTGCCGCCGCCAAAAATCATGCTGTTGGCGCCGCCGGTCATTTCACCGACCCGCTTGCGCATCATGCGGTTGAACCAGACGATCAGGATGATCATGGGCAGCAGCGAGATGACCCAGCCCAGCAGGGTATCCACCCAGGTGGTCTGGTTGTACACCTTGCCAAAGGAAACGCCGGCGCTTTCCAACCGGTTGACCAGCTGCAGGTCCTGCGCAATGGAGTTGGTGCAGTAGGTGGTATCGTTTTTGTCCACAAAATAGATCTGCTGATCCTGAATTTCAACGGTGCTCAGTTCGCCGCCTTCGAGCATGTTCAGGAAGGTGCCGTAATCGACCTGTTTGACCTGGCCTTTCATCATGGCGGGGAAGGCCCAGAAATTGAGCAGCAGCAACACCACAAGGATCACGGCATATACAATGCCGGTCGTCTTTTTGGGGTCGCGCGGCTGTTGGGTTTCGTGCATAACAATTCCTCCAGTTGGGGGCGGTAATAGTGGCCCCCGATAGATTCTATCATGAAGAATAAAAATGAACTGCGGATGAACAAGGCATGAAATAGCTGGAAATTCCGGTAAACTTTGCGTGAACAAGGGCAGTTTGTGGGCAAAAACAGGAATGCAGACCGCGTAACGACAGAGAAAAAGTGAAGGCAACACCGCACAATTCCCGCCTGACGGCTTAAGCACCGCTCCGGCGGCTGCGGCACGGCATCTGCGTTGCCAAAATGCTCGATAA
>ENA-ORKT01000124-ORKT01000124.1-human-gut-metagenome-genome-assembly--contig:-NODE-124-length-12071-cov-5.2535_pt1 | contig 12071 bp, 8 predicted proteins | sample MGYA00243061_ERZ508811 | MGnify/ENA primary metagenome ERZ508811 (study PRJEB26277, sample SAMN04329794) | human gut metagenome | biome: human-associated habitat | host: Homo sapiens | place: USA... | reverse complement strand
AAAATATTTTGCGGCATAGAAAAAGGGACAAGCCCGCGCGGGGTGTGCCCCGCGGCTGCGCTGCTTTGCATACGAATGCGGACTGCCCGCAGCACCAGGAGACCACCGCTTAATGCTGCTCGGTACCCCGCCTGACATGGTTCACAGGGCTCCTGCGCACGGGGCCCACATCCGTATGCAAAACAGCGCAATATACAGCCCTGTCCGCTTTAAGTATTATACTATACCGTTTGGCAAATTGCAAGTAGCGGTTGGGGGCTGGGGCAGAAAGTTTTTGTTAAAAAGATTTGAATAAAAATCCAATTAAAAAGTTCCCTCTTCATCGTTTTAGGGCCATGCACATCCCTGTTTTACACCACCAACACCGAATCCACCTTTTTGCTGCAGAACGTTGCCATTACCAAACCAGCGTGGACACCAGCGCCACCGCCACAGCAGACAGCTGGAGTGATTGTGAGGTAGAAAAGGCGTAACTCACTCTTTTATCTTCTTGATTTCTTCTTTCTTCAATTTTTCCAATTTCCTCATTTCTTATTTTCACACTCTTTTCGTTCCTATTTCGCCATTTCCCCTTTCCAAATAAAAACAGCAGCACACCGGCTTCCCTATTTTCCGGGAAACGGTGTGCTGCTGTTTTATTGCGTTATCGTATTTATTTTTTTATAGCAAAATACCAGCTGAAACGTGAAAGTCAAAACTTGATTCAATCAGCCAAAAATCTGTTTGGCGTAATCGGCGCTGGCTTTGGCGTCCTTGGCATAAAAATCGGCACCGATCTGTTCGGCGTATGCCTTGGTCAGCACAGCGCCGCCCACCATGACCTTGCAGGGCAGGTTGGCCGCGTGCAGGGCTTCGATGGTGGCCTGCATGTTGGGCACGGTGGTGGTCATCAGGGCCGAAAGCCCCACCAGCGGCGCACCGGTCTGGCGCACGGCTTCCACCACGCGCTCCGGCGGCACATCGCGGCCCAGATCCAGCACGTCATAGCCATAGTTTTCCAAAATTACGCGCACAATGTTTTTGCCAATGTCGTGCACATCACCTTTTACAGTGGCGATCACAATACGGCCTTTGCTTTCACCCTGGCTGCCGCTGGCGGCAATGGCGGTTTTGATCACTTCAAAAGCAGCCGGGGTCGCCGTGGCGGATTGCAGCAGCTGCGGCAAAAAGATGGAGCCTTTTTCAAAGGCATCGCCCACCACATCCAGCGCGGGGATCAGCGTTTCGTTCACCACCTGCAAAGGCTCGCGGGTTTTCAGGGCTTCCCCTGCAGCGGCGCGGGCTTCGTTTTTCAGTCCGCGGCGCACGACTTCAAACAGAGCATCGGCCCCTGCTGCACCGCCCGCCGGGGCAGCGGCATCAGTTTTTGCCACCTGGGAAGTCTGCACCTGCACATTGGCATAGGCGGCAACATAATCATTGCACTTTTCGTCCTGGCTGGTCAGCACACGGTAGGCGCGCACGGCGGCCATCATTTCCGGCGTGTTGGGGTTCATAATGGCAAGGTCCAGCCCGGCCTGCATGGCCAACGTCAGGAAAGTGGTATTCATGTAGCCGCGGCAGGGCAAACCAAAGCTGATGTTGGAAACACCCAGCACGGTGCGCACGCCCAGTTCCTTTTTGCACATGGTAATGGCTTTCAGGGTTTCGGCAGCGGCGCTCTGCTCGGCAGAAACCGTCAGCGTCAGGCAGTCGATGTAAACATCCCCGCGGGGAATGCCGATAGCATCCGTTGCGGCCACAATGCGCTTGGCAACCTCAAAGCGGCCCTCTGCCGTTTTGGGAATGCCGTGTTCATCCAGTGCCAGACCAACCACGGCGGCGCCGTACTTTTTGCACAGGGGCAGAATGCTGTCCAGCACCTTCTGCTCGCCGTTGACCGAGTTGACGATCGGCTTGCCGTTATAAATGCGCAGCGCGCGGGCCAAAGCATCTTTGTTGGAAGAATCCAGCTGCAATGGCAGGTCGGTGATGGATTGCAGCTCCCGCACCAGCATTTCCAGCGTGGCGGGTTCATCAATATCCGGCAGACCGGCGTTCACGTCCAGCAGCTCGGCACCGGCTTCGGCCTGGGCTACGGCCTGGGCGCAGGCATAGGCGCTGTCGCCCTCCCGCAGGGCCTGCTGCAAGCGCTTTTTGCCGGTGGGGTTGATGCGCTCGCCCACCACGGTAATGCCGTTTACCTCCACGCAGCGCACGGGGGTGCACAGGCGGCTGCGCACAATAGGGGTTTTGGCGGCGGGGATTTTATCCTGGGTCAGCTCTTTCAGCAGGCGGATGGATTCCGGCTCAGAGCCGCAGCAGCCGCCCAGCATGGAAATTCCGGTGGGCAGGTAGGCGGCCATCTCAGCGGCAAACTCCGCCGGGGTGATATCATAGCTGCCGTCCAGGTTCGGCAGGCCCGCATTGGGCTTGACAAACACCGGCATACCGGCGGGCACCACACGGCAGAGCCGCTGAGCAAAGGGCAGGATTTCCTTGGGGCCCAGCGAGCAGTTGATGCCCACGGCGTCCGCACCAAGGCCGGCGGCGGTAATGCCGTAGCTTTCCACTGTGCAGCCGGTAAAGGTACGGCCACGGGCCTCAAAGCTCATCGAGGTAAACACCGGCAGGTCACAGTTTTCCTTTGCGGCCAGGATGGCGGCTTTCAGCTCATACAGGTCGGTCATTGTTTCCAGAAAGACGAGGTCTGCCCCGGCTGCGGCACCGGCGCGCACCATCTCAGCAAACTGGGCGCAGGCATCCTCAAACGGCAGGGTACCGGCCGGGGCCAGCAACTCGCCGATGGGGCCGATATCCAGTGCCACCAGGGCACCGGTTTCCTGCGCGGCGGTCCGGGCACATGCGATGGACGCTTCGATCACCTGCTGCACAGTGTAGCCGGTTCCCTTCAATTTACGAGGGTTGGCGCCAAAGGTGTTTGCCAGCAGGATATCCGCCCCGGCGCGGGCATAGTCCCGGTGGACGGCAGTGAGCACATCCGGCATGATAAAGGCGGCCAGTTCCGGCTTTTGTTCTGTGGTCAGGCCGCGCAGCTGCAGCTGGGTGCCCATGGCGCCATCCAGCATAATAAAGCGGCGGCGGGCAAATACTTCCTCAATTTTCACAGGTGGTTCCCCTCTTTCTGTATTCGCACTTTTCGCGCAGCAGGCAGTGCCCGCACCCGGCGCGGGTCCCCGTTACCGGGTGGTCCGCCACGCCAAGGATGGCGGTTACGCTTTTGCGCGGGGTCAGCAGATTTTCCGGCGTGACCGCCATGCCAAGGCCGCGCACGGTATCCAGCGCAATGGCAAACGGCTGCTGCAAAGTCAGCGGGCAGTCCCCATAGCCGGGGGAAAAACGCCCCGTCAGGTAGTGCCCCTGCGCCTGCACGCTGGTGCGGATCTCGGCTTCCAGCGCGTTGCACAGCTCTTCCATCACAGCGGAAGCCATCGCATCCACCACAGCGGCCAGGGCAATATCCGTCAGCTCCAGGCGGCGCATCAGGGTATCAGCCCCGCTGCCAAGGGTAACGGCCATCAGCACCATGGCATCGCAGCCGCGCAGGTGGCGGGCAATATCATTCCCGGCGTTCTGCAGCGGCAGGGCGGTCAGCGGCAGCTGTTTCCACACGCCGCGCGGGGTGGCGGCGGCGCGCAGGGCGTCCTCGGCTTTTTGCAGCAGCACCTGGGATGCAGCATCCGGCTGCCAGCCCCCTGCCCCAAGGTAGCGAAGGGTTTCGGCGCGGGTATCGTTTTGCGGGTAGGCTAATTGCACAGCGTTTCACTCCCCCTCTATGGGCCAACAGGCCGATTACAGCAGGTCCTTGATGCCCTCATACACAGCGGCGGCAACCTTGGCGTCATTCATGGCATACAGGTGCACACCGTCCGCGCCGCCCTCGATCAGATCTCGCAGCTGCTGCACGGCATAGTCAATACCGGCAGCATACAGGCTTTCGGGGTCGTCCTGGTAGCGGGAGATCATGCGGGTAAACTCCGAAGGCAGGCTGGCGCTGGAAAGTGCCACCGTGCGCTCGATCTGGCTGCGCTTAACGATGGGCATAACACCGGCAGACACCGGCAAAGTGATGCCTGCGCGGCGGGCCAGGTTCAAAAAGCGATAAAAGTGCATATTATCAAAGAACAGCTGGGTCAGCAGGTGGGTGGCACCGGCCTCCTGCTTAAAGCGCAGGTTGGCAACATCCTGGGCCAGGGTAGCGGCTTCGGGGTGGCCTTCGGGGTAGCAGGCAGCGTGGATATCAAATTCCGGCTGGGTCTGCCACACAAACTGGGCCAGGTCGCTTGCGTGGGCAAAGTCCGGGCTTTCGGGGCGGGTGGGGGTGCGGTCGCCGCGCAGGGTCAGCACGTTGCGCACACCGGCGGCATTCAGCTGGTCCAGCAGCTGGGCGGCCTTTGCCTTATCGCTGCCCATGCAGATCATGTGGGCCAGCGGCTCTACGTTCAGGTCGTTTTTCAGGAATTCGGCCACTTCCACAGTGGAAACGCCGCCCGTGGAGCCGCCTGCACCGTAAGTAACGCTGATAAAATCCGGGTTAAGGGTGCGCATGGTGCGCAGGTTGTCCTTCATTTTATCAAAGTTGGCGGTCTGCTTCGGGGGGAAGCACTCGATGGAAAACACGCAAGGCTTGCGCTTGAACATCTGGGAGATCTGCATAGGATTCATCCTCCTGTATTTTTATTACTTTCCTCTATTTCTACCCAATTAACGTACGGGAACACTTTCCTGCCAACTTACTGGGGTCAGGCACACAGAGTCAGGCTGCCGGGGGTTACGCGGCGGGAGCCAGCTCTTCGTCCGGCTGTTTTGCCGTCTGCACAGTAAAGCTGCCGTCCGCCTGGGCGGTCACGGTCACCGTGCCGTACAGGTCGGTGCGGTAAAAGTCAATGCCCTCATCCTGCATTTCCTGGATGACCTCGCGGTGGGGGTGGCCGTAATCATTGTTCAGGCCGCAGCTGGCAACCACAAGCTGGGGCTGCACCTGCCACAGCAGTGTTTGGGTGTTGGATGTGGACGACCCATGGTGCCCGGCCTTGAACACGGTGGACCGCAAGCGGAACGGATATTGCTCCGCCAGGGCGGCTTCCTCGTTGCGCTCAGCATCGCCGGTATCCAAAAAGGTAAAGTTCCCGGCTTCAAACCGCAGGCAAAGCGACATATCATTTATTGCATCGTCACTGCCCGCCGTATCGGCATCCACACCGGGCAGCAGCACGGTCAATGTGCCGGTGCCGATGGTGTACTGCTGGCCGGTATAGGCTGTTTCCACCGGTACGCCGCATTCCTGGGCGGTTTGCAGTGTGCGCTGGGTCTGGCCGGTCACGTCAGTTTCGCTCAGGTCGGGGGTCAGCAGGGTCTGCACATCAAAGTTCTGCAAAACGGCCTGCATGCCGCCCACATGGTCGGCATGGGGGTGGGTCATCACCAACAGGTCCAACTGGCTTACGCCATAGCTGCGCAGGTCCTGCACAAGGTTCTGCCGGGCATCCTTGGGGCCTGCATCAATCAGGCAGGCCGCACCGTTCTGCAAAATCAGCACGGCATCCCCCTGCCCCACATCCAGGAACACCACTTCGGTTTCCCCCTCCGGCAGCGGGGCTGTGGTTTCGCTCTGGCTGGGTTCCAGGCCAACCCATTGGTAAATCTGGTCCCAGCTGGGCACAAAACCGTTGCCGCCGTAATTTTCGACCACATACAAGGCAACGGCGATGAGAACAGCGGCCACAATGGTCCACACCTGAGGGCGGCGGTAGGAATGGCGGCAATACCTGCGCCGCCGGTATTTACTCACCCTGGCCCAGCTGGCGTTCCTGCCACTGGGCGCGGGTCAGCAAAACGGCACGGGGCTTGGCGCCCTCATAGGGGCCGATAATCTTTTCCTGTTCCATCTGGTCCATGATGCGGGCCGCACGGGCATAGCCCAGCTTGCAGCGGCGCTGCAAAAGGCTGGTGGATGCCTGCCCGGCTTCGATGACGCATTCCACCGCCTGTTCAAACATGGGGTCGCGGCTGCCGCTGTCAGCGTCCGGAGCGGAGCTGCTGCCCTTGCCGCCCTTTTCGGCCACGGCACGGCGCTCCATCTCGGCAATCATCTCTTCATCATACTGGGCGCTGGAAGTGGATTTGATAAAGTTCAGCACAGCGCTGATCTCTTCATCCGTCACAAAGGTACCCTGCACACGCACGGGCTTGGAAGCGCCGACCGGCAGGAACAGCATATCGCCGTTGCCCAGCAGCTTTTCGGCGCCGCCGCTGTCCAGAATGGTGCGGGAGTCGATCTGGCTGGAAACTGCAAATGCAATACGGCTGGGGATGTTGGCTTTGATCAGGCCGGTGATAACGTCCACGCTGGGGCGCTGGGTTGCCACAATCAGGTGGATACCGGCCGCACGGGCTTTCTGGGCAATGCGGCAGATATAATCTTCCACCTCTTTGCCGGCAACCATCATCAGGTCGGCCAACTCGTCAATGATAATGGCGATATAAGGCAGGTGTTCCAGCACATCGGGGTGCTGCTTGGCCAGCTTGTTATAGCTCTTGATATCGCGCACATTGTTTTCGGCAAACAGCTTATAGCGGCGCTCCATCTCGGCCACACTGGCCCCCAGGGCACCGGCGGCCTTGCGTGGCTCGGTCACAACGGGCATTAACAGGTGGGGAATGCCGTTGTACTCAGCCAGTTCCACCACCTTGGGGTCGATCAGAATCAGTTTGACATCTTCCGGACCGGAGCGGAACAAAAAGCTGATGATGATCGAGTTGACGCAGACGGATTTACCGCTGCCGGTGGAGCCGGCGATCAGCAGGTGGGGCATTTTACACAGGTCCGCCACCTGGGCTGTACCGGCAATATCTTTGCCCAGCGCCATGGTCAGTGGGCTGCGCATGTTGATGTAGTTCTGGGATTCAATCACCCCGCGGATGCTGACGGTAGACCGGATCTTGTTGGGCACCGCGATACCGACGGCGGGTGTGCCGGGAATGGGGGCTTCGATACGCACACCGGCGGTGGCAAGGTTCAGGGCGATATCATCCGACAGGCTGGTGATACGGCTGACCTTGATGCCCGCCTGGGGCTGCAGCTCATACCGGGTCACGGAAGGGCCGCGGCAGATATCCAGGATATGGGTCTTAACACCAAAGCTGTCCAGCGTGTTCACCAGGATATCGGCGTTTTTCTTCATCTCGGCGGCCGCGCCGCGTTCATCTTCCGGCTTGGCCGCATTGAAAAGGTTCAAAGATGGGTAAGTATACGGCGGGAACTCCTCTTTGGCCTGGGCGGCAAAGGCTGCCGTAGCTTCGCTGCTGGCATCCTCGTCCGCTTCGCGGGTTGCACCGGCGGGTGCGGTGGCTGCCGGGGCGGCAGGGGCTTTCGCCATTGCTTTGGCCACGCTGGGCGGGCTGGAAATGGGAGCCGAAGCCGAATTGCCCATGCTGGAAGATACCCGCAGCCGGTTGGGGCTGCCGGGGCGGCGTTCATCCGTTACGCTGTATACTTTAGGCGCAGCGGCGGCAGGCTGGGCCGTGGGCTGCGGTGCCGGGGTCTGCACGTTGACCCGCCCGGTAAGCAGATCCGATACCGGAATTCCGGCGTTCCAGGCAGCCTTGGCTGCATCGAAACCGCCCTGGTCAAAGCTGCCGCCCAATGTGGGGATGGCTGTAACAGGGGCAGGCGCTGGCTGGGTGGGTTCCGGCACCAGCGGTGTTTCAAAACTATCCGCGCTTTCGCTGCTGCCAACGTCATCCGGTTCCGGCAATTCCTCTACCGGCTCCAGCGGGGTGGCAAAATCTTCCACCGAGGCGGCAGGTGCGTTATCATCCGGTTCCGGGGTCAGCGGGGTTTCAAAACTTTCCGCTTCATCCTCATCGGGCAGGCCCACATTGGCACCGGCCACGGGGGTATCCCGCCCGGTCACGGCGCGCTGGATCAGGTCATTCAGACTGTCTTCCTCCACCGGGGCTTCCTCAGCCTGCTGGGCTTCCGGTTCCAGGTGCAGCTCAAAGCTTTCTTCCTGCGGCTGGGGCTGGGGTTCCGGCTGGGGCGCGGGGTACTTGCGATGGTTCAACTGCTCCAGCGGGTCAAGGCCAAAGGTGCCGCCGGGGCCGATCTCAATTTTCTGCAGCGGGTCATGCTGCACGGCGTTCTGCAAAGCGCGCTGGGAAGCATCCGGCCCCAGATCCACATCAAAGTCCGAACGCTGGGCGGGCGGGGCAAAGCTTTGGGTGTGCTGCACGCCTTGGGGCGCAGCCTGGGCACGCTGCATATCGGGGTATGTTGCAGTGCCAGGCTGCGTATACGCCTGCTGGGGCTGGGCCGCCGGCTGGCCGGCCTGCGCTGCGGCGGCTGTCTGGTCGGCAGGGTATGTCTGGGCCGCCTTGCGGCGGGCGGCTTCCTCCTGTACCAGATAGGGGGCCACATCAAAGGGGCGGCGGGTGCCAGACTGCGGCGTGGCCGGAGACTCGCCAGCCATGGGCGGCAGGCTGCCGGTCAGGTTTTCAAGGGATTCTTCCTCCGCTTCATGGCCAAACAGCTGGGTATCATAAGCGGTTTCTTCCTCCGCACGGGCGGCGCGGCGGGCTTTGAACTCCTGAATATAATAGCTGATGAACTGCACCACATCCACCGGGGTAACGGCAAAAAACACCATCAGCCCCATCAGGATGACAATAATCATGACGATATTGGCACCGGGACGGCCACAGACGGCCAGCAGCGATGCGCCGATGGGCACGCCCAGCACACCGCCGGTCCAGAACTTGCGCTGCCCCCAGGCAAACAGCATCTTGACGGTCTGCCAGGGGGTATCCCCTACCTTAAAGTCCGAGAAGATGACCGCCGTACCGGCCAGCAGCACCGCCAGCAGCAGCACCTTGCCAATGAAAGTGCCCACATGGTAACCGGATGCCAGCAGATAGGCCAGATACAGCAAAAACGGGCCGACAAAATATGTAACCACGCCAAAGGTGCCAAACAGCCAGCTGCGTAGAGCATTCCAGAAGCTCTGCCCCGGCACCAGCACCAGCGCAATGGCCAGAATGCCAAACCCGGCCAGTACCACGCTGCGGATCAGGTTTTGCTGCTGGGCGCGGCGCTGTTCCAGCCTGGACATCCGCTTTTTGCTGCCGGAGGCCGAACTGTTGTGTCTGGCCCCGGAGCTGCTGCTTTTACTGCTTTTGCTGCCGGAGGCGCGGTATGTGTTTTTACTGTTTTTTCCGTTTTTGGCGGAACTTGAACGTGCCATGCTCTCCCTACCTCTTTACTATAATATGCGTATGTTCAGGCTGCCCTGTTCAGCGGGCAGCCATTGTTGATTTGCTTTGGCGCGGCGGGCCCTGCCCCCGTTTTGAACGAAAGTTCGTTCGCCTTTTATCTGGCAGCGGGCGGCCATTAAACAGCATCCGGCGGCCCCGCATAAAGAAACTTTCCGCGCAGTGATTTTATCTGCCATCCGCCACGGCGGCTGTGCCGTGCTGTTTTGGGCAGGGGCATACTGCCCCTTATAGCATAAGGTATATTGTAGCATGAAAACGCCCGCTTGTAAAACCCCTTTCTCTTTCTATTTTCATCAAAGTCTTTCCGCCCACTGGCGGGCAGCGCCCCCTCTATATCCGGGTTTCCCGGTGTCGATTTCGGCATTCAGGTATCGCAGCGCATCGTCCAGGTTGCCGTTGGCGTCGATCAGCCCCTCTTCTACAGCCTGTTCCCCGCCCAGCACGGTACCCATATCCATCACCAGCTCCCCGGTATTGTGCATCAGCTGGGTAAAGCGCTTGGCACTGATGCCGGAATGCCCCGCCACAAAGCTGACGATGCGCTCCTGCATCTGCTCAAAATAACGCAGGGTCTGGGGTACCCCCAGCACCATGCCGGAGTGGCGCACCGGATGCACCGTCATGGTGGCGGTGGGCACAATAAAGCTTTTGCGGGCCGAAACCGCCAGCGGGATGCCGATGGAATGCCCGCCGCCCAGCACCAGCGTTGCGCTGGGCTTGCTGATGCCGGAGATCAGCTCCGCCAAAGCGAGCCCGGCTTCCACATCGCCGCCCACGGTATTCAGGATGACCAACAGCCCCTCAATGGCGGGGTCCTCCTCAATATCCACCAGCTGGGGGATCACATGCTCATACTTGGTGCTTTTCTGGTTATCGGGGGCCAGGCTGTGGCCCTCAATGGTGCCGATCACCGTCAGGCAATAAATGGCATGGCGGCCCTTGGTGGCGGGCACAATGCCGCTGTCCGTGATCAGGTCATGTTCCAGCCGCATGCGCTCCACATCCTTGGCGTCCTTGGCAGCATGGGGGGCGGGCGGCTGTTTCGGGGTACGGCTTGGCAGGGCGGGGGCCCTTTCCTTCCGTCAAAATCGGTGCGCCGGGCAGTGCAAAACCCGGCTATACCCTGACAGTATGCCCCGCTGGTACGCTTTTTTATGCACAGAGGGGCGCGACTGGGCAAAAAAAGCACGGAAAAACTTAGATAAAAAATTGACAATCGGCACAAGATTGATTATACTTTTACTAGAATTTACATCGGAATCACACAAGAGGCAGGGTGTTTCCTTTACCCCTGCCCGGAGAACGGGAGATTAGTCTTTATGTCATCAACAATGCAAAACAAGGCATCGTTGCCCGTGATCAAGCGGCTGCCCAAATATTACCGCTACTTGAGCAACCTGCAGGCAGATGGGCGTGATAAAATTTCTTCCAGCGAGCTGGCCCGCATGATGGGCACCACCGCCAGCCAGGTGCGGCAGGATTTCAACTGTTTTGGCGGTTTTGGCCAGCAGGGCATCGGCTACAAGGTGGATGTGCTGCTTACCGAGATTGGCAAACTGCTGTTTGGCAACGGCGAGCTGCTGCCTACCGTGCTGATCGGCGCCGGCCGCCTGGGCACGGCGGTCTCCAGCTTTATCAGCCGCGATACCAACGGCTACAAGCTGATTGCCGCGTTTGATATCAACCCCGCCCTGGAGGGCAAGGAGATCAGCGGCGTAACCATCCGCCCGCTGTCCGAGCTGGAAAGCTTCTGTGCGGCGCACAAGCCGGTGGTCGCCGTGCTGTGCGTGCCGCGCCAGAGCGCCATGGACCTTTCGGACGAGCTGGTTCGGCTGGGTATTCAGGGCTTCTGGAACTTCAGCCACTATGATCTTTCGGTCGTTTATCCGCAGGTCACAGTGGAAAACGTCCATTTGGGCGACAGCCTGATGAGCCTTGGCTACCGGCTGCGCAGCCATGATGAATAAAAGCCGGGCACACAGCACATGACTGTTTCCGGCGGGGTGTACCCCAGCGCCTGCCCTGGCATGGGTGCAGGATCCTGTGGTACACCCCGATTTTCATGCTGTTTTTTACTTTATTTTAATAAGGAGCCAAACATGGCAAAGCTATATTACCGTTACGGCGCAATGAACAGCGGCAAAACCACGGCGCTTTTGCAGGTTGCTTTCAATTATAACGAACGCGGCATGCGGGTGCTGATTCTGAAAGCCAGCGTGGACACCAAAGGCGGCGATCATATTGTTTCCCGCCTGGGGGTCAACCACAAGGTGGATGTGCTGGTTAGCCCGGACATGGACATCCTGGATATCGTCCGGGCCGATACTGCCGCCCATGGCAGCGCCCCTGCCTGTGTGCTGTGTGACGAAAGCCAGTTCTTTACCCCGGCGCAGGCCGAGCAGCTGTTTTTGGGCACGGTGGACCTGAACATTCCGGGCATCTGCTATGGTCTGCGGGCAGACTTTATGCTCCGCGGCGTCCCCGGGTCCACCCGCCTTCTGCAGCTGGCCCATACCATCGAGGAGATGAAAACCATCTGCGCCTGCGGCCGCAAAGCCACCTGCAACGGCCGCAAGGTAAACGGCGAGTTCGTGTTTGAGGGTGCCCAGGTTGCGATTGACACAGTGGACGCTGTAGAGTATCAGAGCCTTTGCCCCCAGTGCTGGTACCGGGAATACCGCGCTTTCCTGAAACGCCACCCCGCGCACCAGTGATCCATTCTTTTATTTCAATCTGTGTTTCGCCCTTTTATATAAGGCAACACCGCACAATTCCCGCCTTGCGGCTTAAGCACCGCT
>ENA-ORKT01000120-ORKT01000120.1-human-gut-metagenome-genome-assembly--contig:-NODE-120-length-12539-cov-5.98614_pt1 | contig 12539 bp, 14 predicted proteins | sample MGYA00243061_ERZ508811 | MGnify/ENA primary metagenome ERZ508811 (study PRJEB26277, sample SAMN04329794) | human gut metagenome | biome: human-associated habitat | host: Homo sapiens | place: USA... | reverse complement strand
GCTCACCTTTGCAGCATCCAGTATTATCTGCGCTTTTGGCTTAGCAGCTGCCGCATCTCGCTCGCCGTATCGGCACTTAGAATTATGCGGTATTGCCCAAAGAAACAGGGGATATTATGCAATACAAAGTTCTGGCACTGGATCTGGATGGCACACTGACCAACAATGCCAAAGTCATTACCCCACGCACCAAAGCTGCCCTGCAGGCAGCGGCGGACCGCGGCGTGCGCATTGTGCTGGCCAGCGGCCGCCCCACCGTGGGCATTGAGCCGCTTGCCAAAGAGCTGGAGCTGGACCGCCGCGGCGGCTGCATCCTGAGCTATAACGGCGGTAAGATCATTGACTGCAAAACCGGCGAAACGCTGGTGCAGCATGAGTTCCCGCCGGAGCTGATCGACCCGGTGTGCACCTTTGCCCGCTACTGGAACGTGATGCCGCTGACCTATGATGCCAAAGGCATTGTGACCGAGGATGCCGCCAACCCCTATGTTGGCGAGGAAGCCCGCATCAACAAAATCCCGGCCCGCCAGGTGGAAAACCTGCCCGCCGAGATCCAGTGGCCCATCAACAAGCTGCTGCTGGTTGGCGACCCTGTGGATATGCCCCATGTGGAGGAGCTGATGCAGCAAAAGTTTGCGGGCAAGCTTTCCATCTACCGCTCGGCGCCGTTCTTTATTGAAACGATGCCCCTGGGGGTGGAAAAATCCGCCTCGCTGGCGCTGCTGCTGAAAAACATGGGCCTTGGCCCCGAAAACCTGATGGCCTGCGGCGATGGCTGGAACGACCTGCCCATGATCCGCTATGCGGGCATGGGCGTTGCCATGGGCAATGCTGTGCCGGAAGTAAAACAGGCAGCCAAATACGTCACCGCAGATAATGAGCATGACGGGGTAGGGCTGGCCGTTGAAAAATTCATCTTGGAGGACCCGCAGTGAACCTGATCGTTTTTGACTTGGAATGGAACATGGGCAATGCGCCCAAAACCTTTAATTATCATGGGGCGGAACTGACCCTGCGGGGTGAGATCATCCAGATCGGTGCAGTGCGGGTGGACGAGAATGGCGATGTACTGGATACCTTTGAGATGACCCTGCGCCCCCGCATTTTCCGCAAGCTGCATTGGCGCATTGCGGAGGTGACTGGCCTGAGCCAGGGCGATCTGGAAGCCGGGGTGCCCATTGCCGAAGGCCTGCGGCGGTTCCAGGAATGGGCCGGCCCCGACGCCGAATTTGCCGAGTGGGGTCTGGACGATGTGCCGGTGCTGAAGCAGAACCTGTTCCTTTATAATATGGACGAAAGCTGGCCTAGCCGCTGGTATGACCTGCAGCAGATCTTTTTGAAAAATTTCCCCCGCGGGGAAGGCGAGGGCCTGACGCTGGAAAGCGTGGTGGACCGCCTTGGCATTGAGCATGACGGCGATTTCCACAATGCGCTGGACGATGCCCTGTACACCACAAAAATCTGCCGCCGCCTGCCGCTGGCCCAGGGCATTGCCGAATACCCGGACCCCGCCGCCCAGCTGACAGCCGCCCTGCTGAACAATACCGATACCGAAACGTACGATATCCAAACCTACTTTGACCGCCTGGACCACGATGCCTACAAAAATGACCCTGCGCTGTATCAGGTGGGCTGCCCGTTCTGCGGCAAGCCGCTGGTGCTGAACGATATCTGGCTCAAGCGCGGCAACACCGGTTATTATACCGAAGCCACCTGCCCGGACCACGGCCCGTGGTTCCTGCGCTTTAAGCTGAACCGCCGCGACGGCCTGCATTGGAACTTTGCCCGCTGCATTGAGACCGTGCGCCCCGAAAGCTATGCCCGCTATAAAAAACTGGAAAAATCCCAGCGCGAGCGCATCCGCATGAAAGCGGAACGTGCTGGAAAGAAAACCCAGGAATAAAAATAAAACGCTCCCCGCCCTGTGCATAAGAGAACTGCATGGAGAGGGGAGCATTTTGTAATGAATAAAGAATAAATAATAAAGAAGAATGGTGGTGGGCGCTGCGCGCCTTTTTTGGATATTAGGCGCGATGCAGGATAAAGAGTGCGCTCCGGGTGGGGGCGCTTACTTACTTCATTTTGCCGATGTAGACGAGGTAGGAGTAGAGGTAGATCCAGGCGGAGCCGCCAAAGACAACGGCCAGCAGCAGGATCATGGTGGCGGTATCGCCCAAAATGGTGGCCAGCAGTGAAATTACAATCAAAGCAGCACCCATAACAACAAACACAATGCCGCCCATGCGCTGGGTGCGGTTCCAGTTGTGTTCGTTGTTCAGCGCCCAGGGAGTTTTGCAGCCGAACATATAGTTCTGCTTGATGCGCGGCATATAGTTGCCCAAAAAGATGAACAGCACCCCGCAGCCGCCGCAGACCAGAATACCGACCAGGCTGCTGCCCTCCGGAATCAAGCCGAACACGCTCAGCTCCGAAAACCAGCTCATAGCTGACATAAATATTGTAAGGGCAGTGAGGGAGGCGTTCCAGACGCCCTTGAATTTTTCATAATTCTGGTGCTTGGGGTCAATGTGGGGCAGCGCTGCCATCAAAATCAGCATCAGAGCGGGCAGGGCTGCCATAATCAGCACAGTGGATTTTGGCCCCCAGCCGTTGGCCTGGCCGTCCGCGCCCCAGTGGGTGGGCACAACATCCGGCAGGGAGCCATAAAAGCAGAGGTGCGCCGCAAAGTTGATGGCGCAAAAAATCAGCAGCCCCCAAAACAGTTTATTTCGTTTCATCATCAGGTCCACCTTTCACAAAGCCAAAATCGAAAAACCACTTAACAGCTTCCTGGAACACGGTCAGGTTCAGGCAGTACACAATGTTCTGGCCGCGGCGCTCATCCGTTACCAGCCCGGCATTTTTCAAAATGTTCAGGTGGTGGCTTACGGATGGCTTTGCCATATCAAAGTGCGCAGCAATATCACCGGCACTCATCTCGCCTTCGCTCAACAGTTCCAAAATGCGCCGCCGGGTGGGGTCCCCCAAAGCCTTAAACGCATCGCCTACCATAGGTCAGCGTTCCTCCTTATCGGATAACGTCTGCTGTTCCGGTTCTTGCAATGCACAATACTGCTTTTTGGCGTAAGCCGCGCAGCCCAGGCAGAGCACCAGCAGCAGTGCTTCCACCAGCCAGGTACTGTGCAGCACGCCGCACTGGAATAAAGCGGCGGGAACATCGAACAGCGCATGCAGCGCCACCGCCAATCCCAGATACCCGGCCTTGCGCTGCCGGACAGCCCGGAATACAACCACCGAGAGGGAAATGTGCAGCGTCATGGCAATCGCGCGTTCAGCCAGCCCCAGCAGCAGGTTGGCGGCCCCAAAGCTGGCAACGGCGGCGATCTGTGCCTGTACCTGGTCAAGCTGTGCGCCGGTCAGCCCATTGGTTATGGTTTCAATGCTGCCGCTGTTGACAAGCTGCGCAATCGCAATATTATTGATGGCGGTGAGTCCCAGAACCAGGATTGCCTCGATCCCGCCGTGGCCGATGCCATAGGTTACGGCGTCCCGCCGGTTGGTATAGCGCTTGAGCAGAAAGCGAAACGCAAGATAGCGCCCGACTTCCTCAAACACGCCCGCCAGCAGGCAGCCGATCAGGGTGTAAGCCCACGCATGGGTCAGCACATACTGCGAAACGCCGGTGCCGCCGCCAAAGAAAATGGCCTTGGGCACACCTTCCAGTACCTGGGCGAAAACAACGAAGGTCACCGCGCCGACAACAGCAGGAAACAGCTTTGCACCCCGGCAGAATTTGAACTTCCATACCAAAAGAACCAGAACCGGCAGCCCGATACCGGCTGCGGCGGCCAAGGCGCTCCACAAAATAGTCTGCAAAGAAATTATCGTAATCATACCATATACCCTTTCAAAAAAAACACAAGAATTATATATTTAGATAAACGTCTAAATATTATGGTCCTAATATACCACCCGCACACGGCTTTGTCAAGCGGGCGCGGGTGGTACGGTTAAAACTTAATGGTCAGGGGGCAGCCAAACAGCTTGGGCAGCTTAGGCAACGTTGTCGATCTGGTTCTGCATCACAATGTCATGCAGAATGTTGGTTTTCACGTAGTTTTCGCCGTAAGCGTTCACATAGCTGGTCATATCGGTGGAGCCAAAGTAGCGGGAGAACTCAGCGTTCAGAATTTTGGTATCGCATACATTGTAGTTCTTCTCCGCCAAAGCATGCATGATCAGGATCTGCTTGATCATGATCTGCTTGGAGCTTTCGCTGTTTTCCAGGTATTCATCCACACTGCTGTAACCGGACTGGCTCAGCATGGTCTCCAGCGAAACGCCGCGCATCTGGGCGTACAGGTACGGCTGGTACAGCACGGTATTGGTGAAATACTGCTGCACATCTTCGGGCAGGGTATCGGTATTGACTTCGGCAGCATCGTACAGCTGGCCGTACAGCTCATTGGCTTCCTGACTGAACAGCAGGCTGTTGCTGACAAAAGTTTTCAGCTCAGCCACATTGTTCATGCCCATGGACTCGGCCAGGTTGCTGCTGACCCAATCATCAGTCAGGTCGGGGGCCACATCCTCGTTGATGTAGTTCAGCGTGGTGGCGAACACTGCGTCCTTGCCGGCCAGGTTGGTGGCCTGGTAGTCATCCGGGAAGGTGACATTCACATCAAAGGTTTCGCCGGGCATGTGGCCAACGATCTGATCCTCGAAGCCGTCAATAAAGGTGCCGCTGCCCAGGGTCAGATCATAATCGCTGCCGGTGCCGCCGTCAAAGGCAACGCCGTCAATGGAACCGGCAAAGTCAATGTTCACAGTGTCACCGTTTTCGGCGGCGCGGTTGGTGATCTCGTTGGTGGTCTTATAGTTGGAAAGGATGTTGTTGGAAATGTAATTGTCAATATCACTGTCGCTCACGGTGGTGGCATCGTCCGAAAGGGTAAAGCTCTCAGTATCCGGCAGCGTGACGTAATCCAGCGCGGTGATGCCTTTCAGGTAGCCGTTCTCGTCATAGGCATCACTGAAAGAAAAATCAGCCAGATAAGAATAATCATCGGCGGCGTTTTCTGCGGTAGCGTCGTCAGGAACAGTGCTTTCACCGGCAGCTTCGCTGGAAGCTGCGCTCTCGGCGGTTGCTTCGCTGGAGGATGCGCTGGAACTGCAGGCAGTCAGGCCAAAAACCATGCCGCATGCCAGCAGGCTGGCAGCAGCGCGGGTCAGGTTGGTGTTTTTCATGGGTTGTCTCCTGTCTTTTTTGAAAAAATACATCGCGTACCGCAGCAGGGAAAAATACCCCCGTCAAAAGCGGATACTTTTCTATTATACAGCTTTTTTGCAAAAAGTACAGCCCTGCATTCACAAAAGGAAAGTGGGTGTGTTATAATACCCGTGGCAGAGCACCCAATGCTCTGCCATGGGCGGCAGACCTGCTGCCCGGATATCCTTATATAAGGAAAGGAAGAGAACCCTATGGAAAAAGAAAAAATCGCGCGCATCAATGCGCTGGCTCATAAAGCGAAAACTTCTGGCCTGACGGAAGCCGAACTGGCGGAGCGTGACGCCCTGCGGCAGGAATACCTGGCCGATATCCGCGCATCCATGATTGACCAGCTGGAGCACACCACGGTGATTGAGCCGGACGGCACCCGCCGCAAGCTGCAGGTGCGCCACTGATCCCCTGTTCAAAGTGGCGGCCCGGCTGGCGCGGGGCTGTGTGGTTTGCACAAAATTGTGCCGGGGTATTGGAATTTGCAAGCGGGTTTGCTATAATATAGCTGGCGGCGAATCCCGGCTACAAGAAATCAGTCAGCCACCCGGCAGACTGAACGGAAAAGGCTGTACATTTTGCCAAAGCGAGGTTATTTTTCATGCTTACTGCAATTACCGGTATCAACTGGGGCGACGAGGGCAAGGGCCGTATGGTGGACCTGCTCTGCCGCGATTATGACATCGTTGCCCGTTACCAGGGCGGCGACAACGCCGGCCACACCGTCAAAAACGAGTGCGGCAAGTTCGTACTGAACCTGGTGCCCTCCGGCATCCTGCACCCCAGCATTGTCTGTGTTATGGGCGGCGGTATGGTCATTGACCCGGAACATCTCGAAAAAGAGATCGCCGACCTGCGCGAACAGGGTGTTAAGATTACCCCGGACAACCTGAAAATTTCTGACCGTGCTACCATCACCATGCCGTTCCATGTGGAGCAGGATGGCCTGGAGGAGGCCCGCCTTGCCAAAACGGGCGCACAGTTTGGTTCCACCAAGCGCGGCATTGCTTACACCTATGGTGATAAGTACATGAAGAAAACCCTGCGCATGGGCGATTTGGTCCACATGGATGCCGGTGTGCGCAAGCGCCTGGAAACCCTGGTGGAATCCAAGAACCTGACCATGGTCAACATTTATAACCAGAAGCCTGTCAGCGTGGACGATATGTGGAACTGGTGCAAGCACTTCCAGGAAGTGTTCGGCGCTTACATCTGCGATGTCGGCCAGTACCTGGCAGATGCTGACGATGCCGGCAAGAAGATCATGTTTGAGGCCCAGCTGGGAGCCCTGCGTGATATCGACTACGGCATTTATCCCTACACCACTTCCTCCAACACCATCGGCGCTTATGCACCCATCGGCGCTGGCATCCCCGGCCGCAAGCTGAACAAGTCCATCGGTATCATGAAGGCTTATTCTTCCTGCGTGGGCGACGGCCCCTTTACCACCGAGCTGGCTATGACCGAGGAAGAAAAGCACCTGCTGCGTGAAGCCGGCCATGAATACGGCGCTGCCACCGGCCGCCCGCGCCGCGTTGGCCCGTTTGATGTGGTTGCTTCCCGTTACGGCGTTCAGTGCCAGGGCTGTGACGAGCTGGCCCTGACCCTGTTTGACGTTCTGGATTATATGGAAGAAGTTCCCGTTGTTGCCCAGTACAAGCTGGCTGACGGCACTGTGACCGACCGCTTCCCGACCGGCAAGACTTTGGACGATGCACAGCCGGTTGTCGTCAAGCTGCCGGGCTGGCACTGCGATATCACCTCCGTGCGCAAGTACGAGGACCTGCCGGAAGCTGCCCGCGGCTATGTGGAATATCTGGAAAAGGCCGTTGGCTGCAAGATCAAGTATATCTCCGTTGGCCCCGAGCGCGATGCCTGCATCATTCGTGACTGATCTGCATAAGATGGTCAGCAGGAACGCTGCTTGAACCTGAAATGATAAATGGCGGACCCCCATCGGTCCGCCATTTTTGTAAATTATCTGTCTGTGGGTTTTGTCGGATACAACGCCCCAGCAGGAAACTTCAATTCCGAATATCCATATCTGTAGGGGAAGGGAAGAGCAATTCTTGACAAAACTTCTGATCAGACTTTTTATCCGTGATCCGGCCAATATCCAGGACCGCACCGTGCGCACTGCTTACGGCAACCTGGCCTGCATGGTGGGGATTGTGTGCAATGTGCTGCTGTTTGCGGGCAAGTTTACGGTGGGCACCCTGTTTGGCAGTATGGCCATTGCGGCGGACGCATTGAACAATCTGTCCGATGCAAGCTCCAACGTGGTCAGCCTGGTGGGCTTCCGCCTGGGGTCAAAACCTGCCGATGATGAGCACCCTTACGGCCATGCACGGTACGAATACCTGGCGGGGCTGGCGGTTTCGGTCATGATACTGGTCATCGGCATTGAGCTGCTGAAAGAAAGCTTCCTCAAGGTGCTGCACCCCACGCCGGTCACCCTTAGCGCGCTGACCATAGCGGTGCTGGTGGTGTCCATCCTGGTCAAACTGTGGATGAGCAGCTTCAACCGCAGCGTTGGCAGCCGCATCAAGTCCGAAACGCTCATGGCCACTGCGGCGGATGCCCGCAACGATGTGGTTACCACTGCCGCGGTTCTGGCCGCTACCATTCTGGCTCATCTGACTGGCATTGACCGCATTGATGGCCTGATGGGTGTTGGCGTGGCGCTGTTTATCCTGTGGAGCGGCGTCGGCCTGGTGCGGGATACCATCAGCCCGCTGCTGGGCGCGGCCCCTGACCCGGAACTGATTGATTACATTGAGAAAAAAGCCCTGAGTTACCCCGGTGTGCTGGGCATCCATGATTTGATGGTGCATGATTACGGGCCCGGCAGCAAGCTGGTCAGCTTCCATATTGAACTTTCCGCCGACAGTGATGTGATGAAAAGCCATGACCTGATCGACTCTATCGAGCGGGATTTTCAGGTGCATGACCATCTGCTGGTCACGATCCACTTTGACCCTGTTGTGACGGATGACCCGCATATCAACGAACTGCGGAAATTCTTGAAAGAACAGCTGGCTGAAATTGCGCCGGAAGCGGATATCCATGACCTGCGCATTGTGCCCGGCCCCACCCATACCAATGTGATTTTTGATTGTGCCGTTCCCGCAGACTGGCTGGCCGCCAAGGACCACCGCGCCAACAAAATCCCGGCAGCTTTGCGCAAAGCGGTATCGGACCGCTGGCCGGACCATTTCTGCGTGATCCAGCTGGAACCGATTTATGCAAAACTGAAATAAAAACAAAATCAATACAGGAATACGAACAAAGGAGCAACTACCATGGATTACAATGCCGCCACACTTGAAATGCATGCAAAATACCCCGGCAAGCTGCCGGTCACCAGCCTGTTTGAAGTCAAGGACCGAGACGCCATGTCCACTGCCTACACCCCCGGCGTTGCTGAGCCCTGCCGCCAGATCAAGGCAAACCCGGACGATGTGTATAACTACACCTTCAAGGGCCGCACCGTGGCAGATGACACAAACGGGACTGCAGTGCTGGGCCTGGGCAACATCGGCCCCGAAGCTGGTCTGCCGGTCATGGAAGGCAAGTGCGTTTTGTTTAAGGAGTTCGGCGGTGTCGATGCGTTCCCCATCTGCCTGAATGCTTCCACCCGCGAGGAAGTTATTGCCGCTGTCAAGGCCATCGCTCCGACTTTTGGCGGCATCAACCTGGAGGATATCCGCAGCCCGGAGTGCTTTGATATTGAAGCGGAGTTGGAGCGCGACCTGGATATCCCTGTATTCCATGACGACCAGCACGGCACCGCGATTATCGTGCTGGCCGGCGTGCTCAACGCCCTCAAGGTTGTTGGCAAGCGGCTGGAAGATGTCAAGATCGTGCAGAACGGCCCCGGCGCTGCCGGTACGGCCATCATCAAAATGCTGCAGGTTGCCGGTGCCAAAAACATTGTTGCTGTGGATGAACACGGGATCCTGTACCCCGGCCGCCCGGCGGGCCTTGCCGACCATAAGGAATGGCTGGCAACCGTGACCAACCCCGAACGCCTGACCGGCACCCTGGCCGATGCCGTGCGCGGTGCAGATGTCTTTATCGGCACCTCCGTTGCCGGTGCGCTGACCACCGAGATGGCCGCCACCATGGCACCGGATGCCATTGTGTTCGCCATGGCCAACCCCAACCCGGAGATCATGCCCGACGCCGCCAAGGCAGCCGGTGTGCGGGTCATCGGCACCGGCCGCAGCGATTTCCCCAACCAGGTCAACAATGTTCTGGCGTTCCCCGGCATCTTCAAGGGCGCACTTTCCGTCCGCGCACGGGACATCAACCCCCAGATGAAGATGGCCGCCGCGAAGGCCATCGCCGGCCTGATCCCGGAGGACGAGCTGAACGAGGAAAACATTCTGCCCAAGGCCTTTGACCCGCGTGTGGCACCGGCTGTGGCTGACGCTGTGGCGCAAGCTGCACGGGAAAGCGGCGTGGCGCGGGTATGAGCATCCGGGAAGTAAACGCCACCGCCATTACCGATGCGGTGGAAGAACTGTGCATCCGCGCCAACACCCAGCTGCCGCCGGATGTGAAGCAGGCGTTGGATAACGCCCATGCCGCCGAACCCTGGCCGCTGGCTCGCCAGACGCTGGAACTGCTGCAGCAGAACCTTTGCGTTGCTGCAGAAAAAGACCTGCCGATCTGCCAGGATACCGGCATGGCCTGTGTGTTCATCGAGCTGGGCCAGGATGTGCATATCAACGGCAATCTGGACGAAGCTGTGAACGAGGGCGTGCGCCGCGGGTATGAGAAAGCCTACCTGCGCAAGTCCATCACCGCGGACCCCTTGCAGCGCGTGAACACGGGGGATAACACCCCGGCGTTTTTAACGGTACATCTTGTGCCGGGGGATGTCTGCAAAATTACCGTAGCCCCCAAGGGCGCAGGCAGCGAGAATATGAGCCGCCTGACCATGCTCAAACCTGCCGATGGCGTGCAGGGCGTAAAAGACTTTGTGATGGAAACCGTCAAGCAGGCGGGGGCCAACCCCTGCCCGCCCATTGTGCTGGGCATTGGCATTGGCGGCAGCTTTGATAAATGCGCAGCTCTGGCCAAAAAGGCACTGCTGCGCCCGCTGGACCAGCCCAACGCGGACCCCTATTATGCCGCGCTGGAAAAAGAGCTGTTGGATGCCATCAATGCAACCGGCTTTGGCCCGCAGGGCTTTGGCGGTGCAACCACCTGCCTGGGCGTCTGCATTGAACAGCTGCCCACCCATGTGGCCTGCCTGCCGGTGGCAGTCAACGTAAGCTGCCACGTTACCCGCCGCGCCAGCGCTGAGGTGTAAGGACTTTTTACGGGCATTGTTGTCCCTTCTTTGAAAAGAAGGAAGCAGAAATTTTGAGCAATATAGGAATAAACGGTGGAAAAGAACTGCGAAACAATGAAATGTGGGCAGCATCAACTGCGAAATGCGATGTGAGCTAAGCCACCAAAACAGGGGAAACAGCATCATAACATGTTGCCCCAAAGCAAGACACAAATTTTTAAGGAAGAGATCAAATTGGCAAACAAACCGCAAATTGATATCCCACTGGGGGAACCGGCTCAGCATAAACCGGGCAGTAAAATCGATATCTCCTTGGATGACCACCAGCCGCCCAAGCTGCAGCCGGACCCGGCACCGGGGCAGATTTTGCAAACTGAAATGGAAATTGTAAACCGCCACCATGAGGAAGTCAGGGAGCAGCACCGCCGTGCGCGCGTGCAGCAGGAAGGGTGATTTTTATATGCAGGTACGTTTAACAACGCCGCTTACACGGCAGGAGCTTGCCCCGCTGCACGCGGGGGATACCGTGCTGCTGACCGGCACCGTATATACCGCCCGCGATGCCGCCCACGCCCGTATGAACGAAGCGCTGGACCGTGGGGAACCGCTGCCGTTCGATATCAAAGGCGCGGCCATCTATTATGTCGGCCCCACACCGGAGCGCCCCGGCTGTGCCATTGGTGCGGCGGGTCCCACGACATCCGGCCGCATGGATAAGTTTACCCCGCGCCTGCTGGACCTGGGCCTTGCCTGTATGATCGGCAAGGGCAAGCGGGATGAAGCCGTAAAGGCCGCCGTTGTGCGCAACGGTGCTGTGTACCTGGCAGCCATTGGCGGGGCAGGTGCCCTGATGGCTGGCAGCGTAAAAAGCTGCGAGATCATCGCCTGGCCGGACCTTGGGTGCGAGGCTGTCCGCCGCCTGGAAGTGGTGGATATGCCCCTTACCGTTCTGCTGGATGCCCATGGCGGCGACCTGTACCAGTCCGGCCCGCAGGCATACCTGCAAAGCCTGACCTGATACGAAACCTAATATGACCCGTCTGCCTGCATTGACAAAAAGCGTGATACCTGCTAAAATACAAAGGTATTTTGAGCGGATATGGCGGAATTGGCAGACGCGCTGGTTTTAGGGTCCAGTGTCTACGACGTGCAGGTTCAAGTCCTGTTATCCGCACTGAATAATAAAAATCCGAACCTTTTCTCGACAGGGGAGAGGGTTCGGATTTTTGGTTTTCTTCAACAATCAAAAATGAGGATACAAATGAGTGCTGCATCTCGGTTTTTCTCTCGGGACGCGGCACTTTTTAACTCTTTTGGTCAGTGGCAGCTCCCGGCACAGCCGCCTTTGTCCTCGTGGCAGGAACGGGAGCCGCAGGCGTGCTCTGCTTCGTGGGCATGATGATTGCAGTGGGCGTTGGGGTCAAAAACAAGCCGACCAGCCAGATAATCTGCGGCAGCGGCATCCGCACTGCCGGAAATACCGCCAAACAGCTGGATGCCAGCCTGCGCAAGGGCGGCCTGGGCACCGGCACCAATCCCGCCGCATAAAACCACATTGACCTGATGCTGAACCAGGAAGCCTACCAGCGCACCATGGCCCTGCCCGTTGGTGGAAACAACCTCGCTGCTCAAAATTAGGCCGTTTTCTGCATAAGGACACCGTGATTGCCCGCATCCACGAAGCAGAAAAGTGGACCGCCTCTGCCTGAGCCCGCAGTGTGGTTTTGTCTCCTGCGAGATCGGCAACAAGCTGACCGGGCTGCAACAGTGGAACAAGCTCAAGCTGGTTAAAGAGATTGCGAAAACTGTCTGGGGCAAATAAAATCAAGTAAAACAACATGACAATACGCCGGTGGCTGCCCAAAAAACGGAGCCGCCGGCCTTTGCTATTTGCTGCATGTGAGGATACTTCACAAAAGCTGACGCAATCCGGCGTGAACACAGGCAACACCGCACAATTCCCGCCTTGCGGCTTAAGCACCGCTCCGGCAGCTGCGG
>ENA-ORKT01000111-ORKT01000111.1-human-gut-metagenome-genome-assembly--contig:-NODE-111-length-13504-cov-9.95598_pt1 | contig 13504 bp, 12 predicted proteins | sample MGYA00243061_ERZ508811 | MGnify/ENA primary metagenome ERZ508811 (study PRJEB26277, sample SAMN04329794) | human gut metagenome | biome: human-associated habitat | host: Homo sapiens | place: USA... | reverse complement strand
ACTCTGCGACCGCTGCCCCTGCTTCGGTTCGCTGTTTCCGCCACTGGCGGCGCTCACCTTTGCAGCATCCAGTATTATCTGCGCTTTTGGCTTAGCATCTGCCGCACCTCGCTCGCCGTATCGGCACTTAGAATTATGCGGTATTGCCTGAAGTCCTTACGCCGAAGCCTTTCGTTCAAGAAAGGCTGAAAAATCCCCCGTAATTAAAACAGCCGCTCTTTCGGGTAAAAACCGCTGGCGTGCATGGCGGCCAGGGCGGCAACCAGCTCCGGTTTGTCCTCACGGTAGGTAATGCCGTGCCACTTGTCCGGGGTGGTCAGCACCTTTACTTCCGCTTTGCCGGTTTCCAGCGCTTCCGTTACCACGGTGGGCAGGTAATACTCGCACTTGAGCGGGTTGCCCGGCAGGCTGCTGCGCAGAAAATCTACAAACCCGGCTTTGGCCTCGGTGATGAAATCCGGGGTAAAGCCCCACATGTTCATCGAAACGACCGTATCCGCGGGCAGGTCCACCCAGGTCTCGCCGCCGTCTTCCGTGTAATGGATACCGCTATCATAAGTTTCAATGCGGGTGCGCTCCGTTACCGTGTCAAGATTTCCATCAGCATCTGTTACGCAGACACCACGGCTGACGGAACCGTTGGTGCTGACCGTGTTGCCCAAAAGATACCCCACCATCACCCAAGGATATTTCGGGCCGGTGTGCCCGGCGCTCAGGTAATTGTAGATCAGCTCAAAGCAGGTGCGGCCGTAATAATCATCAGCATTGATGCCCGCGAACGGCGCATCAATCGCATCGGCAGCAGACAAAATGGCATGGGCGGTGCCCCACGGCTTGATGCGGCCCTCCGGCACGGTAAAACCTTCCGGCAGAATATCCAGCTCCTGATACGCATAGCGCACATTTAGCCCGGCCTTTTCGGCGCGGGCACCCACAGTGGATTTGAACGCGTCTTCGATTGCGTGCTTGATGATGAACACGACCGTTTCAAACCCGGCGCGGTGGGCATCGAACAGGCTGTAATCCAGAATCGCTTCCCCGGCGGGGCCAACGGCCTCGATCTGCTTCAGGCCTCCGAACCGGCTGCCCATGCCGGCTGCCATGATGACAAGGATCGGCTTTTTTGCGGTATCTTTCATGAAAATATAAACTCCTTTTCCTAATGGGCGAACACAGTGTGCAAGATGATGAAAAATGATTGGATTACTGTGCTGCCCAATCTAGCAGGTAAACCAGTATGAGGGGAATCAAAAAATAAACTCTGCTGTTTTTATGATACACTTTTAAGAATCTGGTTGCAAGGAGGTAAATAAATTCGGCAAAATAATATATGCTTTTACAGGCTGGGTATGCTATAATAAGCGTGATTCATAAAAGTAATACCCATTTGATATAAGTGATACCAATTTGAGATAGAGGGATACAACCGGGAGGTGCAGGATATGGCAGAAAAACATGATACCGTGCGCGGGCTGGTGCTTGCGGGCGGCGGCGCAAAGGGAAGTTATCAGGGTGGTGTGTATCAGGCACTGATGGAACTTGGCTGGCTGCCGGATGTGATCACTGGTGCCAGTGTGGGCAGCCTGAACGCAGCACTGTTTGTGATGGGCAAAGTGAACGAAGCGGCAGACCTGTGGCGCAGCCTGGATAACCACGGCGTTCTGGAACTGCCAGAGGGCAAAACGCCGGAGGAACTGCGTGATTTCTTGTTGGAAACTCTGCGCGGCGGCGGGCTGAACACCGAACCGCTGGGTCAGACCATTGACCAGTACATGGACGAGGACGCCATCCGGGCATCCCACATCAAGTACGGTTTGGTGATTACCGAAATGAACACCCTGCGCAGCGTGCAGTGTACGCTGGATGATATCCCGCAGGGGCAGCTGAAAGATTATATGCTGGCCTCTTCCGCCTGCTTCCCGGCGCTGCGTCCCTATGAGATTGACGGGGTAAAGTACATTGACGGCGGTTGGCGGGACAATATGCCGCTGGAGCTGGCCGCCAAAATGGGGGCAACCGAGCTAATCGGCGTGGATGTGGATGGCGTTGGGCTGACTCGCCCCAACCTGACCGGTCTGCCTACCCGCATCATCCGCAGCCATTGGGACTTGGGGCCGCTGTTTGATTTTGACGGTGTGCGTGCCGCCAAAAACATTGCCCTGGGCTATATGGATACCATGCGGGAATTTGGCCGCCTGGGCGGTACGGCGTATGGCATTCTGCCCGATGAAAACAGCTTTATGCAGGACTTTGCCGCTGAATACCAGGCCCAGCTGAGCGCGGCAATCTCCCGCGCGCCGACCCTGGCGCTGACCGAAGCACTGGCCCGCCAGCATAAGCATTACCCGGCGGCGTTCTCCGAAAATTTGACCGCCCCCACCCGCGGCGCGATTGCCCCGCTGGAACTAGCGGCGGAGATGGTGGATGTGCCGAGTGAAGTACCCTATACCCCCAAACTGCTGGCCCTGACTTTTATGGGTCAGTGCGATAAAGACCCCGCGGACCGCTATAAGACCCTGCTTGGCCGGGAAGAGGGCAATATCCTTGGCGAAGCCGCCATGGCAACAGCCGTGCCGGAAGACTTTGTTACCGCGCTGGTCAGCCATACTTTAAGCAAAATGCCGTCGGCAAAATTCCTGTAAGACTGCACAGACAAGAAGGTTCAACAAGGAGGACAACATGCAAACTTTTCAGGGATTGGCAGTGTCCGATGGCTTAACAGTCGGCCCTGTTGTTCGCATTGACCGCGGTGCGGCGGGCCTGCACCGCATTGTGTGCGACCCGTTCCGGGAGCGTGCCCTGTACGAAGCTGCCATTGTGCTGGCAAAAGATGAACTGAACCGCCTGCAGCAGCACGCCTGCGGGCAGGATGCTGATATTTTAATGTTCCAGATTGCCCTGTTGGAGGATGAATCCTTCACCAACGAAATTGGCGATTACATAGCCGCCGGTGCCGGCAGCGCTGCCGCCGTGGAGCGTGCGGAGCAGATTTTTGCAGGCCGCTTAAAAAACGTGGATGATGATTACATCCGGGAGCGCAGCGTGGATGTGTGCGATGCCTGCCGCCGCGTGGTGGATATTTTGGATGGCCGCCCCAGCCGCCGTCTGCACCTGACGGAGCCCAGCATCCTGGCGGCAGAGCTGTTTTACCCCAGCGATCTGTTTGGTCAGGCACCGGGCATGATCCTGGGGCTTGCCTCGGAAACGGACAGTGAAACCAGCCACGCCGCCATTATGGCGCGCAGCATGGGCATCCCGGCGGTATTCCAGCTGGGCAAGGGGGTAGCCGCTGCTGCGGCGGGCTGCCGCGCAGTGGTGGATGCTGAACACGCCCAGCTGATCATTGACCCCACCGCCGCCCAGCTGCGGCAGGTGAAAGCACGGCGGCAGGAGCTGCAAAACAGCAACGCCCTGCCCGACCCGTTGGCTGCGGCCCCCTGCCGCACGCGGGACGGCACGCCGTTTGTTCTGCTGGCCAGCGCAGCCTGCGCCGCACCGGAGGCCATCCAGAAAGCCATTCAGGCGGGGGCTTCCGGCATTGGACTGCTGCGCACGGAATCCGTTGTAATCAAGGAGCTGACGGAAGCCCAGCAGGTGGAAGCCTATAAAACATGCATCAAGAACAGCGGCGGCAAACCCATTACCGTGCGCACCTGCGATTGGGCTGCGGACGACTGCGGTCAATGGATGGATGGCTTGCAGACACGGATGGAGGAAGAGACCACGGCGCTTACCCAGCTTTCCGCCCTGATGCAGGCTGCAGTGGAGGCACCGGAAGGTGCCTTGCAGGTGCTGTTCCCCATGATCCCCGATGTGGATGCCTGGCGCACCCGCATGGACCAGATGAAGCGCTGCAACGAGAGCCTGAAAGAAAAAGGTTTGCCGTTCTGCGGGAATCTGCCCGTTGGCTGCTTGATCGAAATCCCCGCCGCTGCGTTGATGGCAGGGGAGATCATTGACGCCGGGGCTGACTTTTTGGCCGTGGACCTGGACGATTTGGTGCAGTATACCTGTGGTGTTTCCCGGCGGGAAAAGCCCACCCCTGCCGATAACCCTGCCGTGTTGCGTTTGGTGCAGGATATGATGCACGCAGCCCAGACGCGCGGCGTGCCGCTGTACCTGTGCGGCATTATGCAAAAAGACCTGGAAACCATGCCCGCTTTCATGCGCATTGGTGTGCGCAATTTCTGCGTGGAATCCGTTCACATCAACACCCTCAAAAGCATTCTGATGCAAACCGAACTATAAAAGTCTCCCCGCACCCTTTGCCGCCTACGGCATATGATAAGGGTGCGGGGAGAATTTTTAATGAATAGAGAATAATGAATAAAGAATAATGTAGGTGGACCGCCTCGCGCTGCTCGGCTCAAAAAAGAAGGTACAAAGCTATTTTAATGTGCGTGCGCGGCACGCACACCAGCATTATTCTTTATTCTTTTTTAATTTTTATTTCGTATTATTCCAGGTTCCCCGTCAATGTCATGACGGCGGAGAGGACGGCGAGGGGAGCGGTTTCACAGCGGAGGATGCGGGGGCCGAGGCCAACGGTAACGGCGCCGCATTCGGCAGCGTGGGCAGCTTCCTCGGCGGCAAAACCGCCCTCACTGCCGGTCACCACGGCGATCCGTTTTGCACGGTTTCCCGGTTCTTTGTTGAAAACTTCCCGCAGCGAAACACCGCCGCACTCGTAAAAGAAGAGCACGAGGTCATAGTCCTTGAAGCGGTCGCACACGGCGTTAAAATCCGGTAGGGGAAGCTCCACCGTGGGCAGAATGCCGCGGCCGCACTGCTTGGCGGCTTCCACAGCCACGCGGCAGTAGCGCTCGTTTTTTGCTTCCTCTTTTTTGGGGGCAGCTACACAGTAGCGGCTGAAAAAAGGCACAACATTGGTCACGCCCAGCTCCACGCTGTGGCGGATGGTATCTTCCAGCTTGCCCAGCTTGGGGTACCCGGCAAACAGTGTTACTTCAACACTGGGCTCTGCGGCGCTGGGGTAGCCCTCGGTCACGGTAAACTCCACCCGGCCTGGCTGGATGGAGGTAATGGTGCCCACATACTCCACAGCGTGGGCGTCACACAAAATCACGTTCTCACCAATTTTGGCGCGCATAACGTCAGCCAGGTGGTGGGCGTCGGTGCCGTTCATGGCGGCGCGGCCATTGCCAACTTCGGCGGTAAAATAGCGGTGCGGCATAGCGTTTATACCTCCGCGGCGTTTTTGCAGATCACGCAAACCCAGCCGCGCTTTTCTTTGATCTCAACCGGCTCCAGCCCGGCGGCACGCAGCCCGGCCAGCACTTCGTCCTTGCGGGTATCGATAATGCCGGAAGCAATGAACCGTGCACCCGGCGCCATCAATACCGGCACATGCGGCGCAAGGGACAAGATAGCCGCCGCCACAATGTTTGCGGTGATGATGTTGTATTTGCCGCTGGCTTTGTCAGAAAGATCGCCCACCAGCACGGTAAAGTGCTCGGCCACGCCGTTTCGCTCGGCATTCTCGCCGGCGGTGCGCACGCACATGGGGTCAATATCCACGCCCTCGGCTTCGGCAGCGCCCAGCTTCAACGCAGCAATGGCCAGAATGCCGGAGCCGGTGCCGATATCCAGCACACGCTCGCCGCCCTTTACCATGCTGTCCAGCGTTTCCAGGCACAGGCTGGTGGTTTCGTGGGTGCCGGTGCCAAAGGCCATGCCGGGGTCCATCGTGATCACAATTCGGTCAGTATCATAGGTTTCCCAGCCGGGTACAATGGCTAGGCGCTGGCCAATGTCCATGGCGTGGTAATATTTCTTCCAGGCGTTCTGCCAGTCTTCCTGTTCAATGCCGCTGGTTTCCAGCTTGTACTCCACGCCGCTGGCTTCCAGCCGCTCTTTGAACAGGGGCAGGATCTCGGCCGGGTTTTCGTCCGGGGCCAGGTACATGTGCACCTTTACAATATCGCGCGGTTGATCCAGCAGGTCCTGCTCGATCAGGTCCACATGGGCGATCTCCCATGCCTGCTGTTCCAGGTCGCGGTAGTCCTCAATATAAATGCCGCCGTTGGATACCATGGTAGCAATCGCTTCGGCGGTTTCGGCATACTGCTGCGGTACGGTAATTTGGATATCGGTCCATTCCATAGGAAAAATCCTCCTGCTTGCGTTGTTGGGTTTTTTTCTATTATACTAAATTTTGTCACAAATGGAAAGGGGCGTTTGCCATGAAGATCGTGCTGCTGAACGTGGAGCAGGCACAAAGCATTTACCGCAGCCAGATGGTGCGGGATTTCCCGGAATCGGAGCTGAAACCCTTTGCTTCGGTGCAGGGCATGATGACGCGCGGCCTGTATGAGCCACTGGCGTTTTATGACGAGGCCGGTGCCCTGATGGCATATGCCTGGCAGGCGGTTCTGCCCCAGTGCCGCAATGTGCTGCTGGATTATTTTGCTGTTTTACCGCAGTACCGCGGCAGCGGTGTGGGCACGGCGGTGCTGAAAGAGCTTGCCGCCTATTACGCCCCGCGCAAGCAGAGCCTGATCATAGAATGCGAACACCCCGCCGAAGCGCCAGAACCGGCAGTGGCAAGGCGGCGCATTGGCTTCTACCTGCGGGCCGGTGCCCACGCCGCTGCTATGGAAAGCCGCCTGTTTGGCGTGCGGTACCAGATCTACAGCCTGCCCGCGGGCGGGCTTGCCAAAGATGAAGAAATCCACCGCGATTTGCAGGAATTGTACCGCACCATGGTACCGGAACCCTATTACCGCGGCAACGTGAACTTTTTTGGCGCATAACCGGCACGGCAGGCGGGAAAGCTAACGGCAGACTGAAATAAAAGGAAGTGTGCCGTATGCAGCTGCCCCCAAAAAATTATGACGCCATGGTCAAGCGGGCCAATCCGCCCAGCCCGGTCGTCAAGGACTGCCTGTGGGCCTTTTTTGTGGGCGGGGCCATCTGCCTGTTGGGCGAAGCCCTGCGCCAGTTCTACCTGAGCTGGTACGATAAAGACCTTGCCGGAACATTGACCAGCATCACACTGGTGATGCTTTCCGCCATCACTACGGTGCCGGGCTGGTACCAAAAGCTGGCCGCCAAGGCCGGGGCCGGGACGCTGGTACCTATTACCGGGTTTGCCAACTCAGTGGTCAGCCCGGCGGTGGAGTTCAAGGCCGAAGGCTGGATAACGGGCGTTGGCGCTAAAATTTTTACCATCGCGGGCCCGGTGCTGGCGTTCGGCACACTGGCTTCCTGGGTGTGGGGGCTGGTGTATTGGGCGATGAATAAGTTTTGACCCCAAAATCATCGCGCAGGGCGCTGCTTTGGCTGCCCTGCGCATATTTTTTGCCCCGCTGCGGCACACTAAGCCCAAACAAACCGGAAAGGGGATTGCCTGTTATGCCGATACGAAGGGGCGATACCGTAATATTCCCGCACCCGCCGGTGCTGGCGGCCTGGGCCGCCGTGGGCGGCAAAAAAGAGAGCGAAGGCCCGCTGGCACAGGGCTTTGATGAGCTGGTGCAGGATGCGGGCTTTGATGCCGAGGGCTGCACCGGCTGGGAGCAGGCCGAAAGCATGCTGCAGCAGCGCTGCGCCCGCCATTGCCTGCGCAAAGCGGGCATTGCCAAACAGCAGGTGGAGCTTGCCTTCGCGGGGGACCTGCAGGCCCAGTGCACCGCCAGTAATTACACCATGCGCCAGCTGGGGGTGCCCTTTGCCGGGCTGTATGGTGCCTGCTCCACCATGGCGGAAGCGCTGTGCCTGGCGGCCCTCTGCGCGGCAGCTGGCTATGCGCATGAAATACTCGCCATGAGCAGCAGCCACTTTTGCGCGGCGGAGCGGCAGTTCCGCACCCCGCTGGAATATGGCGGCAAACGCACCCCGACCGCCCAGTGGACTGCTACCGCTGCCGGGGCCGGCCTGGGGCGGGGCAGTGGGGCCGCGGGCGTGCCGGTACATTCAGCTACCATTGGGCGGGGGTGTGATGCAGGGGTCAAGGATATCAACAACATGGGGGCCGCGATGGCCCCCGCGGCGGCCCAAACGCTGCTGCACTACTTTGCGGACACCGGCACCACCCAGCAGGACTTTGACGCCATTTTTACCGGTGATCTGGGTGAAGTTGGCAGCACCCTGCTGCATGAGCTGATGCACAAAGCTGATTGTCCGGTGGAGAACCACCAGGACTGCGGATGCCTGCTGTATGATGTTGCCGCCCAGAACGTGCAGGCGGGCGGCAGCGGGGCCGGGTGCAGTGCTGCAGTGCTGGCAGCGCATGTTCTGCCGGGGCTGGTGGAACGGCGCTGGCGGCGGGTGCTCTTTCTTTCCACCGGGGCGCTGATGAGCCAGACAACCTTTTTGCAGGGGGAAAGCATCCCCGGCATTGCGCATTGCGTGGAGCTTGGCTGCCCGGAAGAGGAGGGGAACACATGAATTATCTGTGGGCATTTGTGGTGGGCGGCGCCATCTGCGTGGTGGGGCAGCTGCTGATTGATTACCCCAAGCTGAGCCCCGCCCGCAGCCTGCCCGGTTATGGGGTGCCCGGTGTGATCCTGAGCGCCGGTGGCCTGTAGGACCCGCTGGTAATGCTGGCCGGGGCCGGGGCCAGTGTGCCGCTGCTGGGGTTCGGGCATCTGTTGGCCCAGGGTGTGGTGAAGGCCGTGGATGAAATTGGGCTGCCCGGTGTGTTCACCGGCGGCATTGGCGCAGCGGCGGGTGGAATTACCGCCAGTTTGGTGTTTGCCCTGCTGGCCGCGCTGGTGGGCAAAAGCAAGGACCAGAATTAAACCGGCGAATATGTGCCAAGAACCAATATACAAATGAAAATGCCCGCCGATAAAAACCGGCGGGCATTGTTCATGCAATCTTATTCTGCAGCAGCGGCCTTGTTGTTGCGCTTAGCCATGCGGCTGATCTTGCGGGCGGCAGTGTTCTTGTGAATGACACCCTTGTTCTTGGCAGCGTCCAGAGCAGAAACAGCGACCTTGATGGCGGCGTCCTTGTTCTCGGCATTGCTGTCGATGGCAGCGTCTGCCTTCTTGACAACTGTTTTCAGGATGGACTTGATGGCCTTGTTGTGTGCAGCCTCTTTCTTGGACTGAGCAACGCGGTCTTTCTGAGATTTAATATTAGGCATTCGTTCCACCTCCTTGGTTTACCCATAACAGTACAAATTATACTAGCATATATTTTGGCCGGTTGCAAGTGTTTTTATAAATTTTTTTCGTGTTTGGCGCTAATATTGCAATGTTTACGGGGCGGGCAGGCATGGCTGGGGGCATATTGCCCGGCGGTGGGGGCATATCTATTCCGCAAGGGGGTGTTTGCCATGCGCAATGCGGGCCGTGTGCTGGGTGCGCTGCTGTGCACCGCGGCGTTAGCGGGCAGCGCCCTGGCGTTGCGTGTGGTGCCCGGCGGCAGGGTTCTGGCCCTGCTGTTTTGTTCGCCCGGCGCGGCGTTCACGCTCTGGCAGCAGGCAGGGGTGGAACCTCCGCAGGCCCAGCCAGCTGCCGCCCTGGCAGAATCATCGGAATCACCGCCGCAGCCCACCCCGGAACCATCCGTCCAGCCAACCCCCAGCCCCACACCGCAGCCCACGGCGGAACCGGAAGCCACCCCGGCCCCAACCATTACCATACCGCCGGGGGTGCAGGCGACAGCGCCCATCCTTGACCGGACTTTCGGCCAGGGCAGCGGGCAGGGATATATTGCCCTTGCGGCGGGCAGTATCAAAAATGCAACGGATGAACCAGATTCAACCATTGCCTCCGCGGCGCAGGGAGCGCTGTCCTTTACCGTTACCCCCGGCAGCCCGGACCCGCAGGTGCTGATCCTGCACACCCACGCAACGGAAACCTACCAGACCTGGGACACCCCGGTGTATGACCCCGACTTTACCGCCCGCACCAAAGATACCACCCTGAACATGTGCGCGGTGGGGGAGGCAATGACCAAAGTGCTAAACGATGCCGGGATCACCACCCTGCACGATACCACCCTGCATGATTCCCCCAGCTACACCGAAAGTTACGCCCGCAGCGCCCAGACAGCGCGGCGCTATCTGGAAGAATACCCCAGCATCAAAGTGGTGCTGGATGTACACCGCGACGCGATGGAAAGCGGCGATGCCCGTGTGCGCCCCCTGACAACGCTGGACGGCCAGCCGACTGCACAGGTCATGATCATTGCCGGGTGCAATAACGGCGGCACCGTCCAGCTGCCCAACTGGCGGCTGAACCTCTGCTTTGCCGCCAAGTGGGAGGAACGCATGGAAATGCTGTACCCCGGCCTGACCCGGCCGGTCCTGTGCGGGTACCGGTTCTATAATCAGGATGTCAGCCCCGGTGCGCTGTTGATCGAAATAGGCGGCCACGCCAACACGGTGCAGCAGGCAGTACGGGCCGGGCAGTACGCGGCAAAGGCACTGGCAGCCCTGTTTGACAGCAGCGTGTAACCGCGGCAAAACGCCCTTGCAACGCAAAACAAAATAGAATATACTGGACAAAGATAAGGCGGCACCGCATTATTCCCGGCGGACGGCATCCGGAACGATGCGGGACTGCCATAAAAACCGGGGTGGAACACCACCCGCCCCGCAGGAGGATACCATGCAGAACACCATCCTGATCCACGCACCGGGCCGCAGGCAGGGCCGCGGGGCGCTGGTGCTGGCTTATACGGCGCTGTTTGCCCTGTTGATGGGCATCTGGGCTGCTATTTTTGCGCTGAACGGGCAGAGCTTTATCCAATATGGCGATACCCTCAAGCAGCATTACCCGTTTCTGGTCTATTATGGCCGCTGGCTGCGGCAGGCCGCGCGCTGTGTGCTGACCGGCGCGGCGGTGCCCACCTGGGATTTTTCCATCGGTTACGGTGCGGATATCATTACCACGCTGAGCTATTACGGCCTGGGTGACCCGCTGGACCTGCTGGCAGCCTTTGTGCCCGGCCGGTGGACCGAGCAGCTGCTGGAGGGCCTGATCGTGCTGCGGCTCTACCTGGCGGGGCTGGCCTTTATGGCGTTCAGCCGCCGCCATGGCAACAGCTGCTTTGGTACCCTGCTGGGTGCGCTGGCCTATGTGTTCAGTGCGTGGCCCATCCAGGCAGGGCTGATCGAACCGGTGTTCCTGGTGCCGATGTATTGCTTCCCCCTGATGCTGCTGGGAGCGGATGATCTGTTTGAGGGCCGCAGCCCGGTTTTGTACATTGCCGCCATTGCGCTGACGGCACTCTCCAACTTTTTGTTCTTTTATATGGCTGCGGTGCTACTGGTGCTGTACGCCATTGCGGTGTATAGCAAGCGGTACGGGGCCAAAAACCTGCGCACCCTGCCGCCGCTGCTGGCAAAGTTCATCGGGTTTGCGCTGGTGGGCATTGCAATTTCAGCCGTCACCCTGCTGCCCACCGCGCAGGAGCTGTTCGGCAGCGCTCGCTTTGGCTTAACGCGGGAAACCGCGCCTTACCCGTTCTACCGCTTTTTTGAGCTGCTGGCCAACATGACCACCGGCATGGGGTATGATGCTTACTCTACCTATGCGGGGGTGACCTCGGCGGCGTTTTTGGGTGTGCTGGTGCTGTTTGCCAAGCCGCGGCAGAACACCGTGCTCAAGTGCGCGTGGCTGGGTCTGCTGGCCCTGCTGCTGGTGCCGCAGGCGGGCAGTGTGTTGTACGGTAGTTCTTACGTTTCCTTCTGCTGGGTGGGGGCGTTCACCATGCTGGAAGCCGTTATCCTGGCGCGGGTCTGCTCCGGCATAACGGCGTTTGAGCCGAAAGAAAAGCGCAACCTGTTTGCGTTGCTGGCGGTTTACTGCGTGGTGGCGTTCTGCGTCAAGCAGGGCCGCACAGAGACCGCCCTGCTGGGCGCGCTGCTGCTGGTGCTGCTGGCCGTGTTTGTGCTGGCGGCAGATGGTGTCAGCTGCCGCGGTGTGCAGGCTGTTTTACTGGCAGGCTGCTGCCTTGGCGTGGTGATGAACCTTGGCGGCTACTATGGCATTGAGGAAGCCGATGCCGTGAACGAGTACCGCCCCGCCGGTTACGCCTGGAGCACCACCGTGCAGGACAACCCCGCCGTGACCCTGCATCTGATGGAGGACCAAAGCTACTGGCGGTATGACTCGCTGGTGAACGAGCCGATCAACAGCCCCATGCTGCTGGATGTGTATGGCACCGGGTACTTTTTCAGCCTGAACAACAGCTACCTTTCCAGCCTGTTCCGGGAACTGGGGCAGAACACCCCGGTGGAATATGATTACCGCGGGCTGCAGAACCGCACCCCGCTGGAAACGTTGTTCGGCGTGAAATACGCCCTCTGCGCACCGGATTCCACCGGGGCGCTGCCCGCCTTATTTGACAGCCAGGCCGTGCAGGCAGCGGAAATCGGCGGCAGCACGGTTGCGGTTTACCCCAATACGGCGGCGCTGCCCATCGGCTATACGGCGCAAAACCAGATCAGCCGCGAAACCTATGCCGCCCTGCCCCCGCTGCAAAAGCAGGATGCCCTGCTGGACGGCGTAGTGCTGGAAGAAACCGGCTTGCTGCCCGAAGCGGAATTGACCGGCGATACGGTAAGCCCCGCAGCCGAAATGGAGCTGGACGGCGTGCAGCAGCTGGATGAAACCACCTACTATGCCCCGCAGGACGGCGGGCGCATTACCCTGACCATTGCCCAGCCGGTGGCGGATTGTGAGACCGCCTTTGTGGTGCAGGGCATGCAGTACACGGCCACCAGCCCGCTGGATGCGATGAGCGAAGAAGAACTGAGCGCCATGAGCGCCCATGACCGCCGCAACCTGCAAAAGCAGTATGCGCATTTCTGGCGCAAGGACAGTGTCTATCTGCGCCTGCTCAGCAACATTGGTGAGGGCCGCATTGAGTATAACCGCCCCAACAGCCAGTATTACTGCGGCCGGCATGACTTTGTGTATAACTTTGGCACCAGTGATGAACCCTTGCAGCAGATCACGATTGTACTGCCCTTTGCGGGCTATTACCAGTTTGACCGCCTGGCGGTGGAATGCCAGAAGCTGGATACCGTTGCGGCCCGTGCGGAGAACCTTGGGGCCGAAAACCTGCAGAATGTGACCCTTGGCACCAACAGCCTGGGTGGAAAAATCACCACCACCCGCAGCAGCGTGCTAGTGGTGCAGCTGCCGTATTCAACTGGTTGGAGCGTGACGGTGGACGGTACCCCGGCCCAAGTGCTGCGGGCAGATACGGCTTTCCTCGGCGTGGCGCTGGAACCCGGCAGCCATACGGTGGCGTTTACCTACAAAACGCCCGGTCTTACCGCGGGGGCAGCGCTCAGTGCGGCAGGAGTGGTGCTGCTGGCGGCCATCTGGGCCGTGCCGGCCCTGCGCAAAAAGAGCAAAAAGCGCCGCAAATAACAAGCGCTTTACTTTTTAAGCATCACACGTTATAATACAATTTATCTAGGTGTAACTGAAAAGTCGAAAATTTAGTCTATTTCTACAATCGCAGCCGGATTCCGCGTTAAAAAGCCTTGGAATCCACAAAGAATTCCTGCTGCCTT
>ENA-ORKT01000109-ORKT01000109.1-human-gut-metagenome-genome-assembly--contig:-NODE-109-length-13559-cov-10.1598_pt1 | contig 13559 bp, 10 predicted proteins | sample MGYA00243061_ERZ508811 | MGnify/ENA primary metagenome ERZ508811 (study PRJEB26277, sample SAMN04329794) | human gut metagenome | biome: human-associated habitat | host: Homo sapiens | place: USA... | reverse complement strand
AGATTAGACCGTGTTCTCGCCTGAGTCGGCGACGGTATGATGAAAATGCAGATCGTAAAGATCAAATTCGGCGGCAGGTAATGAAATACACCGGGATGCCTTGGGACATATAGACGTTGATTACACCGCTGTTTCGAGAGCAGCTTCAGAAAGAAAAAAACAGTAAGATCATTCCGATGCCGCCATCGCGGCCATCGGTTTGACATATATATTTTATATAGGAGGACAATCATTATGAAAAAACTCGGTTTATTTGCAGCAGGCGTGCTGTTCGGAACGGCAGGCATTAAGCTGCTGGGCAGCAAGGATGCCAAGAAGGTCTACGCCCACACCACTGCCGCCGCCCTGCGTGCCAAGGAGGGCGTGATGAAAACGGTCACGGCCGTGCGGGAGGGTGCGGATGACATCTACGCAGAAGCCAAGGCCATCAACGAGCGCCGCGCAGAGGAGGAGGCCGCCGCTGTGGTGGAGGACGCTTCCGCGGAGGACGCTAAGGCGGAGTGATCCATGAAATGCACGATCCTACATGAGTTACCGGGGCGGCTGCGGGTACACCTGTGCTGCGGACGGATGACGTTATCCCAAGCGGATGTGCTGGAATACTATCTGCGCGCCCAGGACGGCGTACAGGAGGTCAGGGTCTACGACCGGACGCAGGACGCGGTGGTGCTCTATGACGCGGAGCGTGGAAGCATACTCCGTGCGCTGGCGGCATTCTCCTTCGCCAAGGCGGAAGCCATGGAGCTGGTGCCGGAGCACACCTCCCGTGCGCTGAACCGGGAGTTTGAGGACAAGCTGGCAGTTGCCGTCATGCGGCGGTGTATCTCCAAGCTGTTTCTGCCTGCGCCCATCACCACGGCGCTGGCGGTGTTCCGCTCCGTAAAGTACATCCGGGAGGGGCTTTCGGCACTGTGGCACGGCAAACTGTCCGTCGCCGTGCTGGATGCCACCGCTGTTACGGTGTCCATGGCACGGGGCGATTTTGCCACCGCCGGCTCTGTCATGTTCATGCTGCATTTGGGCGAAATTCTGGAGGAGTGGACCCACAAAAAGTCCGTGGCCGACCTTGCCTCCGCCATGAGCCTGCGGGTGGACAGCGTCTGGCAGCAGGTAAACGGCGCCGAGGTGCTGACAAAGATCACCGACGTGAAGCCGGGGGACCGTATCGTGATCCGCACCGGCGGCATGATCCCGCTGGACGGCCGGGTGGTGGAGGGCGAGGCCATGGTGAACCAGTCCTCCCTCACCGGCGAGTCCATGCCCGTGGCCAAGCACCCCGGCAGTCCCGTCTATGCCGGGACAGTGGCGGAGGAGGGCGAGTGCGTCATCTCCGTGGAGAAATCCTCCGGCAGTGGGCGGTATGACCGGGTGGTTCGCATGATTGAGGAGTCGGAGAAGCTGAAATCCACCGCCGAGGACAAAGCCTCCCGGATGGCGGACAGGCTGGTGCCCTATACGCTGGGCGGCACGGCGCTGACCTATCTTCTGACCCGGAATGTGACGAAAATGCTGGCGGTGCTGATGGTGGACTTCTCCTGTGCCCTGAAGCTGGCCATCCCCATCGCGGTGCTGTCCGCCATGCGGGAGAGCAGCGGCTATCACATCTCCGTCAAGGGCGGACGCTTTTTGGAGGCGGTGGCCAAGGCGGACACCATTGTGTTCGACAAGACCGGCACACTGACCTATGCGACACCCACCGTGGCGGCGGTCATCCCCTTCGGCGGCCACGATGAGGCGGAAATGCTCCGGCTTGCCGCCTGTCTGGAGGAGCATTACCCCCATTCCATGGCAAACGCCGTGGTGGCGGAGGCAAAGCGGCACGGGCTCACCCACGAGGAGTATCATTCGCAGGTGCAGTATGTGGTGGCCCACGGCATCTCCAGCATGGTGGAGGGCAAGAAGGTCATCATCGGCAGCGCCCACTTCGTCTTTGAGGACGAGGGCTGCCGCATCCCGGCGGGAGAGCAGCCGAAATTTGACGCGCTGCCCGCCGCGTACTCCCACCTGTACCTCTGCATAGACGGGGAACTGGCGGCGGTAATCTGCATCCACGATCCCCTGCGCCGGGAGGCGCGGGAGGCGGTAAGGGCGCTGCATGAGAGCGGCTTTGCCAATGTGGTGATGATGACCGGCGACAACCGCCGCACGGCGGAGGCTGTGGCCGCCGAGGTGGGCGTGGACGCCGTGTACGCCGAGGTGCTGCCGGAGGACAAGGCCGCGTTTATCCGGCAGGAAAAGGCGAAGGGCCACACCGTTATCATGGTGGGCGACGGCGTCAACGACTCCCCTGCTCTGTCGGAGGCGGACGCGGGCATCGCCATCTCCACCGGTGCGGCCATCGCCCGGGAGATCGCCGACATCACCGTCTCCTCGGAGGATCTCTTCGCGCTGGTAACACTGCGTAAGCTCAGTCAGGCACTGATGGAGCGCATCCACGGCAGCTACCGCTTCATCGTGGGCTTCAACCTGACGCTGATCGCGCTGGGCGTGGCGGGTGTACTGCCACCCGCCACCTCGGCACTGCTGCACAACGGGTCCACCCTGGGCATCAGCCTGCGGAATATGACCGACCTGCTGGACGATGAAGAAAATCCCCGAAAATAAGCAAGCAAGTGAGGGAGCAGAGAGGCGGCAAGGTGCTTCTCTGCTCCTTGCAGACGCTGTGTTATTAGCGTTAGGGGGCGGATAAACGCGGAGCATAACAAAGCCCGTATCAGTTTAACTGGTACGGGCTTTGCTGATATAATATGCAAAGTGAAATCAGACCTTCCACCCGGCGGCCTGCTGCCGCTCCACCACGAAGCGGCAGTAGAGCCCGTCAACAGCAACCAGCTCGTCGTGGGTGCCCTGCTGGACGATCTTGCCGTGATCGGCCACGAATATCCGGTCGGCGTTGCGCACGGTTTTCAGCCGGTGAGCAATCATAATGACCGTCTTATCGTGGGTCAATTCTGCAATGGCCTCCATCAGTTCCTTTTCATTTTCGGGGTCAACATTGGCCGTGGCTTCGTCCAGAATGATGACAGGCGCGTCCTTCATAATCGCCCGGGCGATGGAAATGCGCTGGCGCTCGCCGCCGGAAAGCGAGCTGCCTGCCTCGCCGATGACGGTATCAAAGCCCTCCGGCAGCGCCATGATAAAGTCGTAGCACCGTGCCTTCTTTGCAGCGGCCTGCACCTCCTCCATGGAGGCATCGGGCTTTCCGAAGCGGATGTTATTGGCGATGGTGTCCGAGAACAGATAAGTCCGCTGGAACACGAAGGAGAAATTGCGGATGAGGCTGTCGTAGCTGTACTCCCGCACATCCCGTCCGCCAAGGCGCACGCTGCCTGACTGCACGTCCCAGAACCGCGCCGTGAGATTGCACAGCGTGGTCTTGCCGCTGCCGGAGGGGCCGACGATAGTTCTCCATGAAGTAGTGTCCGTGGGACACGCCTGTGCGGTCATAGTCCCAATCCCAAGTGACGAATTGAACGCCGTATTTGCTTGGAGTACCTGCCAGCACCGTGCCGCCAAAGTCAGCGAGGATACGGTAGTCGCCATCCAGTCCGCTGGCTTTAAGCTGCGGGGCGGTTTCCATAGCGGCCATATACTCCAGCGTCTTCGCGGCGATGTCCTCGACGCGATATAGGGCATCCTCTGCCTGGGGCGTGTCCACATCCTCTCGCCGATAGAATACGCGGCCCTTGCCGGTGATGCGGCAGAGGGGTGCGCCGTTCCAAAGGACAGGCAACTGCGCTCCCTCCAACGGCAGGGTTTCAAAGCCTGCACGGTGCAGGGGAATACGGACTTCTTCAAGGTAGCGAAGCTGACGGCTTGTGTTTTGGGTGTCCATGTGAGCGATCCTCCTGTTGTAAAAAAATGAGGCCGGAGAGGTCTTCTCCGGCCTGCCGTTTCAGACGCTGCAACCAGCGCCCTTTTTGAAATGAAAAAGGGCGCCGCTTTCTCAGTCCGTCAGGACCGACCAAACGACGCCCAAATCTTTGTGAGTTTTTTTTGAGAAAAATACCGCTGCCAGCCGTGAAAAACTCTGCTCAAAAAGGGCGCTGGCTGAATGCATCTGCCCGAAAAGGGAAAACGCCCGGTTCGAATCGGGGCAGACGCTCTGAAACAGCGATTTGCATCTATGGTTTGAGAGAAGAAATCCGGGCTTGAAAAAGCCCGGAAACGGTTGATGCGCCTGACTTTTCGCCAGACGCATCTATACCGTTTCGTTAATATGTCATACCTCAACACTATAGATTTTTTTGAAATTTACTTTCAAAAAATCGTCGTATGACGGCAAGAAAACCTTGACGTGCAACGCTCACTTGTCTTTCGGTTTTTCCTTTGTGTCGGAGACTGCGCCCTCCAGCAGGTCCGTTACGACTTGATTGAGCTGTGCGGCGTTCTTGGGTGTGATGACAGGAACACCCGTGCGCTCCTCCACTGCTTTCCGGGCAATTCCAGCGGCCTCACCGCCTTCACGAGCGACTGCCATATTCTCCGAAAATGTACTCGGTGCTTTCTGCTTGGATATCTCCGTAGTAGTGGCCTCCGCCAGCATATTCAGTACCAGTTCCAGCGTAGTCATGTTATCACGAAGGTTTTCCTTTTTCAAGCCCTTCAGATTTTTGTACTGCCGGGTGGACATGCCAGACCAGGCTCGGGAAATCTCGTCCGTGAGGATGGCGTACTCTACGCCTTTCTGCACACCGCGGGCATCCCATTCATCCGTCAGTTCTTTACGGACCTGGATGGCCTGCAGCCGCTGATTGATCCACTCACGGCTGTAACCCTTCTTGAGATAGGTTTCCAGAGCGCGGTCAATGGTCAGTTCTGGGTCGATGGTCTCCTCGATACGCTCTCGACCGACCTGTGCCAGCCACAACTTGAACGGTTCTGCCTTCGGGGAAGGAATAGACTGGATGATTCGGAGAAGCTGCTCGGTATCGGCTACATCAGTCAATCGTTTTTTGCCATCCGAAGCGGTCATTTTCAACTGGTTACAAGCTGTAACCGTTTCATTTCCCTCATCCTTCAGGCGTTTCTTCGTTACCTTCCAGTAGTTACGAGCTGCCTGATAATCTGGCTGATCAGTCAGCACAGCTACCACATCAACGACGGAAAAGTACCATTCTTCCTTTTCCTCATCCCATGCGGTTCGAATACGCTTGTCTTCGAACAGTTGGATATTATCGTTTTGTGCCATTTGAATCACCTCGTTCTGTCATGAATTCTTTCAAAAGTCCTTGGCAGCCATCCAGCACATCCTGCCAGGTCGCCTCGAAGTCCTCGGTGTACCATGGGTCTGCCACATTGCCGGGACGGGCGGTATGATCCATCAGGAGGGACATCTTGCCGGCGTAATCGCCGCCGCAGATGCGGTACATACCCCGGAGGTTGGCCTGGTCCATGCCAATCAGGAGATCGTATTCGTCGTAGTCCTGATTGGTGAGCTGCCGCGCCGCATGGCCGTTGCAGGAGATTCCATGATCCGCCAGCTTGCGTTGTGCCGGAGGATAGACCGGGTTGCCGATCTCCTCCCGGCTGGTGGCCGCCGATTCGATATGAAACTGTGATGCCAACCCAGCTTTCTGTGCCAAGTCCTTCATCACAAACTCGGCCATGGGGCTGCGGCAGATGTTGCCGTGACAGATAAACAGGATCTTCTTCATACTGCGTTCTCTCCGAAATCTCATCGTTGTCCACATTATACCACACATCGACCTTTTCGTCGAGAACACTTTCCAGATACGCAGAATCCTCGATCATTCGCAGAAGCTCCGCCTTGGATAGATTCCGTGCTGTAGCCTGCCGGATGTACCAGCGGCGCTCCTCTGCGGGCAGCTCTGCCTCCATGATCACAACGTTCTGTGTCCAATTCAAGTGAAGCGCTTCGCCAAGCAGTTCCGGCGTGCCGCTGTACAACTGCCAGAAATCCCGCATCCGGCGCACATTGCGCGGAGAGAAGCCGGTCATATCCGGGTATTGTTCTTTTATGAACTCCGCAGCAGCTACCGCTGCACCCTTTTCCGAGTGGGCACAGACGGCCTTGCCGATTTCGCAGTACAGCTCCATCTGCGGCAGATCTGCTTTCATGACAGATTCCAGTGTGGCAAACATTGTGCTGTAGTCCACAGCCTTTCGGATATTCATAGTTTCTCCTTTCCGGCGCACAGCGCCTGATTCAACGCTCAAAGCAGAGAAAAGCACGGTAACATCGCCGTGTTTTTCTCTGCCTTGACCTGTTTCAGATAACTTGTACGATCTGCTCCCAGAGCAGTATGTGCTTTTCATCAATGGCCCGGTTGTCGTGGTAATGGCCGAACAGCCAGTAGTGATAATGTGCTCTCTCCTTGACCTCCTGCAGAAAATCTGTGAGCGGGTCTGCCTCATTGTGGCGGTTTTCCATGAGAGCAATGTATTCAAGTTACCGGATATGACCGCCTGGGCGGTATTTTTCAAGGAACAAAGCCGCTGATTTATCAGCAGCGGAGTGAGGTTCAAAGCCCTCTCACTCTATTAGCCGCTGAAAACACCATTTGCACCAAACTTTTTTATCATCTCAGCATCTTTTTCAATTTCTGCAAGATACGGATCTTGCGATTGTGGAGCGTCATTCGATGGACACCCATCATTTCTTCCAGCTCACGCTCGGAGCGCTCGTCGAAAAACAGCGCATGGATCAGAACTCTTTCTTCTTCGCTCAACTGATCCAGCGCGGCCCGCAAACGACATAAATCGTCTTTCTTGATCACGGCATCCTCGACGCCTTCAGCATCGTCCGCAAACTGGCACTTTGCAGAATATACGAGTCGCTCCAGCGAATCCTCTTTACTGGGAACATAACTCTCCGCACCATTCTCGGCATTTTTCCTGCGCTGTTCGCTTTTCAGATCCACCTCCATGTATTTCATCTTGCGGTCGCTTTTCTTCAAGACTTCCAACACATCCGGGCGCTCTTTTAAGCAGGGATATATCTTCAAATAATCAACCCGATATGGGTCATTGTGATACGACATTTTCTGTCCTCCGTTTCATCATTTTAAAAATTTCAAAAACGATGAAGCGGAGGGCCTCGGCATCTCTCGCAGGCAGAAGACCGGCAAAACAAAACGCTCATTCAGTTCCTTTCTGGAACCAAATGAGCGAAAAAAGCCGCTTGATCTGCCTTCACCACCATGGCCGCATTGATCCGTCTTGCTCTCTTTGAGAGCAAGGACTGCAAATCAAGCGACACATGGGAAGGTCACGCATCAAGCGGCTCCGGGGTACAAACTTGGATATTCAATTTTTAGTTGTCGCAGGCAAGGCGCTTCCTACACGCCGTTACAGCTTAGAATCGGTTAAGTCGAAATGCCACTGGCGGGAAAAACACCTGTTCTCCGCAATGGGGGCATTTCACATAAACTGCGCCGTGATTTCCTTTACACAGGATCTCTAACTTGTTCTGGCAATACGGGCACATTCTCGCCATTGTAATATGGCTGGAATACTGTTTTTTCAATTCCTGCTGTTCTGTCTGAATACAGGAATAGCGTTGTGGATCAAGTTCCCTTACATTGATCTTTGCCATACTTACTCCCTGCCATATCAGGCGATCTCATTTTTCTCCGGAAATATATCTACCAATGCATACGGGTCATACAAATCGTTTCTCCCTACCAAACCGAGTTGGGATAATCTTATAGTCAGTGCTGTTTTGGACACGCCGAGCCGCTTTGCGGCCTCCGAAAAACGCTCATAGTCTTTGCGTGCGTATATGCGATTCAGCACGCTGACACCATCTTTCAGGCCAACATCCGCCATATGGCGATACACCAGCTCCTTTGGTAAAAGAAGGTATGAAGTCAGCACATTGGTCTGCCACTCCTCCCAATTAAGAACAGGGTATTGCGTATGTTCATCTGCCATGCGGAATACGCAGCGAGGAGTTTGCACCTCATATTCTTCCGGGTACAGCATCCAAAACAGTTGATGCGCTGCTTCGTGCATCATAGTAAAGTTCAAACGGCCGATTTGATTTTCTGCCACAAGGCTCTGATCAATGAAGGCCGTCTTTCCGTCTAATTCATAGTCGAGCCTTGTGCCATCCCTTTGGGGGATCGTTATGATCACCCCCGATGTTGCCGTAAGGCCGATGGCGTCATGTGCTTCACTGATATCTGCAAATGTAAATTGCAGGCCACACATTTTCTCCGCAAAATCTGCCGGATCAATATGATCGACCTTTTGAGGGACTTTTTTAAGGTAATCACGAAGCAACCTGCGGGAAATGTGTTCGATGTCTTTCCGTGAAAGCCAGAGCATCTACCTGCGCCCCTTTCTATTCCAACGCGTCCACAAATTAGAACATCTGTTCGCTTCTTGTTAAGGAGTATAGCACGCCCGCTAATCTATGTCAAGTGAAATAAATCGCTCGTATTTTGTACAAAAAATAATCGCCATTTCCTTTGCATTATCATTACACCAGCTGTTGGTGAGTGGAGGTATTGATTTGGCATTTTTAATAATGATAGTTCAAGAGTTTTCACAAAATCAACAAAAATTTCGACTTGATATTGCCAAAGGAGAATATAGCGTATAAAATAATTGGCAGAAATGGAAAAATATAGCCGAATCGCGGGATATCACTATAATCAAAAATTTTGAAGAGAGAATGGTTGTTTGATGTGATCAGATAAAGTAGTACGCTTCTGCTTTAATCAACATCTTCTGATCGCAGCATGGGGATCGTGTATGATTTAAGAACGCACATGGAATGGGAAAGGGAGTGATGCCTATCCATAGAGGTTCCAACGGCGCTATTTCAGAATAGAGAAGGAAAAATGTATTCTACTTACAGGAAAGGAAGGATTTAAGTGAAAGGTGCGAAGAAGCATTTTAGCAGAGCATTAACATTGCTGTTAAGCGTTCTAATTATGCTCCAAACAGTTACTGTTCCGGCATTTGCTGCTGAAAATGCTACAGAAAATGTAGAAGTAGCAACTAATGACGCATCTACGGAGGAAGAAAGTACATTCAACCTTATAAAAGCCGATGTTCAGATCGATGATGAATATGGCAACGAGACAGATTATATATCGGAGGTACAGATCCCCGATTTGGAACAAATTAGCGAAGAAACGCTTGTGGAGAATGGCGTTTCGATTCATAGCGACTATCCTGGTGATGCTATGGTCTATCTGACCCAAAGATGGCTGAATCAGGAGTATGGTAATGTGCCGGGATTTGGATATGTCACCGAAGACGGCAGAACGGGGTGGGATACCGTTTACGGTCTTACGAGAGCTCTGCAGGTGGAACTTGGAATCACAGATTTGGCAGATAATTTTGGCCCAACTACAGAGCGCCTTTATAGCCAGAATCTGCTGCGGCGCCAGGATGGTGTCACAAATCGGAAATTTGCAATATTGCAGGGAGCACTTTGGTGCAAAGGGTATAACCCTGGATATAATCTGTCCGAAACCGAAGATGGCACCGTTGTATTCAATGGCGTGTTTGATGCAGATGTAGAAAAGGCCATCATTGAATTAAAAGAAGATGCCGGCCTTATCAATCCAGATGGAGTCGTGACAGTTAATATCATGAAGGCCTTGATGTCCATGGATTCATTTAAACTGTTAAGCTCCTATGGCGGAACAGAGGCTGTTCGTGAAATGCAGCAAAAGCTGAACCGCAAGTATGAGGCATATACTGGGATCACGCCTTGTGATGGTGTGTATGGCAGAAATACAAACAGGGCTCTGATTTATGCGTTGCAGGCCGAGGAAGGCATGCCAACAGATGTTGCAAATGCAAACTTTGGCGTAACGACAAGATTGTGCTGCCCGGAAATTCCATACGCAAGGAATTCTTCATCAGCAAGAAGATACCCGGGAACATCATCAGGAAGCTACTATTCGGCTGCACAAATCACAGCCATTGCGGAGTTGCTACAGTTCGCATTGCTTGTTAACGGGCATAGCGCTGGAGCAATAGACGGCGAATATGGCGATGCAACAAGGCAAGCGCTATACGATTTTCAAGAGGATATGAAAATCACGCCGACTGGATATGCAGATAAAACTACATGGCTGTCGCTGTTTATTAGTTGCGGCGATACATCAAGGTCAGCATTGGCTGCGGACTGCGCAACCCAGCTCACAGCCGCAAAAGCGAAAACATTATATGACAATGGATATCGATACATAGGAAGATATCTGACCGGAAATAATAAAAAAATTACACGCAGCGAGGCACAAATTATCTTCGATGCTGGGCTCAAGTTCTTCCCAATATACCAATCCTCGGCAAATTACCTTGAATATTTCACTCCGCAGCAGGGAGCTGATGATGCACAAAAGGCCAAAAAAGCAGCAACAGAGCTTGGTCTCCCTGAAAATACCATAATATATTTTGCGGTTGATTTTGATTGCTTGGATTACCAAATAACTAACAATGTTATCCCGTATTTTGAAAGAGTCCACAGTGAAATGGCGGATAGTGGGTATAGAGTTGGTATTTACGGAACAAGAAATGCGTGCATGCGAGTTTCCAATCTTGGATATGCTTATAGCAGCTTTGTGGGCGATATGTCAACTGGCTTTAGCGGCAACTTGGGCTTTAAAATGCCTTCAAACTGGGCTTTTGATCAATTTGTAACTACTACTATCGGTAGTGGCAACGGTGAAATAGAGATAGATAAAGATGGCTATTCAGGATATGATCCAGCCGTTTCAAGATTGAATGATATAAGTTCTGCACCATCTCCTGAAAACCTGTTCGCAGGAAACTCAGCAAATGATGAAGTAGTAGGACCTACTGTAGATATTTTAGGTTACCAAATCCCTTTGTTTAAGTTAAATGTAGGCTTAGAGGTAAAAGATATTGTAAAGATGGAGGTGGAGTTTGATCAGCAAGAAAACGCATACAAAGTCCTAATTGGCGTAACTAAGGAAAGCTTATCAACAGAAATTACTGGTGGAAGCACAAGAAGTGGTAAATTTAAGGAGTACTATAGAGAAGCCAAAACTACACTTTCTTTAATAGGAAAAAATAATCAAGAATTTTCGAGACATTTCAAGGATTTTAAAGGTAGTCTGTATCAAAAGGGCACAAAAGTAGGTTTCGACTGTGATGTCTTTGTGTTTGGATATATGACAGTAAGCCTCAAAGATGGTTTGAAGGAAGGTGCCCTAGCTGTAGTTGGAACAACTGGACAGAGTATATCCTACTCAATCGTTCCCTGCGTATATGCAAAATTCGCAATTGAAGGCTCACTTGAAAGTGGATTTAAGTTGGATCAAATTGAGACTGGGAAAATAGCGATTAACGGGGATATGAAATTTAGTGTTAAGCCTAACTTTAGTGTAGGTGTCGATGTTTTAGTCGCTAACGCTTATGCGGGAATAAGCGGAGTGATAGATTGCGAATTAAAATTCCCCGTTAATGACTTCGGCAAGGCATTTTCGGCCAAATTGACTGCATCGGCATTTTTTGAATATCAAGCTCTTTTTTGGGGCAACAGCTATGAGTGGAAATTTCTGGAAACAGACTTGTACAAATCCCCGAGTTCCACAAATGTAATGTCTATCCGAAAGGACGATCTCAAATTTATTGAACCTTTGCCTCAGTTATCTCCTTTTAATAATGCAACTAATGCAGCTGATTTAAATGTTTTGAGTTCTAATGTCCAAGTTTACTGCAATCCTAAACTTGTAAGCTTGGGCAATGGGAAAATGCTACTAATCTATATCGCAGATGATATGGATAGAACTGCAACAAACCGTTCTGTTTTGATGTATCGTGTTTATGATGGGGCTTCTTGGGGTGCTGCACAGCCAGTACTGGACGATTCTACCGCAGATTTTGAACCCTATATTTTTTCGGATGGCAATGGCGGTGCACATGTAGTTTGGCAAAATTGCAACTCTGTTCTAGGCCCCAATGCTACACTTGATGAAATGGCAGCTGCAATGGATCTGTACTATACCTATTGGAATGGTACATCTTTTGTTAATACTACGGCGATTACTGCAAACAATGCAAATTATGAAATGTCGCATAGGGTTGTTTCTTCTGGCGATAGCATTTCGGTAATATGGCAACAGAATTCTGAAAATGATGTTTCTGCACTTAATGGCACAAACTCCATTCTCAGAAAACAATATGTAAATGGTGCTTGGGAGAATGCCGAGGTCATCGCAAGCGGGCTAGCTGTTGTAACAAGTATTGATACTGCATATGCAGCGGGCAATAATGTTGTTGCATATACTGCAAAGACTAATTCCGATTCTTCGGATGTTAGTGATCTTGAGGTTTTCTATTACAATGACAGTGAAACCATCAGATTGACCAATGATTCAATTCCAGATTATTCAGTGAGTTTGTTGGACAACGAGCTTTATTGGATAAGTGGCGATTCAATTGCTTGTATTTCTAACGGAAATGTAGAAACTAGATGCACCATTGTATCTGAGTTAAACAGCAATGTTACAAGAATCAAGGCACTTAAAAATTCGGACGGGAAAAAGGCGATTGTTTGGCAGCAAGAATGTGATTCCGATGTAAACTTCTATGGCGTAAACTACAATGAAGTCAATAACGCATTTGGAACAGTTGAACCTATTTCGACAGATTCTGGAATCGTTCGCGGTTGGGATGCTTCTATGCTACCGAATGGTCAAATTGAACTGGCGTATGGCTTTGCAGAGAAATTGCAAGAAGCTGTAAATAGAAAGCCTTATGGGCAAATTGATCTGGTACAGAAAACAGCAAACAGATTTTATGATGTCCATGTGGATCCTGTTGGTTCCTATTCAGGAGTTATTGAACCAAACAAAGACATTAGCATACGCATTAATGTTTCCAATAATGGATCCATGGATATAAGCCAGTTTACAGTAAAAATTATCGATGCTGACGGTGCTACTCTCCAAACATATACAATTGATCATCATTTAGCTATTGGAGATAGTGACGAATTAGAAATTCCCTTTACACTTCCTGCCAATATTGAAAGAACTAATTATACCATTCAAGTCTATCCTGCAGGTCAAAAGGATGCGTTCGACTCGGATAACGAAGCGATTCTTACTGTAGGCTTCGCTGATATTTCTATTGATAATATCCAAGAAAGTCGAGCAGAGACCGGCCGAACGTTGATGGTTACCGTGAAGAACAAAGGATACACTCCTGTAAACTCAGCAACCTTAAAATTCTTTAAGGCTACTGATAAAATGACGCTGATTTCGACTGAACATATAGCGTCTCTCAATCCGGGAGTTGAAGAGGTATTCACATTTAACATCGGCATGGATGAATTCTATAACGATGTGTCGGGAGAAGCTAGCTCGTACTATTTTTTGATAGAAACCGAAGAACTAGAAAGCGATTGTGGCAATAACAGTGAATTTGTATATTTGTATCCTGATTATGATATCACCTTAATCGCTGGAACTGGCGGAAATGTTTCAGGCGGTGGTACTTATGTTAAAGGAGATGACGCTATCCTTATTGCTACACCATCGTCAGGGTATAATTTTGATGGATGGTTTGAAAACGGAGAACGACTATATGGGGTTTCTAACGAATGC
>ENA-ORKT01000103-ORKT01000103.1-human-gut-metagenome-genome-assembly--contig:-NODE-103-length-14175-cov-4.3211_pt1 | contig 14175 bp, 13 predicted proteins | sample MGYA00243061_ERZ508811 | MGnify/ENA primary metagenome ERZ508811 (study PRJEB26277, sample SAMN04329794) | human gut metagenome | biome: human-associated habitat | host: Homo sapiens | place: USA... | reverse complement strand
CTATGCCCGTATCCTTCACAATAAGCTGCGCCTCGCTCCCGGTCTGCTTCACCGCCGCGTCAACATGCCCGGCGTCTGTATACTTGACTGCGTTTTCTATAAGATTTACAACGGCCTGCTCTATCTGGCGTTCCTCGCCAAATATCATTGCGCTGCTGCCGGTGAAATTCAGCGCTATGCCCTTGTTCTCTGCAAGCGGCTTCAATCGGGAAACAACGCGCTCTGCTATGTCCTTCAAATCAACGTTTTCCCGGTGCAGCAGCGGCTGACCTTCATCGAACTGCACAAGGCGCAGAAGATCCGTTATAACGTTGGACATTCTGTCTACCTCGTGGTTAACATCCTCGAAGAGCTCCCGCATTTCGGCAGGGTCCGGATTTTCCTCATATAATATGGATTCGCTTAAAAGCTTCATTGTGGCGAGGGGTGTTTTAAGCTCGTGCGATGCATTGGATACGAATTCGTCCCTCACGCGGTCGTGAGCTTCTATCTGCTCGCTCATTCGGTTGAACGCGCGGCCAAGCTCCGCAACCTCGCCCTGCCCATGCACCTTAACGCGCACGCCGCTGCCCTGCTTGCCCATGCGGCGTATGGCGTGGGTCAGCTCCACAATGGGCTTTGTAACAAAGCCGCTGAGCGTAAAACTGAGCGCCACCATAACCGCCGCAACAATGCCGAAAACTATGGCAACCTCGGCAATTATGTCCGCAACGCTGTCCTCAACGTCCTGTATCATGGCGCTGAAAAGCACCGCGCCCAAATATTTGCCGCCCTGAGTTATTGGGGCGGTGTAGTATACGGCCCAGTTGGCAGAGCCGGAAAGCTTCAGCGCGCCTTTGTCCGCGCCTGTGCTTATTTTATGGAAGCCGAACGCCGCTTCGTTCCCGCCGATGAGCACATCACGCACCTCTCTGTACGGCAGCATGAAGCCCGTTTGATAGGAGGCAGAGTCTATCTGAACCACCGCATCCGTATCCATTATAAGCACCCTGCCGCCCATTTCCTGCGCGCGGGTGAGCGCCAATGAATACAGCGTGTCAGCATCGGAATCAAAGCATTGGCTTATTTCAAGGGCAAGGAGGGTGGTAGACACCTGCTGCTGCTTTGTGCGCTGATTGACAAGCGAGGATTCGACCAATATTGCCACGGTAAAGCTTATGGCAAGCAAGGCCACGATGGTTACCGCCAAATATATGGCGACCATCCTGACCCTGATAGAGCCGAAAAACTGTTTTTGCTCACTGCGCAAAGTAATAGCCAACTCCCCACTTAGTAAGAATATATTCGGGATTGGCGGGGTCCCGCTCAATCTTTTCCCTAAGACGGCGGATATGCACGTCCGCCGTTCTGAAATCGCCCAGATAGTCCTGACCCCATATGGTTTCAAGCAGCTCGTCGCGGCTATATACCTTGCCGGGGTTTTTCATGAAAAGCTGAAGCAGATCAAATTCCTTCATGGTAAGGCTAACGTTCTTACCGTCAAGCGTTGCACTGCGGCTGCCTATGTTTATGCTCAGCCCGTTTGCGCTCAGTTCCATTTTGGGCGCTTCGCGGTTCGCACCAGCGCGGCGCAGTATGCTCTTTATCCTGGCCTTTACCTCCAGTATGTTGAAGGGCTTTGTCATGTAATCGTCCGCGCCGTATTCAAGGCCGAGTATTTTGTCCATATCCTCGCCCTTGGCGGTGAGCATTATTATGGGAATGTCGCTCGTTTCGCGCACTATCTGGCAAACCTCTATTCCGCTGAGCTTTGGCAGCATAACGTCCAGCAGCACCAAATCATAATGCTCGCTGTTCAGCTTTTTTAGCGCCTCCTCGCCGTCCGCGGCGGAATCGGTCTCGTAACCGTCCTGCTCCAGCGTGCGCTTCAGCCCTTTTATCATAAGCGGCTCGTCGTCCACAAGCAGTATTCGTCTTGCCATTATGGCGTCCTCCTTTCGCCGCGCAGGGGTTTTACGCGCAGCTATAACTTTCCATATTTATTATACCATAAAAGCGCCCCGCATAAAGGGGAATAATTTGAACGAACGGTGTATTTAACAATAAATTAACCGCTGAACTATGTACAAATGCATATAAATTTTGTTATAATAGCCAAAGTGTACTATGCCGGCATATGGATATGCTGGTTTTAAGGAAAGGACCAATTTGAATTTGAAACGAATTATCTCGCTTGTGCTTATATTTATACTCGCGCTCGGCGTGCTGCCCATTTGCGCCGCAGCGGACGAATTTGACCCGGAGAGCGTATCCACGCCCTATATCTGCCTTATGGATGCGGCGACGGGCACCGTGCTTTATGAAAAGAACAGCAAGACGCAGGCATACCCCGCCAGCACCACAAAGATAATGACCTGCATACTGGCTATTGAAAACGCGGCGGACATAAACGAGATAGTGAACACGGGCAGCAACGTTGAAACGCGCGGCTCCACCTGCCACTTTTCCCGCAACGAGGAAATGCCACTTATAGACATGCTGTACGGCATGATGATGTTTTCCGGCAACGACGCCGCAAAGGCCATTGCCGAGCATATTGGCGGCAGCGAATCCGGCTTTGCGGAAATGATGAATAAAAAGGCCGCGGGGCTTGGCATGACCGGCTCGCACTTCGTTAAGCCCAACGGACTCCATAAGGAGGACCATTATTCCACCGCCTATGACATGGCCGTGCTTACCCGCTACGCCATGCGCAACGAAACGTTCCGCAAGATAGTTTCCACCGCGACCTATAACGCCGCCCCCACCAATAAGGATTCCGACGGCTACCAGTGGTATAATTCCAACCGCCTGCTTTACACAAAGGAAGGCGAAGCGGATTACAAATATAAATACGCAACCGGCGTTAAAACGGGCGACACTACCGCCGCCGGCCGCTGCCTTGTGGCAAGCGCGGAGAAGGACGGCGTGGAACTGATACTGGTGCTGTTCGGCGATTATGAAAACAAGGTAAAGGGCGAATACCGCTTTGAAAACGCGGCCAAGTTCTTCGATTGGGGCTTTGCCAATTTCGTATCCGTGGATGCGGGCACGCTGGGCCTTGAAAGCACGATGCAGCTGCCCATATCAAACGCCAGCCTTGAGGACGCGGAAGGCGGCCTGCTCACCGCGAACATAGATTTTTCCGCCGCAAAGCTTACCGGCTTAAAGGAAACCATAAACGCGATTACCGCTACGCCCTCGCTTTTGACAAGCAGCTATGTTACCTCAAGAAAGCTTGAAGCGCCCATAGCCGCCGGGGAGGAGCTTGGCACGGTATCGTACCAATACAACGGCGTAACGATGTTCACCGCGCCGCTTATAGCCTCACGCGATGTGGCGGAGGCGGCAACGGTCGTGAGCGACACGGCCTCGCCCAATTCAAGCCCGCTTATAGTATCAAGCCCCGATGTGAACGACAATGAGGGCGGCAGCGGATGGCTGTTTTGGGTGCTGCTGATAGCGGCGCTGGTGATAATAGTGCTGATAGCGAAGGTGCTTTCCTCCCGCCGCCGCAGGCGCAGGGCAAAGAAACGCCGCGCCTACCGCAGCAACTATCCGAGAAGATAAGTACATGATAAAGGCTCCCAATGGGAGCCTTTTGCTGTAAGCTTTTTTCCTTGCGGTTTGCTGTAAAAATGTTCAAAAAAGTTGCCGCTGTTTTCACTCCCTCAGGAAATTCGCTTACAGCGAATTTGCGACTCCCTCAAGGATGGAGCCGTTTGGTTGATGTCCAAACTCTTACGTTTAGCCTCCTTCTTTGAGGGAGGTGGATGCGAGTGAAACGAGCAGACGGAGGGAGTGAGCGCAATTTCACTGCTCTCGGAAGCCCGCCTTGCCTCCGCCGAAGCTGCCCATGTCTGACAGGGTGACGGAGGAAGCGTCTATCAGCGCACTGCTGTCGGCGGACTGACCGTCGGCGGTTGAAGGGATAGCGCCGTTAAGCTGTCCCTGTATGCTCTCCGCACGCAGCAGGCAGAATTGTTTGAGTGTGCTTACGCCCTGCTCGAACTCCGCATAGGTGCAGAAGCCGTTTGTGTCCCGCCGGGGATAGGGCGCCCTTGCCGGGTTTGCCGTCAATGCCCTGCACGGTGCCCATATCCGGTATTTTGCCGGCACCGGGCGGGGTGAAGCCGCCGCTGCCCGAGTTATCACCGCTTGGCATATCGGGCGGAGTGAAGTTAGAATCATCGCCGGAGGGACGGAATTTATCAAAATCGAAATCGAGGCCGTTCTCGTCTGCAAAATCCTGCATGTCAAAATCCCTGCCGTTTCCGCGTCCGCCGCCCATGGATATGCTGCCATGCTGTTCGCTCTCCCGTTCTGTGTTATGGTATCATCGGTTGATAAGAGTATAGCAACATATTATGGCGGCATCGGCAGACATATATGGCAAAGCGGGCAACTAAAACGGCATAAATTGACATAATATCAAACCCGCAACGTTACAAAAATGTAACTATCACGGCTGTTCCTATGGGCGGGAAAATATAGTATAATGGAGCAAATAATTATCAGGCAATGATTAGGGGAGGTATATATTTATGCGTACAGCATCTGAGTTAAGGCAGCTTGCCCGCCAAAGGCTTGACGGCAAATGGGGCACAAGCCTTGTTGTATCGCTGCTGGCGGCGATTTTAGGCTGCTACGGAACATATTTTACGGTAAGCTACTCCGTTGACTCAACCGGAGAACTGTTTGACGGGGCAACGGTGAACCTTGCTGCGCTTTTCCGTTCCCTGTTTGGCACGGACATGGAAATACTTGTGCCATTGCTGAGCATATCCGCAGCCATAGCCTCGGCAGTGGGCATTGCGCGCCTGATCGTGGGCGGGGCGGCTCAGCTTGGGCTTTGCAGCTATTATAACCGCCTTATAAAGGGCGAAACGCCGCAGGTGAGCGAGCTTTTCTCCCGCTTCGGCTTTTTCGGCAAGGCGCTGCTGCTCAATCTTTATACGGCGCTGCTCACGTTTTTGTGGTCGCTGCTGCTGGTCATACCCGGCATAATAGCAACGTATCGTTACAGCCTTGCGTTCTATGTTCTTTGCGACAATCCGGAAATGAGCGTTACCGAATGCGTGAACGAATCAAAGCGGCTTATGGATGGGCATAAGGGCAGGCTTTTCTGCTTACATCTCAGCTTCATCGGCTGGCGGCTGCTCAGCGCGCTTACGCTGGGGATAGGCGATCTGTGGCTCAATCCGTATGTAAGCGCGGCGACGAGCGCGTTCTATCTTGAAAGAATAGGCGCAGATGGCGCGGACAACGGCTATACCGCTACGAGCGATGAACCGGAGTTCGTGGTGAATCCGAATGTTGACGGGCCCGAAAGGCTGTAAAACAGAGCATATTGATTGAAAAGGAGGCGCATGGATGGACCTGACAATGCAGATGAAAAGCGCGGAGCTGCTCATGAACTTTTTAAGGCACGATACGGAAAAGATTCCGCTTTACGGATTCGTGCTGCAAAAGGAGCGCTTCGTGCCGAAGGAGAACACAGCGCCGCTTGAGCGTTCCACACCGGAGGCGGAGGGCGTGCCGAGCGGGGCGATAGAGCGATTCTATAAAACCATAGAGGCTCAGGCGGATACCACCGCCTGCCACGCCATAACGATACTGCGCCACGGCAAGGTTATTGCGGAAGGGGCATATGCGCCGTACAGGCTGGAAGTCCCGCACATGCTCTATTCCATGAGCAAAAGCGTTACGGGCCTTGCGGTGGGCATTGCATGCGACGAAGGGTATTTGGACATAAACGAAAGGCTTGTTGAGATTTTCCCGGAGTACGTTACCAATTCAAACGCAAAAATACTCAAGGCGCATACGCTCAGGCACCTGCTCACAATGTCCTCAGGAATAAGGTTCAACGAAGTAGGCAGCGGGCTTGACGAAAACTGGATGAAGATGTTCATGCAGTCCGTGCCCAAGTTTGAGGCGGGGACCGAGTTCGATTATAATTCGCTCAATTCATATGTGCTTGCGGCGGCGGTGGTAAAGCGCACGGGCATGAGCCTTGTGGACTTCCTTACGCCGCGACTGTTCGAGCCGCTGGGCATACGCTACCATGAATGGGAAAAGTGCCCCATGGGCATAGAAAAAGGCGGCTGGGGCCTTTCGCTCACGGCGGAGGACGCGGCGAAGCTTGGGCAGCTATGCATGAACATGGGCCGCTGGAACGGTAAGCAGATAGTGAGCGAGGAATGGATACGCCAGGCCACATCCGTGCAGATAAACACGCCAAACGGCGAAATGAAGCACGGCTACGGCTACCAGATTTGGATGAGCGATGATGAGGGGGACTATCAGTTCAACGGCGCGTTCGGCCAATACGTGCTGGTGTTCCCAAAATACGAAACCGTGATAGCCATGTACAGCGGCAGCAGCAATCTGTTCGTAAACGGGGGCTTAAGCGGCATGGTGCGTGAGCTTTTGACTTCGTTTGCGGATGAACCGCTTGCAGCGGACAATGAGGCGTATGCTTCGCTTAAAAGCACGCTTGCTTCGCTTGAATATTCCCCGTCGCACCCCAAGTACCTCGGCACGGATGCGGAGGAGTTTGAACGCATAGCGTACAGGCTTGACGGGCGGGAGTATTTCGCGGGGCCTAACACGGGCGGATTGTTTCCGCAGACGCTTCAGGCCGTGCACAGCAACATGACCGACAGCGTTACAATGCTGCGCTTTGAAAAGCGGGATAAGGACCTTTATTTATACATATACGAAAAGGATGAGCGCAATCTGCTCGTGCTTCGCCACGACGGCGCGTTTGAATACGGCGCGGCAACCATGCGCGGGGAAAGGCAGCTTGTCGCCACGCGGTGCCGCTGGAAGCTGGACGTGAACAGGATACGGCTGTGGGTAATGACGGGCTTTATAGAAACGCCGAACAGCCGCATACTCACGCTTGACATAGCTCCGCAGAAGATGAGCGTTACGTTCGACGAACGCCCCGCGCTCGACAAAACCGTGCAGATGCTTTTCGACCTTGTGGGCGTATCGAGCATGGCGTTCTACCGGCACATGCTGCCGCTGCTGCAGCGGGAGAACCTTGTTAACCTTGTTAAGCGGTTCACGGAGCCTGTCGCCGAGTGCGTAATGGTAAAGCATAACGACGAAGAACCCCTGCCGAGGATAGCACGCTGAAGCGTGCGGTGAAATTGCGCTTACGCGCAGTGAAATATTGCTATCGCAATGTGAAATATGGCTGCGCCATGTGAAATACGCCTATCGGCGTGTGAAATCCTGCCTTGCGGCAGGGTGACTCTTTCCGTCTTTTGCTTCGCAAAATCCACCTCCCTCGGGGAGGGAGGCTGGTCTGCGAGATTGTAAGGAGCACTAAAAGGCTCCCTCTTAGAGGGAGCTGGCGAGCCGCAGGCTCGACTGAGGGAGTATAAAAGTAAAAGAACCCCATCATACACTATCTCAACCCGAAAGGAAAAACACCATGACAAACATAACCGAACAGCGCAACGACCGCTTTGGCGACATGGACGCGCTGAGCACGGAAGAACTGATGTACCGCATAAATGACGAGGACGCTAAGGTTGCCGCGGCTGTAAGGCTGACTATACCCCAGGCGGCGGCTGCCGCGGAGCATGCGGCGGCGGGAATCGCCAAGGGCGGAAGGCTAATATACGTCGGCGCGGGAACATCGGGAAGGCTTGGCGTGCTGGACGCGAGCGAATGCCCGCCCACGTTCGGCGTAAGCTACGAAACCGTGCAGGGGCATATTGCCGGCGGCTACGGCGCGCTGATACATGCGGCGGAAGGCGCGGAGGACGACGCAGACGCCGGCGCGGAGCTGATAGACAGCCTTGACGTGAATGCTGACGACACCGTTATAGGCATAAGCGCATCGGGCGGGGCACGCTACGTTATAGCCGCCGTTAAGCAGGCGCGGGAGAAGGGCGCGTATACCGCCGCCATAACATCAAACCCCAATACGCCGCTCGGCCGTGCGGCTGAAACGGAGATAGCCGCAATAACGGGCGCTGAGGCCGTTGCGGGCTCCACCCGAATGAAATGCGGCACGGCGCAGAAAATGGTGCTGAACATGATATCAACAAGCGCAATGGCGCGGCTTGGGCGCATACGCGGCGGGCTGATGACGGACATGGTGGCCACGAACGAAAAGCTGAGGGAACGCGCGGTGGGCATAGTTATGCGCGCGGCAAGCGTTGATACGGAGCGGGCAAGGCGCGCGCTTGAGCTTGCAAATATGGACACGGGCGCAGCTATACGGCTGATTGAGCGGGGCGAAGCATGACGGATGCAATCATAGCCGCAGGGCAGCGGATAATGACCGGCCTTGCCGGAACAAAGACAGACCGCGGCTTTATAAACGCGGTAAAGCAATATAAGATAGGCAACTATATACTGTTTTCAAACAACATAGAATCGGCCGCCCAGCTGAAAACGCTGTGCAAGGAATTGAAGGACATTGCCGTATCCGAAACGGGGCATATACCCTTCATAAGCGCGGATCAGGAGGGCGGGCGCGTGCAGCGGCTGCCCAAAAGCGTTATAGATACGCCCTCCGCGCGGGAGATTGCCCAAAGCGGGAACGCGGAGGAAGCCTTTTCGACGGGCAAAGGAATAGGCGAGGCTATGCGGGAAATGGGGCTGAATTACGACCTTGCGCCCGTGGTGGACGTGGAGAGCGTTTGCGGCAACCCTGCCATGGGCAGCCGCAGCTTCGGCACGGATGCGGCAACGGTTGCGCGCTTCGGCGCGGAGATGGCGCGCGGTATACAGGCGGCGGGAGTTATGGCCTGCGCAAAGCATTTCCCCGGCCACGGCGGCACGAACGTGGACACGCATAAGTCCCTGCCCACGATAACGCGCAGCATGGAGGAGCCTGAAGCCGGCCCGCTCGTGCCGTTTTACGCGGCGATAGAGGCGGGTGTAAAGAGCATAATGACAACGCACATAATGTTCCCCGCGCTCGATAAGGAGTATCCGGGCACGCTGTCCCATGCGGTATTGGGCGGACTGCTGCGCGGCAAAATGCGCTACGGCGGCATAATAATAACCGATTGCCTTGAGATGGGCGCGATAGCATCGCGCTACGGTGCGGCGGAGGCGGCGCTGCTGGCGGCAAAGGCGGGCGCAGACATGCCGCTGATAAGCCATAGCTATAATGAAGCGGCGCGTGCGGCGGAGCTGATAAGCCGTGCCATTGAGCGGGAAGAGATGGACGCGGATAAGCACAACGCTGCGCTTTTGCGCATAATGGGGGCGAAAGAATGGCTAAGTATGCAATAGGCCTTGACGGCGGCGGCACAAAAACGGAGGTAGCGATGCTTTCCGCCCAAGGGGAAACGATATACATGGGCCGCTTAGGCCCGCTCAACCCCGTAAGCTATCCCGCCAGCCCCGCAAAAATAGCAGAGGAGCTTGCAAGGTTCATCGATGCGGACTGCGCCGCAATATGCGTTGCATGTGCGGGTGCGGCGGATAAGGCGAAGGCGGAGGGAGTTAAACGGGCGATGGATGGCATATTCGCAGGGCCTGTATTCGTTCGCACGGATGGCGAAAATTCGCTCTATACTGCCCTTGGGGAGCGCGACGGCGTTGCCCTTATATCGGGCACCGGCAGCATATGCTATGCCCAGAAGGGCGGTGCTACGGCGCGCAGCGGAGGCCGCGGGCATGTGCTGGACGATGCGGGCAGCGCATACGCAATAGGACGGGACATACTCAGCGCCGTTATACGCGCATCGGACGGCCGGGGAGAGCCTACCGCGCTGAGCGAAGCTGTATTTGAACTGTGCGGCACGGATGACATTGCCGCCATAACCGCGCGTTATACAGCCTGCCCAAAGAGCGAGATAGCCGCGCTTGCCCCGCTGATAAGCAGCCGCGCGGAGGACGCGATTGCCGGGCGCATAGAAGCAACCGCCGCAGAAGAACTGAGCCTTATGGCGGCGGCGGTAACAAAAAAGCTTGAGCTGAGCGCGCCGAGCATTGCGCTGATGGGCGGCACGTTGCTGCACCAGCCGCGCCTTTGCGCCCTTACGGCGGAGCGTATCCGCGCCCGCGTGAAGGATGCGCGCTGCTGCCTTTGCGACATAAGCGCCGCAGTCGGCGCAGGGGAGTTTGCGCTGGCATGGGGCGGGTAAGGCGGACTTTCGTCCGCAGTGAAATCCTGCTTACGCAGGGTGAAATTGCGCTTACGCGCAGTGAAATATTGCTTCGCAATGTGAAATACGCCAAAGGCGTGTGAGCGGGAGAGGTTGTGAAGAGCATAAAAAGGCTCCCCTTTACGGGGAGCTGGCGAACGAAGTGAGACTGAGGGAGTAAACAAAGAGGAACGGTCTCCCGTTCCCCATCTTCGCAATTTAACCGCATGCGTAAGCATGCCTTAATCCAACTCTATCCTCGGGTTTTCTTTGCTGCGGCGGTAGAGCGTAAGCTTTTTGCCTATGCACTGCACCGGCTCCGCATGGAGCCGCGCGGCAAGCGTTTCCATGGTGTCCTTGGGGCTTTCGGGCGCGGTCTCGAGCACCGGTAGCTTTTTCAGCTCCCGCGCCTCAAGCGCCGCGTCAAGCTGCTCCGTCACCGCGGGGGTAACGCCCGCCTTGCCTATTTGATACAGCGGCTGCAGCGTGTTGGCCATTGACCTGAGCTGCGCCCTTTGCTTGCTTGTCATAATATTCAGTCTCCTTTTTTATTCTACAAAGTCAAATTCCCATTCGCCCATGCGCACAACGCTTTCCTCGTTCGCTCCCGCGGCACGAAGCGCGTCTATTATGCCTTCCTTTATAAGGTACTGCTGGAAGCGGCGCATGGAGCCTTCGTCGTCGGCATAGGTGGTATCGAGTATATAATCCACGCTGCCGCCTGTTACCACGAACACGTCGCCGTCGCGTTCTATATTGAAGCCCGGCTCGTACTTGTGGCCTACGTTTATCTCCTCCTCCTCAAACTGATAGGTCTTGGGAAGAGTCGCAAGCGTCCTTACAAGGCAGTCAATCAGCGCGTCAAACCCGGTCACGGTAGCCGCGGATACGGGGAACACCTCAACGCCTTCGTCCGCAAGCGCTTCCTTCAGTCGCGCAAGGTTATCCTCCGCGCCGGTTATGTCCATCTTGTTTGCGGCAACAACCTGCTTCAGCTCGCCCAAGCGGGGGCTGTACCGTGTAAGCTCGCCCTTTATTTTGAAGTAATCGTCAACGGGGTCGCGCCCTTCGCTGTCGGATACATCGATAACGTGCACCAATACGCGGGTGCGCTCGATATGCCTTAGGAAATCATGCCCAAGGCCCGCGCCCTCCGCCGCGCCCTCTATAAGGCCGGGTATATCCGCAAGCACAAAGCTTTTGTCGTAACGCTTAACAACGCCTAAATTGGGCGTAAGGGTGGTGAAGTGATAGTTGGCAATTTTGGGCTTGGCGCTGGTCAGCACGGAAAGAATGGTGCTTTTGCCAACGTTAGGCAGGCCTATGAGCCCAACGTCCGCAATGGTTTTAAGCTCCAGCTCCACCTCCCGTTCAAGCGTTTTCTGCCCGGGCTGGGCAAAGCGGGGGGCTTGCTTGGATGGCGTTGCAAAGCGGCTGTTGCCCTTGCCGCCGCGCCCGCCGTGCAGCACTATTTTTCTCCTGCCGGGTTCGTTCAGGGCGGCCGCTATCGCGCCCGTTTCTACGTCCCTTACAAGCGTGCCCACCGGTACCTTTATAATAAGATCCTGCCCGTTCTTTCCGCTGGAGCGTGCAGCGCGGCCCTTTTCGCCGTTTTCCGCGCGGTAAAAGCGCGCAAACTTGAAGTCCAGCAGCGTATCCATGTTGCTGTCCGCCACGAACACAACGTTGCCGCCGCGCCCGCCGTCGCCTCCGTCCGGCCCGCCGCGGGTAACGAACTTTTCCCTGTGGAAGCTGGCGCAGCCGTCTCCGCCGTCGCCCGCCTTTATAACAATTCTTGCCTTATCAACGAACTGCATCGTTTTTCTCCGTTTTCTTTTGATTATTTATATACTCCTAGCTGTATGGCCTGATTGTGCATATGCCGCAGTTGGGACTGCGCGCGGAGCAAACGCGCCGCCCATGGAAAATTATCCAATGATGCGCGGCAGACCAATCCTCCTCAGGTATGTTCTGCATAAGCTGCTTTTCCGTATTCAGCACGTCCTTTGCGTCCGCAAGGCCTATTCGGTTGGCAACGCGGAAAACATGCGTATCCACGGCTATTGCCGGCACACCGAACGCATTGGATACGACTACGTTTGCGGTCTTTCGCCCAACGCCGGGCAGCTTTGTCAGCTCGTCACGCCCGCGCGGGACCTCTCCACCGTATTGCTCAACTATTATTTTGCTGGCGGCGATTATGTTTTTGCCCTTTGTGTTTGGTAAAAGCCGCAGCTTCGTATATACGGCGCAAGCTCTTCTTCGCTCACACTTGCGAACGCCTCGGGCGTATTGTAAAGCGGAAACAGCACGGCTGTGGTTTTATTCACCTGCTTGTCCGTGCATTGCGCGCTGAGCATGGTCGCCACGAGCAGCTCAAACGGGGAAGTGAAGTTAAGCTCCGGCTTTGCGTCCGGATACGCCTCCTTCAGCGCCGCAAGCGCGGCCCTTATGCGCTCCGCCTTTTGCTTTTTGCTTTCCCGCATGTTCAGCGCCCCCCCTTTCCGTGCGAATACATACAAATACATACTAATTATATACGAACATGGACTTATTTTGCAACACGCGCGGCATTTTATTTGGGCTTATGTTATAATGATTCAAATTAAAGCGAAAAGAGGGGCCATATGAGCATTATAGATGCGCTCAATACATCCGAACAGATAATCGACCCGAGCGCCGTGGCAAGGCCGATAGAGGGCTTTCCGGACACGGTGCTTGTGACATTCAGCCAAAAGGTGCTGGAAGCGGCGGCAAAGCGCTTCAAGCTGACGCTGCTCAAGGAGATGCATTGCTGCTACACCGTGCCGGTATACGCCTTTGAATACAAGGGCAGGAAGCTTGGCATATACATGACCTGCCTTGGCGGCAGCGCGGCGGCAGGGCTGCTGGAGGAAATATTTGCCGCCGGAGCAAAGCGCGCGCTGTTCTTCGGCTCCTGCGGGGTGCTGGACAGGAGCATTGCCGCGGGGCATTTTATAGTGCCCACCGCCGCATACCGCGACGAAGGTACAAGCTATCACTACGCCCCCGCGAGCGATTATATTGATATTCCCACGGCGGCCGAGCTTTCCGCCGCGCTTGACGCGATAGGCATGCCCCATGTGCAGGGCAAAACATGGACTACCGACGCCATATACCGCGAAACGCGCGACGGCCTTGCCAAGCGCCGCGCGGAGGGCTGCATAACGGTTGAAATGGAGTGCGCCAGCCTAATGGCCGTGGGCCAATTCCGCAAAAAAGCCGTTTATCAATTCCTGTATGCGGAGGACTGCCTGGACAGCGTTGAATGGGACCCGCGCATAATGGGCAAGCAGCCCGCCACCGCCTACGAAGGCTATCTTGACGTGGCGCTGGAATGCGCAATAAGGGTGAAGGGATAGTTAAACCGGTCTAACCCTTCCTCCCCTGCGTAAGTACCTTCACGGCCTCCGCCAGCGTACCCACGCGGATAAGCTCTATGCCGCTTGGGGCCTTAAAGGCCGCGTGGCGGGGGATTATCAGCCGCTCGTAGCCAAGGCGGGCGCACTCGGCGGCGCGCTTTTCCATGCGGCTTGCGCCGCGAACCTCACCCGTCAGCGATATTTCGCCAAGGCATACGGTGTTCTTTGGCATGGGCGCATCAATAAGCGCGCTTGCTATGCACATGGCAACGGCCAGGTCGCAGCAGCGCTCCTCAAGCCGCATGCCGCCCACTACGTTTATGTATACGTCCTTGTCCGCAAGGGATAAATAAGCCTTTTTTTCAAGCACCGCCAGCAGCAGTATAAGTCTGTTCAGCTCAAGCCCCGCGCTCATGCGCCGCGGGTTTGAAAAAGGGGTGTTGGATATGAGCGACTGCACCTCCACAAGCATTGGCCGCGTGCCCTCCAGTGCGCAGGTGACCGCGCAGCCGGGCGCATCGGTTCCGGTGAGGAACATTCCAGATGGGTCGGGTATTTCCTCCATGCCGCGCTCGCCCATTTCAAATACGCCTATTTCGTTCGTGGAGCCGTAGCGGTTCTTAACGCACCATAAAAGGCGGAAGGCGTCGTGCCTGGACCCATCAAAGGAAAGCACCGTGTCAACCCTGTGC
>ENA-ORKT01000094-ORKT01000094.1-human-gut-metagenome-genome-assembly--contig:-NODE-94-length-15315-cov-9.53853_pt1 | contig 15315 bp, 14 predicted proteins | sample MGYA00243061_ERZ508811 | MGnify/ENA primary metagenome ERZ508811 (study PRJEB26277, sample SAMN04329794) | human gut metagenome | biome: human-associated habitat | host: Homo sapiens | place: USA... | reverse complement strand
GCTTTTGGCTTAGCAGCTGCCGCACCTCGCTCGCCGTATCGGCACTTAGAATTATGCGGTGTTGCCCTAAAAATAAATTGGAGTAGCAAAGCTTATGCGAACCATTGCCATCCCGCAGCTGTACTGCGGGGCATCCGGCAAAAAAGGAGCCTATAACCGGCAGGAGGTTGGCCTTGCACGGGCGTTTGCCGCCCTGGGCTGCCGGGCTGTTGTACTGTACCCGGACCCGGACGCCGCCCCCGAAGCTGTGACCAGCGAGGACCTGGAGCCCAATGTGCGCATCTATTATGTGCCGGCCCGCAAAGCCGGGGTCAGTGCCTTTTACCGCACTTGGCAGCCGCTGCTGAACGAGCATGTGGACGCCGTGCATGTGATGGGGGATAACGCCCTCGGCGTGCCGGGGCTGTACCGCTTTTGCCGGGATCACGATATCTTTTTCTACAGCCAGCTGGGGGCCATCAAAAGTACGTCCGAAAACCCGGTTATGCGGGCTGTGATGGACCTTTTGTGCCGCCGCAACCTGGCTATCTACCGCAAAACCCCCACCTATGCCAAAACCCCCGCTGTGGCCGCCCAGCTGGAACAGCTGCATGTGCCATGCGCCGGGGTAATGCCCGTTGGGCTGGATACCGCCATCATCCCCAATGCAAATGGGGAAAAACATGAACTGCGGGAATTTTTGAAGCTGGACCCCAAAGCCAACTATCTTGTTTTTGTGGGGCGGCTGGATTCCTACAAGCGCCCGCTGGACCTGGTGCCGGTACTGGAAGCACTGCCCCGCAGCTGGAACGCGGTGGTCATCGGGCAGGGGAGCCTGACTGGGGAACTGCAGGATGCCCTGCGCACCCACAAGCTGGAAAACCGCTGTACCTGCATTCCCCAGCTGCCCAACGCAACCGTGCAGGCCTATTACCATGCCTGCGATGTGTTTGTGAACTTTAATGACGGCGAAATTTTTGGCATGAGCCTGCTGGAAGCTATGTATGCGGGCTGCCCGCCGGTTGCCCGCCATGCGCCGGGGCCGGATTTGATCATAGAGCCCGGCACCAGCGGCTATTTTGCCGATACCCCTGCCCAGTTTGCTGAGGCCATCCAGAAAGCAGCGGCGGACCCGGCCTGCGGCCACGCTGCCCAGCGCCGCGTGAATGAACATTTCCTGTGGGCAAACAGCGCCGAAACCGCCCTGGCCATGCTGGACAAACAAGGAGGAAACCGCCGTGGATAATGATGGAGCCTTGCTGGAGGTACTGCGCAATACCTATAAAGGGCTGCGCTTCCGGTGGAAATACCGCGGCCTGATCATTCTGCCCGCGGAACAGGGCAATGCGGCTGCTGCCGATGCCATCCGCGCCGGGCAGCCATTTCTGTTCGGCCGCTGCGGTGCAACCGAGATGCGCACCGTGGCCGAATATTTGACCGGGAAATATACCGAGAAAACCAGGGGGGAGATCAACACCCTGTCCGGTGTGTTTCCTACCGATGATAAAGCGCTGAACCGCTTCTGCAAGCTGTATACTTCCTGCGCTCAGGGGGCGGACCTGCTGGCGCTGTGGGATGTGGGGGCCGAGCGGCAGGTAATCGATGGCTGCCACGGCACCCGCTTTACCCAGCTGCGCGCGCTGGAACCATATTATTATGCCAACCCCTGGAGCGCCGCACTGGCCGGAAAGCATGTGCTGGTGGTACACCCCTTTGCGGATACCATCCGCGCCCAGTACCAAAAGCGCGGGGAGCTGTTCACCAACGCCCCCGGCGGGGTAAACACTCTGCCGGAACTGGCCTCCCTGACCGTCATCCCGGCAGTGCAGGGCCTTGCCGGGCAGAAAACCGGGTATGATACCTGGTTTGATGCCCTTGCCGCAATGGAAAAACAGATGGATGCCTGCGATTATGAGGTTGCCATCATTGGCGCAGGTGCTTACGGCCTGCCGCTGGCCGCCCATGCGCGGGACACCGGCCATGTTGCCATCCAGATGAGCGGCGCTACGCAGCTGTTGTTTGGCATCAAGGGCCGCCGGTGGGACACCCACCCCCAAATCAGCAAGCTGTATAACCCTGCATGGGTGCGCCCCGCCCCCGCCGAACAGCCCGCCAACAAGCAGGCGGTGGAGGGTGGCAGCTACTGGTAGAACCTGCGCCCCTAAAATTACGTTATAACAAACCGTCCGCCCGAATCCAGATGTGCAAAGGAGCCGTATCCATGAAGATCCTGATGATCAGCAACCACCTTGGCGTGCAAAGCGGGGTGCAGCGCTATGTGCAGAACCTTCTGCTCAATCTGGACCTTACCCGCTACCAGGTGGATCTGTTTGTCGGCCTTTGCCCGCCAGATCAAGCTTCGTGCGCGCCGGCACTGGAAGCAGCCGGGGTGCATATCATTGCGGTGCCGGACAATAAAAAAGCCCGTATCCGCGCACTGTACCAGCATCTGAAAACCCATAAGGATTACGATATCATCCATTACCATACTGCCAGCAAAATCGGCGCGCCCGTCTGCGGTATGATGCGGGTGCTCTGCCCCCATGCCAAGATCATTGTGCACAGCCATATCGTTTACCCGCCCATGACGCTGACCTGGCGCGCCGCCCATCTGGTGTACCAGCTGTTTGCAGATTACTTTCTGGGCTGCGGCGTGGCTGCGGGCCGGTTTGTGTTTGGTGACCATATCGACCGCAGGCCGAACTTTTCCGTTGCCTGCAATGCGGTGGACCAAACCCGCTTTTACCCCAACGCCGCGGCGCGCACGGCAATCCGCGCCCAGTACGGCATTACCGGAACCGAGCGTCTGGCCGGGTTTGTAGGGCGGCTCAACCACCAGAAAAACCCGCTCTACCTCATCCGGGTGTTTGCGGCTATGGTTCAGCAGGACCCCCGCTGGAAGCTGCTGTTGGTGGGCGGCGGCGAGCAGGAACAGCCCATGCGGGAACTTGCCACCCAGCTTGGCGTGGCGGACCGGGTACTGTTTGCCGGGGTGCAGAACAATGTGCCCGACTATATGAATGCCTTTGACCTGTTTTTGCTGCCCAGTAACTTTGAAGGCAGCCCCGTTACCCTGGTGGAAGCCCAGGGCTGCGGCGTGCCCTGCCTGGCCTCCACCAATGTGCCGGGGGATGGCTCGGTGACCGAGCTGGTGCATTTCCTGCCGCTCAGTGCCCCGTTTGAAGAGTGGGCCAAAACGGCGGATTCCATTGCTCCCGGCGGGCCGCACGCGGACTATTGGCCCACGCTGGCCGCTGCCGGTTATGAGCTGAAAACCGCTGCACACCGCATGGAGCAGGTGTATGATAAAGTGGCAGGGGAGGGCGCACGATGATTTACGCCGAACTTTCCGGCGGGCTGGGCAACCAGATGTTTGTGTATGCCTTTGCCCGCGCCATGGGCCTGTGCTGCCAGGAGCCTGTCACTTTGATTGACCGGCAGGACTGGAAAACCGGCTCCCCGGCCCACACTGCATTGGCATTGCAGGCACTGCATATCAGCTCAGAGGTGCAGTTCATCACCGATGCAGGCTTTGCCAAGCAGTATCTGCCGGTGCAGAACGCCGCCAAGGCCCTGATGATCCGCCACGAACAGCGTGTGGGCCTGATGGACCGGGACTGGCACCCCTTTGAAGCCCGCATGGCCCCTATGCTGAACGCCATCGGCCTGCATTTTGCGACTGAAGGCTTTACCCCTGCCAAGCGCGGTCACGCCAAAAACTTTCTGGCCTGGGGGTACTTCCAGGGGGCAGATTATTTTAAGGACCAGGCTGAAACTATCCGGGCGGAGCTGCTGCCCATTGAGAACCCGGAACACGGCTTTACCGCTGCGGCCGCCGCCTTTGCGCGGGAAATTGAGGCAAGCCCGTTCCCCGTCTGCCTGCATTGGCGCTGCGGGGACTATCTGCTGCCGCAGAACGCGGCCCTGCAGGTCTGTACGCCAGAGTATTACGCCGCCGCCTGCCGCACGGTGTGCCAAAGCCTGCCCCAGGCGGAACTGTTTGTCTTTTCAGACGACCCCGCCTATGTGCGGCAGCATCTGGACGCTGCGGGCCTGCCGGTGCATTACAGCACCGGGGCAAAAAGTGCCGCGGCGGACCTTGCCCTGATGCGCCGCTGCAGGGCGTTTGTGCTGAGCAACTCCACCTTCAGCTGGTGGGGGCAGTGGCTGGCCGGTGTGCCGGGCCGCTGTGTGATCGCGCCGGACCGCTGGTACGCCAACGGCAAAAAGACCGCCCTGTATGACCACGACTGGACATTGATCCCGACAAAGTAAAGGAAACAACTGCGATGGAACGTACAGGAAACATCACATTTTCGGTCATTGTGCCGGTGTATAATGTGCAGGCTTATCTTTCTGCCTGCGTCAAAAGCGTGGTGGAGCAGGCCGGCCCGGCGGACTGGGAGTGCATCCTGGTGGACGATGGCTCCACGGATGCCTGCCCCGCCATGTGTGATGCTTTTGCTCAGCTTTGCCCCGGCGTTACGGTCATCCACCGCTCTAACGGCGGGCTGGCCGCCGCACGCAATACCGGCATCAAGGCCGCCAAGGGCAAGTGGCTGCTGTTTTTGGACAGCGACGATTACTGGCCGCCCCATATACTGGAAAAACTGCGCGCCGCCCTGGCCGCCGCGCCGGGTTACCGCTGGTACGTCTGTCGCTATCTGGAGCAGGACGAAAGCCAGGGGATGGATGCCAAGCCTTATCCCGGCCCGGTGGAGCGGTTCACCCCCGGCCCGGATGCCGACCCCGATTACGCCGCCCGCGTGGCGCGGCTGTATGCCGCGGGCCACTGGGCGGTCTGGCGCTTTTGTATTGACCGGGAATTTCTGGTTAAGTATAACCTGCTTTTCTGGAATGAGGTCCGCTGGGCGGAGGATTATCCCTTTGACCTGGTGCTGGCCGGTGCCTGCCCCAAGCTGTATTACTTGGATGTGGAGCTGGTGGTCTACCGCGCCAACCGGGCGGGCAGCCTGTTGAACGCGGGCCTTGCCAAACATTTTGCGGGCATCGCGGCGGTCATCCACCGGTTTGAAAAAATGTTCGCCGCGCCGGACTGCCCCTGGACCCCGGCGGAACAAGCCGAGATCTGGCGGCGCACCGCCAATGTGTTCTGGCCGCAGGCCCGCGGCGCTGCCTGCCGTGATGCCGAGGTACGCGCCGCCTGTGCCCCCGGCCTGACCGCCTGCAAAGCACTCTGGAAACTGGGGGACGAGAACACCCGCCCGGACTGGAAGCTGTTTGCCTTCCTCCTCAACCACTTCGGCCCCCGCTTTGCCCTTTGGGCGGCCGGGCTGCTGAAACGGAAATAAAGCTCTGCACCCATTGTAGGGGGCGGCGTCCCCGATGCCCCATGAACCTCTGCCGTAAATGCCGGTTTCGGCTCCATGCCCCGTAGGGTGGGGTCACTCGACCCCGCCGCCTTTCTGCGCCTTGACCCTATCAAAACACCTAGGAGAACACCTGATTGCGTACACAAAAAACAATTTTGAACCTGGTCTATGCGCTGGGGTCCAGCCTGCTGCTGATGTTGCTGGGCTTTGCCACGCGGCGGCTGCTGGTATTTAACTTTGGCAACGATATCACCGCCGCATCCCAGGTGGTGGATAAGCTGTTCAACTTTTTCTCCATCGCGGAATTCGGTGTTGGCAGCGTCATCAGCTACCGCTTGTATGAACAGATCGCCGCCAAGGATACCGAGAAGATCAGCAAATATATGTCCATGTATAAATGGGCATACCGCGCCGTGGGTGTGGTTATCTGCGTGCTGGCGGGCATCGGGGCGCTGGTCCTGCCGTGGATCATGCCCGGCGTGGCCAGTATCCAGACGGCCTATACCGTTTACCTGCTCAACACCATCTCCACGCTGTCGGGCTATTTCCTTGTCACCCGGCGGCTGATGTACACCTGCACCCAGCAGGGGTACCTGTGTACCCGCATCGACTTCTGCTTTAATGTTGCCAACTATCTGGCCCGCATTGCCATTGCGCTGTGGCTGCCAAACTATATTTTGTATTTCGGCGTCAGCATCCTGTTCAACACCGGTGCCAACCTGGTGGTGGCAGCGCGGTATAAAAAGGACTTCCCCGAACTGCACGAGGTCAAGGTTACTTTGCGGGATTTCAAGGATCTTGGCATCTTCCATGACCTCAAGTATTACCTGGTTCACCGCCTGTCCAACACCATTTACGGCTCGTCCGATACCATCGTCACCAGCCGTATGGCGGGCAGCGCTATGACGGCTAACCTTGGCAACTATACCACCGTGTCGGACAGCGCCACCAACATCGGCAATAAAATTATGGACAGCTTTGCCGCAGCCATCGGCAATATCGTGTACGATAAATCCGCCACGGCCAACGCCCATGATAAACAGGTGTTCTGGGGGCTGGATCTGTTCAGCTATTTTTTCGGCAGCTTTGTGGCAACGGCATATCTCTGCCTGTTCCAGCCGTTTATCAGCCTGTGGATGGGCAGTGACCGCCTGCTGCCGCTGGGCTTTGTTATTGTGTTCAGCCTGAACGAATATGTGGGCTGGAACCACCGGATGCTCGGCTCCTACCGCGCCGTGCTGGGCCACTTTGAGCAGGACCAGTGGTTCATGGTCGCCTCTGCCGCCACAAACCTGATTCTAAGCTTTGCACTCTTCCCGGCGTTTGGCATTACCGGCATTGTGGCGGCTACCGTTGTGGCCCACTGCATCATGTGGGTGGGGCGCGGCATTGTGGTTTGCCGCCAGTATATGCGCGGCAGCGGCTGGCGCTACCTGCGGGTGCAGGCGGTGCATCTTGTCACCCTTGTGGTACTTATGGCAGGCAGCTACCGCGTGTGCGCCCTGCTGCCCGGCGGTATTCTGGGGCTGCTGGGGCGGGCTGTTGTGGTCTGCATCCTGCCCAACGTGCTGAACCTTGCGTTTTATATCTGGACCAGCGATGCCGCCTATCTGCGCACCCAGGCTGGCCGCCTTTGGCAAAAAATTACCCATCGTTAAGGGGGAAACACAACATGGCAACCATTGGCATGCTGTATATCTGCACCGGCAAATACACCGTGTTCTGGCCGGAATTTTATGAAACTTTCAGCCGGAACTTTTTACCCGGCTGCAAAAAAGAATACTTTATCTTTACCGATGCACCGTCCATCGCTCACGAGGATGACCCCGCTGTGCACCGCATTGACCAGCCCGCCTATGACTGGCCGCTGAGCACCATGAAGCGCTTTGCGATTTTCCTAACCCAGGAAAAGGCGTTGGAACAGCTGGATTATCTCTTCTTTTTCAACGCCAACCTGACCTGCCGGGAGGTCATTACCCCGGAAGAATTTTTGCCCCGTCCGCAGCAGGGGGAACAGCTGCTGCTGGTCCAGCAGCCGGGGTTCTGGAACAAAAAGCCGATGTTTTACAGCTATGACCGCAACCCCAGATGTACGGCCTATATCCCGTACAACTGCGGGCGGGACTATGTTTCCGGCGGGCTGAACGGCGGTACCTCCGCGGCATTCCTGGCCATGTGCAAAGAGCTGGACCGCCGCACAGAGCAGGATATCCGCAACGGCGTGGTGCCCCTGTGGCATGACGAAAGCCAGCTGAACCGCTATGCCGCCGAACACCCCGGCAGCTACCGCCTGCTGACCCCTGCTTACTGGTACCCGGAAGGCTGGCAGATGCCCTTTGAGCAAAAAATCATTGTGCGCAATAAATCCCGCTACTTTGATGTGGCGGCGGTCAAACACCATTCTCAGCACACCCGCAGCTGGCTGCAATGCAAATGGGAAGCCTTTTGCGAAAACTACCTGCCGTATTTGCTGTGCGCAAGGGACAAACTGCTGCAAAAACACCTGTAACCTAATTAGCAATTAGAAATGAGCAATTAGAAATTGCAGAACTCCCGTAGGGGCGCACATTGTGCGCCCGTCGCTTTGCCTTACATGAAATCAAACAATAGAGGAGGGGCGGCCTATGCCGCAAAAAAATGCACAGGACCGCCTGTGGAAAATTTTAACCCCGGTGCTGCTGGTTCTGGCGGTTCTCGCCATGGCCAAAACGCTGTTTGTGGGGCTGGAAATTGATGAAGAATATGCGTTCTCCCTGGGCTTCCGCCTGGTAAAGGGGGACCGGCTGTTTTATACCATGTGGGAGCCGCATCAGCTTTCGGCCTTACCGGCAGCGCTGGTGCTGGCTCTGTATACCGCCATTGCAGGCACAACCACCGGGGCGCTGCTGTTTGTGCGCGCTGTGGTGCTGGTCTGCAAAGCGGCCATGAGCGCGGTATTTTACCGCGAATTCAAGCAGACCCTTGGCCGCCATGGGGCGCTGCTGAGCGCGGTGGTGCTGTTTGTCTACACCCCCAAGTGGTTCCTGGGGCCGGATTATATCAGCCAGCAGTTCCACTTCACCGTGGCGGCATTTTTGTGCTTTTACCATTATTACACCCATGGTTTCCGCCGCCCATGGCTGGTAGTGCTGGGGGCGGTGTGCGCCTGCTTCAGCTTTCTGGCGTTCCCGCAAAGCGCACTGGCGGCGGCGGTGATTTTTATCGGCATGGTGCTGCTGGGCCGCCGCGGCAAGGAGCCGACGATCTGTAAGATCCCCCGCGGCGCGGTGCTGTTTGTGCTGGGCTGTATGGCCTGCGCGGCAGCGTTTCTGGCGTATGTGCTGCCCGGCATGGGGCTTACCGTGTTTTTGCAGCGCGTCAGCCTGATCCTGAACGACCCGCAGTATGATTTTACCACAAGCCAGCGGCTGGCCCTGCTGGCAAGCCAGGCACTGAACACCGCCAAATTCCTGGCAAAGCCGCTGGCCGCCAGCGTGGTGTTCTGTCTGCTGTGGTGGGCCAAAACCCGCCAAAAACGGGATTGGATCGGCCTTGCCCTGAACCTTTGGGCCATTCTGGCGGCTCTGCTCTGCATGGTGCGCGCTGTGGCGGACTCCAGCTCCGATGAGCGCTACTTTATGCCGGCGCTGTTGCTGGCGGCGGCCTGGGCGTTCCGCAAGGGGCGCGGCACGGCGTGGGAGCCGCTGTTCTGGCTGGGCTTTCTGCCGGGCATGGCGGCGTATGCGTTCATTCTGCGCTCTACGCTGCTGGGCTTTTCGGCTACCTTTATGTATCTGACCTGGCCCGCGCTCTGCGGCTGCTTTGCCATGCTGGCACGCAGACAGATGGAGCCGGAACAGGAAAAGCTGCCCCAGGGCCAGTGTGTGCTGGCGGCGCTGCTGGTATTTTTGCTGGTGTGCCGGTTCTGGTGCGTTCTGGTAACGGGTTGGAAGCCTGCCAATGTGGCAACAGCTAACCTGAAGCAGATCACCGCAGGCCCCGCCGCAGGGACCTGGGCGGACGAAAAAGCCGCCGATATGCAGATGGCCCTGTACGAAGCGCTGGAACCCTTTGCGGGCAAGCAGGTGCTGCAGGCTATTGGCGAGCAGCACGGCCTTGGCTTTATGATGGCGGGAGGAACCTTGACCATCGGTCAGGCGTCCGTCATCTCCGGTACCGACAGCGACCCGCGGTTCATCCAGTATTATAAGGAACTGCCCGGGAAGCGTCCCGATGTGATTCTGTATGATGAAGCCGAAGTGCGCGATATGGCCGCGTGCCATGCCTGGATCGAAGAAAACTTTACCATCACCGCCCGCTACCCCGTCACCCACGGCACCGCCCACCTGCAAGTGCTGGTAATTGATTGAGCTTTCCACAAGCACAGGAAAAAATGTGGAAAGTTTGCGGGCATTTGCAAGGGAAACGACCCCACTATTATTTTTGAGCCGCGCGCCGCGCGGCGGTCCACCAACATTATTCTTTATTCTCTATTCATTATTCATTCAAATCGCATGATTCGCCTGGCAATCATGCGATTTCGTTTGACCCCCCGCCCTAAATATAGTATTCTATAATCAATCAAAATATCTTGTTCAGGAGGCTTGCCCTATGCCGGAACGCTTTCTTGTTTTTATCCCTGCCTATAACTGTGAAAAACAGGTGCCCCGTGTGCTGAACCAGCTGCTGGACCGTCAGGTGGCCGCTATGGTCACCGAGTGCATCGTGGTCAATAACCGCTCCACCGACGGCACCGAAGCCGCCGTGCAAAGCTGGATGCAGGCCCACCCACAGGCCCCGGTCCGCCTGCTGCGCAACGACCAGAACTATGGCCTGGGCGGCAGCCATAAAGTGGCATTCCAGTACGCCGTTCAGCATAACTTCGACTACCTGATTGTGCTGCATGGCGACGACCAGGGCGATATCCGCGATGTGCTGCCCCTGGTACACAGCGGCCGCCACCGCAAGTATGATTGCTGCCTTGGCTCCCGTTTTATGCCGGAAAGCCGCATCAAGGGCTACAGCACTCTGCGTGTGGTGGGCAACTATGGCTTTAACTGGCTGTTCAGCCTGGTGGCCGGGCACAAGATCACCGACCTGGGCAGCGGCCTGAACCTGTACGCCGTGCCACCGCTGGCAAACGGTTATTATAAAAAATTTCCGGATACGTTGTATTTTAATGACTGTATGATCCTGGCCCTCTGCCACCTCAAGCAGAAAGTCCTTTTCTTCCCCATCAGCTGGCGGGAGGAAGACCAGGTATCCAACAATAAGCTCACCAGCTTTGGCGTCAGCCTGCTCAAACTGTGCGGGCGCTACCTGAAAAACAAAAACGAGTTTGTGACCCGCGAATGGCGGGAAAAACCAATCGAAGAATATACAAGCACCATCATTGCTTCCAATCTGTAAAGGGGGATGTTGATTATGAAGGTTCTGGTAACGGGTGCTGCCGGGTTTATCGGCGGCCAGCTTATGCATGCATTGTGGAAAAACGGCCATACCGCCATTGGTGTGGATAACTACAGCTATGGCAGCGCCGATAACCTGCATTTTGACGACCATGATTTTTCCGCCGATGTCATCAAGATGGATATCCGCGATAAAGAGGGCATGAAAGCCCTGTTTGAGCAGGAAAAGTTTGATATCGTCTATAACATTGCGGGCATTGCCCCCCTGCCGGACTGCCAGAGCGACCCGGTGGAGGCCGTCAGCGTCAACACACTGGGCCTTGTCAACGTGCTGGAAAACGCCCGCCGCACCGGCGTTAAGCATGTCATTCAGGCATCCACCAACGCGATGTACGAGAATGAAACCGAGTTCCCGACCGTGGAATCCAAGTTCAACCCGCCCACGCTGATCTATCCCAACACCAAATACTGCGGCGAGCGGTTCTGCCAGAGCTTTGCCGATACCTACGGCATGAACATCACCTGCCTGCGCTTTGCCAACGTTTACGGCCCGCACATTGACTGCCTGCGCTAGCAGCCTCCGTTTGTGGGCTATATGATCCGCGAGCTGTACTATGACCGCGTGCCGGAGTTCCACTCTGACGGCAACCAGCGCCGCGATTATATCTATGTGGATGACCTTATCGACCTGGCCATGCGCGTGTGGGATCAGCCGGGCTTTGATGCCGTCAACGTTTCCAGCAACAAGAACTACTCCGTCCGCGAACTGTACGCCACGGCCTGTGAGCTGATGGGCAAGCAGATCGAAGCCAAATACTGCCCGTCCAGCCATTACTGGGCCAAGTACCCGGAGCTGTACGGCGGCGCTTATGGCATCAAGCCGGAAATTCTGGACCACGAGGTCAACAAGTATTCCCTGTGCGATAACACCCACGCCAAAGAGTGCTATGGCTGGGAACCGAAGATCGACATCCGCGAAGGCCTGCGCCGCGTGATCGAGAACGAGTGCGCCATGCTGGCTGCCCGCGATGCGAAAGGGGAATAACATGGCAAAGCTGCACCTTGTAATGCCGATGGCCGGGCGCGGCAGCCGCTTTTTTGAAAACGGCTTTGTGATGCCCAAGCCCCTGATCGAGATCAACGACCGCCCGTTTTTCTATTGGGCAACCCAGAGCATTGCCAAATTTGTGGACTGTGCCGATATCACTTTTGTGGTGCTGGAGGAGCATATCCGCGACCATGCCATTGACCGGGAAATCAAAACCTATTACCCCGATGCCAAAATCGTGGCCCTGCCCGAAGTGACGGAGGGCGCCGCCATCACCGCCCTGCGCGGGACGGAAAGCCTGCCGGACGATGAGCCGCTGCTCTTTAATGACTGCGACCACCTGTTCCTCTGCAAGCCGTTCAATGAGTTTTGCAAGGCGGGCGATTTTGCCAACGGCCCGGACGGCGCACTGCTGACCTTTGCCAGCGACTCCCCGGCCTACAGCTACCTGCAATATGGGGCCGACGGCAGGGTGTGCCACACGGTGGAAAAGCAGGTCGTCAGCCATGATGCCATCTGCGGGGCGTATTACTTCAAAAATAAGCAGCTCTATGCTTCCGCCTGTGCAGAGTACCTGCACCACTGCGATTATAAAGAATTTTTTGTTTCCGGCATTTACAACGTGCTGGCCGCCCGCGGGGCGAACCTGCGCGGATTTGCAACTGATTTGCACCTGCCCTTTGGCACCCCGGCGGAGTATGCCCAGGCGGAACAGGAAGCCAACAAGGCCGCGTTTGAAATGCTGATGTAAAATCCCCCAATAAACTAACTGATTCAGGTGACCGCCGATGCAACCTTTCGGAACCATTTTATTATTGCTGCTTTCCTCCGCGGCATTGGTGCTGCTGGGGCATGTGTTCCGCCTGCTCCGGTGGGAACAGTTTATCCGCATTTATGAATACCCCCAGCGCCGCAGCCTGCTGCGCGCCATGGCCGGGGGCTACGCCGTCAACTTTCTGCTGCCATTCCATGTGGGCGATTTTCTGCGCGCCGCTCTGGCTGGCCGCAAAATGAAAACCGGAACAGGCTTTGCTTTTGCCACTGTCATCATGGATCGCGTTCTGGATGTGTGGGTGGGGGCGCTGCTGTTCGGCGGGTTCCGGCTGGCCGGGCTGGGCGGCGCTGCGGTTTTGGGCGCAGCGCGGTATTATCTGGTTTTTGCGCTGCTGCTGGCCGCCGCCCTGGTGCTGGTGGTGCTGCTGCGGGATCTGCTCAAGCGGTGCTGCCTGGCCGTGTGCAGCATTTTCAATGATACCATCAAGCTGGACGGCCTTGTGTTCTGCTGGAGTCTCATCAATACCTTCAAGGATCTGCGCCGCGTCAACCTGTGGCGGCTGCTGCTCAATACAGTTCTCATGTGGGGGGCCTACCTTGCTTCTTACGCGGTGCTGGGGCAGGCAATCATTGCCTGCGGCGGCGCTGGCGGCAGCTTTGGCTTGGTGGAAGTGTTCAACATGCTGTTCGGCGTCAAGAGCGTGGATGTGACCAGCCTTGGCGTGGCGGGCTCCCTCGGTTTGAGCGATGCCCGCCCGTGGGCTGGTGAGCGCCTGGTTCCTGCTGCCGCTGCGGTTATGTTTGCGGCACCTCTTTTGCCGGAACATCTGCGCGCCGCCCTGAACGGTGCAGCGGAGCCGATCGCCAACCGGGAAGCCGGGCAGGAAAACTACCTGAACCTGCTGCCCCAGGTGGACCCGCGGGACCGCGGCGCATTCCTCAACCAGTATTTCAGCCTGCAGAACAAAGCCTATGTGGCCAAGTTCATTGAGATCAACCAGAACATTACCATTTTGCAGGATTATTCCGCCGGTTCCAACGCAACTACCATGCTGTGTACCGATGGTGCCGCGACCTTTTACCGCAAATACGCCTTTGGCGCGGACGGTGCCAAACTGGCCGAACAGCTGGCCTGGCTGCGCCGCAATGCCGCCCGCCTGCCGCTGTGCGAAATTCTGCGCGAGGGCACCGGCGAAGGCTACTGCTGGTATGATATGACCTATTCCGGCAGCGCGGTGGGGCTGTTCCGCTATATCCATTCCAACCCGCCGGGAAAAAGCGCAGCCATCCTGCGCAGTGTGCTGCGGGCACTGGATGAACAGCTCTACCGCCCCACAGCCCGCCCGGCGGATCCCGAAAAAATAGAGGAATACCTGAACAAAAAGATGGATGCCAATCTGGAAAAGATCCGGGACGCCCGCATCCTGAAAGAACTGTGGAACTATGACCGCATCTGGATCAATGGCCGCAGCTACCGCAACCTGAAAGAGCTGGGCCGCCTGTTTGACCACAATGCGCTGCGTACCCTGTTTGCCGCAGACCCCGTGGCGGATATCCACGGCGATCTGACGGTGGAAAACATCATCTGCCGCACCGATGTGGAGAACCCCGATAAAGCGTGGTACATCATTGACCCCAACACCGGCAACCTGCACGACAGCCCCTACCTGGATTACGGCAAACTGCTGCAAAGCCTGCACGGCGGCTATGAGTTCATGATGATGACCCCGCGCTGCACTGTGCAGGAAAACCACATTGACTTCCAGCTGACCCGCTCCGCCGCCTATGATACGCTGTTTGAAGCGGTCTGCGATGACCTGCGTGCCCGCTGCGGCGCGGCAGGGCTGCACAGTATCCTGGCGCACGAGCTCATCCACTGGCTGCGCCTGATGCCCTACAAGCTCAACAAAGATAAAAAGCGTGCCCCCATGTTCTATGCTGGGCTTGTCATGGTGGCCAACGACCTAAACACATGGGAAAACGAGGGAAAGTTTGATGAAAAAGCAAGGACTGATCGCCGTTGATCTGGACGGCACATTGATTGATACGGTTGCCGTCAACGCTGAAAGCTACCGCCGTGCGCTGGAGTCGTTCGGCTTTACGTTGGATTATGATTACTATGCCGCTTACTGCAACGGCAGGCATTACCGCGCCTTTTTGCAGCCGCTGATGGGCGGCAACCCCTCTGCCGAGGATGTGGAGCGGGTGCATGACCTGAAAAAGCAGTATTACGCCGCCAACATGGACATAGCCCGCAAAAACGAGGCACTGTTTGTCATCTTGGAAGCCCTGCGCCCCACCCATTACCTGGCCGTGATTACCACAGGAAGCCGCCAGAACGCAACGGAAATGCTGGACCACTTTCACTGCACTGACTGGTTTGACCTGATCCTGACCCAGGAAGATGTGGTCAACAATAAGCCGGACCCGGAGGGCTACCTGAAAGCCATGGCCCACTTTGGCGTGGACGCCGCCCACACCATGATCTTTGAGGACAGCGCCACCGGCCTTGCCGCCGCCCGCGCCACCGGAGCCAGCGTGTTTGCGTGCAATCAGTTCTGACCTAAGGCAACACCGCACAATTCCCGCCTTACGGCTTAAGCACCGCTCCGACGGCTGCGGCACGGCATCTGCGTTGCCAAAATGCTCGATAAGACATCCAGTATTATCTGCGCTTTTGGCTTAGCAGCTGCCGCACCTCGCTCGCCGGATCGGCACTTAGAATTATGCGGTATTGCCCTAATTTCTCATTACTAATTATCATGTATCTTCACTTAGGTCAGGATTTTATCGT
>ENA-ORKT01000093-ORKT01000093.1-human-gut-metagenome-genome-assembly--contig:-NODE-93-length-15320-cov-5.02293_pt1 | contig 15320 bp, 12 predicted proteins | sample MGYA00243061_ERZ508811 | MGnify/ENA primary metagenome ERZ508811 (study PRJEB26277, sample SAMN04329794) | human gut metagenome | biome: human-associated habitat | host: Homo sapiens | place: USA... | reverse complement strand
CCGGTTCTGCTCGTTGATGGCTCCGGAGTTGAGGCTGCGGATGACCCAGCCGTCTGCCAGGCAGTTGACGGAGACGAGGTTCCGGATCATGTCCCTTCCCATGGCTCCGGCGTTCATGCGGAGGCTTCCGCCCACGTTGCCGGGGATTCCGTCCATCCATTCCAGGCCGCCGAGGCCGCTGCGGAGAGCGGCGGAAACCATTTTTTTCAGGCGTACGCCCGCTCCTGCCGTGATGAAGTTGTCCCGGACTTCCAGTGTGTCGAATTCTCCGCCGGAGGGGTGGATGACGGCACCGCGCAGGCCGCCGTCGCGCACGATGATGTTGGAGCCGCGGCCCACGACGTGAACCGGGATGTTTCTGTCCCGGCAGTAGTTGACGGCCGTCTGCATGGCGGCGAAGGTGGAGGGCTCCAGCCAGAATTGGGCGCAGCCGCCCACGCCCATGGTGGTATGGCGGGACATGGGCTCATACAGCGTTCCGTTCAGGGATTCTCCCGCCGTGCGTTCCAGGTCCTCCAGCAGGGCGAGGTCCCGGGCGATGCGCATGCCGCATTCGTGGACGTTGCCCGCCCCCAGCGTCAGGAAGAGGTCGCCGGGTTTCAGGGCGTTGCCGATGGCGTGGTGGGCCGTGTTGAGGTCCGGCAGATAGGAGGTTTCCACCCGGCCATGCCTGTGCATGGCGTCAATGATGGTTTGGCCGCTGATTCCTTCAATGGGAAGCTCGCTGGCGGGATACACGTCCGCCACGAAGACGAGGTCCGCGGCCTGAAGCACTTTCCCGAAGTCTTCCGCCAGCATCTGGGTGCGCGTGTAGCGGTGCGGCTGGAAGTACACGACCAGGCGCTCCGGCTGGAGGGAGCGGGCCGTTTGCAGGGTGGCGGCTATTTCCGTGGGATGGTGGCCGTAGTCGTCCACGATCCGGATGGAGGGGGAAAGGTATTTGGTTTCAAAACGGCGCTTGGCTCCGGCAAAGGAGGCCAGTCCGCGCGTGACGGAAGGGAAGTCCACGCCCAGTTCCGTGGCCAGGGCGATGGCGGCCAGGGCGTTCAGCACGTTGTGGCGGCCGGGAATGCCCAGCTCCACGCGGCCCAGTTCTTTCTCTCCCTTGAAAACGGTGAAGAGGGTGCGGCCGCGGCGTTCCACCACGTCGGCCGCGGTGTAGTCCGCGTCAGACCATCCGTAGGAGACGGCATTGGGATATTTGGCGCAGACGTCCGTCGCGCCGGGATGGGCCTTGCAGTAAATGATTTTTCCGCGGGTCTGGGTACACAGCTGGTTGAAGACGGTTTTGATTTCATCCAGGTCCTTGTAGTGGTCCAGGTGTTCCGGCTCCACGTTGAGGACGATGCTGTGTTCCGGAATGTAGTTGACCAGCGTGCCGTCGCTTTCATCCCCTTCCGCCACCAGGTATTCGCTGTCTTCATTCCAGTGGGCGTTGGTTCCCAGCACGGGGATTTCCGCTCCCACGTAATGGCAGGGGCGCATGCGGCCGTCCCTCAGGTGGTGGGTGGAGAGTGCGTTGGTGGTAGTCTTGCCGTGCGTGCCGGAGACGACTACGCCTTTCTTTCCGTTCAGGATGGCGGCCAGACATTCCGCCCGGCGCATGCAGGGGATGTTGAGCTGGCGCGCGGCGGCCAGCGCCGGATTGTCCTCCCGGATGGCGCTGGAATAGATGACGATTTCCGCGTCCGCCACGGCGTCCGCGGAGTGCGGGCAGGAGATGGCCAGCCCCAGGCTTTGCAGACGTTCCGTCTCCGTGCTGGTTACGCGGTCGCAGCCGCTGACCCTGTGCCCCATCTCCATGAGCATGAGAGCCAGGCCGGACATGCCGGACCCCGCCACCCCGATGAGGTGCAGGCGCGCCGGGGACTTCCTGTTGATGAGGCGTTTGCGCAGGGTTTCAATCATGGCTGGCTGGAGAGTCCGTGTTTTCAATGACATTGGCGATGCGGGATACTGCATCAGGCATGTCCAGACGTAAAGCACATTCATTCATGGACGCCAGCAGGGCGGAGTCCGTGAATACTTCCTTCAGGAACGCGGCGATGTCGTCCGGCGTCAGCGTGTTTTCCCGCATCATCCGCGCCGCGCCGTGGGCCGCGAAAACGCGGGCGTTGTGGGCCTGGTGGTCGTCCGCGGCAAAGGGGTAGGGCACCAGCAGGGCCGCCTTGCCCATGTGGGCCAGTTCCGTCAGGCTGGAGGCTCCGGAACGGGAGACGACTACGTCCGCGGCGGCGTATGCGGAGGCCATGGCGGAGCAGAATTCAATGACGTGCACGTGGGGCATGTCCGCCGTCAGCTGGCTGACCCGCTCAAAGTCAGCCGATCCGGTGATGATGAGGAAGTCGCACAATTCCGCGCATTGCCTGGCCGCCTCAATGACCAGGGAGTTGAGGTTCCTGGCTCCCTGGGAGCCGCCCATCACCAGGACCACGCGGCGGTCCTGCGGCAGGTTGAGTTCTTCCCGGGCTTCCCGCCTGTCCTTGCGGACCTCCATTTCCTGGCGAACCGGGGTGCCGGTGACGATGCATTTGGCGGGGTTGAAGTAGTGTCTGGCTTCCTCAATGCCCAGCAGCACGTTCGTGCAGCATTTGGCGGTCATGCGGTTGGCTTTGCCGGGCAGCGCGTTGGAGTCATGCACGTAGGTGCGAATGCCCTTGCGGTGCGCGGCATATACGGGGGGGAAGGAGGTGAAACCGCCCATGCCGATGACGGCGTCCGCGCTGACTTCATCCAGCAGGTTGCGGCTGAAGCGGATGGCCTTGTACAGCCTGAGTCCGAAACCCAGCAGGCCCAGGGACGGGATTTTGGGCATGGCGATGGCTTCAATGACGCGGAAGTCAAGATCGCCGTAGTTTTTGCTGGCCTGGGCATCCACCTTTTTCTGGGAGATGAGCAGGGTGACCTTGTGGCCGCGTTTCTTGAGTTCCTGGTCCACGGCTATGCCGGGGATGAGATGGCCGCCGGGGCCTCCGCAGGCAATCACGATGTTCAGCGGGGGGCGTGTGGGAGAGGGCTGGGTCATAATCTTACGTCAATGGAGCGTTCGTCTTTGCGGGTGATTTCACAGTTGGGCTGTGCGCCGGTGGAAAATCTCTGGATGCTGGTGAGCATTCCCAGTGCAGCCAGGGTAAAGACAAGGTTGGTGCCCCCGAAGCTGATGAAGGGCAGCGGCAGCCCGGAGTTGGGCACGGCATTGGTCACCACCGCAATGTTCAGCATGGCCGGGCAGAAGATGATGGCCACGATTCCCACGGCCAGGAACCGCCCGTAGGCGTCCCGGCACTGCATGGCCACGCCGATGCCGGCGTATGTCATCAGGAAGTAGGCCAGAAGCACGGCCATGGTTCCGTAAAAGCCGAATTCCTCTCCAAGCGGGGCGAAGATGAAGTCCGTGTGGGCAAAGGGGAGGGTGCCGTGCTTTTCCGCGCTGTTGCCCAGCCCCACGCCTTCCAGGCCGCCGCGCGAAAGGGCGATGGCGGCGCGGTACTGCTGCAGGCCGGCCCCCTGGCTGTGGGCGTCCAGGTCCTTCCAGGCCAGGAAGCGTTCCAGGCGGTTGGCATTGCTCTGTACGAGGAAGTAGAGGGATGCCCCGGCCACGATCAGGGCGGCGCCCAGGTAGATTTTACGCGTGCCTGCCACGAACATGACGCAGAAGGCGGCCAGTGCCAGGGCCACGGAGGTACCCATGTCTTTTTCAAACAGGATCAGGGCCAGCGGAATGCCGAAGATGACGCCCGGCATCACGAACCCCCACCAGAGGGAAGTGGTGCGGTCCCGGTACAGGGCCAGCCAGTGGGCCAGGGCCATCATCATGCAGAGTTTGGCGCATTCGCTGGGCTGGAATTGCATGCCGATGGTGATCCAGCGGCGTTCCCCGTTGATTTCCTTCCCGATGCCCGGCACGTAGCACAGGACCAGCAGGAAGGAGGCGAAGCCCAGGATCCACCAGATATATTTCCGCCACAGGCGGTAGTCTATGCGGGACAGGACCAGGGCGCCCACCAGCCCCGCGCAGGCGAAGGCCGTCTGCTTGAAGAGCGGTTCGTACGGATGCTTGGTTTCCTCAGCCCACGCGGCTGTACTGGACACCATCACCAGACCCACGACCAGAAGGCAGATGACGAAGAACCAGACCAGAATCATGCAGACTTTGGAAGACATGGCGGCAGCCGGGCGGACCGGAAAGGACTATTTCTTGGGGATCATGATTTTCTGGCCGATCTTGAGGCGCGCCACGTCCTTGTCGCTCATCTTGTTGAATTTCTGGATATTCCTCCAGTTCATTTTATACTTGCGGGCAATGACGGAGAGCGTTTCCCCCTTTTTCACGATATGGGTGGTTCCGGTCAGGGCCGTGTCGGCTTCGGCGGGTTTTTCCTGGACGAGATGATCGCCGGGGCGCGCCGGGATGACCAGCGTGGTGCCGCTGACCAGTTTCTGCATGTTGGGGTTGACGGCTTTCAGGTCCGCGACGGAGACCCGGTTGTCGCGGGCGACGCGTTCCCAGGTGTCACCCGTGCGCACGATGTGGCGGGCCGGACCTGCCACCGGGGCGGCATCGGGGATATGTTCCTGAGCGGTCGGGGCCGGAGCGGCCTGTTCCTGCCTGCCGGGGCGCGCGTCCACTACCTGTTCCGGCTGGGTGATGGTCACCGGGGCGGCGGGAGCCGCCTGGGGAACGGCGGGGGCCGTTACGGGCTCAGCGGCGGGGACGCGGAGTTGCAGCACAGTGGGCAGGTGCTGCGCACCCACACCCCGCCGATGACGAGAAGATGGAGGAGAAGGAGGACGACGCGCCAGCGCACGACGGTGCTGCTGGGGGCGTCGTCTTCGAATTCGGAGACGCGGGCACGGTACCTGCTGAGTTTGGCGCGGAGTACGGTACCCAGCTTGCGCTTCGGACGCGTGCGTCCGGTCGGATTGTGATCGGGGTTTTTGGTCGTTTTCATGATGATGGTTTTGGTGGGATGGTCAGGAGAGGGGGGATAGGGCATTCACGGCGTCGCGAAAGGCCTGTCCCCGCTGGGCGTAGCCGGTGAACATGTCGAAGGAGGAGGTGCCGGGAGAGAACAGGACGGTGTCTCCCGGCCGGGCGAGCAGGCGCGCTTTTTCCACGCAGTCCGCCACGTCTGCGGCTTTTTCCGTGGGCGCCGCAGGAGAAAAGGAGTCGTAAAGCTGGTCCGCAATCTGGCCGAAGACCACGCAGGCGCGCACTTTTTCCTTCAGCATGGGGCGGAGGGGGAGGTAGTCCAGTCCCTTGTCCTTGCCGCCGGCAATGAGGACGACGGGGGCGTTCTGCGATTTCAGCGCCGCTTCCAGGGCATGCAGGTTCGTGGCCTTGGAGTCGTTCAGCCACAGCACGCCGTCCAGCGTGCGGACGGCTTCACAGCGATGGCCGGGAGGGGTGAATTCCTCCAGCACTTCCGCGGCGGTTTCCGCCGGGATGCCCAGGTGGCGGCAGGCCAGCACGGCGGCCATGACGTTTTCCGCGTTGTGGCGCTGGCTCAGGGAAGTCCCTGCCAGGTTCAGCAGAGGGGAGCCTCCTTCCATGACAAGGGGTTCCCGGTAGTACAGGTCCGCTTCCGGGGATTCGGAGCTGAATGTCCGGACGGAAGCTTTCAGGGAGGGCAAATGTTCTCCGAAGCGCACCACGGCCAGGTCGTTTTCCGTCTGGTTGTCGAAGATGTGCAGCTTGGCCTTGTAATAGTCTTCCACGGCGGTGTAACGGTCCATGTGGTCCGGCGCGAAGTTGAGCCATACGGCCACGTCCGGATGAAAGTCGCGGATGGTTTCAAGCTGGAAGGAACTGACTTCCAGCGCCAGCACGTCCGGAACGGCATCCCGGAGAAGCACTTCCGCCATGGGCACGCCGTAGTTGCCGCAGGCAACGGCGTTTTTTCCGCCGCGGAGCAGGATTTTTTCCACCAGGGACGTGGTGGTGGTCTTGCCGTTGGTGCCGGTGATGGCAATGATTTTCCCCCGGTAGAAGCGGGAGGCCAGTTCCATTTCCCCGATGGTTTCCACATCTTCCCGTCCAAAGGATTTGACAAAGGGGCAGTCCGTTTCAATGCCCGGGGAAATCACGACCAGGTCCGCGCGGAACGCGTGCCCGTCTTCTTGCGTGGCGCCGGCATGCAGCGGAATGTCTTCCGGCCAGCCGGTGATCGCCGGAGAAGTGTCGAATACGCATACGCGTCCGCCATGCTTCATGGCCAGGCGCGCCGCGGCGCGTCCGCTTCTGCCCGCTCCCAGAACGGCTATGTTGAGGTTGTGAAGATTCATGGACGGGTTATGCGGTGGTGATGAGGAACAGGCCCAGGAACGCGAGCAGGAGGCTGATCATCCAGAACCGGGTGATTACCTGCGTTTCCTTCCATCCCTTGAGCTCGAAGTGGTGGTGGATGGGCGCCATGGCGAAGATGCGTTTGCCGTGGCGCAGCTTGAAGCTGCCTACCTGGAGGACGACGGACGTGGCTTCCATGACGAAGACGCCGCCAATGACGATGAAGAGGATTTCCTGCGCCGTGCAGACCGCCGCCATGCCGAAGGCGCCCCCCAGGGCCAGGGAGCCGGTGTCCCCCATGAAGACCTTGGCCGGGTAGCAGTTGTACCATAGGAAGCCCAGGCAGGCTCCCACGACGGCCATCATGAAGACGCTTATTTCATTGGCTGCCGGATGGAAGGGGATGTTCAGGCCGTCCGCCATCAGCCAGTTGCCGGCCAGCGCGGCAAGGATGGCGTACGTGATGCCCGTGGCGACGGAACAGCCGGAGGCCAGCCCGTCCAGGCCGTCCGTCAGGTTCACCGCATTGGAGGCGGAGACCACGACCAGCGCGCCGAACGGGATGTAAACGTACCACGGCAGATTCACCTGCCCGTAGAACGGGATGAAGAGGGAAGTGACGTAGTCGTGCAGTTCCACGCGCGGCTGCCCTTCCGGATACAGCCACAGGAAGGCGACGCCCAGAAGACCCACCAGGACCTGGACGATGAGCTTCTTGCGTGCAGAAATGCCGTCGGAGGTTTTTTTGGTTACTTTCAGGTAGTCGTCCCGGAAGCCCAGCAGGCCCAGCGCCACCGTGACGAACAGGCAGGAGATGATGAAGGGGTTGCCCATTCTGGCGCACAGCAGGGTGGCCGCCAGCGTGGCGCCCACGATGAGCACGCCGCCCATGGTGGGAGTGCCCGCCTTCGCTCCGTGAAGTTCCGCCAGTTTGTGAACCTCTTCCGCCGTCCTGATGGGCTGGCCGATTTTCAGGGAAATCAGCGCGCGGATGACCCTGGGCGCAAACGCCATGGTCAGGACGAAGGAAAGCAGGCAGGCCAGCAGGGCCCTCCCTGCCGTGCCTGCAAGCCCGCATCCGGGGCAGATATGTTCAATGAGGGAATACATGATTTACTGGGGCGGAAAAGTGAGGTTCATGACTTGCTCCATGCGGGCGGCGCGGCTGCCTTTGAAGAGGACGATGTCACCCGGGGCGACATGGTTGCGGAGCCATTCGGCGGCTTCCTCCGGCGTGGCGAGATACAGGGCCTGGGTGGCGGAACCGGGAGGGATGGCATCCGTGATTTGCGCGGCGTCTGGCCCTACGCTGACTACATAGTCGAAATGGAGTTCCTCCGCCGTACGGCCCACCAGGGCATGACCTTCCGCGGAGAAGGTGCCCAGTTCCCCCATTCTGCCCAGCACGGCAAAGCGCCTGCCCGTGCAGGGGAGGTCGGCTGCCGTGCGCAGGGCCGCCTGCATGGAGTCCGGGTTGGCGTTGTAGGTGTCGTCTATCACCAGGATGCCGCCGCTCTGCTTGCAGTGCAGCCTGCCTCCCGTCAGCTTCGCTTCGTTCAGGCCGGAGACGATTTGTTCCTTCGCAAGACCTGCCACCCAGCCGGCGGCGGCCGCGAGCAGTGCGTTGCAGACCATGTGGCGGCCGTGCACGGGCAGTTCCACCGTTTCCCGGCAGAAGTCCGGTATGACGAGCGTGAACCGCGTTCCGTCTTCCGTGGAAACGAGGTTTTCCGCACGCACCGTGCCGGAATCAATGCCGCAGTCGATGCAGGCCGCACGGGTGGACTGCCGGATCATGTCCGCATAGTCGCAGTCCGCGGGAAAGATCATGTGGCCGTTTTCCGGAAGGCATTCGGCAACCGTGCATTTTTCCCGTGCGATGTTGTCCCGGGAGCCCATGTATTTTATATGGGAAGTACCGATGCTGGTGATGATGCCGATGCGCGGCCGCGCCATTCCGCACAGCGGGGCCAGTTCCCCAGGATGGTTCATGCCCATTTCCCAGACGGCCATTTCATCGGCGGGTTCCGCTTTCAGGATGCTGAGGGGGACGCCGATATGGTTGTTCAGATTGCCTTCCGTGGCGACGGTGCGGAATTTCCGGGAGAGGACGGCGGCGGTCAGGTCCTTCGTGGAAGTTTTCCCATTGGACCCGGTCAGGCCCACGACGGTCAGCTTCAGGTTGGAGCGCCACCAGGAGGCCAGTTTCTGCAGGGCGGCCAGCGTGTCTTCCACCAGGATGACGGCGCAGGAGGGGTCGATGCCGGGCTCCACGCGGCTGACGACGACGGCCGCCGCGGTGCGGGCGGCCTCCGGAGCGAACAGGTTCCCGTCGAATTTTTCTCCGCCCACAGCAAAGAAGACGGCATGCGGCGCCAGGGCGCGGCTGGCCGTGCAGACGCCGCCGGAAGCGACCCTTTCAAAGGGGCCGCTGACCAGCTGTCCGCCAATGGCATTGCAGATGCCGTGTGCCGTGAGGGAGGTCATGGGAATGATGGTCGTGTATTATGCCTGCGTGAACTCGTCTTTGATGCGCATGTTGCGGCGTACTTCCTTGGCGTCGCTGAAGTCGATGCGCCCCGTGGAAAGTTCCTGGTAGTTTTCATGGCCCTTGCCGGCAATGAGAACGATGTCTCCCAGCCGGGCCTGGTCGATGGCCGTGGCAATGGCCCGTGCGCGGTCCGGGATGATGGCGTACCGGCCTTCCGGCATGCCCGCCGTGATCTGGTTGATGATGGAGAGGGGCTCTTCACTCCTGGGATTGTCCGACGTGACGATGCATGCGTCCGACAGGCGTGCGGCCACGGCGCCCATCAGCGGGCGCTTTCCCTTGTCCCGGTTTCCGCCGCAGCCGAATACGGTGATGAGGCGGCGGGAGCACAGTTCCTTGAGCGTTTTGCAGACGTTTTCCAGGGCGGCCGGGGTGTGGGCGTAGTCAATGAAGATTTGTGCGCCGCCCGGATGGGTGAACAGTTCCAGCCTGCCGGGCACCTGCGGAATGTTCTGGAGGCTGGCGATGGCGTCCCTCACGGGGATGCCTGCGCAGATGACGGCCGCCAGGGCCGCCAGGCTGTTGTACATGTTGAATTTGCCGATCAGGGGCACGCGGACCAGGTAGCTTTTTCCCTTGTATTCCAGCTCGTATTCGCTGCCCCTGGCCGTGGCGTGGTGCACCAGCATGCGGAAGTCCGCGCCCAGGGCGGAACCATAGGTTTTCACCGCCATGCGGCCGGAGAACATTTCCGCCAGGCGGCGGCCGTAGGCGTCATCAATGTTGATGACGGCCACGGGCTTGCGGCGGGATTTGGTGTCCGCCGCCATTTGCTCGAACAATTTCACCTTGGCCTGGAAGTAGTTTTCCATAGTGTGGTGGTAGTCCAGATGGTCCTGGGTCAGGTTCGTGAAGATGCCCACATTGAAGTTGATGCCCGCCACACGTTCCTGGTCCAGGGCGTGGGAGGAGACTTCCATGGCTACGCCGCGGCAGCCGTTTTCCAACATTTCCTTCAGCAGGTGTTCCAGTTCCAGAGGACCCGGCGTGGTGTGCGTGGAGGGGGTGATTTCCTCCCCGTTGTCGTAGGCGATGGTGCCGATGAGTCCGGCGCGCAGCCACGATTGCTTGAGGAGGGAATGGGCAATGTAGGCCGTGGTGGTTTTCCCGTTTGTTCCGGTGACGCCGATCATGGACATGTGGCGGGAGGGGTGGCCGTTCCAGGCCGCTCCCATCAGGCTGACGGCCAGCCGGGAGTCGTTCACTTCCACCCAGGAGACCTTGCCGTCCCTGGCTTCCTGCGTGCAGGGGGATTCCGCCACAATGGCGCATGCTCCGCGCCTGATGGCCTCCGGAATGAAGGCGTGCCCGTCGGCCTGCGTTCCTTTCAGGGCAATGTAGCAGGAGCCGGGCAGAACGCGGCGGCTGTCGCATTCCAGATGGGAGATTTTCACCTGGCCGGCACCGGGGAGCGTGTGTTTGGGGAGGTCTTTGAGAAGAGTTAGGAGCTTTATGATGTGGTTCATTCAGCGAGGTTGGGTGTAAGGGGAATCGGAGGTGGTGGTCCGGGATGTTTTCTTGTCCTGATCTGCGGAAGGAGTGTTTTTGGGAATGTTCATGGCCGCCGCCAGGCGCGTGGCCAGTTTCTGGAAGATGGGGGCGCAGACGGTGCCGCCGCCGGGGTGGCAGTGCTTGGAGGTGGGGTCGTCAATAACCACCAGGCAGACAAAGGCCGGGTCTTCCACGGGCAGCATGCCCACGAAGGAAACGGTATAGCGGTTTTCATAGTAGCCTCCGGTCGGCTTTACCTTGTGGGCGGTGCCCGTCTTGCCGCCCACGTTGTATCCTTCAATGCGGGCGCGTTTGGCGGTGCCGTCCATGTCCGTGACGTGAAAGAGCGCGTTCCGCAGGTTTCTGGCTGTCTTTACGCTCATGACGCGGCAGACTTCCACGGGAGGGGAGGGCTGGAAGTTCTTGTCATCCACGTAAATGCCGTCCACCAGGCGGGGGCGCATGCGCACTCCATCGTTGGCGATGGCGGCGTAAGCCATGGCCACCTGCAGCGGGGAGACCATCAGGGAGTAGCCGAAGCTGATGCGGGAGAAGTTGACGAAGTTGCTGCCGTCCTGGCACTGGCTGTTGGTTTCCCCCGGCAGTTCGATGCCCGTCTTGGAGGAGAAGCCGTACAGGTCAAAGTATTTTTTATAGGTGGGCCAGCCCGCTTTGAGGGCGATGCGGAAGGCGCCGGGGTTGCTGGATTTTTTCAGCACGCCCGCCAGCGTCAGGGCGCTGTAGAAGCGGGGCTTGTCTGTCACGGGGCGGGAGCCGGGCACGATGTAGGGCGTACAGTTGATGGTGGTGTCGAATGTGGCCTTGCCGGAATCCACGGCGGCCGTGGCCGCCACGATTTTGAACGTGGAGCCCGGTTCATAGAGGGATTGCACTGCGAAGTGGTAGGCTCCCTCCTGGAGGCCCTCGCGCGTATTTAAATTATAGTGCGGCCTGCTGGCCATCGCCAGAATGTTGCCGGTCTTGGGGTCCACCACGATGATGCAGCCCCTGGGCTTGTGGGTGCTGTCCGTATAGAAGGAAATGGCCGCGTCCAGTTCCTCCTCCACAATGGTCTGGTATTCCATGTTCACCGTCAGGCGCACGTTCAGTCCGTCCACGGCGTCCTTGAAGCGGGAGTCCGCGGAAGGGATGATGCGCCCGCGGCTGTCCTTCCGGCATTCCCGGATGCCGTCGTGACCCAGAAGCTGGTCGTCCAGCTGTTTTTCAAGGCCGGCGAGCGCTACGGGGTAGGCGCCGCTGGTTTCCGTCTGAGCGATGTAGCCGAGAATGTGCACCATGCATTCCGGCACGGAATAGATGCGTTTGGAAGAGGTTTCAAACCGGAAGCCCCGGATGCGGGCGGGCTGGATGGCTTCGCGCAGGAGTTCCGCGTTTTCCTCCGACAGGTTTTTGGCGATGACGATGCGCCTTTTGGGGATTTCCCCGTCTTTTTCCACGGCGCTGATGATGTCCTGGACGCTCTTGTCGGGCAGTAAGGGCGCGATCACCCTGGAAGCGTATTCCAGAGGGGCCTGATCATATTCCTGCACCGTGGCCGGGTCATAAAGTTCTTCCATCCTTTTTTGAGCCTTGTCCGCTCCTTCCGGCCCTTCCTCCGGTTCCTGAAGGAGGATTTTTGCCAGGTTGTATTCCTTGCTGCCGTTTTTTTTGCTGGCGGCCTGGTTGAGAATTTTCCTGCGGAATCCGGAAACGAGCTTTTCCTGGTCCTTTTCCGTTTTGGCTTCCGCCCACAGCGGGGAGTGGACCGCCTTGGAATAGGCGAGCGCGTAGCTGATGACCTTGGGGTCGCTCAGGTGGTAGCCGTCCGCAACCAGGATGGAGCTGTGCATGTTGTTGGTGAGGATTTCCTCATTGGCATCCATGATGCGGCCGCGCTGGGGGCGCAGCACCTCCCGTTCCAGAATGCCGCCGCTGGGGAGGCCGCCCGTTTTCCTGGGAGAGACAAGCTGGATGTTAACCAGGCCCAGCATCAGCCAGATGACCACGGCGCCCGCCACGCCGCACAGGACGAGGCTTCTTCTGGCGAATCTGGATTTCGTGAGCGTGGTCATGAATGGCGCGACGCGTTTAGTTGCCGGCCGCGGCGATGCGGGAGGCGTTTTCCGGGGAAATGTATTCTACGGCTGCGGGGTCGATGGGCTGAAGGTTGGATTTGTCCTGGGCCAGCCTGTCGCGGATGGCCCAGCGGCTGGTCAGGGAGGAGGTCTTGGAACGGTAGTATTCCCCGGTAAGTTCGCAGGACGCGATTTCGTCGTTCATCTGTTTGATGTCGCGCGTAACCTGGACCTGGTCGTTTTTCAGGACTGCATAGGTGATGCCCGCGCCGCAGGTGAGGGAGGCGAAGGCAATGAGCCACATGATCATGCTCACGCTGATCTGGTGGCCGGTGAAACGCTGTTTGAATTTTTTCATGATGGTGGGAGCGGGAGAGCGGTGTCAGATGATTTTTTCCACGCCGCGCAATTTGGCGCTGCGGGAACGGGGGTTGGTTGAAAGTTCTTCCTCTCCCGCAGTGACTGGCTTGCGGGAAAGCAGGCGGAAGCAGTAGTCCGGGTTGGGGCGCGGGGCGGGCCATTCCGGACGGTCGATTTCCGGGCGGCTGCGCAGGTCGAAGAATTGCTTGACCCTGCGGTCTTCCAGGCTGTGGAAAGTGATGACGGCCAGGCGCCCCCCCTTGCCGAGCAGGCGCACGGAGGAGTTCAGCAGGGAGTCCAGCGCGTCCAGCTCCCCGTTCACGGCGATGCGCAGGGCCTGGAAGGTGCGGGTGCCCGGATGCTGCCTGCCTTTGCGCGGCAAGACGGATTCCACCACCCGTGCAAGCTGTCCGGTGGTGGTGATGGGGGCCTGGGCACGGGCCTTCACGATGGCGCGGGCGATGGCGCGGGAGGCCCGCTCTTCCCCGTACTGCCAGAGAATGTCTGCAAGTTCCTCTTCCGGGGCTTCATTCACCAGGTTCCGGGCGGAAAAGGCGGAGCGCGTGTCCATGCGCATGTCCAGGGGGCCGTCTTCCCGGAAGGAGAAGCCGCGGGAAGCGGTGTCAAGCTGGTGGGAGGAAACGCCCAGGTCCGCCAGCAGACCGTCCACCCGGGAAACGCCCTGCTGGGCGAGAAGGGATTCCACATCCTGGAAGTTGCCGGCAAGCACCTTGAAGCGGGAGCCGAAGCGGGCCAGCTTGAGCGCGGCGGCGCGGCGCGCGTCCGGATCGCGGTCAATGCCCCATACGGTGGCTCCCTGTTCCAGCAGAAGTTCCGTGTGCCCTCCTCCGCCCAGCGTGCAGTCCACGATGAGTTTGCCGGGGGCGGCGGCGAGCATGTCCACCGTCTCATGCAGCAGGACGGTGATGTGGCGGAAGTTCCCGGCGGAGCCTTCCTCCCCTTCCTGCGGAGCGGGGGCGGCCACAGTTTCCGCTTCGCCGATTTCCGCCGCCAGTTCATCCAGCCTGGCGCCGACTTCCGGCGCTTTCAGGGCTTCCGCGTGGTACGCGCTTTCCCAGTTCGCGGCGGGGGCCAGGGCCTTCCAGGAGCAGACCAGTTCATCCACTCCCATTTCTCCCGTCAGCTCCGCGATCACATGGACGTGGTTGCGGCAAATGCTCCAGGCCAGCAGGCGGCAGGCCGTGCTGGCCGAGATGCCGTCCGCGAGCGCCTGGACGGCATCCGTGCGGATATGGGCGCCCGCGCCCGCGCGTAAAGAAAGCTCAACATGGTCCTCAAAGGCCCGGTTCAGGTCGGAGGACAATGCGCCCAGCTTGCCGTAGGCGCCCTTCTGGCCGGCCAGGGCCATTTCCGCGGTGATGCGGGCCTTCTGCTCCTGCCAGGCGATCATGTCCTGTGCCGGCAGGGCGTCATGCAGCCAGAAAACGATGGAATATGCCGTGACTTCCGCATCCAGTCCGGTCCTGGCGGCAATGCCTAGGCGGGAGACAAGCCAGCCCGGGCGCAGCGCAAGCGTTGCGAACGGGTCTGCCTGGTGCACGGACTGTGTAGACGGATCTGGAGGCATGAGAGGAGATCAGAAAATGCCGAAGGATTGGTTGATGTCGGAAATACTGGCGTTTTCACGCAGGGCGACTTCTTCATAGGCCGAGGGTTCCCATAGTTCGAAATAGCCGCCGCGGCCGGCGAGACGCACCGCGGAGCTCAGTTGTGCATGCTCGCACATGGGTTTGGGAATCAGCAGCTTGCCCTGGGCGTTGATGATGGCTTCCACGCAATTTGCGTATAGTTTGCCGATGAACAGGTCGATCTGCGCTTCACTGTAGCCTGGCGCAGATTTGATTTTTTCAATAAGTTGCAGGAATTTGTCCCGGGTGTAGACTTTCACCGTCGGCAGGTCAAGGCGCCGTCCGGATAACAGGAGCAGGGCACAGCCTTCGCTTGGCCTCCATTCCGTCGGAATCGCAATCCGGTTTTTGGGGTCAAGCTTGTGCGTGTATGCACCAAATAGGTTGTCTGATACACTGCTCATCGCCTGCGAGTACACTACGTAGTGCTTTCAATACACTTTAATGCACCTGAAATGTCAACCCTGTACTGGATAAAGTCATTCTTTTCTTGCATGAATGCCGGGAAAAAAGCATTGATCCGGTCTTGCCCCGCCCGCGGGGGAGGATTATATTTCCGCCCATGATGCAGTTTTGCGTGTTGGGCAGCGGCAGCGGAGGAAATGCCACCATTGTGAAAACGGGGGATACCGTGCTGCTGGTGGATGCCGGATTCAGCGCCGCAAGACTCAGGGAAAGAATGAGATATGCCGGAGTGGAACCGGATGACCTGGACGCCATCCTGCTTACTCACGAACACGCCGACCACATGAAGGGCGTGCACCAGTTTACCAGAAAGCACGCCGTGCGCGTGTACGCCACGCGCCATACCGCCCTGTGCGTTCAGGAAAAGGCTCCGGAAGCTCCCTGGACTTATTATGAGAAGGGGCAGTCTGTCAAGATAGGGGATATTGTCATCACGCCTTTTC
>ENA-ORKT01000081-ORKT01000081.1-human-gut-metagenome-genome-assembly--contig:-NODE-81-length-15906-cov-4.92877_pt1 | contig 15906 bp, 14 predicted proteins | sample MGYA00243061_ERZ508811 | MGnify/ENA primary metagenome ERZ508811 (study PRJEB26277, sample SAMN04329794) | human gut metagenome | biome: human-associated habitat | host: Homo sapiens | place: USA... | reverse complement strand
TTCGCGCCTCAGTTCACCAAGAAGTACAACGCCGCGATCTGCGAAGCGCTGGGCATCACCGTCCCGGACGACTACATCCCGATGGACTAATCAATCGATACATTTTGCGAAGCCATAGGGCATTTCGCCTTATGGCTTCGCTTGCGTTATAATAGGAGGAAGATTCCGTGGAAATTATGAAGCTGCTCAACGCCTTGCCCGGCGCGGTTTCTCAGGGCGTCATATGGGGCATTATGGCCATTGGCGTCTACATTACTTACCGCATTCTGGACGTGGCGGACTTGACGGTGGACGGCTCCATCGCCACTGGCGGCGCGGTCGCGGCGGTGCTCATCATCAGCGGCTGCAACGCGTGGGTGGCGCTGGTGGCGGCGGTCGTCGTCGGGATGCTGACGGGCGTGGTGACGGGCGTGTTTCACACATGGATGGGGATTCCTGCCATCCTATCGGGCATTCTGACGCAGCTTGCGCTCTATTCCATCAACCTTGGCATCATGAGCAACAAGGCGAACACGGCGGTGAATGCGAATAAGTATGACCTGCTGGTGTCCCTGCGCAACGTGCGCAATTTTTCGCTTGACAACCCAATTCTGCTGCTGCTCATTATTACCGCGGCGGTGATTGCGCTGCTGTACTGGTTCTTCGGCACGGAGTATGGCTGTGCACTGCGCGCAACGGGCGCAAACGTCAACATGGCGCGCGCACAGGGCATCAACGCCGGGCGCGCGAAGGGCGTCGGGCGGTTGCTGTCCAACGGCTTAGTGGCGCTCTCCGGCGCGCTGCTGACGTAGTATCAGGGCTATGCGGATGTCAGCATGGGGCGCGGCGCGATTGTCATCGGCTTGGCGGCGGTTATCATCGGCGAAGTGCTGTTTGGCAAGATTTTCCGCAATTTTGCCACGAAGCTCATCGCCGTGTCCATCGGCGCCATCATCTACTACATCGTCATGCAGGTGGTGCTGTGGCTGGGTCTGCCCACGAACTACCTGAAGCTGCTCACGGCGCTGGTTGTGGCGATGTTCCTCGCCGTGCCGCACTGGAAGAGCAAGCTTTTTACCGCCCGCAGCGCTCGAAAGGGGGAGAAGCAGAATGCTTGATATCAATCATATTGCAAAGACCTTCAATCCCGGCTTGATTACCGAGAAGCGCGCATTGGCGGATGTTGACCTCCATCTGGCGGAAGGTGATTTCGTCACGATGATTGGCGGCAACGGCGCGGGCATATCCACGACGCTCAACGCCGTCGCGGGTACGTTCATGGTGGATCGCGGCAGCATCGTCATTGATGGCGTGGATGTGACGCACCTGCCGGAATACAAGCGCGCGAAGTATCTGGGGCGCGTGTTCCAAGACCCGATGAACGGCACGGCGGCAACGATGAACATTGAGGAGAACCTCGCGCTGGCGTATCGCCGCGGGCAGGGCCGGACGCTTCGCTGGGGCATCACGGCGAAGGAACGCGATGAGTACCGCGAAAAGCTGGCGACGCTGGGGCTGGGGCTGGAAAACCGCATGAGCAGCAAGGTCTGTCTGCTTTCCGGCGGACTGCGGCAGGCGCTGACGCTGCTGATGGCGACCATCAAGCAGCCGAAACTCCTCCTGCTGGATGAGCACACTGCCGCCCTTGACCCCAAAACGGCGAAAAACGTGCTGACGCTGACGCAGAAAATCATTGCGGAAAACCATCTGACGGCCATGATGGTGACGCATAACATGAAAGACGCGCTGGAGTACGGCAACCGCACCATCATGATGCATGAGGGCAAAATCATCCTCGATATCGACGCGGAAACGAAGAAGCGCATTCGCGTCGAAGACCTGCTGGTGATGTTTGAAAAAGCAAGCGGCAGCGAAATCAACAACGACCGGATGCTGCTGGGATAAAGCCGGAAATGAAAAGAATGCGGACGAGGTGAAAAAAGCGCCTCATCCGCATCTTTTTTGCCGAATATGAAAGATAAAAACAGCATAAATGCGAACGATACTCGGATTTAGGACAAATTATGACCATTTTTTCGCATAGAATTTACAATTCGCCATCGACAATTGGACGAAAATGTGATATACTGCCTTTTGTTCCTAAAGAATGGAACGAAACTTTCGCGGCGGCTCTCCGCAGCGAAAATATTCTGGAAAAGAAAGAGAGGAAAATGAACATGAAGAAGTTCCTTGCAATCATGATGGCGCTGTCCATGATGCTGTGCGCGTTTGCCGTGGCGGAAACCGCGAGTCCCGTTGCCAGCACGGTCGCCAGCCCTGTTGCCAGCCCCGTTGCGGATATGGTGGGCGACCCGGCGGATCTGCCGGCAATTGCGGCTGTGCTGAACGGCGGCAGCGAGGTCTATGTTCCCTCTGACAAGACGAACAAGACCCTGCAGGATGCCCTGAACGACGAGTTCACCGAGGGCGCGGGCTATGATTCCTTCGCTGTGCTGGATGTGGACGGCGACGGCAAGCTCGACGTGGTGCTGAATGTGACCGTGAACGGCGAAGTACTGGGCTATCTGGTGCTGACCAGCGCCGATGAAGTCATCTGTGCGTACGGCTTCTACTACCGCGCGATGATTGGCCTGAAGGAAGATGGCTCCTTCTCCTTCAGCAGCAGCGCGGCGGAATCCGGCGTGGCGACCTTCTACAAGGACGAGAACCGCGATGCGCAGTACAATGAGCTGGCGGAAAGCAAGCTGGATGAAAACGGAACCGTCGTCTATTTCGTGAACGGCGAAGCGGCGGATGAAGATGCCTTCACCGCGGTCATCAACGCGCAGAACGAAAAGGCGGATGTGACTTTCGTGCCCGCGACGGCGGAAAATCTGGCGCTCTACCTGACGATTGAGTAATCAACCCGTCCAAAGCAACCTCCCGACATGGATTGTGCCGGGAGGCTGTTTTTTTCTTCAAATCAATAGACAATCGTCGAACGAAAACCAATTTTCGATACGAAACCGTTTTTTCGTAAAAGACAGCGAAAATCCGCCGAAGACTTGGCAGATATGGCATGAAAATATGCATAGACAGACAAATATCCATTGACAAAACGATTTCGCTGATGCTATAATTAAAAGGAAACTGCGGTCAAATACGCAGAAGAAAGGAACGATGGATATGAAGAAGCGGTTCTTGCACCTGTTCAGCCTGATGCTGGCGGTGCTGATGCTGATTACCTGCGTAGGGTCGGCGGAAGAGGCGGACGCGGTGGATAACGGCGTGATGCGCGAGGGCTTGACGGCGCTGGAGGCTACCCGCCTGATGGGCAACGGCATCAACCTCGGCAATACCCTGGAAGCCTGCGACAACAACGTCGGCATCAAGACGAACACGCCCCTTCGCTAGGTGACGCACTGGTGGCAGCCGAATACGACGCTGGCCATGATTGACTGCATGAAAGCGGCGGGCTTTGACACCATCCGCATTCCCGTGGCTTGGATGACCAACGCCACCCACCTCTACGAAGGCGACTACACCATCGACGCCGACTACATGGACCGCGTGGAGGAAGTTGTCCGCTATGCGCGCAAGGCGGGCATGTACGTCATCATCAATGACCATTGGGATGGCGGCTGGTATGGCATGTTCGGTTCGGAAAGCGCTGAAACCCGCGCACTGGCCATGGAAGCCTACAAGGGCATGTGGCAGCAGATTGCCGAACGCTTCCGTGATTACTCGGATTACCTGATTTTCGAGAGCGCAAACGAGGAGCTCGGCGGCCGCTTCGACGAGAATTCTCCGCTGTACTGCTCCGATTCCGTCGTTACCTACCTGACCGACGACGAGCGGTACGCGCTGACGAACGAAATCAACCAGACGTTTGTGGATGTCGTCCGCGCGACGGGCGGTAACAACGCGACCCGCTTCCTGCTGATTGCGGGTTACTGCACCGACATTAACCAGACCTGCGACGATCGCTTCCAGATGCCCAAGGACACCGTGGACAGCAAGCTGATGGTTTCTGTCCATTACTACGATCCGTGGTCGTACTGCGGCGCGTCCAGCGCGGTGAGCGCCACCAAGTGGGGCAAAGTGAGCGACTATGAATACCTTGACCAGCAGCTGGCAAAGATGACGAAATTCACCGAGGCGGGCTACGGCGTGGTCATCGGCGAATACGGCGCGCTGCCGTGCAGCGACGGGCTGAAGGACAACACGCTGGCGTACCACACGGCGTTCCTTGACGCCTGCACCAAGTACGACCTGACGAACTGCCTGTGGGATTGCAGCGGGCTGTACAAGCGCGTGTCCCAGACCTTCGCGGATGACGATATTCTGGCAATGTATCAGGAGAAGCGTCAGGCGAACGAAGAAGGTCAGGATTATGCGGATGTGCAGGCGGCGGCCGCGGCGGAAATAGCGGCGGCTGCGGCGGAAGCCCCCGTGACCTTCCAGCAGGATGCCGTGGTCGTGGACGACAAGACCGCGCTGGCGTGGATTATGTGGAACGACGGCAGCTGGGCGCTCACCCACAGCGTCGGCGATACCTACAATGCGGATTCCATCTCCGAGGGACTTGTCGCGACCAACGCCATCATCACGGGCGAAGGCAAGTACACCGTCGGGCTGGATTTCACCGGCACGGCGCAGGGCTACTCCGCGTCCGTCGCGTTTGCCGCCATCGGCATCAGCAACGGCGAAGTGCTGTACCCGAACTATATCGTTAACATCAAGGAAGTGCGCATCAACGGCGAAATCTACCGCCTGAAGGGCCGCGCCTACACGACCTCTGACGACAGCGTGTGCACGCGCGTGAATCTGTACAACGAATGGGTGACGAGCGTGCCAAAGACGGCGCGTCTGCCCGGCGGCAACCTCGCCGGCGCAACGCCGACCCCCATCAACCGCAACGATGCTGTCATCGCCGAAATCAAGACGATTGAAATCGACTTTGAGTATGTGCCGATGAACTAAGGCAAAAAGAAGCCCGAATCAGCGATGGTTCGGGCTTTTTTGAATGCGGATGATTTCACTTCCTATAATTGCGTGCTTTGTCGCAGCGGGTTTCGCGTCTGCAGACGCGGCTGGAGCAGCAAAAAAGACATGCCTGATGTTGAAAGTCAAGCATGTCTTTTTGCAATCTGCACTTACTTCAGATACTGCACCGCCAGAATCACAACGCCCAGCACCACCAAAACCACGCCGACGACCCGGTTGAGCGTCTCCGGTTTCGATTTGTTCGCAATTTTCGCGGCAATCTGCGCGAACAGCAGCGTGAACGCCATGCACAGCGCCAACGTCCATCCGTCCGGCAATCCGCCGATGGTGAAGTGGCTGACCGCGCCCGTCAGCGCCGTGAACGCCATGATGATCACATTCGTGCCGACGGCGGTGTTCAGATCATAGCCCATGACGGAGGTCAGATTCAGCAGCAGCATCATTCCGCCGCCCGCGCCGACGAAGCCGCAAATCATGCCGATGAACGCGCCGCAGACGATCGACTGCACCATGCGCTTCTTTTTGCTCACGTTCTGCATGGCTTCGCGCGTCGTCATCACCGGGCGGATGATGAACTTGATGCCCAGTAGCATCGTCATCAATACGCTGAAGCTGCCCATCGTTCGGCTCGGCACAAGGCTTGCGACGTAGCTGCCTACGACCGTGAACGCCAGCACCGCCGCCATCATCAGCAAGCCGTTGCGAATGTCGAGATTCTTGTTTTTGCCGTATGTCCACGCGCTTGCGGCACTCGCCAGCACGTCGCTCGCCAGCGCAATGCCGACCGCCTCATACGGCTCCATGCCCAAGAACGTAATCAGCATCGGGCTGATGACCGCCGCGGCGCTCATGCCCGCGAATCCCGTGCCTAAGCCAGCGCCTAAGCCCGCCAGCAGACATACCAGTACTTTTTCCACCATGAGGAAAGCCTTCCTTCTGTCGATTCTTATGCACATTGTAGCGGATTCGTGTGTACTCAGCATGAACATTGCGGACGAAAATGCAAAATTCGCGCATCAGGCGAAAATCCGCCGCTGATGGCTGGAAAATTCCGCAAGAAGCCGCGAACCCGCTTGTGCAAACGCGCATTTCGGGCTATACTACCCTCATCAGCAGAAGGAGGATAAGCATCATGTGTACCGCGATTCGCTTGACCACGCGCGACCACTATTTCGGCAGAAACCTTGACTTGGAGTACAGCTATCTGGAGACCGTTGCCATCACGCCGCGGCACTATCCGTTCCATTTCCGGCACGAGGGGACGAACCGCGGCCATTTCGCCATGATTGGCATGGCGTTCGTCGTTGGCGGAATGCCTTTATATTATGAAGCGACGAACGAGAAGGGCTTGAGCATGGCGGGGCTGAACTTCCCCGCGAGTGCCGTGTATCACGACGTGAAGCCGGATTGCGCGAACATCGCCAGCTTTGAGCTGATTCCGTACATTCTGGGGCAGTGCGAAAGCGTCCAAGAGGCGAAAACGCTGCTCCAGCGCCTGAACATCACCCGCGACGGCTTCAGCGAGCAGCACCCGCCGTCGCCGCTGCACTGGAAGCTTGACGACCGCGAAGGCTGCATCGTCGTCGAGTCGATGGCGGACGGGCTGCACGTCTACGACAACTGGTCGAACGTGATGACGAACGAGCCGCCGCTGCCGTTGCAATTGGAGAATCTGGCGCACTATCAGGCGCTTTCGCCGGAAGAGCCGGTGAATCGCTTTGCGCCTGCGCTGCCGCTGAAGGTGGGCGGACGCTGCACGGGCGCGATTGGCTTGCCGGGCGACTGGTCGCCGTGGTCGCGGTTCGTCCGTGCGGCATTCCTGACGAACAACTCCGTCTCCGGGGACAGCGAGGAGGAGAGCGTCGGGCAGTTCTTCCACATTTTAGGCGGCGTGGCGCACCCGCGCGGCTGTGCCCACCTGCCGCATGGGTATGAAATCACGGTGTACACAAGCTGCTGCAACGCCGACACGGGGGTCTACTACTACACGACCTACGGCAACCAGCAGATTTGCGCGGTGGACATGCACAAGGTGGATTTGGACGGCGGCGAAGTTGTGTCGTATGAACTGAAAAAGCAGCAGGGGATTCATTACCAGAACTAAAAGCAGGGCAGGGGTGCAGAACGCATCCTTGCCCTTTTTGCTTAGCCGATGCAAATCACCGTTCCCGACGAGAAGTCGCTGGGCAGCAGCGTCGGGTTCAGCGAGAGCAGCCGCCCTCGCGTCGTCCGAAAGCGCACCGCCAGCGTGTCCAGCGTCTCCCTCGCCTGACCGGTGTACGAGCGCAAGCCGGCGCACGGCTGCCGCGGGCCGGACGGCGGTGCACAGTATGCGGTGCCCGCAATCAGGTAGCCCGGCATCAATTGCGGATTCGCACTGCGCATCGCCCGATAGCTGACGTTGTGCTGCACCAGCAAATCCGCGTAACTCTGCCCCGACTGCACCGCGGACAGCGTATATCCTGACGGACAGACACGGGTCGGCGTATCAGGCAGGGCGGGATATTCGCCGTCGTCCGGCAGGGGAATCACGGGCGTCTGGCTGTCATCGGGAAGGGCGGGGTACTCACCGTCGTCCGGCAGGGGGATGGCGGGCGTCTGCGCGTCGTCGGCGTCGTCCGCTTTTGCCGGAACACACAGCACCTGTCCGACGGTGAGATGGTTCTGTGACACGCCGGGATTCCGCTCGGCGAGTTCGAAGGTCGTAATGTCCAGCCGCGCGGCAATCGACGCGAACGTGTCGCCGTCTTCAACCACATACGGCTGACCGCTGATGCAGGTATAGATGAAATTGGGCAGACAGATTTCCTCCCCGGCGGTCAACGTGGCAAAATCGACGCCGGGATTGATGACCTGCAGCGCCTGCACGGTGGTGGCGTATGTACGGGCGATACGCTCGGCGGTGTCGCCCTCCTGCCAAGTGTAGCTCTCCGCCCCGCGCGGACAGACGCGCCCGATGGCTCTGCGACCTTGCTGTTCCATGCCTGTTTCCCTCCTGTTTGCACTTTTCGGCGGGTTTTGCGCCCACCATTCAAAATTTATGCGCCGGGCAGCGGTTTCATCCCTTGCCCTCGCTGCTATTCTATGCTATAATGTTCGGCAGGTGTGCTGACGCGCCGATTTTCGTGTGCCTAAGTTTCACCAGAATTTGGTTGTTTCCCCTGAACCCGACACATTTCGGTGCGCCTCGGTTCGGGCGGGAAAACGAAAGAAACCATGATGCGTATACAGAAAATGTGCATCAATATGCAGCTTTATACTTCTGCGACATCTGCGAAGAATGATGGAGGGAATTCCCATGAAGCATCTGCTGAAGCTCCTCGACCTGAGCAAGGAAGAAATCACGGAGCTGCTTGACCTCGCTGACCGCTTGAAGGCGGAAACCAAAGCCGGCGTGGAGCACCACATCCTCAAAGGCAAAACGCTGGGCATGATTTTTGAGAAGTCCTCGACCCGCACGCGCGTCAGCTTTGAGACGGGCATGTACCAGCTGGGGGGTCATGCGCTGTTCCTGTCCAGCCGCGATCTGCAAATTGGCCGCGGCGAACCGGTGGAGGACACTGCGCGCGTCCTGAGCCGCTATCTGGACGGCATCATGATTCGCACCTTTGCGCAGGAAGAAGTGGAAACGCTGGCGCGCGTGGGCAGCATCCCGATTATCAACGGCTTGACGGACTTCTGCCACCCCTGCCAAGTGCTGGCGGATTTGCAGACCGTGCGCGAGTACAAGGGGCGCATTGAGGGGCTGAATATGTGCTACATCGGCGACGGCAACAACATGGCCAATTCGCTGATTGTCGGCTTCCTCAAAATGGGCGCGCATGTGTCCATTGCCTGCCCGAAGGCGTATCAGCCGGACGCGCAGGTACTCTCGTTCACCGAGCAGTACCCCGGCAAGTTCGTCATGACCGAAAGCCCGGAAGAAGCGGCGAAGGATGCGGACGTCATTTTCACTGACGTGTGGGCTTCGATGGGGCAGGAGGAAGAAAAGGCGGTGCGCGAGAAGGCGTTCCGCGGCTATCAGATTAACGCGGAGCTGCTGGCGAAGGCGCAGCGGGGCTGCATGGTGCAGCACTGCCTGCCCGCGCAGCGCGGCGAGGAAATCACGGCGGATGTGTTTGAATCCCACGCCGACCAGATTTTCGATGAGGCGGAGAACCGCCTGCACGCACAGAAGGCAGTCATGGTTGCTGTTATGGCGGACAAGAAAGACTGGTAAGCAACACGCGGTTTTTGCCCCAATAGAAAAATGGAGGAAACGAGCATGAAGGGCTATCTGCTGCTGGCCAACGGTCAGCTTTACGAAGGCACGCTGATGGGCGCTGCGAAGCCGGTCATGGCGGAGCTGGTGTTCACCACCGCGATGACAGGCTATCTGGAAACCCTGACCGACCCGTCCTACGAAGGGGAAATCGTCATTCAGACGTTCCCGACCATTGGCAACTACGGCGTGATTCCGGAGGACTTCGAGTCGCCGCGCCCGCGCCTGTCCGCGTATATCGTCCGGGAACTCAGTGATGAGCCGAGCAACTTCCGCTGCCAAGGCAAGCTCGATGATTACCTCAAAGCGCAGGGCATTCCCTGCCTGACGGGGGTGGATACCCGCGCGCTGACCCGCGTTATCCGCAATGCGGGCGTGATGAATGCCGCGCTGCTGACCGAGAAGCCGGAGAATCCGGAGGAAATCTGCGCGCAATTGAAGGTGCTGCCGTTCCATCCGTCGATTCAGGACGTGACGTGCGACGGCGTTCAGCCCGCGAAGAAGCGGGGCATCCACAACGTCGTCCTCTGGGACTTCGGCGCAAAGGCGAACATCCAGCGTGAACTCGAAAAGCGCGGCTGTGCGGTCACGGTTGTTCCGGCGAGCGCGACGGCGCAGGAAATCCTGAACCTGAATCCCGACGGACTGATGCTGTCCAACGGCCCCGGCGACCCTCCGGATAACACCGCCTTCATTACGAACCTGCGAGAACTCATGCGCCACCGCATCCCCACCTTCGGCATCAGCCCGGGTCATCAGCTGCTGGCGATCAGCCAGGGCGCAAAGACCGTCAAGCTGAAGTACGGCCACCGCGGCGCAAATCAGCCCGCGAAGGACGTCAAGACCGGGCTGTCCTACATGACGAGCCAGAACCACGGCTATGCGGTGGACTGCGACACGCTGCCGGAAAACGCGTCCCTGCGTTTTGTCAACGGCAACGACGGCACCTGCGAGGGCGTTGATTATACCGATATGCCCGCGTTCTCCGTCCAGTTCCACCCGGAAGCGTGCGGCGGCCCGCTTGACACCCGCTTCCTGTTCGACCGCTTTATTGCCATGATGGGAGGGAATAAGGAATGCCGCTGAATCCCGATCTGCACAAAGTAATGATTATCGGCTCCGGCCCGATTGTGATTGGTCAGGCTGCCGAATTTGACTACGCCGGTTCGCAGGCGTGCCGCGCCTTGAAGGACGCGGGGCTGGAAGTCGTGCTGGTCAACCCGAACCCCGCGACCATCATGCCCGCCCATTCCTCCGCCGCCCATATCTACATTGAGCCGCTGACGCTGGAAACCCTGCGCCGCATCATCCTCAAGGAAAAGCCGGACTCCCTGCTGTCCACGCTGGGCGGGCAGAGCGGTCTGACCCTCTCCATGCAGCTGGCGAAGGAGGGCTTCCTTGAACAGCATGGCGTGAAGCTGCTGGGCGCCAAGTGCGAGACGATTGAAAAGGCGGAAGACCGCCAGCAGTTCAAGGACACGATGCTCTCCATCCACCAGCCCGTCATTCCGTCGGAAGTCCGGGAGACGGTGGAGGATGAGCTCGCGCGCGCCAAGACCATCTGCTACCCCGTGATTGTGCGTCTAGCGTATACGCTGGGCGGGGCGGGCGGCGGCATCTGACAAGACGAAAAGGAACTGGCGGAAATCGCTGAGAATGGCCTGCGCCTGTCGCCGATTACGCAGATTCTGGTCGAGAAGTGCATTTCCGGCTGGAAGGAAATCGAATTCGAGGTCATGCGCGACAAGCTCGGCAACGTGATTGCCGTCTGCTCGATGGAGAACATCGACCCCGTCGGCGTGCATACGGGCGACTCCATCGTCGTTGCGCCCGCGCTGACTTTGGCGGACAAGGAGTACCAGATGCTCCGCCGCGCTGCGCTGGACATCATCACCGCGCTGGAAGTCGAGGGCGGCTGCAACTGCCAGTTCGCGCTCAATCCCGATACGTTCGACTATGCTGTCATCGAGGTCAACCCGCGCGTCAGCCGTTCCTCCGCATTGGCATCGAAGGCGACGGGCTACCCGATTGCCAAGTGCGCCGCGCAGATTGCCATCGGCTACACGCTGGATGAAATGAAGAACGCCGTGACGGGCAAGACCTGCGCCGCGTTCGAGCCGGCGCTGGACTACATTGTGGCGAAAATCCCGAAGTGGCCGTTTGACAAGTTCGTGTACGGCAAGCGCACCCTCGGCACGCAGATGAAGGCGACCGGCGAGGTGATGGCGATTGGCGTGAACGTCGAGCAGGCGCTGATGAAGGCGGTCCGCGGCGCGGAAATCGGCTGCGACACACTGCGGATGAAGTCGATGGCGAATCTCACCGTGGATGAGCTGCTGGAGCTTATCGGCAAGTGCACAGACCAGCGCATGTTTGCAATGTACGAGGCGATTGCGCGCGGCGTGACGCTGGAGAAGCTGCACGAAATCACGAAAATCGACTACTTCTTCCTCCATATGTATCTGAACCTGTACAACATGGACTGCCGCCTGAAAGAGGGCAACATCGACGCGGAGACGTATCTGCGCGCGAAGAAGATGGGCTATCCGGACAAGGCGATTGAGCGCCTGTCGGGCGAAAAAGTGCCGATGCACCGCGACCCGGTCTACAAGATGGTCGATACCTGCGCGGCGGAATTCGCGGCGGAAACGCCTTACTTCTACGCAACCTATGACGATGAGAACGAAGCGAAGGAGTTTCTCGATGAGCGCCCGAAGAAGCCGTGCGTCGTCGTCTTGGGTTCCGGCCCGATCCGCATCGGTCAGGGCATCGAGTTCGACTATGCGTCCGTCCACTGCGTGTGGATGCTCAAACAGGCGGGCTACGATGTCGTGATGATCATCATCAACCCGGAGACGGTTTCGACCGTCTTTGATACCGCTGACCGCCTGTACTTTGAGCCGCTGACGGCGGAGGACGTGCTGGGCGTGATTGCGACGGAGAAGCCGGTTGGCGTCGTCGCGGCGTTCGGCGGGCAGACGGCGATTAAGCTGACTCACGCGCTGGAGCAGGCGGGCGTGCGCATCATGGGTACGTCGGCGGATATGATTGACGCGGCGGAAGACCGCGAGCGCTTCGACGCGGCGATGGAGAAGTACGGCATCAAGCGCGCCAAGGGCCGCACGGTCATGACGAGCGAAGAAGCGGTGGCGGCGGCGAACGAGCTGGGCTACCCGGTGCTGGTGCGCCCGTCGTATGTCTTGGGCGGTCAGAACATGATTATCGCCTATCAGGACAGCGACTTTGTGGAGTACATGCGCAGGATCCTCGCGCAGGGCATCGAGAACCCGGTGCTGATTGACCAGTACCTGATGGGCATCGAGGCGGAAGCGGACGCGATTTGCGACGGCACGGACGTGCTGATTCCCGGCATCATGGAGCACGTCGAGCGCTCCGGCATCCACTCCGGCGACTCCATCGCTGTCTATCCCGCGTGGAACCTGACCGGCGCGATGACGCAGCGGCTGATTGAGGTCACGCGGCAGATTGCGCTGGAACTCGGTACGCTGGGGCTTATCAACATTCAGTATATCGTCTATCATAACGAAGTCTATGTCATTGAGGCGAACCCGCGCGCCAGCCGCACCGTGCCGTACATCAGCAAGGTGACGGGCGTGCCGATGGTTGACCTCGCCGTCCGCGCGATGCTGGGCGAGAAGATTCGCGACATGGGCTACGGCACGGGGCTGTACCGGCAAAGCCCGTACTACGCGGTCAAGGTGCCGTGCTTCTCCTTCGAGAAACTGGCGGATGTCGATACCCACCTCGGCCCGGAGATGAAGTCCACCGGCGAAGTGCTGGGCATCGGCACGAACCTGCAGGAAGCCATCTTCAAGGGACTCGTCGCCGCGGGCTACAAGATGCGCCATCAGGGCGGCATTCTCGTCTCCGTCCGCGATAAGGACAAGCCGGAAGCCATTGACTGCGCGCGCAAGTTCGCCAAGCTCGGCTTCAACATTTTCGCCACGCCCGGCACGGCGCGCGCCATGCAGGAGCATGGACTGTACGCCGCCGTCGTGAAGAAGGAAGCGCAGGAGAAAATGCTGGAAATGGGGCAGGTGCAGTACGTCATTTCCACGTCCAGCAAGGGTCGTCTGCCGCAGCTGGAATCCGTCCGGATGCGCCGCAAGGCGGTCGAACGCGGCATCCCGCTGTTCACCAGCCTTGACACGGCGAATGCCCTTGCCAACGCGCTGACCAGCCGCTACTCGCTGGGCAACGTCGAATTGGTGGACATCAACAACATGCGCACCAAGCACAAGAAGCTGACTTTCACCAAGATGCGCGGCACGGGCAATGACTACCTGTACTTCGATTGCTTCGACCAGACGGTGGAAAGCCCCGAATCGCTGGCTGTGCGCCTGTCCAACCGCCGCACGGGTGTCGGCTCGGACGGTATTGTGCTGATTATGCCCTCGACCATCGCCGATGCGAAGATGCGTATGTTCAACGCCGACGGCACGGAAGGCTCGGTGGCGGGCAATGCCCTGCGCTGCGTCTGCAAGTACCTGTACGAGAACGGCCATGTGCGCAAGGACGAAATGGCGGTCGAGACTGGCAGCGGCGTTAAGACGGCGAAGCTGTTCATCCGCGAAGATCAGGTGTTCTCCGTGCTGGTGGACATGGGCTGCCCGGCGTTTGCTCCGGCGAAGATTCCCGTCAAGCTCGACGGCGACCGCGTGATGATGCGCCCTGTGTTCCTCGCGGGCGAAAAGCGCGAAATCAGCTGCGTCAGCATGGGCAATCCGCATGTCGTTATCTTCGTGGAGGATGTAAACCGCATCCCGCTGGAGCAGGTTGGCCCGCAGATTGAGACGGACAGCCTGTTCCCGGAACGCGTGAACGTGTCGTTCGCCCAGATTGTGGACAAGAACGACATCGTGATGCGCGTATGGGAGCGCGGTATCGGCGAAACGGCGGCATGCGGCACGGGCGCGTGCGCGGTGGCAGTCGCGGCAGTCGAAAATGGCTTCTGCACCCGCGGTGCGGATATTGATGTGCGCCTGCCCGGCGGCACGCTCGTCGTCCGCTATCAGGAGGACGGAAAAGTCTGGCTGACTGGCGACGCCAACACCGACTTCACGGGGACTATCGAAATTTAAGCAAAAGCGGCATCTCGTTTTTCACGCGGGATGCCGCCCTTTTTGCAAAGGGGAGGAAATTTGCATGAAACACGTTCTTTGCTTCGGTGACAGCAACACTTGGGGCTTCATCCCCGGCACCTGCAAGCGCTACGACGAACACACCCGCTGGACAGGCATTTTGCAGGACGAACTTGGCGCGGACTGGCGCATCCACGAGAACGGGCAGAACGGCAGAACCACCGTCTTTCCCGAACCCGGCAAGGACTTCATGACCGGCTTGGGCGCGCTGCCCTACGCGCTGGACACCCTGCGCCCGCTGGACGCCATCATCATCATGCTCGGCACGAACGACCTGAAGGAGCACACCGCACAGACGAGCGTCAACGGCGTCGGCACGCTGATTCGCACGATTCAGACGTTCGACCAGCTGTACCCCGCGAGCGTGCCGCTGTTCGGGGATAACAAGCCGCGGATTCTGGTACTGACGCCGATTGAGATTGGCGAGAATGTGGCGGAGTGGGACACGCTGTACGGCAAGGGGGAGGAATCCCGGAAATTCCCGGCACTGATGAAGGGCTTGTGTGAGTGGCTCGGTGTGGAAATGATGAATACGCAGGAGATTGTGCAGCCGTCAAAGGTGGATGGGATTCATATGATGCCGGAAGAGCATCGGAAACTGGCGCTGGCGGTGAAGGAAAGGTTATTAGGGCTTGTAAAAGCCTAAAAGCCTCGAAAGAGGACAGTAGGGAAGCGAACCCAAGCCGGGCTGCCCAAAAAGGGTCAAGGGGCAATTGCCCCTTGCAGGGTCAAGGGGGGATTTCGCCCCTTCTCATCTGTCCCTTGTGGGGTTTGGGGCAACGCCCCAACTGTTCCGCGTCCGACCAATCCCAAGGAAGCCGCCAACAAAGGTGCAGGCAGCGAAGCGTCCCTGCCAGTAACTTTGCGCGTCCGCAGACGCGCCCCCAAGCTGCTCTTTCCCCCAAGATTCCGTGAAGAACCGTAAAATTAGCAATGAGAAATGATACTATTTCCAGATTCACCTGCGCCATCTGCTTGCGCCTTTTCCCTTCTGGCGTCCGCTCATTCCACTTAGCGTAGCGCTGCTACGCTGCGTTTCATTCACGTTAGCCAGAATGAAAAATTCGCGGCGCATCTTGGCGCATTTTCATCTGGAAATAGTATGAGCAATGACTGGCGCACAAACGCAATCATTGCTCATTAAAAAAATCGGAAGTCAAGCCGCTCATTTGCGTGCTTGACTCCCGATTTTTTTCTTACTTCGTGTTCTTGATTTCCATCCACAGGTTTTCATAGATCTTGCGGAAGGTGTCGTCGATGTCGTGGAAGAATTCGCAGCGATCCTGAACCTCCTGAGAAGGATTCAGAACGTGGTTGTTCTCGTATTCCTCGCCCATCAGCTCAATCGCGCCCTTGTTGGGGCTGGAGTACCAGATGTATTCGCAGTTCATCTGCGCGATGTCGGGGCGGCAGAGGAAGTTGATGAACTTCTCGGCGTTCTCCTTGTTGCGGGCGGACTTGAGGATGACCGCGCCGTCCACACAGATGTTTGAGCCTTCAGAGGGCACGTCATAGACCAGATGGTCGTTCAGGTCAATGGCGTACTGTGCGTCGCCG
>ENA-ORKT01000078-ORKT01000078.1-human-gut-metagenome-genome-assembly--contig:-NODE-78-length-16491-cov-7.59072_pt1 | contig 16491 bp, 20 predicted proteins | sample MGYA00243061_ERZ508811 | MGnify/ENA primary metagenome ERZ508811 (study PRJEB26277, sample SAMN04329794) | human gut metagenome | biome: human-associated habitat | host: Homo sapiens | place: USA... | reverse complement strand
GCGTTGTTTGGTGAATCGAGTCTGGAACCCGGCGCTGGCGTTTCGTGCGGGAGATTGGTGTGCGTGAACTGGTACTTGCCGCGATAATCCATCTCGAACTCGAACTGGGGTGAAGCAATCGCCGTGGTGTGTTCGGGATCCTGCAGGAGGCGCAAGGCGCCATGCGCCGTTCCGACCAGATAGATAGTACCCACGTCGTTCTGATACCAGAAGTGAAGATACCCCTCAATCTTGTTGTCGCCGCCATGTCCGACGGTAGTCGATTCCTCTCCATTGGAGGGAGGCGCTCCCAGAGCGAAAGACAGCTGGAACCATTCGGGGGACATGTCCGGCGTGGTGAAGGTCATCCGCTTGCCGGTCGTCGTGTTCTTGCGCTGCTGGCGGTAGCCCAGCGCGCCGCCGTAAAAGCGCGTCACTTCTCCTTCGACCTGGGTTGCGACGGATTGGAAAGCCCCCAACAGCCCGAAACTCACCCAGGGCTGTTCAGGCCCGGCTGTCGGATCGGCGGGCGGAGCCGTGGGAGGCGTCGGAAACTGGTCCGGCCCGGTGACGTAGGAAACTCCCCCGTCTTCGGTCACCTTGATGCCGTCGGGGAGGAAAATCGCCAGAACGCCGGTAATCTGCGGCGTAACATTGCGGTTTGTGAATGTGGGATCGTATGTAGTAGCCCTGGTGCTGGAAATGGTTAGTAGATGATGGATGCCTTGCCGTCGGCTTCCAGTTTATCGGCGAGTTCTTTTGTAGCACGGATGCGCGCTCCTTTCAAGAAGGTTGAGCGCCCTATCCTCACTTCTTTGGCGAGAATGAGAATGTTCGTGTCGATGACGGGGGCCTGATCCGTCTTCTTCTCCGGTTCAGTGTTGGCTGCAGTTGCTTTGCTCATTTGATGTCAACGAGGTTGAGGGTGGACAGAGCTTCCGCGACGGGCGCGGGAAGTTCCGGGGTATCGGTTTTCATGGAGAGGCTGATGACCAGCCCCCCATCCAGTTCCGCCTTTGTGCAGACGACGCGGACGGACACCATGTCCGTGGTTTTCGTCATGTCCGCCTGGTCTGCCTTCTGCTTAGTTTTTGGTGTTCTGCTCATAGAATTCCGGTTTGGTTCTCATGTTGATGTTAACCGGGACGCGGTAGTCCACGGTCAAGACGTTCATTTGCCGCTTCTCGCCGTCAATGATTCCTGACGAGGCGTATCGGCCCTTGATTTTGGGTTTCATCATGGCGGGTGCGGGAAAAGGGAGAGGGTTCCATTTCCACAGGGCTTCTTCAACCACATCGCCCACGGCCCGAAGATAGTAATCGGGCGTCAGGCATTCCGGGGGAAAAAGAGCGGCGTTGTGATAGATGGCGGCAATAATGAAATACTGTCTCCACATGGTCGGCGCTTCCGTCTGTCCGTGGCCGTCCTGGTATTCTTCCGTGTCTCCAGGACACACCAGCACCACACCGTTGTTGCCCATCGCCGACATGATGATGTGATTGGCGGCGTACTGCGGATCAAAGGGCTTTTCAAAGATGTGGCAGGTCAATTCCTGGCGGCTCTTCAATCGGTCAATGATGAGCCGGCACATGGATTGGTCAATGGAGGGTATCATGATTGTTTCCGATTTGGGTGAGATAGGTTTCGGCGACACGCTGCGCCATCTGGTCCATTGTCGGCAGGATGCCGGGCGTAGGAGCAATCGTGACTTCCCGGCACAGGACGTAGAGCACGTCTCCGGCCTTTGTGCCTTTCTTGAAAAGCTTCCTCGCTGCTTTCTTGCCGGTGGAGGACTGGGCTGTCTTGAGGATCAGGACGCCGGTTACATTGCCGTTGCGTCCTCCGTTTTTGGACGGGATAAACTGCAGGTCGTCTTTGCGGAAGCCCGCGCTGTAGATGCTCCGTGCTCCGCCATGCCCGCGAGGGGCGTTGCGGGTGGGGATGGCGAGGTTCTGAATCGGCTTGCCGGTGATTTCCGAGGTGCGGCCGGTGGGCCGCAGCGGGCCCCCCAGATAGTCCTGCGTACCGATCCAGTGCAGGCCGATGCCGCGCCACGCGATAGAAACGCTGACGCCTTCGGCGGTTTCTTCCATGCCGGTGGCGTCCGCCGCGGCGTCGTAGTAGTCTTTGCCCTGCTGCCTCAAGGTCTTCTGGATCAGGAGACTCAAGGCGACGCCTGCTTTGCGGATGGCGGTTTTGTGCCGGGCCGCGGACGGATTCATCTCGGCAAACGCCCGGTCAATCGCGGACTGGTCAATGTGGACGGTTACAGCCATTTGACGGGTAAAACGTAAGGGGTTGGCACTTCCACGCTGAGAGCGCCGGCGACGTCTTCCACTTTCCTAACGTGCCCGGAGGTAATGGGATAGGTAAATTCTCCTTCTTTCTTTTGCGAAACTGGGATGTACTGGCGGGAGGAAGCGGAGGCCACATCTGAGGGGCGCCCGTACCAGACGCCTTCCGGCTCGGAGGCCAAGCGGTCCAGCAGGCGTTCGAGGTAAAGGGATGCCAGCGTACCAGCCACGGCGCCGCCGGCTACCGCCAGTTGGAAGGCCTGGGCCTGACGCAAGGGGATCTCTTCCGGGAAATCCCCGGTGAAGACCTCCGCCAGCTCGGCGTCTGTATAGGGCCGTGTGCCGTTGGGGTCCGTATATGTGAAAGAGGTATTGCCGTCTTTCTCTCTGTCGATGCTCACGGCGTCTTTCAGGATGAGGCGGATTTTATCCGCGTTGGCGTTCGTGACACCCACGGCATTGCTTTCCAGTGTGGCGTTGAAGCTGGCGGGAGCGGAACGGACGCGGGAAACGTCCAGGCCGGCCGCGCGAGCTTCTTCGGCCCCGACGGGAGCAATATTCATCCCGGATAGGTAATCAAAGGGAGGGTAAGGCGTTCCAAACCGCGAGAGACGGATCCAGATGTCGGAGGCCGCCAGGGCATAGCCGACGGTTTCGCCGCGGATGAAGCCGGAGGACACTGCTTCGGTCGCTTCGTCTTCCAGCCCCACCCGGGCCCGGTTCCAGCGTTCAGCCCAGTAGCGCGGGTCTTCCCGGCCTTGGGAGCGGTAAAATTTGAAGACGCCCGTGTCGTTGTCCTGCGTCCAGTTGTACCAGTTGCGGTAGCCGTGGGCCATGGCTGCGTTGGTTTCCATCACTACCTGGATGCGGAGCCAGGAGGATAAGTCCTGAATGCCTCCCTGCCCCGTCGCCGGAGGCCGGTAGCCCTGCCGGCGCAGGGTTTCGCGGATGGCCTGCTGCGCTTCTTCGTAGCTCAAGGCACCCGAGGCTACCTTGCCGAACTTGTCCTCAAAGTCAGAAAGGATGACGCCGGGTTCTACGCCGGACACGAAAAAGGCACGCTCGGCGTAGTCATTGGCGATCAGCTCTCTCTGTGCGGCGGTTATCATCGGTAGGTGCTTCGCATGGGGTTGAACCAGGGACGGCGCGTGTAGCGCGGCATCATGTAGGCGGGGTCCGCCGGCGCGGAGCCGTCCACGCTTTCCGGCAGCATGTCGCCTCTGGCGTAAAGGGCCAGCATCGCGTCCGCCGATTCGGCGGCCTTTTGGCGCGTCTCGGTCAGGTTGATTTGGTAGCGCAGATAAAGCTGCCGGATGATCAGCGGCCATGCCAGGGAGCGCATGCTCTGAGGGATGTCGTAAGGTCCGCTATTTTGGAGGGATTGCCGCAGGGCGAGGTTATTGGCCAACGCCCCGCGGATGGTCATGCATACATCGTTGACCACCTCCATCATGACATCCTGATAGCCCAGGCTGCGCTGTTCCCCGGCTGTGACCAGGGCGTCACGCTCCGCGGTGTTGAGGCCGAGCAGACGGTCAGCTTCGTCCGTGGTAATCGTGGACCAGGCGGGAAAGGCGGACATGATGGAGGCGGGTTGGCGGGGATTAGGCGGTAGCCGTTGCGTCGATGCGGACGATGGCTCCGGGGTTGGTCAGCTTGGTCAGCGAGTAGACGCGGTTGGTGACCAGCGTCAGCGCCGGCGTCGGCTTATATTCCGTGATGACTTCGCGACGCAGTTTGCCGGATAGCCCGAAGGTCTTGATGGCGGAGGCGTCGAACTGAGTCGGGGAGTCTTCCTTGTACAAGACATATACTTCGTTTTCCATGATGGTCTTCGCGTCACCGGAAGCGTCGCGGTAGGGCATGGAGGCGATGTAGATGTCCCTGATGGGGCGAATCAAAGCATTGCGAAGCAAATCTTCATTGAAGAGGCCGACGCTGTTGAACGACACCACCTGACGGGCGATGGGGTTGGCTCGCAGAAGCTGCCAGGCGTTAATGCCGAAGACGATTGTGTTCGGCATATGTCCGGTAGCTGCGTTGATGGACAGGATGGCCTTGTCCAAGTCTGCCAGCGGGTTTTTCTGTTCGTTGGCCCAATCGCCCATTCCGGAAGCTGCCGGAAGCTGGCTCATGATCATCTTGGCTCGTTCATACTCGTAAGAGGTCACAAACTGGGATTCGATGAGCTTGTATTCCGCCAGGGTGATGGCCTGCGCCTTTTCCCGGTTGACGCCCAGCAATGCGTCCGGGATGGGCAGCGTCAGTCCGTAGCCCCGGAGGGTGTCGGTTTCGTTTCTGCCGTTCAGGACGGTCTGGCGGGGAGGTTCGCCCGCTCCAACCTCGATGGGCTGGACGGTGAAGGCCGATTCGGTGTCCCAGACCTTGTATTGGAAATTGAGGTCGTAAACCGGGACGATCGGCGCAATACGGCTGATGATGGAGTTCTCTTCGGTGTTCCCGGAACCCGCGGAATAGGCGGTCAGGACATCGGTGAACTGGACAGCGGAGCAAAATGGAGTAGCCCTTGTTGTTGGTCTTTCTGTTGATTAGGTTGTAATATCAGGAGGCAGCCTGGTAGGAGGGCACGAAGCCGATTTCCACCATGCCTTGCTCCCACTGGGCGTGAATGACGCGGGCATAGACGGTTTCGCCGCTGGCGGCGGCCTTCCATGTCCCGTTGGCCGTGATGGTGACGGGCGTGCCGGCATTGATCGTGCCGGGCGTGTCGGAGAGAGCCGCCTTGATCAGGCCGGCATACATGCCGACGAGTGCGGCGACGCAGGTCCCCTGGTTGGGCTGCCCTTGCAGGACCACGCCGAGCAGCTGCGTCTGCGTGGGGATGGCGGACAGAGGCGTACCGATAAACTCGGGAATGTCCGGGTTGGCTGTCAGCGCTACGACGGTTCCTTCCTGTCCGCACAGGTCAACACCTTCCGGGGTGTTGAAATAGACGATGGCGCTTTTTTGTGTTACGTTGAGTGATGGCATTGGTTTGTATCAGGTTGGGAGTTATCGTGCGGAGGCTACGATGGAGTCTTCCGCGGGGGCTTTTTGGAACGCGGCGTATCGATTCATGCCGTCTTTCAGCAGCTCGTCCACGCGATTCTGGAATCCGTCAATGGATTCCTTCTGGCGGAACGGGTTGGGCGGATTCTGAGTCGTGCGGCGGTTCAGAGGCGTCCTTTTCGGCAATTCCTTTCTTTCCGTCTGCTTCTGATGCTCGGGGGGTGTCTGACGGTTGAGCGCCTTGACAAAGGCATTCAGTGCGGCGGGGCTTTCCCGGAGAGAGTTTTTCAACTCTTCCCGGCGTTCTTCCGTAAATTCCTTGCGTTCTTCTTCGTCCAGTGCGTTTTCATACGTGCTGACGGCTTCGTCCACTTCGGCGTTCACGGCGTTCTTCTCTCTCTTTTCCAGATCAAGAAGTTCGTCCACGCGGCGGAGGATATCCCTGGACATTTCGTCGGTGCCGTCGAATTCGACGTCCAACTTGTCAAGCAGGGAGTGAAGCAGGGCTCTCTGTGCCCGGTCCATTTCCTTCGCCGGGTATTCTTCGGCGTTTTCTTTCATGGTTGTGTCTTGGTTGTTTTCCCCCTCTTCGGGGCTTTGTTTTTCGTCCCCGCCACTACTGGGGCTGGGGGAAGTCTCTCGGTTGATCAAGGGGCGCTTGCCCTTGATGCGCGGACGGTTGGTAAGAGCAAACCCGGTCAGGCGGCTGGGTGTGTAGATGCCGTCCTTAAAGGTCATGCCGTCCATATACTCGGTAGATGATTGCGTGTACTCCTTATCAATAAGCATTTGCAATCCTCGCGGAGTCCACTCGATAAATCCGTACAATTCCAGGCTGCCGGACGGATCCCGGTAGGTGTCCAGCTTTTTCAGCCAGCCGAGGGCGCGCGTGTCCCTGGTCATGTCGTGGCTCAGATGGTCGCCATCAATAAGCATGCCCGGCCCGTCAAAAGTCCGGGAGTTAAACTCGGCGACCATCCGGTTGATTTCATCTTCGCCGATGCGGAGGACAGCCTTTCCTTCCCCGTAGTCAACATCGTGGTCTCCGGACTTCTCGATATGGTACCATCCGTTCTGCGGATTGCTTAAATCATTGATTTGTTTCGTACTGATCATCGTAAAATCCTTTCAGGAGAACATTGTTGATAAGTTGCTGCAACTGCTCAAAGGCGTCGGGAGGCGCTTCTGGCCCGGCGCTATCCCTATTGGCGGCGGCGAGGGACGGATCATTCGCCCGAGTGTCTTCGACGGCCATGCCGAGCTTTTCCTCTATCTCGGTTTTTTCCAGTCGTACACCGCCATCCGCCAGCGTAGCGATTTCCTCTGCTTTTTGCAGCGGTGTCTGAACGGTGTCAAAGGTGATTTGGAGGCGGGCCAGCGGCTCGGCCTCTCCCAGTACAAGAGGACTGACACAGGCATTGAACGATTCCGCTACTTTACTGCAGACCGCAGAGACCACCGAATTCCAGCTATCGGTGTGAGCGGAGCCGGCCAGCGTGCCCGATCCCGATTCGTTCAGGACGGTCAGAGTTCCAGCCATTACAAAGCGCACCTGATCCTTGTCCGCCAGGTTGACGCGTGAAAGAAAATAGTTTTCGTTGATGGCGGAGGCTTTCAGGGGCTCTGCCGTACACCCCGGAGGCAGGACGACGGAGGCGCCGGACTTGAGCTCATCGCAGGCGCGTTCAAGCGCGTCCATGACGGCGGCGCTGGCATCTTTAGGAGCCGTGATGATAACGGGAGCAGACCCGTAACGATCCATATGGTTGTCCCAGGTTATTTTGGCATGGTTGCGCTCAAATGAGGCGCGGGATGCGGGGAACAAGATGGGATAGGGATGTTCCATCACCACGAGTATTTCATCTTCCACGCTTTCCCCGGTGTCGACACCGATGTGGACCTGCGGATTAAATTGCCAGTTGTTCAATTCGCCGGGCCGTACCCAGTAACGCTGGGGGATGAATTCAAATCTCCTGCCCCACGCATCCTCCACAAATTGCAAATGGGCGTAGCCGTAAAACACGGCGGAGGCTAGTTGTCCAAATGCTGTTTGAAGCCCATTGATAGAGTTGTAAAAGTCTTCCAGGGCTGCTTTCTGCGCCTGAGCCTCCGCGCTGTCATTGGCGGCATCAATCTTCCATCCTTGCATGGAGACACTCTCGATCATCCTTGAGTAGAGCATCCCAAGCATGCCGTCAGAATAAATGACCTCGTCCCATATGAGCATTTGGCGGGCAAAAGCGCCCCTTCTGGCTTCATTTCTGGCGTCAATGAGGGTCTGCATACCCGCCCCCTGAAGCGGGTCCCAATACTCAAACCATTGCGGGCGGCCCGGAAGCCTGCTGCGGTCCGTCAAGGCTCGTCTCGCAAGGTCTGTCTCCAGCTCTTTAATCCTGGCATCCTGACGGGCGACCAGCTTGGGAGCGTTGATAATGTTTTTGACGGCGTCTAACCTGCAGCTTGGATGGAGGAAAAGATTGGTTGCAGGGGGAGGAGTTAGACCTCCGACTCGGGGACAGGAACCCCGCGTGATACCGTTTCACTACCCTGCGATTGAATACATATCTACACATAAAGATATGTTGATATATTGTCAATCCTAATACCTGCCGATGGAACGTTTTTTTTTCGCCCGTGTGACATAATACGCTCCAAGCTGCCTTGTCAGGCCACTATTCTTCCGCGCATGCCATGCCATAACAAGAGCGGCGGCCCGGGCGGGGGATCGAACGCCGCGCTGCGCCATGTCTTCCTTGCTTTCAATGCGGACACGTCCGATTGCGTCTGTTTGGAGGCGGGGAGCGACCAGCTGCTCGATGGTGTCCTCGTCAATGTCGAGGATGAGCTCTTTTTCTTCGATGCCGCAGGCCAATGCTCTCCATGCCTGGGCGCGGAGGTTGACAAAGGCCTGCGTATCATCGGCCGGGAAGCCGCCCCGATAGGAGTGCACCGGGAAGCCCTCAGCGCGGAAGTCGTCAATAAGGGGGAGTCCCAGCCCGTCGCCGTCCGCGAAAATGCGGTCGGCGGGGATGCCAAGCTCGGACGCTCGTCTGCGGAACCGTCCGCGCGCTCCTACGGTGTCCGGGTCCGACCAATGGTCGGCAATGAAAAAACGGTTGCCTTGCCCGGCCGCGAAGACATTTTCGTCGCCCCCGGCGGCGAAGTCAAAGCCGCCACAGGTCTCCCCGGTGTCGAGGAAGGGCGGCGGGTTGTTGACCAGCTCCATGAGGGCGCGCCGGGAAATGACGGACTGGCCGTCGAGATCGGTGAATTCCCCGAGGATGGCGGAACGGTAAAAGGATGATTGCTCGCCGTATTCTTTTTTAAGGCGTTCGGCCTTGCCCGGATCGTTGATCTCGATGTGAGGGCAGTCCTCGTACTTGACACGGATTTTGTAGTAGAGGGATGAATTTTTGTGAAAGCAGTCGTAGAAGGTACCGGAATCAGCCCCCGGCGACGAGGTGATGAACGCGTTGAAGAGTGTGCAGCGGGAAACCGCGGTGAAGATGGAGTCCGGGATGGTCTTGGCTTCGTCGAGGACGTAAAAGACGGGATCCACGTCGGGCGAGATTTTCGGGTGCCATCCTTCGGCACGGCCCGCGTTGTCGGTGGAGAATCCCACAGCAAAGCCTCCTTCCGGCGTGCGGATTTCCGTTTTGTTGAATGTCCAGCCGGTGAAAAAAGGATTATCCATATAGCGGCGTAGCGCCGGGAAGAGCTGCTTTTCCACCTGCATCCATGACGAGGATGTGACGGGGACCTGCCCCCGCGGGAAGCAGGCGAGAAAGTACAGGATAGCCGGCGCGATGCAGTTGGAGGTCTTGCCGGATCCGTTGGGAGCCACGAGGGCGACACTCTTCCCTCCCAAGGTCAGCTTGCCGAGGGACAACGCCTTGATGGCCTCCACCTGCCAGGGATAGGGCTCCAGGCGGAGGATGTGACGCAAGAAGAAGCTGACAGGGATGCGTGTCCTGATTGGTTAAGGATGGAGTTTGCCGACGATGGTTTCCAGCGCGGTTTTCTCGTCTTCTTGGAGCTGGGCGAGCTGCTCAGGGTCCAGGGTTATTTTGCGTTCAAGCGGCGCGCCGGGAACGCCGGCAACATCCTGCCGGACGCGTTCCCCAAATCTCTCCGGGGCGAAACGGCCAGCGACTTTCAGGCGCGTTTCAATGGCGAGCTTCTTCGCCGCGACAGAAGCCGATCCGCATTCCGGGTCGAGGGCAACTCTCGCCGCATCATCCGCCAGGGCCTGGCAATCATCGAGCATGGATTCCGACTGAGCTTCCCGCGCGCGTTGAATGAGTTTGGAAAACTCCGGCTTGGTTTCCCGCCAATTCCAAACAGTCCAGACTTCCGGCATGTGAGCAGCGGAGCAAATGGATTTCATCGTTTCCCCTGCGGCCAGTCTTGAGACTATCTCTTGAGCTAATTCGTCAGTATATAGACTTGGGCGCCCAGGAGGGCGCTTTATTGTTGATGTGGACTTCTTTTTCCTGCGGCTTTATCTAATGGGAGAAAGACAAATAAATCAAGTGGTTTGTTTGTTCTTGATTTATTCGCCTTTTGAAAAAATATAGTTGTCATGAAAAAGTGCGCTATATGCGGCAAGGATATTCCGCCCCGCTACAAGGCGAGGAAAAGGATGTATTGCTCCCGTGCATGCCTCCAGGCGCATTATGCTGCAGTCTGGGAGACTTTCACGTGCCCTGTATGCGGCAAGGCATTCCGCTCCAGGAAGGCGCTGCAGCAGAGATTGTGCTCTCTTGAATGTTCTAAAATATGTCAGAAGGTCAGAAAAATCATGTCTGAGGCGTTTCTTGAAGCTTGCAAACATAGAGGCGTTCCCGGCCCGCGAAAACATCCGCGAACGGGAAAATTTGAAACCAACTGCCATGCGAAAGTCTGGCACTTGGAATCTCCTGAAGGAGAGGAAATCACCGCGCGGAACCTCAAACTCTACATGATAAACAGGTATGGGGAAAAAGAGGGTAAAAGAGTATATGGACTCCTAGTTTGTGCGGCGGGACGTTTCCGCAAAATGGGTAGAGGGAACGGCGCCGGATGGAAGTTGCTTTCCCTCCCTGATTACCCGGAAGAATAAAAAAGGGCGGCTCCGAAGAACCGCCCTTTTCTTAGGGAATAAGCGTTTCCGCTCGTTTTTTGATCTTACGATCGTTTCAATCCACAGCCCCGAAGGGCTGACAGTTCTAGAAAGAACAAATCCCTTTTCTCACATTTTGCGTCAACCCGCAAGAAAAAACGGAATGACAACTTTTTCCGTCTTTTTTCATTTTCTTCTTGCGTTACTATAAATTTTATAGTAACTTGATCTTGTCAACGGGAGGTAAGGGACCGAACGAAGACACAATCCAAACAACAAAACTAGAAAGAACAAGACAATGAACGAAAACAAAATCATCATCACGGAAGACGGAAAAAAAATCAATCTGTCCAACCTTGAACATGAATTCGGCAGCTACGAACTCGACGGCAAAACCTACTACGCAACAGGCCAGATGGAATGCACTTGCCGTGTTTTCCCCGGTTCCTACGCCGATAAATACGAAGACGGCAGTTACATGGAAGAATGGTCCGCTCCCGGCTATGATGCAGAAGGAAACAAGGTTGAAATCTTCATGCTTTTTGAACAAATGACTGGCGAAGAAATAGAAGGAGAAAACCTTAACTGGTCCCAGGCTCCTTCCCGTGTAGAAGTTCGCTAAATAAATTTCATGGGGCGGTCAACCACCGCCCCTTTTTTTTTCATACTATGACCGCACAAGAATTCATTGACTGGGTGCAGAACAAAAACAAGTTCTTTAGCCGCACTTCCGCCGTTAGAAGAGCATCAAACATGATGCACGTGACGCAAGACACCATTTGGAAATGGTTGAGCGGAAAACAAAAAACGCCCCCTTCCATGTCATTACTCATGGAATTATTGCACGAAAAATACAAAGAAAAAAGAATACGCCTCACCATAACTGACGAGCAATATCAAGAAATGCTCCCACTGCTTGGGAAAAAAACTGATACAGCAATTGCGGAAGAACTAGGAATACCCGCAGTAACAGTATATCAAACACGCAAAAAACTTGGAATCTACAGAGCCATAAAACTCCCCGTACCAGAAGTTGATCAAAAAGAACTAATTGACTTACTTGGAAAAGAAACTGATGCCGAAATTGCTAAAAAATTCGGTTATTCAAAAACTGGAATAGCCCTCATTAGAAAAAATTTAGGAATTAAATCATTCCGTCAAAGTAAAATATCACCAGAACAATATGAAGAAATTCGGAAACTGCTCGGAAAAGAACCTGATACATTAATTGCTGAAAAATTCGGTTGTTCAGATTCAAAAATAGCTCTCATTAGAAAGAGCTTAAAAATTGACGCATTCCGTCAAATCAATATGTTATCACCAGAGCAATATGAAAAAATGTTGCCACTGCTCGGAAAAGAACCTGATAAAGTAATAGCGGAAAAATTTGGAATACCGTGTTCATACGTAAAACAGTATCGTAAAAAACTAGGAATTAAAATTTCAAACGCATCCATTAAGAAGGAAGACGAAAGTATGATTCTTGATTTATTAGGAAAAACATCTGATTTAAGTATTGCAAAAAAAACAGGGTACAGCATATACACAATTATAAAATTTAGAAAAGAACAAAACATTGAACCATTCAGCAAGAACAAATTAGATAGACTTACACCGAAAGATCGCAAAAAACTTTTATCCATGATAGGAAAAAATCATGATAAAATAATAGCTGAAAAATTTGATATTTCTTCCGAAGCCGTAAGAAGAATCAGAATAAAAATGAACATACCGGCATTGCGTGAGGAAAAAAACCTAGAAGACACAATAAAACAGAATAAAGATTTAATCGCCTTACTGGGAACAATGACTGACAAAAATGTTGCGGATAAAACGGGCATATCAATACAAGTCATCGGAAAAATCAGGAGAAAATTAAATATCCCCTCATTTGACAAAAGAGGACGCAACTCAAAATCCACGGACGGCAAAAACACGCCGCAGGAAATCACGGAACATCCTGTGAAAAGCAATCCTGACTCCCATTGACAGCCGCGGCAAAAAAAGGAGCCCTCACTGGAAGGGCTCCTTTTTTATGGGATCAAATGCAGTCAACGGCGTCGGCGATAGCCTTACCCTATACGAGATTCCAGGGTTAGTTGGGGTGGTGGTTAATTTCCCGGTACGATTGCCAGTCACACGTGATGATGGTTCCGCAAAGATGGATGCGGGAAACAATGGCTGGGCCTAAACGATCTTCCAGGATGGCGGGGTTGTAGTTGGCAATGATGATTGTCGGCTTGCCGTTCTGGTGCCGGTAATCAATCAGACGTTCCAGGGCCGGGCCTGTAAAGTCCGTGTCTTTAACCTCGTGATACTCGTCCAGCACAAGCAAGTAAGGCGCCTTGTAGCGAGCCATGACGGCAGATTCCGATCCGCCGCCGTTGAACGTCTCACGGATGGCCATGGTGTAATCATACGTCTTGGAGTAGAGGACGCGTTTCTTGCGCCTGTACATGAGGCGGGCAAGAAACGTGCTTAAAACCGTTTTCCCGGTGCCGTAACGTCCATTAAGTACAATGATGCTTCCAGGCGTCAAAACAAGGCGGTAGGCATCACGGAGGGCCTTCTTCCATGGTTCTCCGGTTACTTCGTCGAGGCAATCAATGGCCCGGCGCGGGAATCCGCGGTCAATTAGGCCCAGCCGTTCGTATGTTGCCTTGCGTTCTTCCTCCCGCTGCTTTTCGGCAGCGAGCGCTTCGGCTTCCAATTCTTCGATGCTTTTTCCGTCGTCGGCAGCGAGCGCTTCCATTGAGGCAAGGATGTTTTCAATGCTGGCGCTCTTCAGGGCTTGTCGGGCGTCAATGGGGTTGTCAGTCTTTCCAGAAGTCATCTCTTCGTGAGGGTTTAGGTGTTGATTTTGATGTAGTTCCCGCAGTATTTGCGGGTTTCAAGCCGGAATCGGCGTGGTTGTTACGCGCCCATGTGGCGGCGTATTGGCGGGCCAGGGGCCGCCAGTCCGACAAGGGGACTCCGTGCTTGTTCCGCCATCCAACGGCGGATTGCTCGTTGAAAAACCGCTCGGCGCACCGGGAAAGCTCGTCTCCGAGTGGATGCAGCACTTGAGCGGCCATGAAACGGTCAACCTCGGAAACGTCCTGCGGAAATTGGCAGACCTCGCGTCCGGTTGTTGTAGTTGTAGTAGTATTACTTTCTTCTCTTCTCTTCTCTGGTCCGACATTGTGTCGGACAACGGTCGGACATGATGTCGGACTTTTGTCGGACACAATGTCGGAAACGTTGTCGGATTGGTCTTTCAGAGATCGCCGGATTCGTTTTGCTTCCGCTTCCAAGGCGCGCGCCTTGGAGGAATTGCCGTTGTGGCGGTCAAAGTTGGGGATTACAAGGGCACCTTCACGGCCTTGCAACCAGCCAACGGAGACAAGGCCGCGGGCAAATCCGGGGCAATAAACAACCCGGTCGATATGTGCATATTTCGTTTTTAGGATTCCGTCTTGAGTATTGGCATCTGCCCACGCCCAAAACCGCCACAGTTTCCCCAATACAAAATCAGGGTCATCCATGTGCAGTATTTCCGCCAACTTTACCACTTCCGGCTTGTCGGGCGTCGTGTGTTCTACTTTTATCCAGTCTCCAGCCATAATCAAAAAAGCGTCAGTTGAGGATTGTAGTTCATCAATCTGCCGAGCAGAACCCGGAATGCAGTTGCTGCCACTGCCGAAACTTGTCCGTTGCCAATGGCTTTAAGGCGGTCCACTCTAGCGGCCACCCCATGAGCCACTCGACCCACGGCGGGTTCAGCTGACCACCATTCCCCGCAGTCATTTGTTTCCGTTCTTCCGTCGTAACAACCCCCTCGGATTCCAAGGATTTCATTTTCTGGAAACTGCCGCTCCCTCCGCACATTCCCTTGGTGCTGGGCGTTGGAAACATCCGGACAAATTCGGACAATCCCTGTTGCCTGCTGTTCGGGCCACGTCTCTTGTGATCCGAGGCAAGGGGACTCGGAAACATCATCCCCGGAATCCAACCTGTTGAAGCTACATCCAGCAAGAACTTTGGGCCCCATGAATGGCTCCCCTTGTTGGGGGCGTTGCAAGTCGTTGGCGTGGGGGTCATGTGCAAGTATCCAGATTCTCTTTCGGACGTGCGGGGCTCCCACATCGTCCGCTCCCAGCACAAGCCATTCCGCATCATACCCGATTTCGGCAAGATCACCGAGGACTCTGGCAAGGCCTCGTCCCACAAGCAAAGGTGAGTTTTCCAGGAATGCGTAGCGAGGTCGTACTTCATTGATAATTCGGTGCATTTCCCGCCAGAGTCCGGAGCGCTCCCCATCAATGCCGGCGCCTTTTCCCGCAGAGGAAATGTCCTGGCACGGGAAGCCTCCAGATACCACGTCAACAAGGCCGCGCCATGGTCGTCCGTCAAAGGTGCGTACGTCATCCCATACCGGGAAAGGCGGGAGTAGTCCGTCATTCTGCCGAGCGAGCAGTACGCTTGCGGGATAGGGTTCAAGTTCGACAGCGCAAACGGTGCGGAATCCGAGCAGCTCGCTTCCAAGTATGCCTCCACCAGCGCCCGCGAAAAGATGTAGCTCATTCACTCCCCCTCCTTTCTCGGCTCCCAGTAATCGCCATCTCCCGCAGTGCCTCCCTCTTCACAATATACGGACTGATTTCTTAAGCAGTCTAAACATGGCGTCTCTAATGGATGCGTTCCTTCATGGGTACAGTTCTCACAGATTCGCTCTGCTGATGGGATGGTCCACGCCCTGCACACGGCCCGCATCTTCCAGGCGCGCCGAATCCGAGCTTCAAGGTTAATCCTGGCACATACGCCTGCGTTGTATTCCCAGCGGCATATCATCATGTCCTTGTATTCCTGACCGTACTCGAAAAAAGCTTTCTGCTCAGGCGTCAGTTTCAGTTTCGCCCTCCGTTCTCGGCTCCCAGTTATGAGGTATTTGATTGTATAAACCGGGACAATTATAGCAAGGTGTGCCGGGTCTATCCGGCAGTCTAAAATATTTGCAATTACGGCAATCCCGTCCTTCCGGTGGATTCCATGCCCTGCACGCGGCCCGTTTCTTCCAAGCGTCGCGGATGGCTTCGTCAATATCGTAAAGCTCTTTGTATTCTTTTCTGTCCAATTCGCCACATTCGATATTCGCGCGAATTGTCGCATCGTTTAAAATACTAAGCCGTTCTTCCACTATTCCACGGGCTTTTCCGTAAGCGTGGATAGCTATCTTTTCAGGCGTTATTTTCACGCGAGACTCCTTTCACATCGATAGTTTTGAATTCCACAAACCACATCCACGGGTTTTTCTCCCATGTTTCCGGGCCGTTAATTTTTTCAATAAGAGATTGATAGGATTCTTTTGGATTTGAAGCCAAGTAATCGTTTTTCAAGTAGTCGAAATAAACCGTATAATCGTGTTCTTGCTTTTGCAAGATGCCTTCAGATTCGCAATCCTCCCAAGAAATGTCCTGCAACCTCTCTACACGGATTCCCGTAATTTCAAGAAGGATGCGGGATGCTTTCCGGGGCATGTGGATGCTGGGTTTCCATGGTGACGCATCCGAACCATCTTTGTTAATTTTGATGCCTCCGTCGTCGTCCAAGACATTTACATAACCTTGGTGAGTGGCGGCGTAGCAATATTTCCCGGTGGGCTGGAATTGATCATTGTACACCTCGAAAAAAGTCTCCCTCACCAAAAGCTGATCGCCGACATTTCCGTAAGGGCATTCAACATCAAGGTCGTTGATGAAGAATAATGCCATGGGCTTTTTAGCCACAACCTTTACCTTGAATTCAGTCGCAATATCTGTGTTGTATTCATTTTTAGAGAGGACAAATACTTTATTGTAACGGCTTAAATCGTTTCTCGATTTAACAAGCCTACGCGTTTGTGTCTTTTCCCCGGCAAGGATAGCCCGAACCATAGGCGCGGACATGAGGATAGGACGTTCTTTGATCATTGCTGACCTCCTTCCTGCATCTGATTTCCAACAGATTCTAAATAACCTGCCGATTCTCTAAGCATAAGAGCAATTCCAAACAATTTCTGTTTTTCTTTTGATTCATAATTCAATGTTAAATTTATGATAACTTTTCCTTGTTGTATATTGCAGTTGAATT
>ENA-ORKT01000074-ORKT01000074.1-human-gut-metagenome-genome-assembly--contig:-NODE-74-length-17119-cov-9.81142_pt1 | contig 17119 bp, 14 predicted proteins | sample MGYA00243061_ERZ508811 | MGnify/ENA primary metagenome ERZ508811 (study PRJEB26277, sample SAMN04329794) | human gut metagenome | biome: human-associated habitat | host: Homo sapiens | place: USA... | reverse complement strand
ATCACCACGCCCCGGAAGCTCTTTCTCACCCGCATGGCAGACAGGGCCGGGAAGATCACCAGGCTGGAGATCAGCATAGCCCCCATCATCCGCATTCCCAGCACGATGGTCAGGGCCGTCAGCACGGAGAGGAACGTATTGTACAGCCCCACCCGCACACCGGTGGCCCGGGAGAAGCTCTCGTCGAAGGTGATGGCGAACAGCTTGTGGTAAAACAGCACGAACAGCAGCAGCACCGCCGCCGACAGTCCGGCGCTGAGGGCCACGTCCGACCGGTCCATGGCCAGAATGGAGCCGAACATATAGCTGTCCACGTCCGTGGTCATGCCGGTGGTCAGGCTGGTGACAATGACGCCGGCAGCCAGGGACGAGGCGGACACCACGGCAATGGCGGCATCGGCCCCCATGCGGCTGTTTTCCGTCAGCCGCAGCAGGCCCAGGGCCGCCAAGATCACCACCGGGATGGATACCGGCAGCGGGGCCCAGCCGCAGGCCACGGCGATGGACAGGGCCCCGAAGGACACATGGCTCAGGCCGTCGCCGATCATGGAATACCGCTTGAGCACCAGGGGCACCCCCAGCAGCGCCGCGCACAGGGACACCAGAATGCCCACCACGAAGGCCCGGACGATGAAGGGATAGGTAAACATTTCCAGCAGCAGGCTCATGACAGGTCACCTCCGAAGCGTTTTCCGTAGGGCGAGGCCAGATATTCCCGGGGCGTGCCCAGGAACCACTGGTTCCGTCCGGCGTGGAGGTTGGCGGGGGCGTCCCGCATGGCGCCGCGGTTGTCGGGGGTCACCATCACCACGGCCATGCCCTCGGTGCGGTTGAGATACCGCAGGGTGCGGTACAGGTCGTCGGCGGCAGCGGGGTCCAGTCCCGTCACCGGTTCATCCAGCACCAGCAGATCCCCCGCCGCACACAGAGCCCGGGCCAGCAGCACCCGCTGCTGCTGGCCGCCGGACAGCTCCCGGTAGCACCGGTCCTTCAGCTCCAGAATGCCCAGCTTGCCCATGTGCTGCAATGCCTGGGATTTCTGAGCCGGTGTGTAGAAAAATTTCCAGCCCCGGGCGCTTAGGAAGCCCGACAGCACCACCTCGCTGACGGTGGCAGGGAAATCCTTCTGCGCCCGGGTCTGCTGGGGCAGATAGCCGATGGCCCCCCGGCGCACACTGTCGTCCAGGTGGATTTCCCCGGACAGGGGCCGCAGCAGGCCCAGCAGACTTTTCAGCAGGGTGGACTTGCCGGAGCCGTTGTCCCCCACGATGCAAAGATAATCCCCCCGGCGCACCCGGAACGACAGATGCTCCCAGATGGGGCGGCCCTCATAGCCCAGGGCCGCGTCACGGCAGTCTATGAGTATCTTGGGTTCGCTCATGACAACCCCTCCTTCAGTACGTCCACATTTTTCCACATCAGGGAGAGGTACGTCTCCCCCCGGTCAAATTCCTGCCGGGTCAGGGTCTGGCAGGAGTGAAAGGTCAGGATCCTGGCCCCGGTGGTCTCGGCAATGGCGGAGGCCACCTTTTGGCTGCTGAGCTCGATGGTGTACACCGCCGGAATCTGCTCCGCCCGCACCTTGTCAATGAGGTACTTCAGCGTAGCCAGAGACGGCTCCGTGTCGCCGGAGCAGCCGTGGAAGGCCGCCCGGTAGTCCAGGCCGTACTCCCGGCAGAAATACAGCAGCGGGAACCGGTCGCCGAACACCAGCAGGCGGCGGCTGCCTCCTTCCACCGTGTCCCGGAACGCCTGGTCCAGGTCCGCCAGCTCCTGCACATACGCCGCAAGCCGCGTCTGATACTCCGCCGCGTGGTCCGGGTCCGCCTGGGACAGGGTATCCGCGATGACCCGGCACAGGTCCATGGCAATGCGGGGTGAGGTCCAGATATGCTCGTCGTATTCGATGTGCTCCTCGTGGCCGTCGTGGTCATGGCCATCGTGATCGTCGTGGCCGTCGTGATCGTCGTGGCCGCCGTGATCGTCGTGGCCGCCCTGCATGCCCTCGGAAAATTCCTCACCCAGAGCGTCCACGTGGTCCATCATACGGACCACAGAGCCGATGTTCTCCCCGGCAGCGGACAGAATGTCCTCTACCCATTCCTCGCTTTCGCCGCCGTTGCAGAGAAACACGTCCGCCTCAGAGATGCGGATCACATCCAGGGGCGTTGGCTCGAAGCTGTGGGCCTCCCGCCCGGCGGTCACCAGCAGATACGGCTCCACCCGGTCGCCGCCGATGGCCCGGACAAAATCATAGTAAGGAAACAGGGTGCAAACCACCCGCAGTCTGCCGTCGTCCTTCCCTGCCGTGGGTCCGGCGCAGCCGCCCAGCAGCAGCGCCGCCGCCAGCAGCAGACACAGCGCCCGGCGACGATATCGTTTCATGGGAATCCCCCCTTTGTATGCCTGTAAAATTATATTGTACAGGATATGTCCCAATTTCTCAAGCCCTCCCCTGCCCAAAACCGGGTTTTTTCCGGTGCGATTCCTTTTCCGGCCCCGGCAGGTGGAAAAATTAGTCGATCAGCGTGTATTATGGCACACCGATGGCAAATAATCGTCGAAACGGGATGTGGAAATTTCCCTCACCGCATGTCAAAAAGAATTTTTGACAAGCTGAACCGGCGCAGGCGGTGCCTGCGCCGGAGTAGTTTTTCATACCCGATACTTTTCCGCATAGCGGCGGACCCGGTCCTCAAACGCCGGGTCCTGCTGCCGCAGGGCCGTCTGGGCGGCATGAAGCCCCTGGTTCCCATCGGGCAGCTCCGCCACGCACCCGGCAATGTTGCTGCAATGGTCCGCCGCCCGCTCCAGGTCCGTCAGCACGTCGGACCATACAAAGCCCAGCTCCATGGTGCCGCTCCCCTGCTGCATCCGCCGGATGCGCCGGGACCGCAGCTGCTCCTTCAGGCCGTCGATGACCTGCTCCAAGGCCTCCACCTCCGCCTGGGCGGCGGGGTCCTCCCGACGGAAGGCGTCCAGGGCCAGGTCCGCGATCTCCCCCACGGCGTCCGTCAGCACCCGCAGCTCCCGGCGGTCCTCGGCAGGCAGGGAAATGTCCTTATCCCGCAGCTCCTCCCCGCTTTCCAACAGGTTCATGGCGTGATCCCCCAGCCGCTCAAAATCGCCGATCAGCGCCAGCAGCTCCGCCGCCCGGGCGTTGTCCCGCCGGGTCAGCGTCTGGCCGCTGAGCCGCACCAGGAATGTCCCCAGCACGTCCTCCATTCGGTCGATGCGCTCCTCCTGCCGCCGCAGCTCCTTTGCCGAAGCAGGCTGCACCTCCGTCAGAGCAGCCACGCCCCGGCGCAGGTTATCCCGGGCCAGGGCCGCCATGTCCCCGGCCAGCTCCCGGCATTTTTCCAGGGCTGCCGCCGGGGCCGCCAGCAGCCGGGGGTCCAGCTCCGTCCCCTTCTCCCCGTCCTCACCCGGCAGCAGCCGCAGCACCGCCCGCTCCAGCAGTCCCGCCGCCGGAAACAGCAGCATCGTACACAGCAGGTTGAAGGCCGTGTGGATCACCGCCACCCCCGGCAGAGTCACGGGACGGGCCAGCATCGTCGGAGCCGCCAGCACCTTCACCAGCCAGAACACCGCCAGCCACACCCCGGCCCCGGTAAGGTTGAACAGCAGGTGGATCAGCGCCGCCCGGCGGGCATTGCGGCTGGCCCCCACGGAGGACAGCATGGCCGTGATGCAGGTGCCGATGTTCTGCCCCATAATGATGGGCACAGCGGCTCCCACCGTAACCTGACCGCTGGCGGCCAGGGCCTGCAATATCCCCACGGAGGCGGAGCTGGACTGGATCACCGCCGTCAGCACCGCCCCGGCCAGCAACCCCAGCAGCGGGTCCGTAAAGGCCGTAAACAGCCGGCGGAAGCCCTCTGCCTGGGCAAGTCCTGCCACAGAGCCGGACATCAGCTCCATTCCCTGCATCAATGTGGCAAAGCCCAGCAGGGCCTGGCCGGTATCCCGGCGGCGGCCATTCCTGGACAGATAAGCGATGATGCCCCACAGGCTCAGCAGGGGCACGAAGCCCGCAGGCCGCAGCAGCCGTCCCGGAAAACCGCCCCCCTCCAGTCCGCCCAGACTCAGCAGCCAGGGCGTCACCGTGGTGCCTACATTGGTGCCTATGATGACCCCCACCGCCTGACCCAGGGTCAGCAGTCCGGAGTTCACGAATCCCACCACCATCACCATAGCCGCCGACGAGCTCTGCACCGCCGCCGTCACCGCAAGACCCGTGAAAAAGCCCGCCCAGCGGCTGCGGGTCATGCGGCGCAGCTGTCCCCCCAGCCGTCCGCCTGCCCGGCGCTGGAGAGCCTCGGCCATGATGCTCATGCCGAATAAAAACAGGCACAGTCCGCCCAGAGCGGACAATCCGTCAAAAATGTCCATGTGCGCCTCCTCTCCCGGTTAGCATGCCCCGGGGCCGCCGCCGTCAATCGCAGTCAAACGTCCGCTTTATGCGGACATTTTGTCGTTTTGTGTTTTCCGTGCAAAACACCCCGGCCCCATAGGGGTAAATTTGGTGGTTATTCCGTCTTTACTTTATCTCAGTAGTGTGGTAGTGTATTAGCATACTAAATCGCCCGGCGATAGGGGCCGGGGAATGGAGGAAATCATGAAGAACATCATTCAACGCGGAGTCTGTCTGCTCCTGCTGCTGGCTGTCACCGCCGCTCTGTCCGCCTGCGGCCAGAGCGGTGCCAAGAACACGATTTATGCCGTGGAGGCCGGTTCCGCCGGCGAGGAGGTGGCCAAGGAAAAGGGCTGGACTGTCAACAGCGTCCAGGATCAGGCAGCCGCCCTGATGGAGGTAGCCGCCGGGACCTCCGACGCCGCCGTTATTGACCTGCTGATGGCCGGCGCCATGATCGGACCCGACACCAGCTATCCCAACCTCACCTATACCGACAGCCTCACCCAGGAGGAGTACGGCATCGGCTGCCGCCAAGGCTCTGACCTGGCCGACTTCATCACCTCCGTTCTGGCCGAGGCCTATCAGGACGGCACCACCCAGACCCTGGCCCGGCAGTTCGGCGTCCGGGAGGACCTGCTGGTAGAGCTGCCCCAGACCAGCTATACCCAGGATGCCGCCGGTGACGTGGCCTACATTCAGAACAAGGGCGCCCTGGTGGTGGGCATCACGGAGTTTGCGCCTATGGACTACAAGGACGACAGCGGCCAGTGGACCGGCTTCGACGCGGAGCTTGCCCGGCTGGTGGCCCAGCGCCTGGGCGTGGAGGTGGAATTTGTGGTCATCGACTGGGGCCAGAAGGTCAACGAGCTGAACAGCCAGGCCATCGACGTGGTGTGGAACGGCATGACCCTCACCGACGGCGTGCAGAACGCCATGACCTGCACCCCCGCCTACTGCCGCAATGCTCAGGTGGTGGTGGTTCCCGCCGCATAACGCCATGTTCTGGACCGTAATCCTTACCGTGCTCCTGGGGATGTGCCTGGCCGCCGTCCTGTTTGGGCTGACGCTGGCGTTCTCCCTGCCCCTGGGGCTGCTGGTGGCCCTGGGGTCCATGAGCCGGTGCCGCCCGGTGCGGGCGGTGTTCGACGCTCTGGTGTGGGTGATCCGGGGCACGCCTCTGGTGCTGCAGCTGATCATCATCTTTTACGGCCCGGGCCTGTGGCTGGGCCGGAATATCTGGGGCAGCCACCGGATGCTGGCGTGCATCGTGGCCTTTGTGCTGAACTATGCCTGCTACTTCTCCGTGATCTACCGGGGCGGCATCCAGGCCACCCCGGCGGGCCAGCGGGAGGCAGGGCAGGTGCTGGGCATGACCCGGCGGCAGATCTTCTTCCGGGTCACGCTTCTGCAGGTGGTCAAGCGGATCCTGCCCCCCATGTCCAATGAGATCATCACCCTGGTAAAGGACACTTCCCTGGCCCGGATCATCGCCATTGTGGAGCTGACCAAGGCCGGCGAGGACTATGTGAAGTCCGCCGGGATCACCTGGCCCCTGTTCTATACAGGGATATATTATCTGCTGTTCGTGGGGTTGCTGACGCTGCTGTTTCGGTATCTGGAGCGCCGTCTCAGCTATTTCCGGTAAAGGAGGCCGCCATGGCATATTTAAGCGTCGAGAACCTGGAGAAAGCCTTCGGCGGCACCCGGGTGCTGCGGGATGTGAGCTTCCAGCTGCCGGAGGGTGAAACGCTGTCCGTCATCGGCTCCTCCGGCAGCGGCAAAACCACCCTGCTGCGGTGCCTGAACTTTTTGGAGCGCCCCGACGGCGGTGTCATTTCCCTGCGGGGAGAGCCCCTGCTGGATGCGTCCCGGCCTCCGGACCGGGAGCGGGACCTGCGCCGGAAGCGGCTGCACTTCGGCCTGGTCTTTCAGGACTTCAACCTGTTCCCCCAGTACACAGCCCTGGAAAATGTGACCCTGGCCCGGCGGCTGGCCCGGCGGGACGGCGAGACGGAGCAGGACATCCGGGACCGGGGGCTGGACCTGCTGGACCAGATGGGCCTGTCAGACCGGGCCGGGCACTACCCTCATCAGCTCTCCGGCGGCCAGAAGCAGCGTGTGGCCATCGCCCGGGCCCTGTGCATGGAGCCGGACGTACTGTGCTTCGACGAGCCCACCTCCGCCCTGGACCCGGAGCTTACCGGCGAGGTGCTGCGGGTCATCCGCCAGCTGGCCGGCCGCCGCACCACCATGATCGTGGTGACCCACGAGATGGCCTTCGCCCGGGACGTGGCGGACCGGCTGATCTTCATGGACGGCGGCGTCATCGTGGAGCAGGGGGACCCCCGTCAGGTCATGGACCATCCCCGGATGGAGCGCACCCGGCAGTTTCTGTCCCGCTGTGCCAACACATAAAAATCACCCTCCGGCGGTTTTCACTCCGCCGGAGGGTATTTTCATGCGCCGTTATTCCTGTTTTTCCTCCTGCTCCGCCCGGGGCAGCGTCAGCGTCACCTTGAACAGGTCGCCGTCGATGGTCAGTCGGAAGTCGCCGCCCTGGATGGCGGTCAGGCTGGTGGCGATGGACAGCCCCAGCCCGCTGCCCTCGGTGGACCGGGAGCTGTCCCCCCGGACAAACCGCTCCGTCAGCTCGTCGGCGGAGATATTCAGGGGATAGCGCGAGATATTCTTCACCACCATCCGCACGCCGTCCTCTCCCGCCTCCGTGGACAGATACACCCTTGTCCCGGGCATGGCGTACTTGCAGATGTTGCTCATCAGGTTGTCCAGCACCCGCCACAGCAGCCGCCCGTCGGCCATGGCCGCGGCTCCCGGCTCACACAGCGACAGCACCGGCTCCAGCACCTGCTTTTCCAGTCTCTGCTGATACTCGCCGCACACCTGGCTCAGCAGCACGTTCAGGTCCGTGGGGGCCAGGGACACCGGGATATTCCCGGTGGACGCCTTGGAGGCCTCCACCAGGTCCTCCGTCAGCTTCCGCAGCCGCTGGGACTGCCGGTCCAGCACCTCCAGGTATTCCCTTGCGCTGTCGGAGGGCATCTCCTCCTTTTTCAGCAGGTCCACATAGTTGACGATGGAGGTCAGGGGCGTTTTGATGTCGTGGGACACGTTGGTGATCAGCTGGGTTTTCAGCCGCTCGGACTTCATCTTCTCCTCCACCGCCTGCTGGATGCCCTGCTGCACGGAGTTCAGGTTGCCGCATTGCGCGTCAGCTCCGGCAGCGCCTCCCGGCTCAGGGTGTTGGGATGGGAGAAGTCCCCCTTGGCCAGGTTTTCGCCCCCCTGCTGCAGCTTCCGCAGGGCCAGCACCTGCCACATGGCCGCCCCCAGAATCAGGATATGCAGCGCCAGATACACCGCCAGCTCTGCCTCGTTGAGATCATACGCAAGCATCAGCAGCTCCGCCGCCATAAGGGCGACGAGCACCGCGGCGGTTTTCCAGGTAAGGGGCAGGCTCAGCACCAGCACCCGCAGGTGCCGCCAGGTCCACACGGCCCCCCGGCTGAAAAGCCGCAGCAGCCGCAGCGCCAGCAGGTCGCTGAGCACGGTCCCGGCCTTGCACCGGGCCGTAAACGCCAGCACGAACAGATACGCCAGCGCCACAAATACCGCCAGGCCCAGCGTGGCGGATGGATAGTACACGGCGTCCAGATAGATGTACCACACGCAGGTCAACCCCAGCACAAACAGGTCCACCGGGATCTTCTCCACCCAGGTCAGATGGATGCCCTCATGGCCCGGCCAGTGTCCCGCCGCCGACAGGGAGAACACCAGGGATGCCGCAGCCACCACGGCGCACACCGCCGTCACGGCCCACAGCATATCCAGGCGCCTGTCCGTATGCATGTTATAGACACATATGTATACCAGCTCGACGCCGCCATACACCGCCGCCGTGCCCGGCAGCAGGGGCAGCAGAAAGGCCAGGGCCTTGGCCCACGGCTTTTCCAGCAGCTTTTTCATTGCGCCGCCCCCTCCATTTTGTACCCCTTGCCCCACACCACCTTCAGATACCGGGGCTCTGCGGGGTTGATCTCGATCTTCTCCCGGATGTGCCGCACGTGGACGGCCACGGGATTGTCCGCCGCCGGGTCCTCATGCCACACCCGGCGATAGATCTCGTGGGGCGAGAACACCTTCCCCGGATGCTGCATCAGCAGCCGCAGAATGTCGTATTCCAGGGGCGTCAGGTTCACGGTGTCCCCGTCCACGGTGACGGTCTTGGCATTGTCGTCCAGGCTCACTCCGCCGATGGTCACGGCGGTGGGGGCCACATGGCCGCCGCCCAGAGTCATATACCGCCGCAGCTGGGACCGGACCCGGGCCAGCAGCTCCACGGGGTTAAAGGGCTTGGTAACATAGTCGTCGGCTCCCATATTCAGCCCCAGCACCTTGTCCGTGTCCTCGGACTTGGCCGTCAGCAGGATCACCGGCAGATTCCGGCTCTGCCGCAGCCGGGTCATGGCGGTGATGCCGTCCATTCCCGGCATCATCACATCCAGCAGCACCAGGTGTACCTCCTCCCGGTCCAGCTGCCGCAGGGCCTCCGGCCCGTCAAAGGCCGTCAGCACCCGATAGCCCTCGGCACTGAGATAAATATGCAGCGCCGATACGATATCCTTTTCGTCGTCACAGACCAGAATGTTGTACATGGTGTTCGCCTCTCCATTCTCTCAGGCCGCTCCGTCAGAAGGGCAGCAGCTCCTCCCGGCCCCGGCCCCGCAGGCTTGCCGCGCTGACCCGGTGCTCAATGGGCTTCCACTCCCCCTTGCTGAACAGCGCCGCAAAGGAGATGGGAATATAAGTAAACATAAACAGTGGGAAGGTGAAGGCGTAGATCACCTTCTTCACCGCCTTGGTATGGATCCGCCGCCACTCGGTGACGGTGGTGATGGCCCCCAGCACAAACAGGGTCAGATACATATTCAGCAGCATCTGCCCCACGGACCACAGGGCAATGGTCAGATCCGCCCCCCGAATGGCTCCCAGCACCGCCGCCGTCACATTGCACACGATGGCCGCCGCCGACAGGACAAAGGCCGGCATAATGGCCGCCGCCATGTCGTAGCAGGAGAAGCTCCCCCCAGCCGCGCCCCGCAGCAGCTTGGCGCCGTAGCCCCGGAATACCTGCAAATACCCCTTGGACCACCGCAGCCTCTGGTTCCAGGACTGGCGGAAGGTGGTGGGCTGCTCGTCATACAGCACCGCGTCGGGGCAGAAGGCGATCTTCCGTCCCCGGGTCACCTGGTCCACGGAGAACTGGATGTCCTCCGTCAGCAGGTGGAAGGGCCAGGGTCCCGTCTCCTCCAGCACCTGTCGGCTGAACAGGAACCCGGTGCCAGACACGGCGCAGCTGGTACCCAGCAGGAACCGGGCGTGATTGAGATACCGGCTCTCCCGCAGGAACCACAGGGCGTAACCGGCGCTGATCCAGTTGTCGCCGTAATTCTTGCTGTTGCGGAAGCTGGTGACGATCTCGTGTCCGTCGGAAAACGTCCGGTTCATGGCCTCCACATAGTTGGGAGCCAGAATATTGTCCGCGTCAAACACGAAGTATCCGTCGAAGCCCTGGGGATAGTCCTGCTCCAGGTGCTCCAGCAGCTCCTGCAGGGCGTAGCCCTTGCCCACCCGCACCTGGTTGAACCGCTCATACACATGGGCCCCGGCCACCCGGGCCACCATGGCCGTGTCGTCGGTGCAGTTGTCCGCCAGCACGAAAATGGACAGCAGGCTTTGGTCATATGTCTGCCCCCGAAGGCTGGCGATCAGGTCGCCGATGACCCGCTGCTCGTTCCGGGCGCAGATCAGAACGGCGTACCGGTTGGCCTTGGCCGGGCCGTGGGGCTTCTCCTTCCGCAGCCAGGGCACCGGGATATACAGGAACTGATAGGTATAGCAGACGAAGAAAATAACCGCTATGATAAAATTGATGGTCTTTAACGTCTCCATAGGCGCTTTCCTTTCTCTGTGCGCACAGGCGCAACTGTATCAAGATGGTTGATACACTTAGTATATATGATCTGCTGTTCCCTGTCAAGAGTGGCTCTTTTTTTGTCGATACAGCTTCCGATCAGCTGTCCCTGTTCCTAAAATTCAGTATAAAGAAAAACAGTTAAAGAAACAAGGGGGGAACCTTTAAGATTCCTTAAAGATAATATAACAGTTTTGTCACCCGCCGGTTCACGGCGGCCGCGGGCGTCGGCATTCCCGTGGACGCGGTGATCTGATGGCATAGGACGCGCCGGAAGGCGCATAGGCTGGAGCTGAGGTGGAGACCATGATGTGCCGATTTTCACAGCTGCGCCGCAAGGAGGTCATCAACATCTGCGACGGCAGCCGTCTGGGCTGCGTGGGAGACCTGGAGCTCTGCATCCCGGAGGGGACCGTCAAGGCCCTGATCGTCTTTGGCCCCTGCCGGTTCTTCGGTCTGTTCGGCCGGGGCGAGGATTATTACATTCCCTGGGACTGCGTCCAGCGGTTCGGAGAGGACATCATCCTCATCGACAAGCCCTTCCAGCGCCGGGAGGGCGAAAAGAAAAAGCGGCGCTGGTAAACACATGGCCGCGCCTACAGGTGCGGCCATGTGTTTACCCTGCAAAAAAAAATGCCGCCGGCGCGGCAAACCCTGCGCCGGCGGCATTCCTGCCGGTTTTATTTTTCCTGCTGCTCCGCATCCTCTCCGCCGATCAGCAGCTGCCGCTGCTGGTTCAGCAAATAGGAGAGGTGCTCCCGGTCCGTGGTGTAATAAATACGGTTTCCCTCCACCAGGCAGGTAACAAGCCCCGCATTCACCAGCTTGCTCATATGGTGGTGAATGGTGTTGCGGGCCAGGCCGAAATGGTTGCACAGCTGCTGACCGTAGACCGCCGGATGATCCCTCAGATAACAGAGAATGTCAAACCGTGTCTTGTCCCCGATGATCCGGATGGCGTCATATACCTGGGAGGCGCTGCTGTTTTCCGCCAGGGTGCGCCGCAGCGACAGCCGCATAACTCCGCAGCAGATCAGCACGCTGCCGTCCTCCTGCTCCATGGAGAGGTTGGTATCCGGTCCCATCAGAAAGGGGATCAGGTGATAATGCACCTCCGGCGTGATGGCCAGGCTGGATGTCTCCCGGAGATAGCTCTCCGTCCCCAGGCCCTCCACCTCCCGGCAGAAGGCCTCTATGATCTCCTGAATGCGGCCGGACTCCGTCTCCAGCGCCGCTATGGCCGGGCGCAGACAGGCTGCGATCTCCGGCAGCAGAGTCCGGTAATTCTGGTGGATCTCCAGCAGAGCCAGGCGGCTCTCCGTGGGGATCGTCAGCGCCAGCACCCGGGAAACCAGCTTTGCGGCGGCCCCGGCGGCAGGGCCGGACTGCTCCTCCAGGCTCAGCGAGATCATCATGTTTCGCGCCGTCTCGTCCGGCGTCAGGCGCTCCATCTGCTGCATCAGGGTCTCAAAGTCCTGCCGGCGGGACAGCATGGGATAGAAGAACAGAAAAGCCGGACTATAGGACCCGATGGTGCTGTAGGAAAAGCCCTTGATGTCGCCGAACAGACGCTGCAGGGTCTCTGCCGGAACGGAAACCTCCGCGTCCAGGTCCTGCAGCAGCTCCCGCAGGGCGGCGCTGGCCCGATGGAAGGGCTCCGCCTTCCGGACGCCCCGGGCCTGTAAGCGCTCCTCCAGCCGGTCCAGGGTATGGCCGTTGGCCCGGGAGCCTAAGTACGCCAGAGCCTCCAGCGCCGGGTTGATCTCGTGCAAAATTTCCATGACAGTGCTCTTCCTTTGCTTCTTTGACGGATGCGGACAGGCTTTCCCGGGGAGCATCCCGCGGTTTTCTCGCCCTGTCCCACTGGCCTTGATTATACATCCTTTTTTCCGGCAAAACAAGGGGACTCCGCGCCGCTGCGGCGGTTTTTTGCAGTCCTGCAATACAGAGCCGTTTTGCATGGGGCGGACCGTTGACTTTTCCGGGGGAATCGTGTATGATAAGAATGGCTCTGTGGGGACACGGGGCCGGAAAGTGAATCATGTCCGAGGATGCTGTGCGGCGGGTACCGCAAAGGCCGGAAAACGGCCAGGTGCCTGCCTAAAAGAAACGGGGTCGGAAACCCCACGCGAACGGCACTGTGGGCGCAAGAATGCACCGAAGCGGCCTTGGCCGCCGGGACGAAAGTCCGCCATTGGGGGCAGTCCCCTGAGAAGGTAGGATGCAAACGAGGAGCCATCGGCTCCACGGCGCGAGGCAGGAGAATTGCACGGCGGAGGACAAAAGCGCGGCGGGCGTTCTCTTCGTTGTGCGCGGGTGAAAGCATGCGCCGCCGGTGATCCCTTGGGGGAGACCGGCGGTTTTTGCGGCGGAAGTGCGCCCGTTTATGGGAATGCCCCGGTGCGCACTTCGTTGACTTGCCGGAAACGGCCGGGCATAAATATTTCACAGGAGGAAAATGCATATGAAGAAACGCATCGTTTCTCTGCTGCTGGCATTGGTGATGGTACTGAGCCTGGTACCCACCACTGTCTGGGCAGCAGAGAACCACGACGGCCAGGTTCGGGTCATCGTGGAAAACACCACCTACGCAAAATCCAGCGGAGCCGTCTGGGACGGCACGCTGGTGGACAAATGGGTGGACCTGGTTCCCGGGTCCACTATGATGGACTGCATCGTCTCCGCCCTGGGAAGCTATTCCCAGACCGGGGCCGACAGCGGCTACATCACCGAGATCAACGGCCTGACCGCCGGAGACGGCGGAGCCACTTCCGGCTGGATGGGCACCCTGAACGACTGGTTCACCAATGTGGGCTTTGCCGACATCAAGGCCGGGGACAAGCTGTTCGCCGGGGATGTCATCCGGGTCATGTACACTGTTAACGGCTACGGCGCGGACATCGGCGGCGACTGGAACACCATGTCCGACACCAGCCTCAGCGCCCTGTCTTTCAGCGAAGGCGTCCTGACTCCCGACTTCGCCTCCGACAAGACCGCCTACACCCTGACCCTGCCCCAGGGCGTCACCGGCATCCGGATGACGGCCACCGCCTCCAACAAGAACAATCAGGTCTATCTCTCTGCCGACGGCACCGACTATCGCCGGGTGGAGACCGTGCCCGTCCATAACGGCACCGTCCTGACCATCCGCTGCGGCGACGCTGCGGAGGCCACCGCGTGGTCCCCCGCCATCACCCCCACCACCTACACCGTCACCGTGTCCCAGGAGGGCGACGCGCCCCAGGGCGACCTGGACGTCTCCTTCAAGGGCCTGCACAGTGCCCAGCTGGCGTCCCTGAAGCTGTATGACTTCGCCGATGGCGTCAAGGGAGACCGCGACCTGTTGGCCAATGTGACCCCCGAGGCCGACGGCTATAAGCTGATGATGAACACCAAGCTGCCGGCCGGCGACTATCTGGTGGAGGGCTACAACGCCGAGGGCCAGTGCAACGGCAGCCTGGTGCTGACCGTGAAGGCCAATCAGGACAACGTGTTCACCCTGAACCGCGTCTATGAGATCTATGCCACCAACGACAGCTACAGCTGGGTGGAGGGCAAGGATTACACCATCGACGTCACCGTTACCGGCCCCGACGGCACGGACCTCCAGGCCAAGACCGGCGTGTCCACCACCTATGGCAATACCCGCACCTCCTGCCTGTTCCTGGAGGGCGGCAGTCTCAGCATCACCCTGACCCCCCCTGGGCGAGAAGGCCGAGACCTATCTGCCCATTACCACCGCCATGTCCAGCAAGCAGACCGTGGACTGCGGCGCCAAGAGCTTCTCTCTGACCATTCCCAAGGCCCTGGACATCACCGTCACCGCCCCCGCCGGCTCTACCCTGCGGATGGGCACCTTCGGCAGCTACTATAGCTATACCTTCCTGGAGCCCGTTTCCCAGGAGACCAAGGGCGACACCATGACCGCCTCCTTCCGCCTGCCGGAGACCGGCAGTCAGCAGTTCCTGCGGGCCCAGAATCCCGACGGCGTCACCTACTGGACCTTCGGCAAATTCACCGGCGGCCAGGAGCTGGCTGTGACCCGGGACGACCTGCACATGGACGACGCGTTCAGCAGCGATACCGTGCACCGCTTCGACAAGAACGTGTACGACCTGGGCAACATCTATCTGAACATCAACCGCCAGGGCTATAAGAACCTGGAGGTGGGCCAGAGCTGCGAGCTGGACGTGCTGCGCAGCTGGCAGGCCATCGAGGGCTTCATGAACGGCCAGATCGCCCTGCCCGACGCGCACTATCAGGTGCTGAGCCTGGACGGCGGAGACAGCGACGTGGTGACCATCACCCCCGACGCCAACAATTCCTGCCTGGCCACCATGACCGCCAACCACCCGGGCACCGCCATCGTCCAGGTGACCTATGACGCCATGACCTTCGTTCAGGGTATGGGCGGCAAGGACTTCAGCGCCATCTGGCCGGAGTTCACCGGCGTGTTCGTGGTGTCCGTGGGTGCCGACGGCTCCTCTATCCAGACCAACACCTTCATCGACCGTCCCACCGTGAACATCACCAAGGACGAGCAGAAGTATCTGGATGCCGAGCACGACATCCTGTTCTATGTGGGTACCCAGGGTGCCAGCTACAGCTTCACTCCCCAGGAGGGCTGCACCGTTACCGTGGCCCGCTCCACCGTCACCGATAAGATGACCTTCAACGGCTTCACCAGCCAGGGCGTTTCCGTGGATGAAAACGGCCAGGTCACCGTTACGGGCCTGACCACCGGCCGCCACATTCTCCGCATCGAGAAGGACGGCATGGCCGCCTACCAGGTCATCACCGCCCGGGGCGTCAGCTATGACCTCATCGACGCCGACGGCAAGGTCCTGCCCCAGGATGCTGAGCTGGTCCCCGGCCAGGCCGTAAAGGTCCAGTTCCACGACCTGGTAAGCCCCAAGGAGAAGATCTCCGGCGTTTACAACTTCAATTTCTCCCTGGTGTACCTGGATGCCCAGGGCAGCAAGTATCAGACCAACCCCGGCACCCCCTTCGGCCAGTATGATTTCAGCGGCAACCCCGTTCGCCAGCTGCTGAGCGTCACCATCCCCGAGACCGCCGAAGGCTATAGCTATGACCTGACCGGTACCATCCGGGTGGGCGGCTTCGGCGGCATTCCCACCCACCGCGGCGTGTCCTACCGCTCCGGCATGGACCGCCAGTACGGTTCCACCACCGCCGCAGTCCTGACCCGTCTGCCTGAGCTGGTGCTGCCTCTGACCGGCTGGTACGTCCACGACGTGGAGCAGAAGATCGCCGCCATCGGCGAGGTGACCCTGGACTCCGAGGAGGCCATCCAGGCCGCCCGCGCCGCCTATGACGCCCTGAGCGACCAGCGCAAGGCCCAGGTCAGCAACTATGATGTGCTGCTGGCTGCCGAGAAGAAGCTGGCCCAGCTCCAGGATGAGGCGGTTGCCCATGTGGAGGAGCTGATTGACGCCATCGGCCAGCCCGTGATCCCCGCGTCCCGTGCCGCCGTGGAGGCTGCCCGGGCCGCCTACGACGCCCTGGGCCAGAAGCTCCAGGCGCGCGTGGGCAACTACGATGTGCTGCTGGCCGCCGAGGCCCGCCTGGCGGAGCTGAACGCTCAGGACATCTATAAGACTACCGGCGACTTCATCGTTTCCAAGGGTGCCCCCGTCACCGGCTCCATCGGCGGCGAGTGGGCGGTTCTGGGCCTGGCCCGTTCCGGCCGGGACGTCCCCGGTGCGGACGCGTATTACGCCTCCGTGGTGGAGTATGTGCAAAAGGCCATGGACGAGAACGGCCGTCTGAACCGCTCCCGCTCCACCGAGAATTCCCGTCTGATCCTGGCCCTGACGGCTATGGGTAAGGACGTGACCCATGTGGCCGGCCGCAGCCTGCTGGACGGTCTGGATTCCATGGCGTTCATCACCAAGCAGAGCGTCAACGGTCCCGTTTGGGCGCTGCTGGCGCTGGACAGCCACGGCTATCCCACCTCCGGCGACGTGACCCGGGAGAAGCTGGTCCGCGCCATTCTGGATACCCAGCGCGAGGATGGCAGCTGGCCTGTCATCGACTCCTCCCAGGTCCCTGATGTGGACATGACCGCCATGGCCGTGCAGGCCCTGGCCCCCTACTATGAAAATGCTCAGGTGAAGGCGGCTGTGGACGCGGCCCTGACCTTCCTGGCCGGCGTGCAGAACGACGACGCTACCTTCAGCGAGATCCCCGGCACCGATGCCTCCGCCGAGTCCACGGCCCAGGTCATCGTGGCCCTGACGGCCCTGGGCATTGATCCCACCGCCGACAGCCGGTTCGTAAAGAGCGGCGTCAGCGTCGTGGACGCGCTGTGCGGCTTCTATGTCACCGGCGGCGGCTTCCGCCACCTGATGGCCGACAAGACCGTGGACGGCATGGCCACCGAGCAAGGCTACTATGCCCTGGCGGCCTACTATCGCCTGCTGGCCCAGAAGACCAGCCTGTACGACATGAGCGATGTCACCGTCACCGTGACCCCCGACCAGCCCGAGACGCCCGCCAAGCCCGAAAAGCCCGATACCCCCCGCACCGGAGACGAGAGCCTGCTGGTGCTGTGGATGGGTGCGGCCGCCCTGTCCGGCGCCGCTGTGCTGCTGATGCAGAGAAAGAAAAAGCGGGCATAAGCCCCGCATCAAACCCGCGTAACCCCAAGGAAATACACCGGCGCAGGGACGTAGTCACAACGACCCTGCC
>ENA-ORKT01000072-ORKT01000072.1-human-gut-metagenome-genome-assembly--contig:-NODE-72-length-17259-cov-3.98157_pt1 | contig 17259 bp, 14 predicted proteins | sample MGYA00243061_ERZ508811 | MGnify/ENA primary metagenome ERZ508811 (study PRJEB26277, sample SAMN04329794) | human gut metagenome | biome: human-associated habitat | host: Homo sapiens | place: USA... | reverse complement strand
ACAATTATGCAATCATATTCCTTCCGCTTAACGGCTTCCCAGTCCATTTCGTCATACAGCGTGCATTCGGCTATAACGCCGCTGCGGCTTTTCATAATATGCACGCCGTCGCGCGTATCGGTGCGCGGCTTAACAAGCAGAGCCTTCTGCCCCTGCTCTCCGTAATTATACTTTACCATTATGGCGTTTGCGGTCTTGCTGGAGCTCATTGCCCCGTAGCGGAAATATAGCTTTGCCATTTAGGGATATCCTTTCATATATGAGCTGATGGATATATTGTATCAGACATAGTGAAGAATATAAAGTACAAAAACCGCGCATATTATGATAGAATATATTTAATCATAACTAACTTCAGGAGGAACCTATAATGGCAATAAGCGTATTTCAGGTACAAAGCCCGCTTTCTCAGGTAACGCGGGAACGCACGAACGAATATCTTAAAACCGTGGGCAGCGCCGTTGGCGAGGAGCTTGTGCGCGTTGATTTGGACGAATTTGAAAAGGCGCCCTTCGCGCTGGTATTCGTGGCCTCCGGCGGAAGCGAAGGCATATTTAAGGAAGGCTATGAGCGCATATGCAAAAAGCCCTGCTATATACTTACCAGCGGCGAAAGCAACTCCCTTGCCGCCAGCATGGAAATACTTTCCTTCCTAAAGCAGCAGGGTAAGCGCGGCGAAATACTGCACGGCAGCGTTGAGGACGTGGCAAGGCGCATAAACGCGCTGAAGATGGCCTATGCCGGAATAGAAAAGCTGAAGGGTATGCGGCTTGGCGTTATAGGCGCGCCCTCCGATTGGCTTATCGCAAGCGATGCCGACGGCGCGGCGTATCAGGCTAAGCTTGGGCTTACGCTTGTTCATATTCCCATAAGCGAACTGATAGAAGAAACCAAGAAGGGCGGCTACGAGCCGAATCAGTATACTCAGCTTCTCATGGCGCAGGGCTACGACAAGGCGGAAATGGAAAAGAGCCTTAATGTATACGGCGCGCTCAAGCGCATAATTGCCAAGTACGATCTTCGCGCGGTCACCGTGCGCTGCTTCGATCTTCTCAATACTGTGTTCACCACCGGCTGCCTCGGCCTTGCCATACTCAATGCGGAAGGTATATACGCCGGCTGTGAAGGCGATATCCCCGCCGCCGTATCCATGGCAATACTCGGCGCGGTATCCGGGCAGGATGTGTTCCTGTGCAACCCCAGCCGCATAGATACCGCCGCTGGTGAAATGGTGCTGGCGCACTGCACGCTGCCCGTAACCATGCCGCGCAGCATCCGCCTTACCACGCATTATGAATCCGACATCGGCGTTGCCATAGCCGGCGAAATTCCCGAAGGCCCCTGCACAATATTCAAGGCCGCGGGCGATCTTTCCCGCTTCTTTGCAAAGCGCGGCAAGATAACCGAAAACCTGCACGAATCCTGCCTCTGCCGCACGCAGATAAAGCTTAAGCTTGACGATTTCTCATACTTCCTCACCAATCCCATCAACAACCATCATCTGGTCTGCTGCGGGGATTATGCGGACGCGCTGAACGAATTTTTCGCGCTTATAGGCTGACAATAGGCCCGTATAACGCGCGAGCATGGCATGAAAAAAGCGTATATCAAAAATATATCTTTTATTTCATGCATATTTTTGATAGAATATATATAATCATGCGGATATATAATACGCATGGTCAAAAATAAACGGAGGATAAAAGCATAATGAAGAAAATTGCTGCTCTGATGCTGTCTCTTGTAATAGCCATAGCCGCCATCGGATGCTCCGCTCCCGCGGAGCAGAACCATGACAACACTTCCGCTAACGACAACAAGGAACCCTATCGCGTAGCCATGGTTACCGATACCGGCGGAATCAACGACCAGTCCTTTAACGCTTCCGCGTGGGCCGGCCTGCAGAGGGCTCAGGAAGAGCTTGGCTGCGAAGTTAAGTACTTCGAATCCAAGACCGACGCCGACTATGCCCCCAACCTTGAGACCGCTGCTGACGAAGGTTATGACCTTATCCTGTGCATCGGCTTCCTTATGGCCGACACCCTTAAGGAAGTTGCCGCCAACTATCCCGATCAGACTTTCGCTATCGTTGATAATTCCAGCGTTGGCGATAACGTTATCGGCGTTAACTTTGCCACCGAGCAGTGCTCCTATCTGGTAGGCGTTGCCGCTGCCACCATGACCCAGACCAACAACGTTGGCTTCGTTATCGGCAGGGGCAGCCCCGTCATGAACACCTTCGGCTATGGTTTCTATGCCGGCGTGCGTGACACCAACCCCGATTGCCAGATTCAGTGCTACAATGCCAACAGCTTCGGCGATGCCGCGGGCGGTAAGGCTGCCACCATCAATATGTACACCAACGGCGCGGACGTCGTTTACCATGCCGCCGGTGCCACCGGCCTTGGCGTAATCGAAGCCGGCAAGGAACAGGGCAAGCTGGTAATAGGCGTTGACCAGGATCAGTCCTCTCTGGCCCCCGAAGCCGTGCTGACCAGCGCCGTAAAGCGCGTTGACAACGGCGTATTCGCCCTGTGCAAGGACGGCGTTGAAGGAACCCTCAAGCCCGGCATCGATGTCAACTACGACATCCCCTCCGGCGCTGTTGACGTAGCCCACAACGACACCCTGATGAGCGACGAGTGCAAGGCTGCCGTTGCCGCCGCCAAGGAAAAGATCCTCTCCGGCGAAATCAAGGTTCCCGCCACTACCGAGGCCTTTGATGCCGCCTACGGTTCCGATTACTACACCCTGGATGACTAATAGCTGAATAAGCGCATCCCTGCCCGAAGCATATCGGGCAGGGATTTGTTATAACAAATCCATTATCACATCACGCAAACACATTTTTTATTTTAAGGAGGTGAGCCGGCTTGGAGGAAAACGGGCGCATAGATATGAGCCGTCCCACGGTTGAAATGAAGAACATAGTTAAAATGTTCGGCTCCTTCAAAGCAAACGACGGGATTAACCTGACCGTTCACAAGGGCGAAATACACGCCATATTGGGCGAAAACGGCGCGGGCAAATCAACGCTTATGAACATATTATACGGGCTGTATCATCCCACATCCGGCCAAATATTCATAAACGGCAAAGAGGTTTCCATATCCGGCCCCAATAAGGCGATAGAGCTGGGCATAGGCATGGTGCATCAGCACTTTATGCTCGTGCAGCCGTTCACCGTGGCCGAAAACATAATACTCGGCATGGAGCCCATGCTCCCCGGCGGGCGGGTCAATATGAAGGCGGCGCGCGCAAAGGTGAACGAAATATCCGCCCGCTACGGCCTGCAGGTGAATGCCGATGCCAAGATTGAGGACATATCCGTAGGCATGCAGCAACGGGCAGAAATACTGAAGGTGCTGTACCGCGGCGCAGATATATTGATACTGGATGAGCCCACGGCCTCCCTTACCCCGCAGGAGATAGAAGAACTTATCGAAATAATGCATAACCTTGCGCGCGAAGGGAAAACCGTTATACTCATAACCCATAAGCTGAAGGAAATAAAAGCCGCTGCGGATTACTGCACGATCATCCGCCAGGGCAAATATATAAACACTGTAAGCGTTGCGGACACTACGGAGCAGCAGCTTGCCGCCATGATGGTCGGCCGCAGCGTTGAGTTCAAGGTGGACAAGGCCGCCATAGAACCGGGCGAGGTTGCGCTGGAGGTGCATGATCTGCACGCCAAGGATTACAGGAACGTTGAAGTTCTCCGCGGGCTTGACTTAACCGTAAGAAAAGGCGAAATAGTAGGCATAGCGGGCATAGACGGCAACGGCCAAACCGAGCTGGTGGAAATTCTTACCGGCCTAAAGAAAGCGACTCACGGCGCAATCACCATGAACGGCCACGATGCTTACAACAAAACGCCGCGCCAGCTTTTCGACATGGGCATTTCAAGCATACCGGCGGACAGGCATAAGCACGGGCTGGTGCTGGATTTCTCGGTTGAGGATAATCTTATTCTGCAAAACGCGGACGAAAAGCCGTATTCCAATCACGGCGCGCTCAATTTCAAGGCCATTGACGAGCACGCCAGGGAGCTTATTGAAAAATACGATATTCGCCCCCGCGGCTGCGAGCATGAACCGGCGGGCGACCTTTCCGGCGGCAACCAGCAAAAGGTGATAATTGCAAGGGAGGTTACAAACGACAAGGATTTGCTTATCGCCGTTAACCCCACGCGCGGGCTTGACGTTGGTGCGATTGAGTATGTGCATAAGTACATTGTGGATCAGCGCAACAAGCACAAGGCCGTGCTGCTGGTAAGCTTTGAACTGGACGAGGTAATGAGCCTTTCCGACAGAATAGACGTTATATTCGAAGGCAAGATAGTCGGCAGCGTGCGCGGAAGCGAAGCGGACGAAAAGCAGCTTGGATTGATGATGGCGGGAGGATCGGCGCATGAAGAATAGCATAAACACAAAGCGCTTTGTTGAAAAGCTGCAGGAAAGCGCGTTCACCTATACGCTTATCTCCATTATAATCGGCTTTATAGTTGGCGCTATCGCCCTGCTTATCGCCGGCTATAACCCCATCGAGTCATATGGCAAGCTGTTCGGCGTTATATTCCGCTCCACAAAGAATATTTCGTATAGCTTCATTGAATATTCCGTGCCGTATATACTCACCGGCCTTTCCGTCGCCTTCGCGTTCAAAACGGGCGTGTTCAATATAGGTGCGGAAGGTCAATACGATATGGGCAGCGTTGCTGCAATGCTGGTTGGCGCGTTTGTTAAGGCCCCCGCGTATATACACATTCCCCTCTGCATAATCGCCGCGCTTGCTGCGGGCGCGCTCTGGGGCGGACTGGTAGGCTATTTGAAACTCCGTTTCGGCGCGCATGAGGTGCTGTGCATGATAATGTTCAACTGGATAGCCTACTATTTTTCAAACTTTATCGTAAATCTTGACGGCGTGAACGTGGGCGGCGGCAAAACCTGGTCCGTACCCATTGCGGATACGGCAAAGATAACCATATCCGATTGGCTGCCCGGCCTTTCGCCCAAAGCGCACTTCGGCGTGTTTATAGCGCTTATATGCGTTGTGGTGATCTATTATATAATCAACCGCACAACGCTTGGCTTCAAGCTTAAGGCAGTCGGCTTCAATCGCTCCGCCGCGGAATATGCGGGCATAAACGCCAACGGTTCCGTACTTACGGCGCTGAGCATATCCGGCATGCTCGCTTCCCTTGCGGGCGCGCTGCAGGTTATGGGCGTAACGTATAAGGTCAGTCAGTTTGCCGGGCAGGAAGGCTACGGCTTCCAGGGCATAACCGTTGCGCTTATAGGCGGCACCAATCCTTTCGGCGTGCTGCTTGGCGCAGAGTTCTTCGGCGCGATGAAGTTCGGCGGCACGCGCTTTGATGCCCCGAGCGAGATAGTTGACATAATAATGGGCTGCATAGTGCTGTGCATCGCCATATCAAGCCTGCTCAGGATGATGATAAGCAGCAACAAAAAGAATAAGGGAGGCGTATAACATGGACCAGTTGCTTAAAACGCTCGGCATTGTGCTTAATGCCACGCTTATGTATACTCCCCCGCTGCTGTTTGCGGCGCTCGGCTCCTGCTGCTCCGAAAAATCCGGCGTTATAAACATCGGTATAGAGGGCATGATGACAATAGGCGCCTTCACCGGCGCTGCCGTGGGCTATTTTTCCGGCGATCCTTGGCTGGCGTTCCTTTGCGCGGGCCTTGCGGGCATGGTTTTTGCGCTGATACACGGCTTTGCCTGCATAACCTGCAAGGCGGATCAAACCATATCCGGCACGGCAATAAACTTCCTTGCCAGCGGCATTGCCGTTTACGTTTGCCGCCTGCTCTTTGCAGGCAATACGGAAACGCACCCAGTGCCCAATAAGCTACCCCGCATATACAACGGCCTTTATGCATGGTGCAACGCCAACCATGGCGGCAAAGTGGGCGAAGCGTAAGCAAAGAACGGCTGCCTGGACATCGAGTTCAACACATACGCATCCGCGTATGTAGCGTTCATATTGGTGCTTGTGATAAGGTTCGTGTTCTATAAAACGCGCTTCGGGCTCAGGCTCCGCGCCGTGGGCGAGCATCCGCAGGCGGCGGATACGCTGGGCGTAAACGTTTCCCTCGTGCGCTATATCTGCGTTGCGCTTTCCGGCTTCCTTGCGGGCCTTGGCGGGGCGAGCATAACGCTTGCAACGGTTTCCGTTTATCGCCCGTCCATAGTTATAGGCCAGGGCTTCATAGCCATTGCCGCGGTAATATTCGGCAAGTTCAAGCCGCAGGGCGCTATGCTTGGCTGCATACTGTTCGGCTTCTGCAACGGGCTGAAGGTAGTCGTCGGCTCCAGCGGCTCCATACCGGTGAACATAATATCCATGATACCGTATGTGGTCACGATAATCGCGCTCATACTCTTCGTTGGCAAGGCGCATGTTCCCGCCGCGAACGGCAAGCCGTACATCAAATCACAATAACCGGCGGGCGCAGCAGCCAAAGGATCCGCTTTACCATAATGTAACCCTTCAATATCAAAAGGGCGAGCCTTTTCGGTTCGCCCTTCTTTTATTCTGCAAAGATTTAGCTGTGCTTGCGGCTGCGCGCTGCAACGAACGCGGCGGCTGCCATTACGCAAAGCGCTATGCCCGTATATGCCGTGCCGGAATCGCCGGTCTGCGGGGGCAGGGGCTTGGCGGGAGGAATCACGGGAACGTAGTCATGGTAATCATAATAGTAGCTGTTGGTTACGGCAACGCTCGCTGTGCCGTTTTCGCCCGTGCTGACATATATTCCGTTTGTCCTGGGCAGATCGTACCCGGCCACGGCCCTGCCGGTGCTTACGGCGGAATAATTCGCGCCGGTGAACACATAGCCGCTCAGGTTCGGGTTCTGCTCCGTCACTTCATATACGTTATAGCCAACCTCTATCGTTGCGGAATAGGTATTGTCGCTGTTGCGGTTAAGCACAACGGCCATTGCGCTGCCCAGCGTCATGCCGTCCTCGTTCATGGGGCGCACATACACGGTGAAGCTGCGGGGCAGGTCGTAAGCGTAAACGCCGCGGAAGCTCTTGGTTATAGTCAGCTTGCCGTTCTGGGGCTTCTGCTCCTCGGCATACTTGTTAGTTATCTGAACCTTGCCTTCCGTCATATCGGCAAGCTCTATTTCCTGCGTAGTCTGGCCGTTTATGGTTATGGTGGTGGCTTCGCAGTAGTAGCCGTTTATTTCGGTGCAGCCCTTCTCCTCTATGGTGTATTTGCCGGGGGCCACTTCAATATCAAGCCTGAACCCATTAGCCTTGTTCAGCTTGTGCTCTGTGCCGTTCACGGCAACGGTAACCTCGTAGCCTTCGGGTATATCCACGCCCTCAACGGATTTCTTGATGGTCAGATTCGCCTTAGGCGCTTGCTTTTTGGAGTAGATATTGGTCACGGTAACGGTTTCCTCGTCGCCCTCGGCAAGCGTTATGCCGTTATTCGCGTCAAGATTGCTGTACTCGGTCTTTACGAAGTCGTAACCATCTATGTTGGACATATCTGTCTCGCGCACGGTGTAAGTACCCGCGTCGAGCTGTATAGTCTTGCTGAGCTCGCCCTTTTTCAGGGTTATGGTCTGATTGCCGACAGTCACGGTAACTTCGTAATCGTTGGGCAGCTCAACGCCATCCTCAAGCCCTTCAACCTTCTTTATCACGGTCAGCTTGGCCTTTGGGGGAACGCGCTCGTATTTGTTGATGATGGTGATATCGGCCTTGCTGTTGTCCGATACAGACATGCGGAATATTTTATTTATACCGGTTCCATCATAGGGACGGTGTTCCTGCGTATCCATGCCTGTAAGCTGATAGCCGTTTATATCGGTGAAGGTAGTTTCCTTTATGTAGTAACGGTCTTCTTCAAGCTCAAGCGTATGGGAGAAGCTGTTCGCCTTGTTCAGCTTGAAGGTCAGGTCAACCGTCTTATCCGCGTTATACCCTTTCTCGGTAACTTCGTAATTATCGGGAACGTCAACGCCTTCAACGATTTTCTTTATGGTAAGCTTGCCGGGCTTTATTACCGTGCCATGCTTGACATATTTATTCGTGATAATAATAGTCCTGCCGTCGTCGTCCTCATCAAATGTTATCTTGAAGCCATTGGCTATATTCCGCTCCCAAATCGTTGCTTTTACGAAATCGTAATTTGGAATACCGGATCTATAGGTTTCGCTTATTGTATATTCCTTGCCAACCTCAACCTCGAACTCTGTTCCCATAAAGTCCATTCCGCTCATGGTCTTTTCTTCGTCGCCGACCTTCACCCTTATGGAATAATTTGCAGGAATATCATTTATGGCAACACCCTCTACGCTCTTGCCTATCTTAATCTTTATCTTCCCCGGTTCGGGAGTGGGGGTAGGCGTGGTGTCGATTTTCCACTTGGCGACAAGCTTTGCGTGGGTATATACGTTCAGGTTCTTTCCTTCGCCTATGTTGCTGCTCGTGCCCACCTGCTCGGAGAAGGTCAGCTCGTTGCCGTTCCTTGTGCATTTTGCATAATAGGTTACTTCCCAGCCGAGGAACTTTACGTTCCATTCGTCGGCAACAACCGACTTCATATAGGTAGTCACGCTGTTGGTGGTATGCTTCCAGCTCTGTATGTCCGATACCGCGGAATAGTTGTATTCAAACTTGGTATTCGGGACAAAGTTGCCCGCACCCGTGCCGTATGCATTGCCGATGCCCACGGTTGTCCACCATGCGCTGTTATTAAGCGCTTCGGCAAGCTTGGCGTTATTCCCGCACAGGGTCAGCACATTGCCGTAGTCATATTCAACATAAACGGGCTGCGGTATGGGCGCAACCTGAATAAGTATATAGTAACCGTAGTTGCTGCCATTGCTGCTGTGGCAGAAATTCTTGCTGCTAAGCTGAGTGGACAGCTTGAACGTGCCGTCATTCTGCTTTACGGACTGAGCAAGGCTGATGGGTACGTCATAGGCATTGCCCGCGCTCGATGTTTGGCAGCTGTACGGGCTCCGGCCGTGCGGGTCTATGCAGGCCACAACTATTCTGGATACATAGTAGCCCTTCTCCGCAGTTATGGCAAGCTCCACGCTCTGCTCGTTCCGGTTGTCTGCGGAAGTATAATAGCTGCTCAGCGCAGTACCGTTGGCTGCGCCTGTTGTGTTGGAATCCTGCTGCGTAACGGCGGCGCCGTTCAGCGTCACCGCGGTCCCGCCCGTGCCGTTATTGCCGGGTTTTGTAGTCCCGCTACCCGTAAACGTATCCCAAACGACCTTTATGTTGCCATTCCATCTTTCTTGATTTAGGTAGCCGCCCTGCTGACCGCCGGGATTACCGCCGCCACCGCCGGGATTACCTCCTTCTCCGGGTCCCCAGCCGCCACCGCCATGGCCGCCGTCCCAGCCGCCCTTATCCGCAAGCGCAGCGCCCGGGATAAGCGCAAGCGCCATTATCAGCGCCAGTGCAAACGCCAAATACTATTTCATTTTTTCCTCCTGTTTTCTATGTTTTTTCACCACTCACACGCATCCGTGTTTTTCTGTACCGGCATACATGGATACGCGTGTGTATATTATAGCATGGCTCCTCAAGCATGTTCAATATAACAATTTTTATTCAATCATTATATATTTTTAGTTCGATTAATCTAACAAGCGCATGGCAAAGCACCATGCGCCCGTGTGTCTCGCTTTTTTCAGCCTTCCATCTGCTTCCCCAGGAAATTCGCCGCCGTTTCCGTGGCCTTTTGCTCCGCACGTCCTATGGATGCGTTCTCGTCGCGGCTGAGCAGCATCACCGCGCCTATCGGATCCCCGGCGCAGATTATCGTGGCTATCGCCGCCGCGGCAACGGGCTGCGCCGCGTCCGCAGTAATGTGCGGCGCCGTGCCGCCGTCCGCCCCAACGCAAAGCTTGCCGCGCCTGTCCATCAGCTCCTCAAGGTCGCTGTGTATGGGCTTATCCATCAGCTCCTTGCGGCATGGCCCGCTCGCGGCTATCACCGTGTCCTTGTCGCACACGGCCGCCGTCATTCCAAGCGCCAGCTGCAGCGAGTCCTCGTATTCCTTCGCAAAATCCTCCAGCTCCCCTATCTGCGATTACTTTTTCAGTATCTCCTCTCCCTCGCGGTCGGTAAATATCTCCAGCGGGTCGCCTTCGCGTATTCTCAGTGTTCTTCGTATCTCCTTGGGTATGACTACGCGGCCCAGCTCGTCAATCCTCCGCACAATTCCGGTTGCCTTCATGGTTCTCTATTCCTCCTGAATAATTCATTTCCATGCTTGCCATATCATGTTTTGTATCGGTAGTATGTGGAAGGATAAGAGGGATTATGCATGAAAGCAAACTATTATGCAGCGGTGCAAAGTTTTTTGCAATTGACGCTGCATTATACGAATGCTAAGATTTAGCTATAAAGTTAGTTGTCGATAACCTTATTGTTTTTCTGTATTTGTGGTTTATATTTTTAGCGGAGGATGGCTATGCTGGAACATTACCTTGACCAACTTGGCGATATGCTGCACCTGTGTGCGGATACAGACGGCATACTTATCGTCAATAAACAAGGCGTTATTGAATACCACAGCATGCCCATGCCCGCCTATTACACACACGAGGACACCGTAGGAAAACATATATTGGATATTTACCCAAGCCTTACCGAAGAAACATCCACCATACTTACCGTGCTGCGCACAGGCATTCCTTCTTATCAAAAAGTGCAGCGCCTTATAAACGACCGCGGGCAAAACGTAACGCTTGAATCAACAACTCTACCTATAATAGTTGGCAGCAATGTTGAAGGCGTTGTAGATTCATCTCACTTTTTTGAAATAGGCCACCGGGTAGTGCGCAGCGGCCCTAATGGCGAGCTTTCAACGCTGGACAGTATAATAACCGAAAACACATGCATGAAAAAGCTGAAACAGCGCATATGGGACGCCGCGCAAACCAATTCTCCCGCCATTATATACGGCGAAATAGGCACGGGCAAAAAGCTTGCGGCCGAGGCGCTTCATCGCGAAGGCCCGCGCGCAAACGGCCCGTTTATAGTGCAAAACTGCGCCGCCATGAACGATGATGACAATCCGTTTTACTGCGATTCTGCCGGTGCTGAAAAGAATCTTATTTATCTTTCGGACGGCGGCACGCTGCTTCTGGATGAATTTGATTGCCTGAGTCACACATTGCAGGCAAAGCTGATCAAGGCCCTCAGCCGCAATAAGCGCCACGCTATCAATGCGCCGAACGCCGCGTATGACGTGCGCGTAGTTGCCGCCATGAACGATGATCCTTATGCCGCCCTGCGCGAAAAACGGCTTAGGGAAGATCTTTATTATAAGCTTGGCGTTATAAAATTGCGAATGCCTCCGCTTAGGGAACACGCTGACGATATACCGCTGCTGATGCGCTATTTTATCGATAAATATAATCTCGAGATGAAGCGAAGCGTGCACGTTGTGAGCAGCATGGTTGAGAGCATACTTCGCCAGTATAGCTGGCCGGGTAACGTTCAGGAGCTAAAAAATGTTATAGAGGGCGCGCTCGTATCCATGCGTTCCGATACACTCAGAATAAACGACGTCCGGGAGGTGCTGCTTTCCGTATCCGGCCGCGGTTCTCTCCCCGGTATGCTGGATAGCACTCCTCCCGCCAATTCCGAAAGCTTTTCTTTGAATGAAGCGCTTGAAAATTACGAAAAAGGCATAATACTGCAAGCGTTGCAGGAAACTCACTCCATATCCCAGGCAGCAAGAAGGCTTGGCATTTCCCGTCAAAATCTTCAATACAGGCTGCAAAAATACAATATCTGACCTCCACGCTAACTGAATCTTTAATACACTTTGAAGGAGAACGCACAATGCGCAGATTATGGTACAACGCAACTGTTGCCAGCATGGATGGCAACATGAACGCCTATCAGGCCATCGGCACAGATGGCATCAAAATAGTGTTCCTTGGCAGCAGCGCGGATGCCGAGCGTCAAAGCTGGGACGAGAAGCGCAATATGAACGTGGCTATGATATTGCCCGGATTCAATGATACCCATATGCATATGCTCTATTATGCCACATTCAGCCGCAGCGTTATGCTGTTCGGTGTGGATTCGATAGACGGCATGGTTGGACGGCTGCGCAATCGAATAGCAAAAGAACAACCTTCTTATGTAATAGGTGTGGGCTGGAACCAGGAGTACATGAAGGAAGGCCGCCTTATTACAAAGGCAGACCTTGACCGTGTATCGCGCGACATACCCGTATTTGCCGTGCGCGCATGTATACATGTTGCCGCATGCAATAGCGCAGCACTTGAACTGATAAGCAAAGCGGAGCTTAGCGATGATATTCGCGTCGGTATAGATTACACTACCGGCATACTTCGTGAAAGCGCCGTTGGGCTGTATCGTACGGTTGTGCCGCCGCTTAGCGATGCGGAAATAGAAACGCTTATACTTGACACTCAGAAGAAGCTGAATGCGGACGGAATAACCGCCATACACACGGATGACCTTACATCAGTGCCCGGCGTTGAAGGCGAAAGGCTTCTTAGCATATTCAAGCGCATGGATGACAATAACAAGCTTACCGTTCGCGTTATAGAGCAGGCGCAGGGATATGGCGATGGTTTCAAAAGCGTCCTCTCCATGCGCGATGCCACTCTTAACTCAGGCGGACTTTTCCGCGTATATACCCGTAAATTGCTGCTTGATGGTTCCCTTGGCGCAAAATCCGCCGAAATGATAAACGGCTATATTGACGATCCTTCAAACCACGGCATAGCAAATTTCAGCGTGGATGAGCTTTATCATCTCATTCGCGAAGCCAATGCCAACCGCATGGACGTTGCCGCTCACGCAATAGGCGATTTGGCCTTGAAACAGCTTTGCGACATATTTGAGCGCGTGCTCAATGAAGATCCATGGCCGCAGCATAGGCACGGCGTTGTACATGCGCAGATAACCACGCCGGAGCTGCTTGGCCGTATGAAAAAGCTGGGGCTTCAGGCGTATATACAGCCCATTTTTATAGACGCAGACATGAACGTAGTCGCGGAACGCATCGGCGAAAAACGCGCAGCAGAATGCTACCAATGGAAAACTATGCGCGATATGGGCATACATACAAGCGGCGGGTCGGACTGCCCCGTTGAACCTTTCAACATTCTTGACAATATGCGCAGCGCTATCACGCGGAAGAACCGCGCCGGCACAAAAACATATCTTATTGATCAGGCTTTGAGCACCGCGGACGCAATACGCCTGTTCACAAGCGATGCCGCATGGGCCGCGCGCGATGAAAACATACGCGGCACGCTTGAAATAGGCAAACTTGCCGATATGACAATACTCGACAAAAACCTTTTCGCAATCAATCCTGATACCTTTACAAGCGTAAACGTTTTAGAAACCGTTGTAAACGGCATTACGGTATTCCAAGCGTAACAGCCGTTGCATATACAAAACAACATAAGAAGGAGGATATGCATGACAAACAAAATATTGGAAAAAGCCATCGGCATTAAGGATCAGCTCATTAGCGACCGCAGGGCGCTGCACAGGATTCCCGAATTCGGTGTATCCACGCCTAAGACAGCAGCATATGTAACCGCACGCCTTAACGAAATGGGCATACCGAATCGCCATTGCGGCGTACACCGTCCCGAGGACAGGGAAATTGCCGTGCTTTCCGGCTGCCCCGATGCTCCTGATTCAACGGGCGTAGTGGGCCTTATTGGCAAAAGCGGCCCGTGCTTTATGCTGCGCGCCGATATGGACGGGCTTCCTATAAAGGAAGAAACCGGCCTTGATTACAGTTCCGAAAACGACTGCGGACATATGTGCGGCCATGATGCGCACGCGGCAATGCTCCTCGGCGCGGCAAAGATACTCAAGGAAATGGAAGCTGAACTTCCCGGTCAGGTAAAGCTTATGTTCCAGTCCGGCGAAGAAATGGGCTATGGCTCAAAAACCATGATAGAGGATGGTTTGCTTGAAAATCCCCCCGTTGAGGCTGCTATGGCGCTGCATGTTTGGCCGCAAATGGACGTTGGCCAGCTCAATTTCAGCCCAACCGTTACATCCGGATCCATGGCCACGTTCTATATCACAATAGAAGGCAAGGGCGGGCATTCTTCCGAACCGCAAAAGACAATAGACCCCGTTATGATAGCAAGCGAGCTGAGCAGCGCGCTCAATCTTATCAACACGCGCGAAGTAACTCACGATATATTTGCCACTCTAACCGTGGGGCTTATAAAGTCCGGCACCGCATCAAACATAATCCCCGGTACGGCAGAAATGGCCATATCAATAAGGACGCTTGATCCGGATGTATATGATTATTTGCTTAAACGTGTGCCTGAAGTTGCAAATGGCTACATTACGGCATGGCGCGGCAAATACACGCTGAAAATACACAAAACGCCGGGCACCGTATGCAATGCCGCCCTTTCCGCAGAAATGAGCAAATACGTTGGTGAAATACTCGGGCAGGAAAACGTTCACCAAGCCCCTCCCATGAAGGGCGCGGAGGATTTTGCGTATGTAAGCAAATGCGTACCGTCCTTCTTCGGCTTTCTTGGCGCGGGCGGCGCGGATTATTATCCGCTGCATAATAGCCGCACCATAATTGATGAAAACGTGCTCCCCTACGGCGCTGCAATACTTGCCAACTGCGCCGTGGAGTGGCTAAATTCTCATAAATAATTAAAAGGAGATAAACCAATGAGCGACAACACCAAGAAGAAAAAGCAGTTCCGCCTGCCGCATATGTATCTGGTAATTGCGATACTTATGCTGTTCGTCAGCCTGCTGACCTATGTTGTTCCCGCCGGTTCATATACCCGCGGAGACAATGGCGCCGTCGATCCCGACAGCTTCACCTATACCGATAGTTCACCCGTCGGCATACTCAGCTTTTTTACCTCCATCCATAAGGGCTTTGTGGACAGCGCGAGCATAATTGCCACCGTGCTGCTGGTTACCGGCTGCATAGAAATCCTCAATGCCACCGGAACGTTTTCCGCTGGCATACAGCGCATGATACGCGGGGTCAAAGGCAAAAACATCGTGGTCGTAATACTGTTTTACACCATATTCACCGCCATGGGCGTTATAGGCTACCTTGATGGCCTGTATCCCTTCTATGCAATAGTTATTTCAATATTCATGAGCCTTGGTTACGACCGCATGGTCGGCACCGCGATTATAATGCTTTCCACGGCCGTGGGCTTCACCAGCGGCCTTGTGAACCCCTATACCACCGGCATAAGCCAAACCCTCGTGGGCCTTCCCATGTATTCCGGCCTTGTCTTCCGCTGCTTAGGCCTTGCAGTGTTCTATGTTATAGGCCTGTTCTTCCTTGTTCGCTATGCGCGTCAAATTGAAAAAGACCCCGCGAAGAGCATAATGGGCGCCAACTTCCGCGAAGAGCAGGTTGCCCCGCTCAAAATGCAGGAAGGCCTCGAGTTCAATGCCAAGCGCATAATAACCCTTGTCGCGTTCGTCGCCAGCATAGTGCTAACCGTTATAGGTGCGCTCAACTGGGGCTGGGGCATGCCTGAAATAGCCGCGCTGTATTTCCCCGTTGTAATATTGGCCGTCATTCTTTTCAAGATGAACCCCAACGAGGCCTGCGGTCACTTCATAAAGGGCATGCAGAGCGTTGTCGGTACCACGCTGGTTATCGGCCTTTCCCGTTCGGTATCCGTGCTGCTCTCCTCCGGCAACATAATCGATACGTTTATACACGCCATGTCCTCCATGCTTGGCGACACAAATCGTATCGTTACCCTGCTTGTAATATACCTGTTCGTAACTCTGTTCAACTTCTTCGTGGCTTCCGGTTCCGGCAAGGCCATGATGATGATGCCCATAATGCGTCCCTTGGGTGAAATACTCGGCATCAATCAGCAGGTAATGGTTCTTGCCTATCAGTATGGCGATGGCCTTACCAACACCTTCTGGCCCACCAGCTCCGTTGCGCAGCTTTCCCTGTGCGGCATGGACTACGGCAAGTGGATAAAGTTTGCCTTGAAGGTACATCTCAGCCTCTTAGCCTCGGCCTCCGTGCGGATCGCATCCGCAGTCTAGAGCGGCGACGGTCCGTTCTAAGCCGAATAAGCAGCATAAGCAATACCCTCGCGGGAAACTCCCGCGTGGGTATTTATTTGCATTGGTTTTATTTTCCCTCACTCACACTTCGGCGTATACATGCTCTTGCCGTGCAGCTTGAACAGCTTACCGTTGGCAATAACGGTGTCTATCGCAAGGGCGTCGCTCAGCAGCAGTATGTCCGCGCAGGAGCCTGCGGCAAGAAGGCCCTTGTACGGGTAAAGCTTCAGTGCCTTGGCGGGGTTCTCGGTAAGCATGCGTATGGCGTCCGAATACTTGTAGCCGAATTCGTTCACCATGGCGCATATCACGTCGTGGTCGGCACTCACGCGGCCTGCGGTGATGCCTATTAGTTCCTTCTTTTCGTTCCACATGGGCAGGCTGCCGTTCCCGTCGGAGCTGAGCGTTACCCTGTCCTTGGGCGCGCGGGAGAAGGGATGTAGGAGTGGTGCCGGCAGTTATGTCTATGTAGATGCCATGGCTTGCTTATTCAACCGCATGATCCATGTGGCGGCTCAGGTGAGTGGGCCTGAACACGCTCACGGGCAGGTCGCTGGTTTTCACTATGTCTATTATCTTGCGCAACTCTTCTTCGCCGGAGCCGGTGTGCAGATGCACTATGCCCGCCTTGCCGGAAAGCATGCCGCCCATGCGCGCCGCGTGGCCAAGGCGCGTAAGCTCGTCCTTCGTTATGCCGGAGCCGCGGTGGTCGGATATTGCCACCTTCACGCCTATTATCTCCTGAATAAACGTTATGTCGTCTGTCACGGAGCCTGTAAGGGTGTGCGTCGGGTACCAATATGAGCCGGTAAGGCAGTACGCCGTCCAGCCTTCCTCGTTAAACGCCTTCGTCTTGGCAACAAGGTTGGCAACGCTGCGCGGTGTGCCGTCCGTACCGAGCAGGCCCACAACGGTAGTCACGCCCGCGTCCACAAGCTGTGACAGCTTCAGCGGCGGCACCTGGTTGGAAAAGCCGCCTTCACCGCCGCCGCCCGTTATATGCACATGCTGGTCAATATAGCCCGGCGCGGCAACAAGGCCCCCGCCGTCTATCGTCTGCTCAATCAGCCTTTCAAGCACGTCTATGTTAGGGGAGATCTCTATTATGTCACTGACGCATATCAATATGTACTGCACGTCCACCGACTTGTC
>ENA-ORKT01000056-ORKT01000056.1-human-gut-metagenome-genome-assembly--contig:-NODE-56-length-21176-cov-10.7671_pt1 | contig 21176 bp, 22 predicted proteins | sample MGYA00243061_ERZ508811 | MGnify/ENA primary metagenome ERZ508811 (study PRJEB26277, sample SAMN04329794) | human gut metagenome | biome: human-associated habitat | host: Homo sapiens | place: USA... | reverse complement strand
AACCCGGCTCACGAAGATGTACATGCACATCAACGAAACCGGGTAATATGGTAAAGGAAGAAACATTCAGGGACGAAGGAAAAACAATATCCTTGCAAAAAACACGATCCCCAAAGGAAACGGAAACATCACCGCCGCTGAAAGCACCTCGGTGGAACACCTGCGCACCCTTCAAAACCACGGTCACGACTATCGCCTCTCTTTCCTCAAGTTTTTGATAGAATACCACGCGAGGATCGCCTTGTCAAGACAAAAAAATGGTTTTTCGGCGATAAGTTTTCTCAAGACGCGATATAAGCGTATCTTATGAATTGTCATAACGATACAAATATAGCTAAGATTTTCTATCTTCTTTCTCCTTTTTGTGGAATGGACGAAAAGCAGGGCGTATGGTACACTGAATTCAAGTTGAGCCCCTTGTAACTGACGGAATGTGGGCTACCACGGGGGGAGCAGGGAGCATTGCTCTGAGGCGGCGCGTTTCAGAGGCCGACCGTCCGGGCACTCCAACTGCAAAGGGCAGCGGAGCGCCTATTTTTATGTTTGAAGGAGGGAACGCAAATGAGAAAGGTTGCGATCGTTATGGGCAGCAAGAGTGATCTGCCCGTCGCGGAGAAGGCCGTAGGCGTATTGCGAGACTACGGCGTCCAGATGGAAGTGCGCGTATTATCCGCTCACCGCTGTCCGAATGAGGCAAGGGAATTTGCCGCGTCGGCTCGGGAGGGCGGATTTTCTGTTATCCTCGCGTTCGCCGGCATGGCGGCGCATCTTGCCGGCGCGATGGCGGCAAACACCACGCTGCCGGTGATCGGCGTGCCGTGCAGCGGGACGAAGCTTGACGGCATGGACGCACTGCTCTCCACCGTGCAGATGCCGAGCGGCATCCCTGTGGCGACGGTGGCGGTGGACGGCGGGAAGAACGCCGCGCTGCTGGCGGTGCAGATCATGGCGGTCTCCGACGCGGAGCTCGTCCAAAAGCTGGACGAGGCGCGGACGCGGGAACGGGACGCCGTGCTGCGCGCGGACGAAGAGGTTCGGGCGCTTTATCAGTAAATAAGGAGTACACTTCAAGAAATAAAAGGAGAGCTGAAAGCAATGAAACTCGTATATACCGGAAAGACCAAGAATGTATTCGCACTGGACAACGGCAACTACCTGCTCAGGTTCAAGGATGACTGCACGGGCAAGGACGGCGTGTTTGACCCCGGCGAGAACAGCGTGGGCCTGACCATCGAGGGCGTGGGCAATGTCAACCTACGCATGACCAAGCACTTTTTTGAAAAGATCAACGCCGCCGGCATCCGCACGCACTATGTCTCCGCGGATCTGAAGGAGACCACGATGGAGGTCCTGCCCGCGAAAGTCTTCGGCCACGGGCTGGAGGTCATCTGCCGCCTCAAGGCGGTGGGGAGCTTCCGCCGCCGCTACGGTGAGTACATTGAAGAGGGCGCCGACCTGCCCGCCTATGTGGAGACGACCTTCAAAAATGACGCGCTGGGCGATCCGCTGGTGACGAAGGACGGCCTTGTGGCGCTGGGCGTGATGACCGAGCAGCAGTATGACGACATCAAGGCCATGACGCAGAAGATCACCGAGATCGTCGCGGACGACCTGCGCGAAAAGGGCCTTGTCCTCTATGACATCAAGTTCGAGTACGGCTACGCGCCGGATGGCAGCGTGATGCTGATCGACGAGATCTCCTCCGGCAATATGCGCGTCTATCGGGACGGAAAGTACATCGACCCCATGACGCTCTCCGAGCTGTTCTTTGCGTAATGGGGGGCTTTTTCGGCGCGGTCTCGGACCGCGATGTCGCGCTGGATGTCTTCTTCGGCACGGACTATCATTCTCACCTCGGCACGCGCCGCGGCGGAATGGTGCTCTTTGACAAGAAGGAGGGCTTCCAGCGCCAAATACACAACATTGAAAATACGCCCTTTCGGACGAAGTTTGAGCGGGACCTCGCGGACTTCCGCGGCCACGCGGGGCTCGGCTGCATCAGCGACAGCGACCCTCAGCCGCTGCTCGTGCGCTCCCATCTGGGCCTGTACGCCATCGTGACGGTCGGCATCATCAACAACACTGACGAGCTGGTGAAGACTTATCTCTCCGACAAGGGCCAGCAATTTCTGACGCTGAGCAGCGGCCGCGTGAATGTCACCGAGCTGACCGCCGCGCTCATCAATCAGGAAAACGACCTTGTCTCCGGCATCCTCCACGCGCAGGAGGTCATCGACGGCTCCATGACGATCCTGATTTTGACCGAGGAAGGAGAGCTGATCGCCGCGCGTGACAGCATGGGACGCCTCCCTGTGCTGATCGGACAGCGCGAGGACGGCTACTGCGTATCGTTCGAGTCCTTCGCCTATCATAAGCTCGACTATCAGGACGCCTATGAGCTGGGGCCGCGGGAGATCGTCCGGCTGAACGCCAAGGGCTTCCAAACACTCTCTCCCGCAGGGAAGCAGATGAAGATCTGCGCCTTTTTGTGGACCTATTACGGCTACCCGAACTCTAACTACGAGGGTGTGAATGTGGAGCTGATGCGCTACCGCAACGGCGCGATCATGGCGCGGGATGAGGCGGAGCGCGGCGGCGTGCCCGAGGTGGATTTCGTCGCCGGCGTGCCGGATTCCGGCGTGCCGCACGCCATGGGCTATGCCAACCACAGCGGCAAGCCCCTTGCGCGTCCCTTTGTGAAATACACCCCGACCTGGCCGCGCTCCTTCATGCCGGAGGATCAGCAGGTGCGCAGCAGAGTGGCGCGCATGAAGCAGATCCCCGTGCCGGAGCTGATCGAGGGAAAGAAACTGCTGTTTGTGGATGACTCCATCGTGCGCGGCACGCAGCTGCGCGAGACCGTGGATTTTTTATACAGCACCGGCGCGGCGGAGGTCCATATGCGCTCGGCCTGCCCGCCCATCATGTACCCCTGCCGCTACCTGAACTTTTCGCGCGGCAACAGCGCCATGGACCTGCTCGCGCGCCGCATGGTGCAGGAGCTGGAGGGCAACGAGGGCCAAAAGCATCTGGAGGAATACGCCGACAGCCGCACCGAGCGCGGAAAATGCCTGCTGCACGAGATCTGCGCACAGTTCGGCTTTGATTCACTCTCCTATCAGTCCCTTGACGGGCTGCTGGAGGCGATCGGTCTTGACAGGGACAAGGTCTGCACCTACTGCTGGACCGGAAAGGAATGACATTATGGGCATCTCTCACTCGAAAGCATACGCGGCCGCCGGCGTTGACATCGAGGCGGGCTATCAGGGCGTAAAAATGATGAACCGCTATGTACAGCGCACGCTCACAGCCGATGTGATCTCCGATCTCGGCGGCTTCGGCGGGCTTTTCTCGCTGGACCTGCACGGGCTTGAAAAGCCTGTGCTGGTCTCCGGCACGGACGGCGTGGGCACCAAACAGCGCATCGCGCAGCTCATGGATCGTCACAACACCGTCGGCATCGACTGCGTGGCGATGTGCGTCAACGACATTATCTGCTGCGGGGCGAAGCCGCTGTTCTTCCTCGACTACATCGCCATCGGCAAGAACATCCCGGAAAAGGTCGTGTCGCTGGTCTCGGGCGTATCCGAGGGCTGTGTGCGCGCGGGCTGCGCGCTCATCGGCGGCGAGACTGCTGAGCACCCCGGCACGATGAAGCCGGACGACTATGACCTTGCGGGCTTTGCCGTGGGCGTCGTGGACCGTGACAAAATTCTGGACAAGAACAAAATGCAGCCGGGGGATGTGGTCATCGGGCTGCCCTCCAGCGGACTGCACTCCAACGGCTACTCGCTCGTGCGCAAGGTGTTCGATGTGGAGAACGCCGACCTCGGGCAGTATTACGGCGAGCTGGGCTGCGAGCTCGGCGAGGAGCTGCTACGCCCGACGAAGATCTATGTCCGTCCTGTGTTAGCGGCCGTTGAGGCCGCCGATGTCCGCGGCATCAGCCACATCACTGGCGGCGGCTTTTATGAGAACATTCCGCGCTGCATTCCCGACGGCCTGTGCGCGAAGATCGAGAAGAAAGCGCTGCACATCCCGCCCATCTTCCCCCTGCTCGCGCGCATGGGCGGCATCTCGGAGCGCGATATGTTCAACACCTTCAACATGGGCACGGGCATGGTGCTCGTCGCTGCAAGAGACAGCGCCGATAAGGCGCTCGCCGCGCTGCATTCTCTCGGTCAGGAAGCGGGCGTCATCGGTGAGATCGTATCGGGCGAGGAAAAGGTGGCGCTATGCTGACACGCGCCCGCATCGCCGTGCTGGTCTCCGGCGGCGGCACGAATTTGCAGGCGCTGCTCGACGCGCAGCGCGACGGAAAAATGCCGCACGGCGAGATCGTGCTGGTCGTTTCTTCCCGCGCGGGGGCCTATGCGCTCACGCGGGCGGAAAACGCGGGTGTTGCGGCACACATGCTCTCGCCCGCCTGCGGGCAGAAGCCGTTTGAAAACGAGCTTTCCGCACTGCTGCGCGAGCAGAAGATCGACCTCATTCTCCTCGCAGGCTTTACGTTCATCCTCAGCGCGGCGTTCACGAGGCAGTGGCCGCGGCGCATTCTGAATGTCCATCCGTCCCTGATCCCCGCCTTCTGCGGCAAGGGGATGTATGGCTTGAGGGTACACGAGGCCGCGCTCGCGCGCGGCGTGAAGGTCACGGGCGCGACGGTACACTTTGTCAACGAAATTCCCGACGGCGGCGAGATCCTGCTGCAAAAGGCGGTGGAGATCGCGCCGAGCGACACCCCCGAAACGATACAGCGGCGTGTGATGGAGCAGGCGGAATGGCAGTTGCTGCCGCTTGCGGCAGAGCGCGTCTGCGCAGAGATCGTAAGAGAGAAGGAGCAGAAAAATGACTGATTTTCTGGAGTTTTTAAAGGCGACCTCTTATCCCGGCCGCGGCATCCTTGTCGGACGCCGCTGTGTGTATTATTTCATCATGGGGCGCAGCGAGAACAGCCGCAACCGCGTCTTTGTCAAGACCGAGGACGGCATCCGCACCGAGGCGCACGACCCCGCCAAGCTCTCTGACCCCAGCCTCATCATCTATCATCCCGTGCGCACGATGGGGCGCGACCTCGTCGTGACGAACGGCGACCAGACCGACACCATCTGCCAGCACGGCGACTTTCGCCGCGGCCTCATGACACGCGAATACGAGCCGGACGAGCCGAACTGGACGCCGCGCATCTCCGCCATCATGCACGAGGACGGCTCCTTTGAGCTGTCCATCCTCAAGCGTAAGGATGGACGCTGCCTGCGCGAGTTCTTCTGCTACGAAGGCTGCGACGAGGGCAAGGGCTATTTCATCAGCACCTATCAGGGGGACGGAACCCCCCTGCCCACCTTTGCGGGCGAGCCGATGGAGGTGAGCGTCCCCTCTCCCGAGGAGGTCTGGGCGGCGCTCAACGCGGACAACAAGGTCTCCCTTTATACGAACATGAACGGCGAGGTAAAGCTGTTCAACAAAAACTTAGGCGACTGAGGAGGACGATATGAACGAGCTGGAACTCAAATACGGCTGCAACCCCAACCAGAAGCCCGCGCGCGTTTTCATGAAAAACGGCGCAGCCCTTCCCTTTACGGTTCTCAACGGCAAACCCGGCTACATCAACCTGCTCGACGCCTTCAGCTCGTGGCAGCTCGTGCGCGAGCTGAAGGAGGCGACGGGCCTTCCCGCCGCGGCGAGCTTCAAGCATGTCTCTCCCGCAGGCGCGGCGCTCGGCCTGCCGCTCGACGAGGTGGACAAAAGGGTCTATTTCGTCGCGCCCGGCGCGGCGCTCTCCCCCATCGCCTGTGCCTACATCCGCGCCCGCGGCGCGGACCGCCTCTGCTCCTACGGCGACTGGGCGGCACTCTCCGACGAGTGCGACGCCGCCACCGCCGCGTATCTGAAAAACGAGGTTTCCGACGGCATCATCGCCCCTGCTTACAGCGACGAGGCGCTTGCCATCTTAAAGACGAAAAAGGGCGGCAAATACAACATCGTGCAGATCGACCCCGCCTACACTCCCGCGCCGCTGGAGCAGAAGGATGTTTTCGGCATCACCTTTGAGCAGGGGCACAACGACTGCAAAATCGATGAGAGCCTGCTCACGAACATCGTCACCGAAAATAAAGACCTGCCCGAGGGCGCAAAGCGCGATATGCTCCTTGCCCTCATCACGCTCAAATACACCCAGTCCAACTCCGTCTGCTATGTGAAAGACGGTCAAGCCATCGGCGTGGGCGCGGGCCAGCAAAGCCGCATCCACTGCACCCGACTTGCGGGACAGAAGGCGGACAACTGGTATCTCCGCCGCCATCCGAAGGTGCTCGCCCTCTCGTTCGTGGACGACATCCGCCGTCCCGACCGCGACAACGCTATCGATGTCTACCTCTCCGACGAGTGCGACGATGTGCTTGCCGACGGCGCGTGGCAGCGCGTCTTTCAGGAGCGCCCCGAGGCGCTCACGGGCGAGGAAAAGCGCGCTTGGCTTGCACAGCAGCGCGGCGTGACCGTCGGCTCGGACGCCTTTTTCCCCTTCGGCGACAATGTCGAGCGCGCGCGCAAGAGCGGCGCTTCCTACATCGTCGAGCCGGGCGGCTCGATCCGCGACGACAATGTCATCGAGACGGCAAACAGATACGGCATCACTATGGCGTTCACGGGTATGCGCCTGTTCCATCATTAAGCAAGGAGGAATTTCTCCATGAAGCTCATGGTCATCGGCGGCGGCGGCCGCGAACACGCCATCATTAAAAAGCTGAAGGAAAACCCCGCGGTCGAGAAAATTTACTGTCTGCCCGGCAACGGCGGCATCGCCGCCGACGCGGTCTGCGTCAGTGAGATCGGTGCGAAGGACATCCCCGCGCAGGTCGAATTTGCCAAGGCGCACGGCATTGATTATGCCGTCGTCGCGCCCGACGACCCCCTTGCCCTCGGCGCGGTCGACGCGCTGAGCGAGGCGGGCATCCCCTGCTTCGGCCCTGACAAAAAGGCCGCCGTCATCGAGGCGAGCAAGGCGTTTGCAAAGGACTTGATGCAAAAATACAACATTCCCACCGCAAAATACCGCGTCTTTACCGACGCGCCCTCCGCCTGTGCCTACATCGACGCCGAGGGTGCGCCCATCGTCGTCAAGGCGGACGGCCTCGCGCTCGGCAAGGGCGTCGTCGTCGCGCAGACAGTTGAGGAGGCGAAGGCCGCCGTGCGCGCGATGATCGAGGATAAGACCTTCGGTCAGAGCGGCGCGCGCGTCGTCATCGAGGAATATATGGAGGGTCCCGAAGTCTCGGTGCTGAGCTTCACCGACGGCGAAACGCTCGTGCCGATGGTCTCCTCCATGGACCACAAGCGCGCGCTCGACGGTGACAAAGGCCCCAATACCGGCGGCATGGGCGCGGTCGCGCCGAACGCGTACTATACAAAGGAAATTGCGGCGGAGTGCATGGAGAATATTTTCCTGCCGACGATCCGCGCGATGCGCGCCGAGGGCCGCCCCTTCCGCGGCTGCCTCTATTTCGGGCTGATGCTCACCAAGAGCGGCCCGAAGGTCGTGGAGTACAACTGCCGCTTCGGCGACCCCGAAACGCAGGCGTTGCTGCCGCTGCTCAAAAGCGACCTGCTCACCGTCATGCAGGCGACGACGAACGGTACGCTCGCGGATGTGAGCGTGGAATTTTCGACTGATTCTGCCTGCTGTGTCGTGCTCGCGTCCGAGGGCTACCCCCAAAAGTATGAGAGCGGCTTCCCCATCACAATGAGCGAAGAGGCCGCCGCGCACTGCTATGTCGCGGGCGCGAAAAAGGACAGCGATACGCTCCTGACCGCAGGCGGACGCGTGCTCGGCGTCACCGCTGTCGCCCCCACACTGAGGGCCGCTGTCGAGGACGCGTACCATCTGGCGGAGGGCGTAGATTTTGCCAACAAATACTGCCGCAGCGACATCGGCAGCGCCGCGCTCGCGGCGCGGGAGGAGCGAGGATAAAATGGTATTTCGGACCTATGTGGAAAAGCGGCAAGGTCTCGCGCCCGAGTGCGAGGCGCTGCTGACGGACTGCCGCGATTTTCTCGGCGTGCAGGGCCTGCGCGCCGCGCGTATCTGGAACCGCTATGATGTAGAGGGGATCGAGGCCCCTCTCTTTGAAAATGCCTGCAGGAGCGTGTTCTCCGAGCCGCCGCTGGACCTTGTGTCCGACGCGGCGGACACGCAGGACGCCTGCGCGGTCTTTGCCGTCGAGCCCCTGCCCGGTCAGTTCGACCAGCGCGCGGACAGCGCGTCGCAGTGCATCCAGCTTCTGAGCCAAGGCGAGCGCCCGCGCATCCGCACGGCGAAGGTCTACGCGCTCTATGGGATGCTGACGGATGCCGATGTCGAGGCGGTCAAGCGTTATGTCATCAACCCCGTCGAAAGCCGCGAGGCGAGCCTTAAAAAGCCCGAAACGCTCGCCGAGGAGCTTGCCGAGCCGAAGTGCGTTTCGTCCGTCGAGGGCTTCACCGCCATGGACGAGGCCGCGCTCTCCGCACTGCTCTCCTCTATGGGGCTTGCCATGGATATTGCCGACCTCAAGGCGCTGCAAGACTATTTCCGCGAGACCGAGCGCCGCGACCCCACCGTGACCGAGCTGCGCGTGGTCGACACCTACTGGTCCGACCACTGCCGCCACACGACCTTCTCCACGCATCTTGACGAGATCACGATCGACGATGACGCCGTCAAGGGCGCCTACGCGCGCTATCTTGCTGCGCGCGAGGAGGTCTACGGCGCGGAGAGGGCTGCCAAGCGCCCGCAGACGCTCATGGATATTGCGACCATCGGCACAAAGACGCTCAAGGTCCGCGGTCTGCTCCCCGAGCTCGACGAGAGCGAGGAGATCAACGCCTGCTCCATTCATGTGCCCGCCGTGGTGAACGGCAAGGAGCAGGACTGGCTTTTGATGTTCAAGAACGAGACGCACAACCATCCCACCGAGATCGAGCCCTTCGGCGGCGCGGCCACCTGCATCGGCGGGTGCATCCGCGACCCGCTCTCCGGCCGTGCCTATGTCCATCAGGCAATGCGTGTGACGGGCGGCGGTGACCCGAGAAAGGCGCTTGCCGAAACGCTTTCAGGCAAGCTCCCGCAGCGCAAGCTCGCCCAGACCGCCGCGGCGGGCTACTCCTCCTACGGCAACCAGATCGGCCTTGCCACCGGTCATGTCGCGGAGCTGTACCACGAGGGCTATGTCGCCAAGCGCCTTGAGTGCGGCGCAGTCGTCGCCGCCGCGCCCGCGGACAACGTTGTGCGCGAGCGTCCCGCGCCGGGTGATGTGGTCATCCTGCTCGGCGGGCGCACGGGGCGCGACGGCATCGGCGGCGCGACCGGCTCCTCCAAGAGCCACGATATGAAATCGCTTTCCACGATGGCGAGCGAGGTGCAAAAGGGCAATGCGCCCGAGGAGCGCAAGATCCAGCGTCTGTTCCGCGACGGCGCGGTCACGCGCCTCATCAAGCGCTGCAACGACTTCGGCGCGGGCGGCGTGTCCGTCGCGGTCAGCGAGCTGGCGGACGGACTCATCATCGACCTCGACGCCGTGCGCAAGAAGTACGAGGGCCTCGACGGCACGGAACTTGCGATCTCCGAATCGCAGGAGCGCATGGCGGTTGTCGTCGCACCGGAGAACGAGGCGAAATTCATCGCCGCTGCTGCGGCGGAAAACTTAGAGGCCTACCGCGTGGCGGTCGTGACCGAAAGCCCCCGCATGGTCATGCGCTGGCGCGGACAGACGATCGCCGACCTCTCCCGCGCCTTCCTCGACACCAACGGCGCGACGAAGCACGCCTCCGTCGCCGTCCCCGCGAGGGAATGTGCCGCTCCCGCCGCAGCTCAAACGCTGCGCGGCATGGCAGGCAGCCTCAAGAGCGCGTCCCGCCGCGGCCTTGCCGCGCGCTTCGACTCCACCGTCGGCGCGGGGACGCTCCTCATGCCCTTTGGCGGCAGGACGCAGCGCAGCCCCGCGCAGGCGATGGCGGCGCTCCTGCCCGTCCTCCCCGGCGAGAAGACCGCGCAGGGCAGCGTGATGGCCTGGGGCTGCGACCCCGACGCGCTGAGCGCCGACCCCTATCGCGGTGCGCACGACGCGGTCTATACCTCGGTCGCCAAGCTCGTCGCCGCAGGCGCAGACTATCATAAGGCATATCTTTCCCTGCAAGAATTTTTTGAAAAGCTCCGCAATGAGCCCGCGCGTTGGGGCAAGCCCTTCGCGGCGCTGCTCGGCGCGCTGGACGCGCAGTTGGAGCTGAGCGCCGCCGCCATCGGCGGCAAGGACTCCATGTCCGGCAGCTTTCTTGACCGCGATGTGCCGCCGACGCTCATCTCCTTCGCCATCGCGCCGCTGCTCGAAAGCGAGCTGCTGACGACCGACCTGAAGGCGGTGGGCCACGGCGTCTACCTCTTCGCAGGCAAAACGCCCGAGCAGCAGACCGCCGCGTGGGAGCGTTTCACCGCGCTTGCGCGCGCGGGCAAGGTCGTGAGTGCGTGGGCGGTCGAAAACGGCCTTGCCGAGGCGGTGATGAAGATGTCCTTCGGCAACGAGATCGGCTTCGCCGCGGAAAATACGGTGCTTGACTGGTTCGCCCCCATGCCAGGCGCGATTGTCGCCGAGCTGAGCGATGAAGTCTCCGACGCCGTGCGCATCGGCGTCACCACAGCGGAAAAGGCCATTGCCCTCGGCGCGGACAGTGCCTCCATCGAAGAGCTTGCCGCGCTGAACGACGCCGTGCTCGAAGCCGTCTACCCGACAAAGACGCGGGACAGCGGTACGGTCGAGAGCTTTTCCCATGAAACGAAGACGCGCGTCGCCCCCGCCGTCAAGCAGGTGCGTCCGAAGGCGCTCATCCCCGTTTTCCCCGGCACGAACTGCGAGTACGACACGCAGCGCGCGCTTTCGGAGGCAGGCGCGGACGCCGAGCAATTCATCGTCCGCAACCTCACGAGCGCCGATGTCGCAGACAGCGTCGAGCGCTTTGCCGCTGCCGTCAGGACCGCACAGATGATCGTCATTCCCGGCGGCTTCTCCGGCGGCGACGAGCCGGACGGCAGCGCCAAGCTCATCACCGCGTTTTTCCGCAACGCCGCCGTCCGCGAGCAGGTGACGGCGCTGCTCGAGCAGCGCGACGGCTTGATGCTCGGCATCTGCAACGGCTTCCAGGCGCTCATTAAGCTTGGCCTCGTGCCCTACGGAAGGATCATGGATACCGACGAGTCCTTCCCGACACTCACCTACAATGTCATCGGCCGCCACCAGTCCAAGCTCGTGCGCACGCGCGTGTGCTCGACGCGATCTCCGTGGCTTGCGGGAACAGAGGTGGGAGATATTTACACCGTTCCCATTTCGCACGGCGAGGGGCGTTTTCTCGCCTCGCAGGAGCTGATCGAACAGCTTGCCGCAAACGGCCAGATTGCCACGCAGTATGCAGGCCTTGACGGATATGCTACAATGGATACTGCTTTCAATCCCAACGGCTCCGTCTGCGCCATCGAGGGCATCACCTCCCCCGACGGGCGGGTGTTTGGCAAAATGGGGCACAGCGAGCGCATCGGCCCCGCGCTTTACCGAAACGTGCCGGGGACTTACGATATGCACCTGTTCGCCTCGGCGGTGCGTTACTTCAAAAAATAGGAGGGCAAGTCATGGCCTATTACTATCCCGATCCGTCTCATACCTTCAGCGAGTACCTGCTCGTACCGGGCTACACCTCGGAGGAGTGCGTGCCCGACCGCGTTTCGCTCAAAACGCCGCTGGTCAAATACCGCAAGGGGCAGGAGGACTGCCCCATCAGCCTGAATATCCCGATGGTCTCGGCGATCATGCAGTCGGTGTCGAACGACACGCTCGCCGTCGCGCTTGCCAAGGAGGGCGGGCTTTCGTTCATCTTCGGCTCGCAGTCCATCGAAAGCGAGGCGGAGATGGTGCGCCGCGTGAAGAACAGCAAGGCGGGCTTCGTCGTCAGCGCCTCGAATCTCACGCCTGAGCACACGCTGGCCGATGTGCTCGCGCTCAAGGAGAAAAACGGCTTCTCCACCGTCGCCATCACTGAGGACGCCATGCCCAACGGGAAACTCCTCGGCATCGTCACGAGCCGTGACTACCGCGTCAGCCGCATGAGCACAGACCTCAAGGTGCGCGATTTTATGACGCCGCGCGAAAAGCTCATCACTGCTCCCTCCTCCACCACGCTCAAGGAGGCCAACGATATCATTTGGGAGCACAAGCTCAACGCCCTGCCCATTGTGGATGAGAACGACTGCCTGCGCTACTTCGTTTTCCGCAAGGACTACGCCGAGCACAAGGAGCACCCCCTCGCCCTCCAGGACGCGCAGAAGCGCTATCTGGTCGGCGCGGGCATCAACTCCCGCGACTACCACGAGCGCATCCCCGCGCTCGTTGAGGCGGGCGCGGATATTCTCTGCATTGACTCGTCCGAGGGCTACTCTGTCTGGCAGAAGAAGGTCATTGACTTCGTGCGTGAGAACTACGGCAATACCGTGAAGATCGGCGCGGGTAATGTGGTCGACCGCGACGGCTTCCGCTTCCTCGCCGAGTGCGGCGCAGACTTTGTCAAGGTCGGCATCGGCGGCGGCTCCATCTGCATCACGCGCGAGACCAAGGGCATCGGCCGCGGTCAGGCGACCTCTCTCATCGAGGTCTCCGCCGCGCGCGACGAATATTTCCGCGAAACGGGCGTCTATGTTCCCATCTGCTCCGACGGCGGCATCGTCCACGACTATCACATGACGCTCGCCCTCGCCATGGGCGCGGACTTTCTGATGCTCGGCCGCTACTTCGCCCGCTTTGACGAATCGCCCACGAATAAGCTCCTTGTCAACGGCGTGTATGTCAAGGAATACTGGGGCGAGGGCTCGAACCGCGCGCGCAACTGGCAGCGCTACGACCTCGGCGGCAAGACGGGTCTTGCCTTTGAGGAGGGCGTGGATTCCTATGTCACCTACGCAGGCTCTTTGCAGGATAATGTCGCGCGTAGCCTTTATAAGGTCAAATCCACCATGTGCAACTGCGGCGTGACCACGATCCCCGATCTTCAGAAGAACGCGAAGCTCACGCTCGTCTCCGCCACCAGCATCGTCGAGGGCGGCTATCACGATGTGATGCTCCGCTCCACCGGCAAGGGGAATGACTGAGCAGGGGCGCGCCAATTGACAACGCAAAGCGCATCCAGCTTAGGGCAAAAAAACGGCGGCTCGAAAGCCGCTGCACATAACGCTTATCAAAAACAACGATGACCCTTGGCCGATCTCCTGCGTTTCACGGCCAAGGGTCATCCATGGTTCTTAATATCTAACATCATTGGCTACCTCTCTTTCTGCGGAGTCACGGCATACAAGATCTTTCCTGTGCTGGGGTGCTCTCTGCTATGCAATGCACCGTTGCGCGGTTCTCATGATGCGGGGAACATTGGAGTGTTTTTCTCAGATCCCTTGCAGCCGTCTTCCCCGTGCCGCCATGGCTCGGGGGTATCCTCACTGTACATTGGTCTCACCCTTTCTTTTTGTACTTAAAGGATAGCATCTTTTTGTGGGGACTTCAATTCGCAAAACAGCAGAAAAAAGCAGAAAAAAACTGTTTAAACCAATGAAATTCCGCACGATCCCGAATTTTCGCTTGACCGATTTATCGCTTTATCATATAATAGTATTGTTGGGGCACGGAGCCTTTGTTCTCCGCGCACGGACGCCCGACCTCCGTGCTGTCCTCCGCTTTCATGGAGGCATACAGCGCGCGGAAATCGTTCAGACTGCTCCCGCCCAGTGCCTTCGGATCGGCCTTCAGCGTTTCCTCGTCCACGAACAGCACATCCTCGCCCGCGTCGAAGTCGGTGTCCTCCCCAAAAGAGAGGAACTCCCCGAACAGGCTCATGGCGGTGATGCGGCAGTTATACCCCGGAAAGGCTCTGTTCTTCTCTGTCCACAGATCCTGCATCTCATACGGGTCGTACTTTGTCTCCGTTATCCCCGCTGTTTCAAAGCCCTGCGTGAGCCACTCCGCGCTCACGCTGTCGTTGAAGCGGTCCACGCGACTGAAAAAGTCCTCCATGCGCTCCTCCGCCCCCCCGCGTCGGAGAGCAGCCGTTCCAAAAGCTGCCGCGACGCACGATCGTTCAGGTTCGTGTATTCGACCGTGTCCGCCGCCGGACGCTGCTCGGCCGGGCCGTTTTTCCCGCCGCAGCCCGCGAGCGCGGAAACGATAAGCGCGACACAGAGCAGCAGCGCCGCGCCCCTCTGCTGTATTTTCATGGCTTCGATCCATCCTTTCTTTTTGCTGACAAGCATCAATGTGTTTATCATACCCTGTGAACCAAAAAGCTTGCATTAAGTAATCGCTTTTGGGAAAAGAACATCTGAGTATCAGTGCAACGATGCAGGAATTTGGAATTAACGACCATAAAATTATAGAGCGTTGGGAACGCATTTATTTGGAAGAAGGGTCAGAAGGGTTAGCCATCGAACGGCGTGGCCGCAGCAGTAAGGGCCGTTCGCCAAAGCAGTTGCCGAAGCAGGTAGAAGAAGATCTGCTGGCCGAAGTGCAGCGACTGCGTGCGGAGAACGATTACCTAAGAAATTTGCAAGCCTTGGTTTTGGAAGACGAGCGACGCCAGCACAAAAAACGCTGGTAGTTCAAAAGCATGCAATCCAATTGGAGTTCTAAACGGGATTGGCTTCTGTTCCGAAACAAGCTTGCTGGATGGCAGGAGGCTTATATCGGGAGGCTGAACAAGGAATATATCGAATTGTTGCGTGGAGACGGTTCCGAAGCTGATAAGTTTTGGAAGTTATGCAAGCGCATCCGTGAGGATAGACGCTGTGCCGGCGTGCAGATCTCCATGAGAGGATCGGATCCTCTTCCAATCATCTGCCGTATGATCAATGAGGGAGTTATTACACTCGGCGATCTCGACGAGTTCAGTGCGGAACTGCGGGAGGCGGTGGCAACAATTACGGAGCCACATAAGGACATATAAAAGGGAAATTTGATACATAAATCATCGACCCGTAGGCGCGATTGATACCGCAAAGCCCACAGGCCATATACACAGGGCAGTGGCTTTGCACAGCAAGGTCGCTGCCCTGTCGCCATTTTATAAACCATGCTGAACAGGAGGCTTATTTATGACCTATCTGCTCTATATGAAACGCTCATTCACGCGCAGCTCCCGCCGTCATGCGGTGCTGTTTGCGGTGCTGACCTGCGCGTTTCTGCTGCCGCTGCTAATTTCCATTTATCGTGACAGCAAGCCAACACCGGCGGAGAACGACAGCCGACAAGAAAACGAAAAAAGGCGCTCGCACGGACATCATTGCCCGCACGAGCGCCTTGATTGCGCACGAAAGCGCAAGGGAATACTGCTGCCCCCGGAGGGGCTAAATCACGGATGAACCATACTGCATAAAAAGAGAGCTGCAACTCACTTCTGCGAGTGCAGCTCGTCTGCGGGATCGCCGCGCGCTTTTTTAAGTAGTCGGCTACTCGGTGCTTATGCTTTTTTACATGGCTGCGAGCGGCCTTAGCAGCATCTCCTGTTCATCCGTGTTCTCATAAAATAATCTCCAGTTCCTTGAATGTGATTTGTAGCTCATCTGATATGAGCTACATGTAGATTTAAGTGAAGCGAAGCTCACTCTACAATATAGTAGAGGTGATTTCCAATGAACTTTCTTGACCTGTTTGCCCAGAGACTCCGCGAAAAGCGGGAGCAGAAAAAGATAACACAGCGCGAGTTAGCAGAACGGCTCAATATGTGTACCCGAACCGTCATTGAGATTGAAAAGTGTAAGAGCAATCCGAAATTTGAAACGGTTGCGCTGATCTCGGAAGAAATGGACATCAGTCTGGACGGAATCGTGTTCCACGACAGAGCGCCGCAGACCGTTGCCAAATGCGTGGTCGATTACTTTGCCGGTAAGAGTGAAGCCGAGTCGCAGAAGTACATAGACCTGTGCATGAGCGCGGACAAACTGAAATGACACGCTGGAGAAAAACAAAACAGAGGGCCGACAACCCGTTCTGCCTGATGGCTCACGGATTATCGGCCCTGCGTCTATGCGTCTGGCTCGAATTGTTAGAATTTGAGGAGTATATAGAATCGGCACACTCTTTGCGCTGATAAGACTCCCATGAGGACGAAAAGACCAAGCTGTACATCTGTCATGCGATTGGCGGATCTTCAGGCATTTTTCCGCTGCTTTACTGCAAGCGCATACAGTGGAACAAGTCCCGCGCTCAACAGCACACCGCCGACAATGTCGCTCAGCCAATGCACGCCGGAGAGCAGCCGTCCAACGACCATGAAAACTGTAAATGCTACAAAGATGCCCAGAATTGCACGGCGAACAGCATCACCGCGAATGCGCGTTTTCAGCTGTATCATGGCAGTCGGAAGCACGCATAGCGCAAGCATGGTCGTTGAGGAAGGATAGGATGCTTCCAGCTTGCCGTCGATCAATACCGGACGAAAGTTGATAACGACCGTTTCAAACAGTAGATACGCTGCCAGCACCACAATATAAAAGCCGCCGAGAATCAGAATGTCTCGATCCACCTTGCGAAGGCTTTTCCGCCGAATGAGCTGTACTAGTCCCAGAACGGCAAATCCAAGTGCAATTCCGATTGGAACCAGCCCCAGCCAATCCGTCAGTGTGTAGAGCGCCCAATGCACGCCCGTCAGTGCATGGAATGCACCGTTGATTGCAGCAAAGCCAACGCGGGAGCCGTTGGGCCCAATCGGCTGTACATCCACGCAGCGGATCAGAAATGTCCACAGTGCGAATGCTACAAGCGTGCCGAGCGCGACCAAAATAGTTTTTGAGTTCTTCTTTTTCATGTTCATCTTTCCTTTGCAGTGAATTGGCATTTGCCGTAATTCATTTTGGACGAACGCCGGGCAAAAGGAAAGAATCTGCCCATCACATGGGCGATACGAATCGTGTCACGGCCATTTTATGAGCAGCAGCGCTTTGATGACAAGCGGCGCAAGGGCAAAAACCGCGGCATACGGCTGTAACCCAACCACGAAAAGAAAAATAACAACCATGCTCAGGCAAAGAGATACTTTTTCCTTGCTCCGCTGCCAGACGGGTAATTCCGCATTTTGCAGTGCCAGTGTCACAATGCCGCACAATGTCAGAGAAATGACTGCTGCAAGAAACAGCGGTTTTATATAGGGCACAGCAGGAGCGAGAGAAAGCAGCGAAACTGCCTGTGCGGTCTGATTGCTTCTTATGCCAAAGAAGGGGAGAAAGAGCAACAGTCCCGCGCTGCAATCCAAAAGTCCGAATACCAGCGTGCGGGAGCGCTTTTCACTCTGCGTTTGGTCTTCTTCGGCAATCGCCAGAACCGTATCTCCGGAAAGCAGGTCGTCCACAGATACGGAGAAATACTTTGCGATCGCTTTCAGAGAATCGATGCTTGGATACCCCCGCCCAGTTTCCCTTAGTTAAAGATATTGTTGGGTATCTCAAGATGTGTCATTCGATTTTGCCGATAAAGCGGTAGAAGATTTCTACCTCCTGTTCCCGGCTTCCGTCCTCACTTTTGACCGCTTCATGGATAAGGATTTTTTCAATCAGCGTATTCAGAAGTTCAGCCGTCAATTCTGTGGGATTGACATACTGTTTCATCAGACCTATCCACTTTTCAGCGTCAACCGCTGTCTGGGCGGCGGTCTCCATCGCTTCGTGAAGCCGTTCAATTTTTACGTCCAATTCTCGCTGTTCGCCCTGATACTTTTCGGACAGCATATTGAAATTGTATTCTGTAATGCGTCCGGCAGACCAGTCCTCATACATTTTTGCAAACAGGGTGTCTACTTCTGCTTTGCGCTTTTCCGCCTTTTTCAGTTCGGCTGTCTGCCGCTTCCTTGCAGTATTGCGTTCCTTGTCGCTGGCGTTAAGTAAGCCCGTCGAGTTTTGGCAGCATGATGTCCAGCAGGACAAGGTCATACGCGCCGACGCGGACATAGTCCAGCGCGGACTGGCCGTCCGCCACCCAGTCTGCGCTGTGTCCCGCCTTGCGGAGAATGTGCGCCACTGCCTCCGCCAGGGCGGTTTCGTCTTCTACAATGAGAATATTCAAAGGAATCCCTCCTTTTCGTCGTCATTTTATCATTGTACGCAAGATTCTGAAAGAGTTCTGAAAAAAGTTTACATTCGCTTTTCAGCGTTTTTTCAGAAGCGCATGGATAATGGGGGACAACGAAAGGAAAAGGAGACCACACGATGGAACCCTATCAGGCCGTATTCAAACGGAAGGAAGTAAAATACCTGCTGGCGGAGGCACAGCTTTTCGCGCTGCGTCCGGCACTGGAAGCGCACATGGAGCCGGACGATTTTGCCCACAGCAGTATTTATAATCTCTATTACGACACGCCGGATTTCCGCTTGATCCGCCGCTCGCTGGAAAAGCCCGCCTACAAGGAAAAGCTGCGCCTGCGCAGCTACGGTGTGCCGAACGAGGAAACGCAGGTGTTTCCCGAAATCAAAAAGAAGGCGCGGGGCATCGTCTATAAGCGCCGCGTGAGCATGCCCTACGGCGACGCGCTCCGCTATTTGTCGCGCAGGTAGCCCGGCGGCGATGGGCAGATCTTTCAGGAGCTCAACTGGCTGCTCACCTCTTACGGCAGCCTTGCGCCGCGTATCTTCCTCAACTATGAGCGGGATTCATGGAAGGGAAGGGGAGACGCCTCTCTGCGCTTGACGCTGGACCGTGAGATACTCTGGCGCACTGAGGCGCTGGATCTGCGCCGCGGCGCGTGGGGCGAAGCGCTGTTGGAGCCGGGGCAGGTGCTCATGGAGGTAAAAATCGCCAACGCCGCCCCGCTGTGGCTGGCGGAGCAGTTCCTTCTGTTCGTCGATGACAACGATCCGCTTGCCGAGACAGCAGGCGGTGACGTAGTCGTTCATGGACATGTGAGCCTTCGCCGCCAGTGCCCTGATCTTCTCACGGTCAGCGGATGCCATGCGCGTGCTGAATTTGATATCTTTTTTCATGTTTTTCTCCAATCGTAGCTAAAAGTGGGTGTGGGCTTCTGCCCGCAGCTTGGGGGTGTGGGGCCATGCCCCGCCCAGTGCATTTGGCAGGGCAGCGGCTTCGCCGCAGACCAGACAAATGCGATGCTGGCTGTCGGCCGAGCGGACGACGAATCCCTCGTCCCGCGCCGTGTGCGGTAAACAGCTCTCGGCGGGTACACACGCCACCCCATCCCCCAAACGCGCACACAGCGGCTCACACGCCGAAACACGGCGGGTTCTCAGGGTCGATGGTGACGATGTTTTCGGTAGCGGGATCATCGACCCCATCGGCCCTTTTCAGGCAGATCAGACGGTCGCCGTTGCTCTTGCGGAAGGACACCGTGATACCGTTCCGCCTTAGAGTGTCAACGCTTTTACGGATTCGGTGGGAGAAGCTGTTGGGGGTCAGCCCCTCTGTACCGGCAGGGTCGATCTTTTCCAACAGCGCCTTGGCAGGGGCGCTGATTTCCGGCTGCCGGCGCAGCAATTCAGAGAGAAGAAAAAGAATTCTCTCGTTGGGCTGCTCTTTCTGTTCGCAGTCATCTGACAGCAGCTTCCAGACATGATCCTCACCGTCGAACTCCAGTGCCAGCTCCCGATAGGGGATGTCCCGCCCGGTGCAGTAGAGCGTGGCTGTGTTCTCTCTGCGCTGACTCTTGCGGAGGACGAAGTTGCTGTCGGTGGCGCCGCTGAGTCCGGTGGTGCCGGAGATCATGTTCATGGGATCATCGTCATTCATCTTCCGCAAGTGATGCACCAGCAGAATGGAGATGCCGTGGGTGTCCGCGATGTGCTTCAGCACGGAGAGGTCACGGTAGTCATTTGCGTAGGTGTTGTCATAACCAGCGCCGCGGATCATTTGCAGCGTGTCGATGATGACCAGCACCGTGTCGGGGTGCGCAACGAGGAATGCACAGAGCTGTTCCTCCAGACCCTTACCAAGGGTATCGCTGTTGGTGGAGAAGTGGACGTTGGCGGGAGCGTCCTCCGTGATCTCAAACAGGCGGTTCTGGATGCGGAGGGTGGAGTCCTCCAGGCAGAGGTAGAGCGTGGTGCCCTGCTTCACGCCCATGCCCCAGACGGGATCGCCCTTCGCCACCGTGACGGCCAGCCACAGCGCCAACCAGGACTTACCCACTTTGGGTGAGCCCGCGAGGATGTGCAGACCCTGAGAGAGCAGCGTATCCACCACAAAGTTCAGCGGTGTGAGCGGCTGACTCATCAGCGTTTCACCGTCGATGGTCAGCAATCTGTTTTCTTTTTTCAATTTTTGTTCCTCCGGATAAAAAGATAAGGGCAGAGACCTCGCTGCAGTCGAGGCTCTAACCCTTTCACTTGATTATTCTGTATTTTTTGATAGAATGAGAATATCGCAAGACAGCTGCAAAACGGATATGGGACAGGGGGTGAGCTTTTGAAAATCGGAACGGATCAGTACAACACATTTGACACCATGACAATGGACTGCTGGAATGACCGTGTGTACTACGAGGGAAAGGAATTTCCGGCAGGACATTTTGCAGCGGAGATCCTGAACTTTGCAGGTGCGATCCACGATCCTCTTCTGGAGCGTATCACTGTGCTGACGGCGCTTGTAGACGATTTGAGCACAGCCGAAAAGAGCAAGCGCCATGATATTGCAGCACAACTGAAACCGCTGCTGCGTAACACAGTTTCATGGTTGTATACTTGTCCCCCGTTTTGCTATTGCGAAGAGCAACGCGCGTATGAGGATCTTGAACATGCTTTGAGCGAGGAGCGACTCGATCGGGACTATGAGGAAGAGGAGGCGCATCTTCCGTACTTGGCGCTTTCCTTTTGCGAACCGATTCTGAGAATCCTGGTGGCGATCTATAATTTTTGCCTGCTGATCCGCGCATTCGAGATGAAATATCTGCGCAGATTGAAGCGGCGTAATGCAGACGCCTTCGCAAAGGCGGCGCATGAGTGCTTTGATGAGGATGACAGCTTTCTGATCCTGCTGGAGCAAATGCCGTTTGGCGGGGTAGAGGAATTTTTCTCTTATCCGAGAGTTATCACAGGATTCAAATATTTTCAGGATGAGAACAATGCGGAAAAATGACAAATACGCAGGCTATGTGGTTTGTCGTATCAAGCTGAAAGACGGTAAGAT
>ENA-ORKT01000050-ORKT01000050.1-human-gut-metagenome-genome-assembly--contig:-NODE-50-length-23085-cov-8.45632_pt1 | contig 23085 bp, 15 predicted proteins | sample MGYA00243061_ERZ508811 | MGnify/ENA primary metagenome ERZ508811 (study PRJEB26277, sample SAMN04329794) | human gut metagenome | biome: human-associated habitat | host: Homo sapiens | place: USA... | reverse complement strand
CGGTGCAGCCTCTTGAAAGGCAGCACCGCATTTCCTATTTATCATCCTCCAGCATACGATATCCGACGCCAAGCTCGTTGATGATATAGCGCTTTTCGCCGGGCGTCACGCCCATTTTCTTTCGGATATTCTTCATGTTGACTTGCAGCTTTTTGACGCTGCCATAATCTGAATATCCCCAGACCGTGCGGATGATTGCAGCATACGTCAGGACCTTTCCGGCATGGATAGAGAGATAGGCCATGATGTTGTATTCGGTCTGGGTCAGGTCGATTTCGTCTTTGCCGACAAAGACCTGCCGTGTATCGTAATCGATCAGCAAGTCCTGAAGGCGGAATTTCCCGCCAGGGGTACTTTCATTCTCTTCGCTGTGCCGATGGCTGCGGAGAACGGCACGGATACGGGCCATCAATTCCTCCGTGCCAAAGGGCTTCGTAATATAATCATTCGCCCCCAGATCCAGCGCCTCCACCTTGTCCCTCTCGTTGGAACGGGCGGAGAGCACAATGATGGGCACGGTATCCGTCTTTCGCACCTCTTGAATCAGACTCATGCCATCCCGATCCGGCAGGCCGAGATCCAGAACGATGAGGTCCGGTCGATGAGAGGCGTACATCATCATGCCGAGCGCACAGGTCTCCGCACAGAGCACCTGATAGTCACTGGTTTCCAGATTGGCTTTGATAAAGCTTCGGATGTTGGCTTCATCCTCTACGATCAGAATTTTGTACTTGTTATTGCCCATCGTCCTCACCCCCTCTTTCCAGAGCAAAACGGAATACCGCACCGCCGCCACTTCTGTTTTCTGCGGTAATGTCACTGCCGTGAGCCTTGACGATAGCGGCGCACACAGATAGTCCGATTCCCATATTGCGGCGTGTCCCGTCCACCGGTGCGGCGGACTTTTCATAGCTGCCGGTAAAGATCTTTTGAAGCGCATCCTCCGGGAGTCCGCAGCCGTTGTCGGCGACCTCAAATACCGCCTTGTCTCCCACGAGAGAAACGGAAAGCGTCAGCTTCGTCATGCCTTTTGCGTGAAATACAGCGTTTTCCAGAAGATTCAGCAGCACCTGCTCAATAAGGAGCGAGTCCATGGGAATGTCCACAAACTCGTCCGGTATCTGTGTGATGACCTTCTGATTCGGATGCTTTTTGGAAAACTTCATGAGAACCGAGTCGATCAACTCATCCAGAACGGTGGGCGTTTTCACGACCTCCACCTTCGCGCCGTCGATCCTTGTGACAGACAGGAGATTCTCCACCATGCGGATGAGCCATTCGCTGTCCTCCTGAATTTCTCCCAGCAGCTTGAGCTGCTGCTCCTTTGGCAGCGCGTCATACTTGGAGATCAGTGTAGAGGATGACCCGTATATGGAGGTAAGGGGTGTGCGCAGGTCATGGGAGATCGCCCGCAGCAAATTGCCCCGCATTCGCTCTTTTTCATTCTCTGAGCGCAGCTTCTCCTGATCGCGGATACGAATGTTCAGCGTACTGGTGGAAACGGCAACGACCAGCATGATGACGGCGGACAGGATGCTTTCCTCCACGAAAAAGTCAAAGGCATAGTACGGATAGGTGAAGGCGAAATTCACCGCAAACACGCTGACGATGGCCGAAATGATACCATAGCAATACCCATGCGTTTTCAGCGAGATCAAAAATACGCCGAACACAAAGATCATAGGTACCAGCGTCTGCGTGGTAAAGAGCTTCTGAATCAGCCAATTGACGGCAAATACGCTGCAAAAAATAAGGATCGAAAATAGAATATCCTTTTGTCGCTGTCGATTCTTCATCATGCTTCTCCTGAAATTTATTGCGGCATTATGATACCATGCAGTGAAGCAGAATGGCATCATACGCCATGTTTTTCGGTTCCGGGCGAAGCCCGGGAGAAAAACGGCTTAAATCCGTGTATAATAACTGCTGGCCGTTATTATACCGCATAAGCGGAAACGCTTCAAGATTTCTCACAGGAGGATATTGCCCCGCACTCATTTCTTTACCGAATCTACACCGGAGAAATGCTATGATATAAGCACACAGCAAAAAGGAGGAAGAAGTCCGTGGAAAACGACAGCAGCGACGACAACGGTAACCGCCCTTATATGGCCTGTTCATGTGTGGCATATCTACGCCCTTTGCTGCGGTATCGGGTATAGATGTGTCTTTTTTGCATAAAACAATAATATGAACAGGAAATAAAGGAGTTTTATATGAATTATTTGGGAAGCATTTTCGCGATGGTGGTCTGCATCGCCATGTCCGCCTATTTCAGCGCCACAGAAACGGCGTTCTCGTCCCTGAATAAGACCCGCCTCAAGGTGTTGGCGGACAACGGAAACAAGAGGGCAGCGCTGGCACTCAAGCTGTCCAATGATTATGACAAGCTGATCTCCACCATCCTGATCGGCAACAATATCGTGAATATCATGGTGGCGTCCATCGGCACGCTTCTGTTCGTCGGGCTTTACGGCGACATCGGCGCGACGGTTTCTACGGTCGTCGTAACAATCGTTGTTTTGATTTTCGGTGAGATCACCCCCAAGAGTGTTGCAAAGGACACCCCTGAGCGCTTTGCTTTGTTCAGTGCCCCGTTTATCCGCCTTTGGATTTTGGTCTTGACGCCGCTGAATTTTCTGTTTTCCCAGTGGAAAAAGCTGGTGTCCCGTTTCTTCAAGACGGATGACAACGCAAAAATGTCCCACGAGGAGCTGCTTCTTTTCATGGAGGATGTGGAGCAGGACGGCGGCATTGACGAAAACGAGGGTGAACTGCTGCGCAATGCTCTTGAGTTCCGCGACCTGACGGCGGCTGAAATTCTGACCCATCGAATGGACCTGGAGGCCGTGGACATCGGCGAGAGCCATGAGGAAATTGCCAGAGCCTTTACACAGTCCCGCTTTTCCCGCCTGCTGGTCTACCGGGATACCATCGATCAGATCGTCGGCGTTCTTCATCAGAAGGACTTCTATATCAACGGCAAGATGACGGATCAGCCCATTGCAGAGATCATGACGGAGCCGCTGTTCGTCTATCAGCACACAAAGATCCGGGATATTTTGAAAATGCTCCAGCATCAGAAGTCCCATGTCGCCGTCGTTGTAGACGATTTCGGCGGAACGCTTGGCATTGTTACGATGGAGGATATCCTGGAAGAATTGGTTGGTGAAATTTGGGACGAACACGACGAGGTGGAAGAGGATTTTGAAAAGCTGGACGAGAATACCTACCGCGTGGACTGCTCCGCCAGCGTGGAGGATTTTATGGAATTCTTTGACGTCAAGCTGGAATCGGACAGTGTTTCCGTCGGCGGCTGGGTCATGGAGCAGCTGAATAGAGTCCCCGGTAAGGGCGATTCCTTTGCTGTGCAGAATTTGGAGATCACGGTCTCCGAGCTGAGCGCGTACAGAGTGTCGTCCATTACCGTCAAGCAATGTGACCCCATTTTAGAATGTGCGCAATAACAGTGTGGAGGGAATATGGCGAAAAAAACACAGGGTACTGACACCAAGCGGCACGATATTGCCGTCCCGCCGGAAAACAGACAGCCCGACAAAAGTATTGCCCGATACATCATTCGCGCATTGCTGCTGATGATTCTTTTTGCTTGGGCTTTAATGAACCTCGACGCCGTAATGAAATTTCTCGGAAAAGTGATCTCGCTGTTCTCGCCGTTTCTGATTGGCGGAGGTATCGCTTTTCTGATCAATGTTGTCCTTAACCCACTTGAACGCTGCTGGAACAGAGTGTGCAAAAAGGCCCCTGTAAAGCTGGCAAGACCCGTTTGCCTCACTTTAAGCGCTGTTCTTGTGTTTGGGATTTTGTTTGCCGTAGTGTTTATGATGATTCCGAGTCTGCGGGAGTCCGGCGGCGAGTTTATTCAGAACATTCCGATTTATGTTGATGAAATTGGGGGCTGGTGGGCAGATACTGTTCACTTTGCAGCAAAGTACAACATCGTTTTGCCGGAATATGCAATCGACTCCGATCTGCTGATTGAGAAAATTACGGCCTTTATCAACGACGAAGGCAGCGGAATCATTACAGTAACATGGGGCGCGGCTACATCCATCCTTTCCGGCTTAGTTGACGTGCTTTTGGCGTTTGTTTTTGCGTTGTATCTGCTGGCAAAAAAAGAAGTGGTTGCAGCCCACTTAAAAAAGCTGATCACAACGGTGCGTCCACAAACGGGGGCAAAGCGGCTTCTGAGCATCGCTTCGCTGACGAATCAAACCTTTACCAACTTTGTCAGCGGACAGCTTACCGAGGCCGTCATTATTGGAGTCCTCTGCTTCCTTGGAATGCTGATTCTGAGGATCCCCTATGCCGGTGCCGTTTCCGCATTTGTTGCCGTTACCGCGTTGGTGCCGATTTTCGGCGCATGGCTCGGCGGCGGTCTTGGCACATTTCTGATTCTGTTGGCAGAACCCATCAAAGCGGTGTGGTTCATTGTTTATCTGCTGATTCTACAACAGGTAGAGGGCAATCTGATTTATCCAAAAGTTGTTGGAAAATCGGTGGGCCTGCCCGGACTGCTTGTGCTGATGGCTGTCACGATTGGAGGCGGGGCGTTTGGTGTCTTGGGAATGCTTTTCAGCGTTCCGGTCTGTGCGGTGCTATATAGTCTCTATCTGGAGTTCATGCAGAAATCAGACGCCGGGAGTTGAATCTTTCACGATTTATTGCCTTTGAAAAAAGAAATATGGCAGCTATCAAATAGCCGGACACATAGACACAGAGCCGATAACCCGCAGCCGAGAGGTCAACGGTTTATCGGCTCTATTCCTTTGATAGCAGCTGCGCTGGCGAACACGGCAAGACCGTTATTTTCGGCCCTGCGGCGCAGAACGGCGGTTTTGAAATATTGCATTTCAAGGCACACCTGGCAGATGCGTTTTGCACCACTCGGCGGTTGCATCCGGCAACTCGGAGATCACAATTTGGCAATCGTCCAATTTCTGCATCAGCATTCGCTCCATGGTGTGCGCATAGATGCAGCTCCGAATATCCAGAACGATTTTCATCATTCATCATTGCGTCGGTGGACAAAGGGATACACAATTCTTATCGAATTTATACCCCTCATAGCCGTCCTTGAGATACACACGGATGAAGCGATAATACTGATCCCCCAATACCGCAGGAACACTGCCATTTCCGGTCAGGTCCCAGATATCCTCATGTTCCCAGTAGCCCTGCCTATCCTCGATGGTATAGAGCGCACTCTCATCCACAGTGAAGGCACCGCTGGTGTAATCCCCCTGCACCAGAGGCTGGCTGATATCCAGATAAATGGTGTCGATAGCCTTCGTCCGATCCACCCACCGTGCCACCTTTGCGCCCTTGTAGCCGGTCGTAACCTGCTTCTTTACGCCGTTGGTCTCCAGCATCAGGTCATACTGCAGCTCCATGGTGGTCAGTGTGTCCACATTGGATTCACTAATGTAGTAAGTCACCGAAAACGGCTCTTTACCTGATTCCGGAACATCGGGATAATGAACCATGCCATACCCCGTTTCGTCATCAACGAGCATCCGAATATACCCGGTCGAATAATCATTGGAATAGCTGTACCCCAGCACACGCAGCATGGGGGAAATCGGATACATCACAAAAGTCACCTGATGATCGCTCTCCGCGGTGGTATCCACCTGGGGTGCGCTGAAGCCTCGCTCGCCGCAGGCCATGGGCTCGCCGTCCAGCAGGACCTCCTTCACGCCATAGGCGTTGGAGATCACCTTGGCTATGCCGCCCTGCACGCCGAACGACGTACCCTGGAAAATCATGATCGGCCCGCCGTTTTCAACCCACTGGCGCATATTGCCCCGCACATACCAGTTTCCGTCGTGCACATCGGTAAAGACCGCGCCGTTTTCACTGATAAGGTGCGGTATTAGATCATCCATCATACTCAGTGCATCATCGAAAGTCGCGCCCGGAATATCGTTATAAAGTAACCGGTAATCCCAGTCTCTGTCATAAAAACTTTGCAACTTCCCGCTTAGCACCAGACGGCACTGATCCAGCTTATCGGTGGTGCGCATGAAATACGCATCGTTGATCTGCATGGTCAGATGATCGAAATTGCTGGCATACACATCCCCAACCAATATCTGGGCGATGGATTGCCGGAAAAAGCCGCCGTTTACCACCAGCTCATACTTTCCCCGATTCTCCGGTGTGGGGGCGCTGTGCAGAACCACCCGGTCGAAGGTGCCGCCGTTGATGGTGACGCTGCCGCCTGCTTCTCCCCGAATGGCCTGCAGGCGACGGGAAAAATACCGCTCCTCCCTCTCGCCCCCGGGACTGGTCACCTGCGTCAGCACCTCGCCGCCGTTAAAGACCGCCGTACCGGATACACCGATGGCGCACTTCGTATACTGATTATCATTGGAGGGACACAGCATCTTGACTGTGCCGCTCTCCATAACCAGTGTACCTTTACTCACATTGATAAACTCATAGTAGAATTCCTGATTAAACTCGCCGATCAGGGCGCCGCCCCCCACGCTGTCGCGGATGGTCAGGCGGGCATCCTTATCACATATATTGATCAGATACCCCTGCGCAACCTCCGAATAGTATTTCGCATACGCATTGACGGTGTGTCCGTTCAGATCCAGCACCTTGTCCATGGCCATCGTCATGAAGATGATGTTGTCCTGATGCAGACCGGTGTGCCCGTTCAGAGACTTTGTTTCGATGTCCTTAACCACCTTCACCACCGAGCATTTTGTCGTGTAGTCCAGCGCCTTTTTCAGCTCCGCCCAGGTAGAAACCTCCACCGTGCCGTCTGCTGCATCGGCCGTCACCGGGAAGAAGGGCACTGCGGATACCAGCATCATCACTGCCAGCAGAAGGCTAAGCCATTTCCTTTTTTTCATTGTGCTTCACCTCACCTTTCTTATGTCGTCCTTACATCGCGTAAATCTGATCCATCAGGTATTCAGCGGTCATCGAGCCGTAGAAAAACTGGTCGATGATACCATTTTTCTTGGCCTCCCGGATGTCCTTCGCCGCCTGTTTTTCGGTGTTGGAATCCACGATGAGGGCAATTTTGCAATCCGGGCACACCGTCTTTGCCTCATCCCGCAGCTTCATCCTCTCGCAAAGCAGCCATGGAGTATAGGCGGTAACCTCCATTAAAAGGACAAACGGTTTGAACACCCGGCACAGTTCAATGGTATCTCGCGGGGACTCCGCACGAACCACAGCAATGTCGTAATCCGAATTCTTGAAAGCAGTCGCTATGGAATCGGCAAACAGAAAATTCTGCATATCGACCACGATTTTCTTCATCGAACCGTTCCTCCTTTTTTCTGATACATACACCGGATCTGTTCCGTCTTACTTTATGGCTTTATTGTAGCAAGGAACGGCGGCTCTGTCTGTCCTCAAAAGTGAGGACAAACGCCCCTTTAATTGTAAACAAATTGTGAACGAGCGTCTGTTTTTCGCAAAAAAATGGTTTTTTCAGCACGACGCTTTATTCAATTTGCTCCTACCTGGTTTCTTCCTGCTCCTCGATCCAGCATCCGGGCACGACCATCCGTTTGCCCACAGCTGCGATCATCAGCCGATTGCGGTTTGTGTAGCCGGTTTTTTCCAGCATACGGTTAATATAGGTCCGCACCGAGGACTCGCCCACATTCAGCTTTACGGCAATCTCGGCATTTGTTTTTCCCTCACAGAGCAGGCGCAGAGTCTCTATCTCACGGTCAGACAGGTCGCAGGAGAGCGTGTTGCCGAGCCGAACACTGGGCACGCCGTCCGGCCAAAAGTGCTTTCCGGAAAGGGTTCCCTCGATCACACCCACAAGGTCGCCGGAGGGGGAGTCTTTATACCAGAAGCTGTCTGCCCCGATCCTTCTGGCCCGATCAAGAAACCGTCCCTCCAGCATAGAGGTCACCATAACGATTTTTATCTGCGGGTAGATCTTCTTGATGGATTCGGCTGCGGCCAGTCCGTCCGAGTCGCTTTCGGTGCATATGTCCATGAGAATCAGATCGATGGGCCCCTCATCGCAGCGCTGAAGCGCCGCGTCGGCCCGGAACAGCGTACCCGCCACCTGGCAGTCCGTGCATTTTTCCACGCAGGCGCACAGATAGGTTCTCGCCAGCGCCTGATCCTCCACAATCAGTATTTTTCTCATAGTCACAGGTTATTCACCCCCGAATTCCCGGATTTTGGTATCTCAATTGCCAGAGAAAACCTCGGTAAGCTCTGCACCGTCATCTTACCGCCCGAATTTTCGATCCGGTGGCGCAGGTTGGTAAGTCCGCCGCCCTCGGTGATCTCCTTTTCCGGCGGCTTGCCGTTATTGCGTATCACCACCGTATAGCTGTCCTGGTTTTCCCAAATATTTGCGGAAATCTCCGTGGCCTTGGCATACTGAATGGCGTTGTTCAGGCAAACCTGCATGGCCGTGTACAGCAGCTCCGCCTCACCGTCCGTGGGCTCCTGACCTCTTATCCGCACGGTCACGCCGCTGGCCTTGGCGCTGTCCAGCAGTCTTTTTCTGGCCGGCAGGCAGATCGTATCCCGGAAGGCAATGACCTTCTCCCATTCATGGCATACAACGCCCGGATCCATACCGTCAAATTCCCCTGTTATGTACTGCTTCGTCAGTGTAATGCAGGCGGCAAGGCCGTCGTGCATGGCGGATTTCGCGTCCAGCAGCTCCTTCTCCCGGGCCAGAGCCCCGGCATTATCGGAAAGCTGCTTCAGCTTTTCCGCGTCCTCCTGCAGCTTCTTGCTGTCTGCGGTAAGCTGTACCAAGGCGTGCTGCAGGTCGGTAACATCGGCGGCGGTAAGCTGTATATACCTCGTCCCGTACCGATCGGTGACCTCCGTTTTTTCAAACCTCCACACGGTTTTGTCCGGAAACCGATAGGTGTTGTCTATATCCGGGATCCGCACAATGCCCCCTCCCGGGGCAGACAGCGCCTCCTGGACCTCGCCCAGATACTGCATATCGCTGTCAAGCAGGAATCGGCTCAGCTGATACATCTGCCGGTTGCACAGGACGATGCTGCCCGTTCGGTCAAAAAAGCACACGCCTGTGGGAAGCCGGTCAAAGCTTTCCTTGATGGCATTAAAGCCCAGGTGTTTAATTCTAAGCACCGCTCCCGCCTCCTATCCTTGTGCGCACAAGCCACAAGCCATCCTCCTGCTGAACCGTCACATCCGGAGAAGCCAAAAAGGACAGCTCGGCGGCACACTCCACCGACAGATCCATCTCGCCGTCGGACACGGAAATAAACAGGGAATACAGCCCGCCCATCGCCGCTTCCGTCACGACCTTCAAAAGGTCAAGCAGCCGCGCCACCTCTGTCGCGCGCATAGGCCCGGTCGTGTGGTAGACCACGCTGCATTCCGTGCCGCAAACGTTTATCACCCGCACCGCCTCGTCTATGGTCAGCCGAAGCTCCTGCTGCGGCAGAAGCTCATATTCCTGGCTGAGAAAGTACAGGTTGGCGCTGCGCTTAATGTAAGTACCCAGCAGCAGGATCCTTTTCAGTGCGCTTTGTATTTCCTCGGGTGCGGCTCCCTGGCATTGCCGCAGCAGCTGCCCGACTCTGGTGATCTGATCTCCGTACCTTGCCTCCATCTCGTCGTAAATACGGTTTTTTTCTGTCAGCTCAAGCAGCTTTTTCTGTATGATATAGGCCTCCCGCAATTTCTCTTTGTTGCTGTTGATTTTGGTCTTGTTTTCGCTCAGTCTTGCGCGCAGCTCCGTCAGCGGCCGCACATTATCCTGCCATACGGCATAGCCGCCGCTGATGGGCGCCGAGGAGATGCGTATTCCGTTGGGCCGGATGAGCGGAACGCCCTCCCTCGGGCAAACCATATCCTCCCCTGCGGCCCGGGAACGGAGAACGATGCTCCCGCTGCGATCCGCAATGCACGCCGCCAGCGTTGTCGCCTCGAACAGCTCCACATAGCCCGTATTGGACGGTATCATCCGGCAGCGTATACAGCTTTCATAAATCGCCGCATATAAAAGGCAAAATGTCACATTCATATCCCCGAGCCACCGGCGTATAGCCGGCAGACCCGACAGATACAAAAGCCCATACAAAACCGTTATACAGGCTATCACAAACGGCCTGATCCTTTTTTTGCTGCCGCTGGGGACGCGGCTTTTCTTCAAAAGGAGGGCAAGGGAAAAAATCATGCACGCAACCATCCAGCCCATGCTGCAGAAGTAAAAAATGCCGTGGGAATAGCCATAATTGTCCGGCACACCCGGCACACCGCTGTTGAATGCAAACACCTGCTGGTGCAGATCGTTGGTGATCACCAGCAAAAACAGTATGCCCGGCACGGCGACCAGAAAGCCGGCCCTTTCGGTCAGACGGTATTCCTCCGACTTCCCCAGCGTCAGCGCAATATACACTCCCAGCAGCGGTATAAACAGCATGGGCAAATAATAGAGATACCAAATGTACCGCGCCACTGTCAGGTCGGTGACAAACTCATATTTCAGCGTGCGCAAAATAAGCCACACCAGCATCAGCGCCGCAGTCAGGCGCAGGCAGTGCAGTGCCTGCTTCTGTATAATGCGCCGGTCAATGGAATAGCCCCACAGGGAAAACAGCAGCAAATACAGCGCCGCGCGGATATAGTTCATCCAAACGCCGCCGATGTCGAGCATGGCCAGTATCCGGCAGGAATAGGCCGCCGCAATGATTGTAAAAACCAGGATCATGGGGATCAGCTGTTTCGTATTCCGTTTCATAGGGGAAATCTCTCGCTTTCTCCTGCAATCAAGGAATATTTCTTGGCAATTGTATTTGTTTCTCGGCAAGACGATTCCGAATGTGCATTTACCAACAGGATTTACTCCGAAAATAGGAACTGTCGGTCTTGGCTGTTTAGAGTATACTAAACATTTCTTTTGCAAAAACGCAATGCTATATAAAGCGATGGATTTCAATTTTTGCTTTTTTGTTGCTTTCCGACAAATTGCAAAAGCAACTTCCAGGTTTCCAATAGTCTCGCATGGTTGAATTCCGGAAAAGAAGTGCCATCCTGAACTGCACCCCATTTCAGCATCAGCGCCTCCTTCCTTGGAATAATAAAAAAGACCGATGGGCAGCTTATACCCCATCGGTCTTAGTGCGCCAGTCGCCAGGCGGCGATTAAATTGAGTATGACTCCTTTCTGCTTGCGTTCGCTGTTAACTGCCGAAAAACTCCGGATCCGAGAGTTCGCAGCATTTTTGTCTGTCACATCTGCGCAGAATGTGGTCCTGTTTTCGTGGTCAATGAAAAGTTGGACAAGCACCGGAAACCCGCTTGAAATCAAGCTTTTCCCGTGTTGTCCCAATTATAACACACTCACATGCCCTGGACAATGCCCCCGGTGGCCTCCAGCAGCCGGGGGTCCGTGACCTTCAGCAGCAGGTCCCGGCCGTCCCGGTTTGCGGGGCACAGCCGCACGATCTCCACGGTGTATTCCTGGGTATCATCTCCGGAGATGGTGGACAAAATAACAGCGGGGCCGGTGGTCACCTCGCTGCGCCGGGCCACGGGCAGTGCCGCGCCGGATACAAAGCCGCCTTCTGCCACAGTGCCGAAAATGCCGCCGCTGGTATTGGCGGACACGGTGCCCACATCGTGCTGCACGGTGAAGTCGCCCTTCAGCTGTCCCGGGTCGCCCTTCTGTCCCTTTTTCACGGCCTTCACGGTAGTCTCCATAATGGAACCGCTGGACAGCGGCATCAGCTGTTCCGTGTCCGTATCGGTGATGCCGTGGCCCAGAGCGCCATAGGCGCCGGTGTCCGGGTCATAGAAGGTCAGAGTCCCCACGCCCGCCATAGAGTCCCGTGTCCAGGCGCCCAGACGCCAGGAGCCATCCTCCGCCTGTACCGGCACGGCGGTGACGGTAAGGCTTTTGCCGTCCCGGCGCAGGCCCACAGTTGCAGGCGTTCCGCCGGCGGCCTGCAGCAGAGCCTGCAGCTCCTCGGCGGACGTGATCCTTTCGCCGTTGCAGCTGACGATCAGGTCCCCCTCCTGTATGCCGCAGTCCCGGGCCGGGCACGGACCGTCGCTGGAGGTAGACACCACCAGCACGCCATCGGCAAACAGCTTGATGCCCACCGCCTTCCCCACAGGGATCAAGGTGCGCTGGTCGGCCCATACCGTCTGGCAGCACAGGGCCCCGGTGAGCAGCACGGCCAGCAGCCATGCGGCCGGCCTGCGTATGCGTCGCTTTTTTTGCGTTTCATACATGCGATCGCCCCTGTTTTTGAATTTTGTCGCCGGCGACAGAGTTACTTTGCGCGAATCTCCCGGCTTTCATGTCCGCTAAATATAGGATGCATTTCCGCCGCAGGCAAAAAAAGCGCCGCTGACAGCTGTCTGCGGCGCAAAGCCGGAAAAAATTTCAAATTTTATCGGGTCTCATAGCGCTTGGGGTCCCTGGGCAGACACAGCTCCGGCACCAGGCCCACTGCGAACACGCCGCCGGAAACAGCGAAGATGAAGCCATTACAGCGTCACCTGGCATCCGGGGCCGAAGAAATACAGCACCCGCTCCGCCACCGGTGCTTCCAGCACCCGGCTCAGGGCCTGACTGTAGGCCGTCAGCTGGGGGCGATACAGCTCCGCCCTCTGGGCGGCCTCCTGGGGCAGGATGCGGTCCGTTTTGAAGTCCACAATGACCAAGCCCTGTTCCGTCCGGAAGGCGCAGTCCACCACGCCCTGGAGCATCAGCTCATCCTCCGGCTCCGCCTCCGGATCATACAGCGACGCTGGCAGCAGCAGGGAGAACCGGTACTCCCGGTACACCTCCCCCGCCCGGCGGATGCGCTCCGCCAGGGGCGAGGCCAGGAACCGGCGCACCTGCTCCAGCTCCAGGGACGCCGCCTGCTCCGGCGTCAGCAGATGCCGGGCCAGCAGGGCCTGCACCTGCTGCTCCGGCTCCGGGCCGCTCAGGTCCAGATACTGCATCAGCAGATGCATGGCCGTACCCCGCTGGGCTGCGGACAAAGGCCGCTCCCCTATCAGAAAGCGCGGCGTTTCCACCTGCACCTGACGCACCCGGCGGACGGTACCCTGGGCGATCTCCTCATCCAGCTCCCGGCCCTTCAGCTGGGTGGCCGTGACCTTGGTGGGAATGCGGCAGGCTGCCGGGTGGGGATAGTCCAGCTCCTGGACCTCCACAGGGCCGCTTTCGCGCGCCTCCTCCGGCGTGCTGTCCCGCTCCCGGAGAGCCGGCGCCACGGGATTTTCCCACACCTGCACCTGCCATCCGCCTCCGGCGCCTGTCAGGGTCTGGGGCTCCGTCTCCGCCCAGCGGCGGATGGGCTCCCCCTCCGGGGCGCACAGCAGCGGCAGCAGCAGCCAGTCCCCGGGGCATTTTGCCCCGGCCACCGCCTCCGGCGGCGCGGGCATCTCCGCCAGCACTGCCAGGTCCGCCGCCCGTTTCCGGGCGTGGGACATGCAGTCCACGCAGATGAGCTTCTCCTTGGCCCGGGTCAGGGCCACGTACAGAATGCGCATTTCCTCGGCCTTGCTCTCTCGGGTCAGGGCCGCCGCCACGGCGGATTTGGTAACGGTATCGTACCGGATCCGCCGCTGCCGGTCCACCCGCTCGGTTCCCAGCCCCAGCTGGGGATGCACCAGCACCGGCCGGTGGAAGTCGTCGGCGTTGAAGCGCTTGTGCAGGTCCGCCAGGATCACCACCGGGAACTCCAGTCCCTTGGACCGATGGACGCTCATGATCTGCACGCCGCTGCCGGTGGCCTGGGTGGAGATAGGCGGCTGACGTCCTTCCTCCAACAGGTCGTGGAGCTGGGTCACGAAGTCAAACAGGCCGCCGCGCCCTGCCGCCGCCTGCTGCCCGGCGTAGGTATACAGGGCGATGAGGTTTTCCTTCCGGGCCGCGCCGCCCTCCATGGCCCCGAACACCGCCATGGCGTGGCACTGGGTATAGAGCTTCCACAGCAGCCGGTCCGCCGTCATGTCCCGGGCGGCCAGCCGCAGACCGTCCAGCGTCTGCCGGAAGGCCGCCGTGTCCTCATGCTCGTCCAGGCACAGGGCGTCATAGTAGTCTCCCTCCGGCAGCAGCGCCCGGATCTGGGCCAGCCGGTCCGGGGAAAAGCCAAACAGCGGCGACCGCAGCACGGCGATCAGCGGCACATCCTGCCGCGGATTGTCGATGATCTGCAGAAACGACACCATCACCGCCGCCTCCAGGGTGCTGAAAAACGCCTCGCTCTCCCCGCTGGTGCAGGGAATGTTCTCCCGCCGCAGGGCCGCCGTATAGGCCGCCAGACGCGCCCGGGGGGACCGCATGAGAATGACGATATCCTCCGGCTCCACAGGCCGGGGCTGTCCGTCCTCTCCCTGCACCGGGAAGCCCTGGTCCAGCAGCCGTCGGATGCGCCGGGCCACAAACCGGGCCTCCACCTCCGTGCGGTCGAAGGTTTCCTCCTCCGTATTCTCCACGCTGATCAGGTGCAGCTCCGGCTCCATGCCCGGCCGGGGCGGGTACGCCTCCTCCGCGCCGAAATACAGCTGCTCGTCGTCGCCGTAGTCCATCTCCCCCATTTCCCGGGACATAATGGCCCGGAACACAAAGTTGGTGCCGTCCAGCACCTCCCGCCGGGAGCGGAAATTCCGGCTCAGCAGCACCTTTCGCGGCTGGCCCTCCTCCGCCTCCGCCGCCGGGCGGTAGGACAGGTATTTCTCCAGGAAAATGGTGGGATCCGCCAGCCGGAACCGGTAAATGCTCTGCTTCACATCGCCCACGGCGAACAGCCGTCGCTCCTCCCCGGACAGGGCCCGGAAAATGCAGTTCTGCACCTGGTTGCTGTCCTGGTATTCGTCCACCATCACCTCCCGGTAGCGGGAGGAGACCTGCTTTGCCAGCTCCGTGGGCCGTCCCTGGCCGTCGGTCAGCAGGTCGATGGCATAGTGCTCCTGGTCGGAAAAGTCCATCACGTTGCGCCGGACCTTCTCCGCCTGATAATGCAGGGTAAACTGTGCCGTCAGGCGCAGCAGGGCCAGCATGGCCGGGGCCATCTGCCGCAGATCCTCCAGCAGCTCCGCCTCCGGCACAGAAAAGATCGCCTGAATGTCCTTCAGCGCCTTTTTGGCCTGCTCCAGCACCGCCTTGGCCCGCTCCCGGCAGGCGGCGTTCTCCTCCCCCTTGGCCACGCCCATCCGCCGGAAGGACGGCACGCCCTGGGCAAGGCTGTCCCAGCCGCCGGCGGCCTTGTCCCGCAGGGCCTCCAGGCCCTGGGCCACCTCCAGAAACCGATCGCCGTAGGCCTTGTACACGGCGGGATAGTCCGCCATATCCTCCACGGCCCGGGTCAGCCGCCGGGCCCAGAAGTCCGCCCGGCGCAGGGCGTCCTCCATGAGATACCGGCCGCAGCCGGTGTCCGCCAGCTCCTGGGGGGTGACCTCCCAGCCCTGCCGCAGCTGCTCCAGCCACCGCAGGGGGTGCGGGTGGCTCTGGGTCTTTTCGTGGAGGTCCAGCACCAGGGCCTCCAGCGCCCGGTCATCCCGTCCGGCTCCCAGGGTCTCCGCCAGCTGGCGGGCGTTGCCGTCCTCCTCGATGTGGGCGTAAAAATCCTCCAATACCCGGTCCAGCACCCGCCGCCGCAGCAGCATGGCCTCCTGTTCGTCCAGCACCCGGAAATCCGGGGTCAGGCTGTGCTCCTCCACCGGGGGCAGCAGGTGCACGTTCTCGCGGAGCAGTCCGGCGCAGAAGGCGTCCACGGTTTTGATGTCCGCCTGATACACCCGCAGCATCTGCCGCCGCAGGTGGCTGTCCCCGGGCCGGTCCGCCACCCGGCGGGTCAGCTCCTGGGCGATCTTGCCCCGCAGCTCCGCCGCTGCGGCCTTGGTATAGGTGATGATCAGGAAGTCGTCCACCTGACAGCCCTCCTGCTCCATATAGGAAAACAAGCGCTCCACCAAAACCTTCGTCTTGCCGGAGCCTGCGGCGGCGGACACCAGCAGGCTTCCGCCCCGGTTATATACGGCCGTTTCCTGCTGCGGCGTCAGCGGCATGTGCTCCCCTCCTTCCCATTTTCCGCGTCCACGAATTGCCAGAATTCCTCCGGCTTTACAGTTCTGATATAGCGCACCCGATCGCCGCCCCGGCCCTCCTGGAAGGCACAGGCCGCAGCAAAATCGCAGCGGTCGCAGGCCCGCTCCTGGGGTCCCCGTGCCACCGGGTCGGCGTCAATATTGCCGGAGCCGATCTCTCTGGCGATCTGGTGCAGCAGGTCCTCCACATACCGGCCCAGCTTCCCCAGCTGCTCCGCCGATGCGATGCCGTCGGAAATGGAGCCGTCCTTCTTCACCCGAATGGGCAGATAATGGGGTGCTTCCAGAGCGCTGTGCTCCATAGCCCGCAGCACCTCCGGGTCCGCCAGCACCATGCCGCTGCGGCGCAGCTCCTCCTGCAGGGCAGCCTGGAGCTTTTCCGGCTGGATGCCCCGGTCCTTTTTCAGGATCACCTCCCGGGCCGGGTGATACAGTACCCCCGCCGGCACAATGGGATAGCCGAAATAGCTGCGGCCCTCCTTCTCCAGAGTGAACAGGTACAGGAGCATCTGAATGCCCAGGCCGTACCGCAGGTCCGACAGGTCAAAGGCTTTTTTCCCGGTTTTGTAGTCCACCACCCGCAGATACAGCTTTCCGTCGTGGAGCCAGCCGTCCACCCGGTCCACCTTGCCGCTGACGGACAGGGTCTCATCTCCCTCGGTGACGGTAACGGCGGGCAGCTGCCCGTCCCGGCCACCGAAGCCCAGCTCGAAGGCCACCGGTGAAAAATCCGATTGGGCCAGCTCCCCGGCCATGTCCTCCACGATGGCGCAGGCCGCCGTCCGCAGCCGGGAAAACAGATACCGGAACCGGGCGCTTTTCTCCCGATAGCCGTCGATCTCCTCCCGGGCGTATTGGTCTATGTATTCCCGGACCAGGCGGCGCAGCTCCTCCTGCTCCACCTGGCTCCAGCCGCCCCGGTTCTTTACCTCCCGGGCCACATTTTCCAATAAATAGTGGATGAACGTGCCGATCTCCGGGGCTTCGAAGCCCGCCGGGCGGCGCTCCCTGGCCCGCAGGCCATACTGCATGAAGTACCCGAAGTGGCACCGCTTCACCTGGTCCATCCGGGAGGCCGACATGTGCAGGGACCGCCCATACAGGGCCTGCACCGCCTCCGGCGACAGCCGCCCCCGGCCCAGGGCGCGGCCCCGGTCCATGGCATCCAGCACCCGGTCATAGCCGCCCCGCTGCCGGAAATACCGCTCCAGTGCCTTGTCGCTGCCGGCCAGCTCCAGAGCCGTGGCAGGCAGCATCCGCCGGTAGGCCCCGTCCTCCCGCAGGACGTGCAGATCCGGAAACAGCTTCTCCATCCGCTGCACCACGAAGGAGGGCCGCAGCTGAGCGCCGCTGATGTCCCCCACCGGCCAGCTGACGGTAAGCCGCTCCGTGGGCTGGGCCAGGCACGCGTAAATATTCTGCAGCTCGTTGTCCAGCAGGTCAAACACGGCGTCCGACAGCAGGATCTCCCGCTGCTGCAGGGTCTCCCGGTCCTCCGGGTCCAGCAGGCCGTGGCCGCTGGGCGGCATAGGCAGCACGTGGTCGTTGGCCCCCAGCAGGAACAGGCACCTTACCCGGTGCCGGTCGTTGCGGGTGATCTCGCTGACCTTCACCTGGTCCAGGGTGGCAGGAATGGTACCCACGCTGTACTGGGTCAGCACCAGCCGCAGCAGCCGCGCGAACTCCTCACCCGTCAGCTCCGTGTCCCCCAGAATCTCCACAAATTGGTCCAGCACTCCGCAGAATATCTCCCACAGCTGCACATATTCCTCCGCCAGCTGGGGCTGGTTCTCTGCCAGCAGCTTCCCGGCGGTTTCCTCCAGGGCCTGGGGTACACCGGCCTCCTGCAAAAATGTGTACAGGCACTCTGCCTTGTCCCTTGCGGATGATGCCGTTTTCATCCCCTGATACAGGGGCTCCAGCAGCAGACGTACCCGCCGCCGGACGCCATTGACCTGCCGCAGCCGTGCGGCGGCAGTCTCCGTCATCTCCCGTCCGTAGCCGTCGGGGCTGGCGGTCCAGTCGCCCTCCCGCAGCCACATGCCGCCCCGGATATCCCACACGATCACATAATTCTCCAGGATATCGCACTCATCCGGGGAAATGCCCCCCAGGCCGGTCTTCAGGCAGCGGAACATGTCCTCCCGGTCAAAGCCGCCGGTAACGGCATCCAGGGCCCCCAAAAGCATGGTGATGGGCGGCTTTTCCAGCAGATCGCTGCGGCGGCTGATATAGGCCGGGATGCCGTCCCGGCGGAACACGCTTTCCAGCAGTGGGCCGTAAACCTCCATATTCCGGGCGCACACGCCCATATCCCGCCAGCGGTATCCCTCAGCCGCCAGCTGCCGCAGCTGCTGGGAAACCCATTCCACCTCGGTGAAGGCCGTGGCGGCCTGATACAGGCGAATTCCCTCCGCCTGGCCCTCATAGGCCGTCTCCCGGCCAAAAAAGTGCCGCTCCAGGTGATCCAAGGGGCCGCTCCCCTGCTTTTCGCACCACAGGACTTCCATACTCTGCCCCACACGCCGAGCCATGCGCTCCAGGCGCATCCGCTGGCGCAGAGCATTCTGAAACAGCTGTTCATTGCCCCGGTCCCCCAGCAGGGTCACGGTAACGCTGCTGGCCTGCCGCAGCACCAGCTCCAATATGCTCTCCTCCTGGCGGTTGAAATAGGAAAACCCGTCCAGATACACATCGCAGCCCCGGAGATAGTCGCTGTGCTCCAGATGCTCCTGGAGCTTCTGGATCCGGGACCGGGCATCCATGTCTCCGTTGCGCAGCCGGGCGTCATACGCCGCATACAGCAGCGCGATATCCCGCAGCTTATCGCCCATAGCGCCCTCCAGGTCCTCTACATGGGCATAGAGGTCCTGAGGCCCGATCTCATAGGCGTAAAGCTCCTCCATCAGGTCCGTCAGCTGCCGCAGAAACGACGCCCGCTGACTGGGCCGCCCGAACACCCGCAGCTCCGGCGCCAGCTCCTGCAAAACCCGCCGCATGGTCAGGAGCTTCCCCCCGTTGTCCAGAGTAAACTCCGCCAGCCCTCCCGTTTCGGCCAGCACCCGGGACGACAGGCTCCGGAAGCTCAGCACCTCCGCATCCCGGGACGCCGTGGGCCCCAGGGCCCGGCACAGGTCCACCTCCGCCTCGTGGGAAATATGCTCCGGCACCAGCAGCACCTGCCGCCGCAGTCCCCGGTTTTTCTCCATAGCCTCCAGTACCCGCCGGGATTTTCCGGACCCGGCCCGTCCTACCCATACAGACAGCATCCGCCCCGCCTCCTTTCTGACGCACTGACAGCAGGATACCATGGCTGCTGTCCCAAAAAACTCTTACCTGACAGTATACCGCATTTTCCCCCCGGTGGAAAGCCCCGTTAAGGCGAAAAAAAACGCCGCCTGCTGGGCAGGCAGCGTTTTTCTTTTATGGATTGGTGCCGAGCTCCTTGAGATACCGGCTCAGCGCATCCTTCCAGTCCGGCAGCGGCGTGAAGCCGTTCTCCGCCAGCTTGCTCTTATCCAGCCGGCTGTTGAAGGGCCGCGCCGCCTTGGACGCGCCGTATTCCGCCGTGGTCACGGCGTCCACCTGCACCGGCAGCCCCGCCTGGCGGAAGATCTCGCAGGCAAACTCGTACCAGGAGATGTACCCGCCCTCATTGGTGGCGTGATAATAGCCGTACTTGTCGGACTCGATCATATCCACCAGCAGCCGGGCCAGGTCCAGGGTATAGGTAGGCGTACCGATCTGGTCGCACACCACCCGCAGCTTGTCGTGGGTCTTGCCCAGCTGGAGCATGGTCTTGATGAAGTTCTTGCCGTTCAGACCGAACACCCAGGCGATCCGCACGATGAAATACTTCTCCAGCCGGGAGCTGACGGCCAGCTCGCCGCCCAGCTTGGTCTCGCCGTAGAAATTCAGGGGCTGATAGTCCTTGCAGTCCGGCTGCCAGGGGGTCTGGCCCTGGCCGTTGAACACATAGTCCGTGGAAATGTACATCATCTTGCAGTCCATCTCCCGGCAGGCCTGGGCCAGATGGGCGGTGCCGTCCACGTTGATGGCCCGGACCTTGGGCTGCTTGTCGGCGTCCTCGGCCAGGTCCACCGCCGTCCAGGCGGCGCAGTGGATCACGGCGTCAGGCCGCACATCGTCCATCACCTGCCGCACCTGCTGCTCATTGGTGATGTCCATGGCCACATAGGGCATCCCCGTCACGGCAGAGCCGTCTGCAATGCCGCTGTACACCGGGGCGATGTCACTGCCCACGCCCTGATGGCCCCGGCGGGCCAGCTCGTTCATCACATCGTGGCCCAGCTGACCGCCCACGCCCGTTACCAATACCTTCATTGCTTGTAACCTCCTCGTTACAGATACTTGACCGCCTTGCAGATGGGCCGCTCTTTTCCCCAGCGCCCGGTCATGGCGGCTTTGACCTTCTCTTTGCACCAGACCAGTGCAGCCTCAATAAGCATCAGCACCGCGAACTCCGCCAGCATCATCAGGAAATACGGCGCCGTCGGCGTCTGTGCCAGGTAAAAACGCTTGCCCAGCATCACCAGCTCCGGCGCGATCTGCCAGGGCAGATGCGTGGCCATCAGGAACATGGAGTGCCTGCCGCACCAGATCAGGGGCCTCAGGGATATGCGGGCCTCCAGCCAGCGCAGCAGCTCCAGAACGGCCACGGAACCCAACACACCGTTGAGATAGAACACCGGAGCAAAGGACCCCAGCTTAAAGGAGTTGAAATCCAGGTCCGGACTCAGCAGCGACAGGCCCAGATTCACCGCCAGCAGAACCGCCAGCACCGGCAGCCTTCCCAGCCGCTGCGGCTTCCCCCGCCGGTAAAGCAGATACCCGCACAGCATGAACCAAAATCCGCTGACGCTCTTGGCCAAAACAATAAACAGGTTGCGCACCACCTGCACCCACAGGCGATCCGCCCCGGGAATATCCATTCCCTGATAGAAATAGCCGATGACGCACAGGATAGCCGGCGCCAGGACACACACCAGTATGCGCTTGGCGGCAGACCAGCCCTCCGGCCGCACCGCCGCAAACAGCAGCTCGGCGATCAGCAGCGTAGGCAGAAACCACAGGGTGGCAACACCCCGCAGCGTCACCGTCAGGATCACGTCCCCCTTCAGGGCCGCCAGTCTGCTGCCGCCGTGTATGGTGAGAAAAGCCAGGTGCGCCAGAATCGCCAGAGCCGAAAACACGCCATAGGGGATCACCAGGGAATACCAGCGTTTTTTCATCACCTGTGCACAGGAATCCCTCTGGCCCCGCTCCCCATAGCGGTATGCCTTCAGCAGGCCCACCACCACATAGAACACAGCGATCTTGAAGGAGGAAAACCATACGGAGCTGGTGCTCCACAGGTAGTCCATGTGGCCCCAGATGATGGCCAGCATGCCCAGGCCCTTTGCCGCGTCCACAAAGCCCAGGTGCGTCTGCCCCATCCGGACTTCTACTGCCTGCTGCTCCATGGCTCAGCGATTGCCGTACATTTTCTCGTAATAGTCCTGATACTCGCCGGAGATGATGGTCTCCCACCATTCCCGGTGATTCAGGTACCAGTCGATGGTCTTTTTGATGCCGTCGGCGAACTTGGTCTCCGGCAGCCAGCCCAGCTCGTTGTGGATCTTGGTGGGGTCGATGGCATAGCGCATATCGTGGCCCTTCCGGTCCGCCACATGGACGATGAGGCTCTCGGGCTTGCCCAGCTCCTTGCAGATCAGCTTCACGATGTCGATGTTGCGCATCTCGTTGTGGCCGCCCACGTTGTACACCTCGCCCACGCGGCCCTTGTGGATGATCAGGTCGATGGCCCGGCAGTGATCCTCCACATACAGCCAGTCGCGGACGTTCAAGCCCTCGCCGTACACCGGCAGGGGCTTGTCGTTCAGGGCGTTGGCGATCATCAGGGGGATCAGCTTCTCGGGGAAGTGATAGGGCCCGTAGTTGTTGGAGCAGCGGGTGATGTTGATGGGCATACCGTAGGTATCGTGGAATGCCATAACGAACATATCAGCGCTGGCCTTGGAGGAGGAGTAGGGGCTGTGGGGGCACAGCGGAGTGGTCTCCATGAAGTAGCCCTCGGCACCCAGAGCGCCGTAGACCTCATCGGTGGAGACCTGCAGGTACTTCTTGCCTTCCTTCCAGGTCTTGGCATCGGCATCGTACCAGGCTTCCTTGGCGCGCTGCAGCAGGTTCACGGTGCCCATGACGTTGCTCTGGACAAAGATCTCGGGGTTCTTGATGGAACGGTCCACATGGCTCTCAGCGGCAAAGTTGATGACATAATCGAAATCATACTTTGCAAACAGGCTCTCCACCAGCTCCTTGTCGCAGATGTCGCCCTGCACGAACACATGGCGGGGGTCGCCCTCCACATCCTTCAGGTTCTCCAGATTACCCGCGTAGGTCTGCTTATCCAGGTTGACCAGCAGGATCTCGGGGTACTTCTTGAGCATATAGTGGACAAAGTTGGAGCCGATAAAACCGGCGCAGCCGGTGATCAGATATTTTTTCATAGGTTTATTCTACCTCAATTTTCAGGTTTTATCTTCTTGGGGAAGCTTTCCCCTTATTTCATCCCATTCTCGCCGTCCCAGTGGGCGAAGAAGCAGGCCAGGGCCTCTTTCCAGTCCCGCACATCGTTGCCCACAGTGCAGCGGAGCAGCCGGTTGTCCAGTGCGCTCCACATGGGGCGGTCGGCGCAGTCCGGGTGCTTTGCCTTGTACTCCTCGCTGGTGCAGGGGGCCACTGAGGCATCAACACCAGACTGGCGGATGATCTCGGAAGCAAACTCGTACAAGGAGCAGATGCCCTCACCGGTGCAGTGATACAGGCCGTACTCATGGGTCACGCAGAGCTGCAGCAGCTCATGGGCCAGGACAACCGCGTTGGTGGGGTTGCCGCACTGGTCGTTGACCACTTCCAGCTTGCCGAATTTCCGGCCGGCGTTGACGATGGTCTTGACGAAGGTCTTGCCATAGTAGCTGTACAGCCATGCCGT
>ENA-ORKT01000031-ORKT01000031.1-human-gut-metagenome-genome-assembly--contig:-NODE-31-length-30434-cov-9.7365_pt1 | contig 30434 bp, 34 predicted proteins | sample MGYA00243061_ERZ508811 | MGnify/ENA primary metagenome ERZ508811 (study PRJEB26277, sample SAMN04329794) | human gut metagenome | biome: human-associated habitat | host: Homo sapiens | place: USA... | reverse complement strand
GCTGTTGAATATCTTGAGCTTGTACGCCCGGTTTTGGAGGAAAGTTCCCACCTGCCCTAACACGCTGCCCTTGGGATCGACCACCACATAGGAGGAATGGGCCTGCAAAAGCTGGGGAGTGAGCCAGAACCGGGTCTTGCCCGAGCCGGACGAGCCGATCCCGCAGAAATTAAGGTTGCAGGCGTTGGCGGGATTTTTCGGGCGGGTATTCATGGTGAGCCGTTCCGTGGCGGTCAACAGCATATGGTGATGATATGGACGGGCGGGAGATCCCGCCCGTCCAGCTTTGTCACATCCCCCAAGTGAACCATATCGGGAAAGTGGCGCTTGGTGATGGAGATAGGGGCTTTTTCGATCTCGCTTGCCCATATCGGCTCAATGCCGCAGCGCACCGCCGCCAGCGGGAATACGCCGATCCCGTCGAACAGGCTCCCCAGCCGGAGCGCTGTCATCTTATCTGCGTCCCTGTCCCTTGACGGTCAATATGCCCTCAAGGGTGGTGGCGGTGATCCCGAGCCGCTGGGCAACGGCGATGTCGTTCTTCATGGCCTCGGTGACGGTATGACCGCACACCACCAGCACATGAGAGCGGCGGAGCAGGTCGCGCCCCATGTCGATGCCGCTCTTATGCTCCTCGGGAACGGCGTCATTGAGGAAAAGGGGCTGATAGAGCGTCGGGCAGATAGGCGAAAAGCCCGCCTCATACACCGTGCGGCAATACTGCGCCGCCAGCTTCGTGTTTTCGTGATCGCTGCCGCACCATGCGGCGGTAATGTACGCAAGGGGTCGTTTCATTGTAAAATACCTCCGTTTTGTAATATAGTAGTTCAACCCAAACCCCACGTCCTTTCCCATTCTTGGGAAAGGGGGCGGCTCTGGAGGATATACCCCCGCCGCTTGCCGGAGAAAAAGCATAGCCGGGACAGGCGGTCAAGGGCTGGCCGCTGAAAACAGCGGTGCGATGCACCCTTGACAGCCCGCTCCCGGCCATGCTGGAATACGGGCGGCGACGGGGGATATAACCACAAGAGCCATTCGGGGAAACGAAAGACCTCGGGACAAAAAGTCCCAAGGTCACTTTTCAAGATCCGTTTTCTTTTCGGGCTTGCCCAGTTCGGGCGGCTGCTTGGCCTTCCAGTCATCCAGCAGAGAAATGATCTTGTCTTTCATTTCTCTCGGGGACTTGTCCTTGCCAAAATACTTTTCCAGTTCCGCACTATTGATGATCACCTTGTCTACCTCCTTTTTCTCCTGCGACAGAATCCCGTCGATCACATCGCCGTTGAGCTTGCCTTCCTTGTCCAGCTCCCGCATTTTCTGTGCCTGCGACAGCGAGGGCGAGGACTGCTGCCCCTCGATGGATACGGCGATATATTTCTGATGCTTCGGACGGATGAATGAGATCTCTACCGCCGGGGTAAATGCCAGCTTTTTCTCGTCTACCATTTTTTGCAAATCCGGCATAAGCTCGGTCAGGCGGATATACCGCTGCACCTGCTTGTAGTTCATACCGTTGCGATCTCCCACGACCTGCGTGGAGCGTTTTCCAGCATCCTTGTCCTCCTCTCCGGGACGGGAGCCTTGGTGTTTGATGGCCTCCACCTGCATTTTGAGCGACTGCGCCTTTTCCGTGGGCAAAATGCGCTCACGGTGGCGGAGGTTGTCATCCGTCATGGCGAGGATGGCTTCATCGTCCGTCATGTTGCGGACGATACATGGCATATTCGCAAATCCGGCAAGCTCACTTGCCCGCTGGCGGCGGTGGCCTGCGATGATCTCATAGCCGCCATCCTCGCGGGGACGCACCAGCGCAGGCTGATTGACGCCCGCTGCCTTGACCGACTCCACAAGCCCCTGCATCTCCGCATCGTCCCGGACACCAAAGGGATGATTTTTGAACGGGTGCAGGTCAGACAGGTTGAGATAGACGATCTCCTCTTTTTCGGCGCGGGTGGCGTCACGGGGCGCAGACGGCTCCGGCGTGACCTCCGCACCAGCGGGAGCGCCGCCCTTATCCACGGCAGGCTTCTCCGGGGTGGGCTTGCTTTGGGACTTTTTGTCCCGAGGTTTGGGCGGCTTGGCCTTGTCGGGAGCGGCCTTGCCATCCTTGGGCGGACGGCCCCTACCGGGTTTGGCGGCCTTGTCCTTTTCCGTGGGCGGCCTCTGCTTGACCGCCTTTTTCTCCTCCTTGGCCACCTCGTCACGGGCAACGGCAAAATCCACCACCTTGCCGGAATGTGCCGGGGCGGGATCGTCCTTGCCGGGATCAGGCGGCTGCGCCTGTTCCTTTTCAGCCTTGGGGACTTCGGGAGCGGCAGGCTTCTCTACCTCGGCGTGGGTAACAGCGTCAGCGGGATCAGGCACGGCCTCGCCCATTTCAAAGAGCGCCGCGTGCCCCTCCTGCTCCAGCATGACCGCCTCCGCGTCAGTCAGCACAGGATCAGGAGCAGGCGGCTCCGGCACGGCGGCTTTTTCTACCGTAGGAGCGGGTGCCTCAGTAGGTGAGGCTACATCGGGAATGTTTTTCTTATCATCTGCCATTTGCAAACCTCCTTTTCGTGGCATGAAAAAAGCCAGCCCGCAGACTGGCCGGGTGAAAGTGACCTCCCTTCATGGTTTTATATATGAAAACGCCGCCCATTGTCCTGTTGGGCGGCGTTGTTCTCGCAGTACTCTACTAGAAACTTTTAGAATTTTAAGTTGTATTGTCTAAAAAAGTAATATATAATAAAAGAAAATTGATGCCTTTCATATCTACATTTAACAAAGGAGCTATTTTATGAATAGTCAGGATCGCTGTTTTATTATTACGCCCATAGGAGACGATTCCGACCCTATACGTCGACATATTGAAGGTATCATTGATGCGGCCATTCGACCTGCATTATGCGACAAATATGAATTGGTGGTAGCTCACAAGATTAGCGAACCCGGCTCAATCACTAAACAAATTATTAAAGAAATATACTCGGATAAATTAGCTGTTGGCTTTTCGGCATAGCCTTGGCAAGCCTGTCATAATGATTGCGGAAAAGGGTACTCCTCTGCCATCTGATATAATAATGGAGCGAACAATTTTTTACCAAAATGATGCACAAGGAGTGCTGGAATTAAAAGATAATATTATCGCAGCAGAAGCTAAAATTGACTTTAATAAAGAAAGTAGTCCGATATACGACGTAATTCAAGAGTTTGATAGAGAAGCCCAGATAATAAAGATCTCTGAAACTCAGTTTGTAGATCAATCTGATAAAGAAAATTCAAACATTCTATGGTACATCCTTCAAAAACTTAATAATTTGGAGGACTCGGTTCAAGCTATTCGCTCGCTCCCGCAGTCTGAGGAAGAGTATATTCCTCCTAAAAGAACTATGTTTGTGTTTAATTATGAAGAAAACTCTAGGCCTTATCAAGAGAAGAGAATCTTCGATAGACTGCAAAAAGTACGTGTTGTAGAGCCCTGTATTATTGTTGAGGATGTTCATATTGATGAACAAAATAAAGAAATAAAAATATTCACTAGGTTGATGTCGAAGATTTCTGTGCCAGATGTGTATCACTATTTTGAAAAAACACTAAGTGAGTTCGGCTTTGTAGGTCTAAAGGTATTGCCACGCAATCGCCCTTATGCACTGGAATAATACAAAATTAGTAACTTGCGATTAGAATGCAATTTAGAATAAATACCTCTTGCCGACTACCAGCAAACCGTTGATATATCTGTGTTTTCTGAAATCCTATAATTACACTCCGACCATAACTGAACACCAATTTTGATACAATGCGTATCTTGATTGGTGTCCAGTTTTTAAGAAATTAACAAGGAGTTAATCGCATGATTGCAAGCAAGCTGAGACTTGGTGATGAAGTACGCGTTGTTGCGCCATCCAGAAATCTAACAGAAGTGAGACAGGATGTGCATCATCATGCGGTTGACTTCTGGCGCAAAGAAGGGTTTAATCTTGCCTTTTCCAAGAACAGCCGAGAGATTGGAAAGTTCCATTCTTCCAGTATCGCATCACGGGTTGAGGACATCCATGAAGCATTTTCCGACCCAAATGTAAAGATGGTCATTACCTGTCTGGGCGGCTTTAATTGCAATCAGCTCCTGCGTCATCTTGACTATGATCTGATTGCGAAGAACCCAAAGATCCTTTGCGGATTTTCTGATATCACTGCCCTGCATAATGCTGTCTATGCCAAAACAGGGCTTGTCACTTACCATGGTCCACACTATGGCACATTCGCCTTCGATCGAGAAGCTGAATACACCCGCAAAGCATTTTTCGATTGTGTGATGAAAGATACTCCCATCATGGTTACACCCTCTGAAACGGCGGCGAAATATCACACCATCCAAGAAGGTACTTGTGAGGGGACAATCATCGGCGGCAATCTTTGTACGTTGAATCTGCTGCAAGGAACCCCATATATGCCCGACATCCGAAATAAGGTGCTGTTTCTGGAAGATGACAATATCATGGGCGACTATTTCTGCTATGAGTTTGACCGCAATCTGGAATCGCTTTTGCAGGTAGAGGGAGCAGATACGATCAAGGGTATTATTTTTGGACGCTTTGATGATAGCTGTGGTTTAACCGTAGAGACAATCACAGACATTATCCGAGACAAGGTTCCATCCCATATTCCTGTGATATTTGGCGCAGATTTTGGCCATGTTTTTCCGATGATTACTTTTCCTATCGGAGGAAGCGTGCGTATTCGAGCAAATCAGGATAAAGTTGAAATAGTCATTGTTGCTCACTGAGCACAAGGGGACAGTATAGTGTGCACCATTTAACGATTCCGCCACTTTTTAACGAAAAGTTGGAGAGGTGTGTATTTGCATTAAAATAAGTCTCTATTTTCATGCAGAGTGTTCTTATAGGATCTGAGTATCCTGTAATGGACACTCTGCATTTTTATTTCCCACAAAATTCATACTGCAAGGCGTTCCGGGGCGTAGCTGAGTGCTGCGCCTTTTCTTGTTTCCACGATCAAGCCGGGGGTGAAAACAGGCCGTACCCCGCAGCGCACAATCAGCGGCTGCGGGGTACGGGTGTGATGATTACTTTTTCTCCTGCTCCCTGCGGTCCTGCTCCTCCAGCTGGCGCTTGGTGCGGCGCAGATCGTAGACCTGCAGCGCCGCCGACAGCAGCGCTGCTGCGAACAGAATATAGTACACCGCCTGGTGCAGGTAAATGCCTGCCATCAGGAACAGTACGGCCAGCGCCGCCAGAATGACGGTGATATCCAGCTGCTTCCGGCGCTTTTTGGTACGGCGGAGAATTTCCAGCCTCTTTTCGTTATCGTCCATATTGTATCTCCTTGCTATATTTCTTCCCGGGGCCCCGGGCGCAGTTGGGTCTCCCCCAGCTCCAGACGCAGCCGTCCGGCAGACAACTCCGTAAGCCGGTCCTGAAGCCGCTTTGGAGCGTCCTCCGGCAGGGACAGGTTCAAGGTGACCTCCGCCCCGTAGTCGATGCCGTCCACGGTGCCGCCGGTGGCCTGAGCCTCCAGCTTCACCCGCTCCAGCAGCGGATAGGGACAGGTACACCGGGCGGCGGTCCACCGCCCCATGGCAGCCACCCCGGCAGCGGCCAAGGCATCCCGGGCGCCTTTTCCATAGGCCCGGGTGAGGCCCCCGGCCCCCAGCAGGATGCCGCCGAAATACCGGGTCACCACGCATACGGCGTTGGTGACGTTCTCCCGCTGAAGCACCGCCAGCATGGGCTGTCCCGCCGTGCCCTGGGGCTCACCGTCGTCGCTGTAGCGGACCACAGTGCCGCCCAGCAGATAGCACCAGCAGTTGTGCCGGGCATCATAGTGCTGTTTTTTCACCCGGCGGATCAGCTCCTGGGCCTGGTCCTCGCTGTCCACCGGCCAGATGTGGCCAATGAACCGGGAGCGCTTTTCCACAAATTCGCTTTCCGCCTCCTGATAGGGAACGTAGATTTTATCCCCCATGGCGGACCTCCCACTCCTGTCTTGTGATGGCCTGGCACACGCCGGGGCGCTCCGTTCCGTCGGGCCAGGGCGACGGCGGCGTATCACAGACATGGCGGAAGCCGCACTTCTCCTGCACCCGCCGGGACTTCTCATTTTCCGGGGAATGGGCGCACCATACGCGCTGGACTCCCATCTCCTGAAACTGCCAGCGCAGCAGTTCCTCCACGGCCTCGGGAACAAGCCCCTGCCCCCAATAGGGGTGGGCAATCCAGTAGCCGATCTCCGGCTCTCCCTTCCCCACCGGTATCGCCGTGGGAAACACACCCACGGAGCCGATGGGACCGCCGTCGCCGCCCTTGAGCAGCACCGCGAAGGTGCCTTCCTCGGACAGCACGGTGCGGATAATCTCCCGGCTGTTTTCCACGGAGGTGTGAGGCGCCCAACCGGCGGAGGGGCCCACCTCCGGGTCCCTGGCCCAGCGGTATAGGGCCTGGGCGTCGCTGCCGCACCACGGGCGCAGGATCAGCCGCGAGGTTTCCAGCTGCGTCATAGCTCCCAATCCTCCCTTTCCTCGCGCCAGCCCTCCACATAGTCCTTGACCTGGCCCAGCACCTTAGGCGGGCACACGGCCACCACGTCGATGGAGGCGGCATACTCCACGGACTCCACCTTGGCCTCCCGGTACAGGCCGTCCAGAAGTCCGGCCTTGTCATAGGGCAGGTGCAGGGTCACCCGGCGGGTACCCTTGTCCAGCTTTTTGTCGATGCACGCCAGCAGCTCCGGCACCCCCTCGCCGGTCTTGGCGGAGATGGACACGGTGTCCTCCCCGGCGGAACGCTGACCGGAAAAGGCCAGGTCGCACTTGTTGTATACCCGCAGGCAGGGGATCTGATCCGCCTTCAGCTCCCGGATCAGGCTCTCTACAATGGCGGCCTGCTGCTGCCACTGGGGATTGGACACGTCGATGACGTGGAGCAGCAGGTCCGCGTACTCCAGCTCCTCCAGCGTGGCCTTGAAGGCCTCCACCAGCTGGTGGGGCAGCTTGCGGATAAAGCCCACGGTGTCGGAGATCACCACGTCCAGGGTATCGCTGACGGTCAGCAGCCGGGTGGTGGTGTCCAGGGTATCGAACAGGCGGTTGTTGGCGGGGATCCCGGCCCCGGTGATGGCATTGAGCAGCGTGGACTTGCCGGCGTTGGTGTAGCCCACGATGGCCACCACGGGGATCTCGTTTTTCATGCGGCGCTGGCGCTGAGTACCCCGGACCCGGCGCACCTCCTCCAGCTCCGCCTTGAGCTTGTCGATCTTGCGGTGGATATGGCGGCGGTCCGTCTCCAGCTGGGTCTCGCCGGGGCCCTTGGAGCCGATGGGCCCCTTGCCGCTGGTGCCGGCCTGGCGCTCCAGATGGGTCCACATGCCGATGAGCCGGGGCAGCAGATACTGATACTGGGCCAGCTCCACCTGCAGGCGGCCCTCACGGGTGCGGGCCCGCTGGGCGAAGATGTCCAGAATCAGGCCGCTGCGGTCCAGCACCTGCACACCGGTCATCTCCGTCAGCACCCGCAGCTGGGAGGGCGACAGGTCGTTGTCGAAAATCACCATGGTGGCGTTTTCCTCCTGGACCATGCGGCGGACCTCCTCCACCTTGCCCTCGCCGATAAAGCTGTGAGGGTCCGGCTTGTCCCGGCTTTGCAGGATGGTGCCTACAGCCTGACCCCCGGCGGTATCCACCAGGGCGGCAAGCTCCGCCAGGCTCTCCTCATCGGCGCTGTCATCGCCCAGCACCGGGGACCGCAGGCCCACCAGCACCGCATAGTCGCGCTTTTTTTCTTGTATGATCGTTTGTTCCATATTTGCCCTCGCTTCCGGTTTTCACCTGATAATATAGTATACCCGACGGCAAAAGTAAAGGACCCGCAGCCAAAAATGGTACGGGTCCTGTAAAAAGTGTCTTTACTTGTCCAGGCCGAAGCGCTTGTTGAACTTGGCCACACGTCCGCCGGTATCCACCAGCTTCTGCTTGCCGGTGAAGAAGGGGTGACACTTAGAGCAGACTTCTACGCGAATATCCTTCTTCGTAGAACCTGTCTCAATTACATTACCGCAGGCGCATTTGATAGTAGTCTGCTGATAATTGGGATGGATTCCTTCCTTCATTGCTCTGGTTCACCTCTTTCTGGTACAAAAGTCCTTTTCACAAAGGCAACTGTAATATTACCACTTTTTAATGCAGAATGCAAGTGTTTTTTGAAGAAATTTCTCTGCCTGCCGATATTTGCCGTTTCCGGGCAAAAAGGCAAGGAATAGTCCGTATTTCCCCTTCAATTTGTGAGAAAATGCAGGAATTTATGATTGACATTTTCCCGGAACAAAATATAATAAATGAGTGTATTTTGGATTTAACCGTTTAGTTATCTAAATTTGGGAGGAAGAAAGCATGTCGTTGGATAAGACCTATTTTGACCAGATGGAGGCCAAGATCCCCCATGGACGGGTCCGGACCCGGTTCGCCCCGTCCCCCACAGGCTATATGCATGTGGGCAACCTGCGCACGGCGCTGTATACCTGGCTCATTGCCCGGTCCCACGGCGGGGATTTCATCCTCCGCATCGAGGACACGGACCAGGGCCGCTATGTGGACGGCGCGGTGGACGTGATCTACCGCACCATGGCCGAGTGCGGCCTGACTCACGACGAAGGCCCCGATGTGGGCGGCCCTGTGGCCCCGTATATCCAGTCCCAGCGGCGGGATACCTATGGAAAGTATGCCCGGCTGCTGGTGGAAAAGGGCGGCGCGTATTACTGCTTCTGTGAAAAGACGGAGTCTGAGGAGGATTCCGGCGAGTTTGACCGGGCGGCGGACCCCTGCCGCGACCTGCCCCTGGAGGAGGCGGAGCGCCGTGTAGCCGCAGGCGAGCCCTATGTCATCCGTCAGCGCATTCCGGCGGAGGGCGTCACCACCTTCCATGATGCCATTTTTGGCGACATCACCGTGGAAAACAGCACCCTGGACGACCAGGTGCTGATGAAGCGGGACGGTCTGCCTACCTATAACTTCGCCAACGTCATCGACGACCACCTGATGGGCATCACCCATGTGGTCCGGGGCAGCGAGTATCTGTCCTCCGCCCCTAAGTATGACCTGCTGTATCACGCCTTCGGCTGGGAGGTGCCCACCTATGTGCACTGCTCCCCGGTGATGCGGGACGCCCAGAACAAGATGTCCAAGCGCCACGGCGACCCCTCCTACGAGGACCTGAAGGCCCAGGGCTATCTGACGGAGGCCATCCTCAACTATGTGGCCCTGCTGGGCTGGAGCCCCAAGGGGGAGCTGGCGGAGCAGGAGATCTTCGACCTGGAGGGCCTGACCCGCGCCTTCGACATCACCGGTATCTCCAAGTCTCCGGCTATTTTCGACCGGGCCAAGCTGGACCACTTCAATGCCGTGTATCTGCGCGGTATGGAGCCCGCCGCCTTTGCCAAGGTGGCGGAGCCTTACATCCGTCAGGCAGTCCGGAATCCCGCCTATGATGCGGCAGCCATTGCCGCCCTGCTCCAGGCCCGGTGTGAACGGCTGACGGAGATCCCCGAGAAGGTAGACTTCTTCGACGTGCTGCCGGATTATCCGGTGGACTTCTATACCAATAAGAAATCCAAGACCAATCTCCAGGTATGCACCCGGATGCTCCAGGCCGCCATTCCCGCCCTGGAGGCGCTGACGGAGTGGACGGACGAGAGTATCCACGACACGCTGGTAGAGCTGGCCGCGTCCCTGGAGGTAAAGAACGCCACCCTCATGTGGCCTGTGCGCATTGCGGCGGCAGGCAAGCTGGTGACGCCCGGCGGCGCGGTGGAGATCTGCCGCATTCTGGGCCGGGACGAGACGCTGCGCCGTCTGCGGTCGGGCCTTGGAAAGCTGACGGCATGCTGAACTGGCTGACGCGGCAGCGGCGGCAGCTGCACGGCTTTTACCGGGACGGCTTCGGCCGGGCCCTTGGTATGACGGTGCTGGCCTTCGCCGCCGTCATGGTGGTCAGCTATGCAGTGACCATGGCAAACGCCGCCCCCATCGAGCGGCTCATGAATCTGTTCCGGGAGCAGATCGCGGACCGGGGCATCGTGGACGCCGACGGAAACTTCAGCGCCGTGAAGCTGTTCTTCAACAATTTCCAGGCATGTCTGCTGGCGGTGGGCTACGGGTTCATCCCGTTTCTGTACCTGCCTGCGGTGTCCCTGGGCATCAACGCCATGATGTTCGGCGGCTTTGCGTCGTACTATGTCCAGCAGGGCCTGCCTCTATGGTATTACGGCGCGGGGACCCTGCCCCACGGCGTTTTCGAGCTGCCGGCGCTGTTTATGGCCATGGCCGGCGGCCTGTACCTGTGCCGGACCATTGTGCGCTATGTGCGGCACAACGAGAAGGGGCTGGTGGGCCCCGCAGTACTGAATCTGGCGCGGCTGCTGGTGATGCATATCACGCCCCTGCTGATGGCGGCGGCCGCCATCGAAGCGTATGTCACCCCCGTTGTTATGGAGGCGCTGGCGCGGTATATCTGATGTTGTTCCTGCGGGAGTGTCCCGCCGAAAGATAGAACTACAGACCGCAAATGCGGCGAAAGGAGCCTTACAATGAACGAAAAAGTCACAAGTATCCCTGAACTGTTCGGAAGCATGGTGTTCACACAGGAGCAGATGCGACAGCGTCTGCCGGCCCACATCTACGATGCTTGGCAGCAGTGCCTGGTGCAGGGAACGTCTTTGGATCGCTCCATCGCCGACGAGATCGCCGCCGCCATGAAGGACTGGGCCATTGAAAAGGGGGCCACCCACTATACCCACTGGTTCCAGCCCATGACCGGCTTCACCGCCGAGAAGCACGACGGCTTCATCACCCCCCACGGCCCCACCGGCGTGCTGATGGAGCTGTCCGGCAAGGAGCTGTCCCGTGGCGAGGCCGACGCCTCCAGCTTCCCCTCCGGCGGCCTGCGGGCCACCTTCGAGGCCCGGGGCTACACCGCCTGGGACCCCACTGCCTATGCCTTTGTCAAGGATAAGACCCTGTATATCCCCACCATCTTCTGCTCCTACGGCGGCGAGACTCTGGATAAGAAAACACCGCTGCTGCGGTCCATGAAGCTGCTGGACACCCAGAGCATCCGCATTCTGCGGCTGTTCGGCAACACCCAGGCCCAGCACGTCACCGCACAGGTGGGCCCCGAGCAGGAATACTTCCTCATCGATAAGGAGATGTACCGCCGCCGGGAGGATCTGGTGCTGTGCGGCCGTACTCTGTTCGGCGCCAAGCCCCCCAAGGGCCAGGAGCTGGACGACCACTATTACGGGGCCATCAAGCCCCGGGTGGCGGAGTTCATGCATGAGCTGGATCAGGAGCTGTGGAAGGTGGGTGTCCCCGCCAAGACGGAGCACAACGAGGTAGCCCCGGCCCAGCACGAGGTAGCCCAGGTCTACTCTGACGCCAACAGCACCTGCGACCACAATCAGCTGACCATGGAGTTCCTGAAGAAGGTAGCCGACCGCCACGGTCTGGTTTGTCTGCTGCACGAGAAGCCCTTCGCCGGCATCAACGGCAGCGGCAAGCACGATAACTGGTCCCTGGCCACGGATACCGGCGAGAATCTGCTCAAGCCCGGCAAAACTCCCAGCCAGAATGCCCAGTTCCTGCTGTTCCTGGCGGCGTTTATCATGTGAGGTGACGACTACCAGGATTAGCTGCGCTGCTGCGCGTTCTATCCCGGCAACGATCACCGTCTGGGCGGCAACGAGGCCCCTCCGGCCATCATCTCCGTGTTCCTGGGCGATGAGCTGACGGCCATTCTGGATTCCATCATCAGCGGCCAGGAGTACGTGGACAAGGCCAAGCGCAAACTGGCCATCGGCGTGGACACCCTGCCGGAGATCCCCCAGGACACCACAGACCGGAACCGCACCTCTCCCCTGGCCTTTACCGGCAACAAGTTCGAGTTCCGTATGCTGGGCTCGTCCCAGTCCATCGCCAGCCCCAACGTGGTGCTCAACACCATCATGGCCCAGGAGCTGGAGGAATTTGCGGACATCCTGGAGCAGTCCAACGACTTCCAGACGGACCTGCAGAATCTGCTGCACGACACCTTCAAGGCTCACCAGCGCATCATCTTCAACGGCAACGGCTATGGGGAGGATTGGGTGCAGGAGGCACAGCGCCGGGGGCTCAGCAACCTGCGGGACACCGTGGACTGCATGCCCGCCTATATTGACCCCAAGAACATCCGTCTGTTCGCCGGACACAATATTCTCAGCGAGACGGAAATGCGCGCCCGGTACGAGATCCACCTGGAGAATTACTGCAAGGTCACGGCCATCGAGGCGTCCACTCTGCGGGACATGGTCCTGCGGGGCATCCTGCCGGCAGTGAACCGCTATACGGCGGACCTGACCCAGGCCATCCTGCACAAGCGGGAGCTGGTGGTCCCCTGCCGGGTGGAGGAGGACCTGCTGCAAAAGCTGTCCGCCCTTACCGGCAGTCTGTACGACACCATGGCGGCCATAAACGAAGCCATGGACAAGGCCCCCGATGCCGAGGGCGGCATCGACGCAGCCCGGTATTACCGGGAGGAGATCGTCCGCCGCATGGAGGAGGCCCGCCAGTCCATCGATCAGCTGGAGTCCCTGACCGCTGCGAAATACTGGCCCTACCCCACCTACGCAGACATTCTGTTCTCCGTGTAAATACACAGAAAGCCCCCGGGGTCTACCGATCGGGAGACCTCCGGGGGCTCTTGCGATTCTTTCTGCGACATACCGATCGTCACGGACCATGGGCAGACGGACGGTAAAGGCGCTTAAATAAATTGAAAGCAGGCGCAAAAAATCCCGCCGGAAAGGGCGGGACCAAACCTACCATACCACGCAGGCGGATAGAATGCAAGGAAAAGTTCCGCATATTTTGCAATTTTGGCTGTTTGTGCAGGGATGGCGGCAGAATGATTCTTTATTTTGATAAATATTCCGTCTTGACGAGGAAATACCGCGGCAGTAGAATTTGAAAGTATTTTAACGTGGTATTCTGCGGGTAAGGAGTGGTCACGATGAAGCATATCTTTGTTACCGGCGGCGTGGTGTCCGGGTTGGGAAAGGGCATCTGCGCGGCATCCCTGGGGCGGCTGCTGAAGCAGCGGGGCTTCCGGGTGAAAAATCAGAAGTTTGACCCCTATTTTAATGTGGATCCCGGCACCATGAGCCCCTTCCAGCACGGCGAGGTGTTTGTCACCGATGACGGCGCGGAGACGGACCTGGACCTGGGCCACTATGAGCGCTTCGTGGACGAATCCCTGACGGGGAACGCGTCGGTGTCCTCGGGCAAGGTGTTCTGGAATGTGCTGAACCGGGAGCGGCAGGGAGGCTATCTGGGCGGCACCGTGCAGATCATCCCCCACGTCACCGATGAGATCAAGCGGCGCATTTACGCCATGGACGACGGCGAAACGGACATCATCATCACTGAGGTAGGCGGCACCGTGGGCGACATCGAGAGCCAGCCCTATCTGGAGGCCATCCGCCAGGTGGCGGCAGAAAAGGGCCGGGAAAACGTGCTGTATATCCATGTGCCCCTGGTGGTGTCCATCCCCGGCACCGGTGAGCTGAAAAGCAAGCCCACCCAGCACTCCGTGAAGGAGCTGCTGTCCGTGGGCATTCAGCCGGATATTCTGGTGTGCCGCACCGACAGTCCCCTGCCGGAGGACCTGCGGCGGAAGATCGCCCTGTTCTGCAACATGGAGGAGGACTGCGTTATCCAGAACCTGACGGCCTCCACTCTGTATGAGGTGCCGCTGCTGCTGGAGAAGGAGGGCCTGTGCCGGGTGGCCTGCCGGAAGCTGGGCCTGCCCCAGCGGGAGCCGGATCTGGCGGAATGGACAGCGCTGGTCCGCCGCATCAACGGCGTACACAAGACCGTGCAGATCGCTCTGGTGGGCAAATATACCGGCCTCCACGATGCCTATCTCAGCGTGGTGGAGTCCCTGTTCCATGCGGGGACGGCCTGCGATGCCAAGGTGAATATCAAATGGGTGGACTCCGAGGGCCTGACGGCGGAAAACGTTGGCCGGGTGCTGGGAGATTGCTCCGGCGTTCTGGTGCCCGGCGGCTTCGGCGACCGGGGTATCGAGGGCATGATCCTGGCAGCACAGTACGCCCGGGAGAACGACGTACCGTATTTCGGCATCTGCCTGGGCATGCAGATCGCCGTCATTGAATATGCCCGGCATGTGGCCGGGTGGGCCGACGCCCACAGCGCCGAATTCTCCGGCCTTACCGCCCATCCCGTCATCGCACTGATGCCCGATCAGGTAGGCGTCACCGCCAAGGGCGGCACCATGCGGCTGGGCAAATACCCCTGCGTGCTGGCAGATGGTACCCTGGCCCGGAACGCCTACGGTACCGCCGAGATCTCCGAGCGGCACCGGCACCGGTATGAATTCAACAACCAGTTCCGGCAGGAGCTCCAGGATGCCGGGCTGCGGCTGGCGGGGCTGTCTCCGGACGGCCACCTGGTGGAGATCGTGGAGGAACCCGGGAACACCTGGTTTGTGGGCGTTCAGTTCCACCCGGAGTTCAAGAGCCGCCCCAACCGGCCCCATCCCCTGTTCGTGGGCTTTGTGCAGGCCTCCCTGAACAAGCAGGGCTGACGGCGGCAGGCCATGGCGCATACACTGGAATGCGGAAACGGCTCCCGCGGCAGCGCGGGAAAATCCATCCGTTTTCCGGGAGGAGTTCTATGGCTTCCTTTACCAATATGGCAACGTTATCCTATAACGGCAGCCAGATCAATTCCAACGTGGTCACCGGCGAGCTGCTGGACGCCCTGACCGTTACCAAGACGGCGGTGTCCGGCAGCTACCAGCCCGGGGACACGGTAACGTATGTGGTGACCCTGACCAACACCGGCACGGCGCTGACCGGGCTGACCCTGACCGACGACCTGGGCGGCTATACCGCCGGGGGCCGGACGGTGTATCCCCTGGCCTATGAGGCGGGCACCCTCCACTATTACACCGGCGGCACGGAGCAGACCGCCCCGGCAGTGACGGCGGGGCCGCCGATGACCGTTACCGGCGTGACTGTCCCCGCCGGAGGCAACGTCACCCTGGTGTATCAGGCACGGGTCACGGAGTTCGCCCCGCCGGGGGTGGAGGGCGAGATCCGCAACACCGTCACCGTTACCGGCGGCGGGCTGGCGGCTCCCCTGACGGCCACGGCCACCACGGCGGCGCAGGCCGCACCGGAGCTGAGCATCAGCAAGGCTCTGTGCCCCGCTGTGGTCACCGGCAATGGGCCCCTGACCTATACCTTTACCGTTCAAAACACCGGCAGCACTGCCCTGACCGGCCAGGAGGGCGCGGTGATCACCGATACCTTTGAACCCACCCTGACCATCACCGGCGTCACCTTTAACGGTGCAGCCTGGACGTCGCCGGAGGACTACACCTATGACGCCGTCACCGGCGCGTTTGCCACCGTGGCCGGGAAGCTGACGGTGCCGGAGGCCACGTTTACCCAGAACGCCGACGGCTCCTGGACCGTCACACCGGGTCAGAGCATCCTGACGGTAACGGGCACCGTATGACCTGAGCATTGACCAGCCGCGCCCGCCGTTTTCCCGGTGAGCGCGGCTGGTTTTCAAAAAGGCACCATGATTTGAAAAAAATACTTGCAAAATGGGATGGGATATGATATCCTATCATGGCGTAAAAAGGGCGGTCCTCTGCCGCCGGCGCTCCGGAATGGAGTGAGCGCCGCACACATGACGGCACGAACGCCTATATAAACAGGAGGAAATATCCATGGATCTGATCAAAGCACTGAACAAGGAGCAGCTGGAGAAGGAAGGCCCCCAGGTGCAGGTGGGCGATACCGTCCGCGTGCACGTGAAGGTCAAGGAAGGCGCCCGCGAGCGTATCCAGGTCTTTGAGGGCACCGTCATTGCCAAGAAGCACGGCGGTATTGAGGAGACCTTCACCGTCCGCCGTATCTCCTACGGCGTGGGCGTGGAGAAGGTATTCCCCGTTCACTCCCCCTCCATCGCCACCATCGAGGTGGTCCGTCACGGCTTCGTGCGCCGCGCCAAGCTGTACTACCTGCGCGACCGCGTCGGTAAGGCTGCCAAGGTCAAGGAGAAGCTGTAAGCCGTATCCCCCGAAAAAAGAACGAACGCCTGCTGTGTGCAGGCGTTTTTTCTTTTGCCAAGGGGCCTGGAATATGATATAATTGTATGGTTATGAAGTATGCGTAAGAGGTGATAAATATGCAGGTAGACAATCTCAGCTGGTTCCCCGGGCACATGACCAAGACCCGGCGGATGATCACGGCAGAAATCAAGAATATGGATGCGGTGTGCGAAATTCTGGACGCGCGCATTCCCCTGTCCAGCCGGAACCCGGATGTGGACGAACTGACGGCGGGGAAGCCCCGCCTGGTGGTGCTGAACCGGGTAGACCAGGCGGACCCCGGCGAGACCCGCCGCTGGGCGGCGTATTTCCGGGGAAAGGGCTATGCCGTCCTGGAGGCCAATGCCAAGGGCGGTGCAGGCACCGCCCAGTTTGCCGCCGCCGTCCGGGAGCTGCTGCGGGACAAGCTGGCGGCCTGGGCCGATCGGGGCCAGGTGGGCCGCACCGTGCGGATCATGGTGCTGGGCATCCCCAACGTGGGCAAATCCACCTTTATCAACAAGGTGGCCCATCGCAAGACCGCCCGGGCCGAGGACCGGCCCGGCGTCACCCGCAGCAAGCAGTGGGTGCCGGTGGACAGCACTCTGGAGCTGCTGGACACCCCGGGGATCCTGTGGCCCCGGTTCGACGACCCGGAGGTAGGCAAGCGCCTGGCCTTCACCGGCGCCATCAAGGACGACGTGGTGGACATGGAGGAGCTGGCCTGCTGCCTGATGGACTACCTGTCCCGGCGATATGCGCCGGTGCTGGCGGAGCGGTACAAAATTGAGGTGGAGCCGGAGGACAGCGGATATGACCTGCTGGAAAAGGCCGGGCGGAAGCGGGGCTTTCTCATGCGGGGAGCCCAGGTGGACACCCAGCGCATGGCCCGGGTCCTGCTGGACGAGTTCCGGGGCGGCAAGCTGGGCCGGTTCACCCTGGAGACGGTGGAGGATGCCCAATGAGACCGGATGATTCCCTGGAACAGGCGGCCCGAAAGCGGGGCTATGCCCTGGTGTGCGGCTGCGACGAGGCGGGAGCCGGGCCCCTGATGGGGCCGGTGTGCGCAGGTGCTGTGATCCTGCCGGAGGGGTGCGATATCCCGGGACTGGACGACTCCAAGAAGCTGACGGAGAAAAAACGCGAGGCCCTGTACGGTGTCATCACCGAAAGGGCCATTGCCTGGGCCGTGGCCTCCGTCAGTGCGGCGCAGATCGATGCCACGGACATTTTAAGCGCCCGCATCAAGGCCATGGAACTGGCCATCGAGGCCCTTTCCCTGTCCCCGGACTATGCCCTCATCGACGGCAACCGGGACCATGGGCGGTGCGCCTCCATCGACCTCCCCCATGAGACGGTGGTAGGCGGCGACGGGCGCAGCATCTCCATTGCAGCAGCGTCCATCCTGGCCAAGGTCACCCGGGACCGGTATGTGACGGAGGTGCTGGACAAGGAGTACCCCCAATATCACTTCGCCCAGCACAAGGGCTACGGCACCAAGCTGCACTATGCCATGCTGGACCAATACGGCCCCTGCCCGGAGCACCGGCAGTCGTTCCTGGTCAAGTGGAAGGAGCGTCGGTCATGAGCCGGGCGGAGGGCACCTGGGGCGAGGCGGAGGTGGCCAACTATCTGCGCCGCCGGGGCTATACCCTGCTGGCCCACGGCTTTCACTGCCGGTTCGGGGAGATCGATCTGATCGCCCGAAAGGACGGGGTGCTGTGCTTCGTGGAGGTCAAGACCCGGACCAATCTGTCCTGCGGCCTGCCCCGGGAGTATGTGACGCCCCAGAAGCAGCAGCGGCTGCGGAAAACGGCGGCGTGGTATCTGATGGTGAAGGACCTGGACTGCCCCGCCCGCTTCGACGTGGCGGAGGTGTACGCCGACGGACCGCACTCCCAGAAGGCCGCCCGCATAGAGTACATTGAAAACGCATTTTGAGGTGACATATGGAACATATCCCCTATTTTGACGCGCACTGCGATACCATTTACCGCTGCCTGCGGACCGGAGCGCAGCTGCGGGAAAACGACGGTCATCTGGATCTGCGCCGGGCATCGGCCTTCGGGCGGTTCGCCCAGGTGTTCGCCCTGTACCAGGACCCGGAGGAGGTTCCCCAGGGCAGCACCATGGTCCGGGAGGGACAACTCCTGCATCAGAAGTTCCTGCGGGAGATGGAGCAGAACCGGGACGTCATTGTCCCCTGCCGCACCGGCGCAGAGGTGGACCGGGCCGCGGCAGACGGGAAAATGGCGGCGATTCTCTCCATAGAGGGGGCCGAGCTCATAGGCTGCGACCCGGGGCAGGTGGAGACGGCGGCGGAATGGGGCGTGCGGTTTCTCAACCCCGTGTGGAATTGGCCCAATGTCCTGTCCGGCACCAACTGCCGGGACACGGATCGGGGCCTCTCCCCTCTTGGCGCCGACTTCCTGCGGCAACTGGAGGCGTTTCATATTTACCCCGACGTGTCCCACATCAGTGATCCCGGCTTCTGGGATGTGGTGCGCCTGGCCCGAGGGCCGGTGGTGGCCTCCCATTCCAACAGCCGGGCCCTGTGCCCCCACCGGCGCAACCTTACCGATGATATGTTCCGGGCCATCCGGGACAGCGGCGGCGTGGTGGGGCTGAACCTGTACCGGCCGTTTGTGGGTCCGGCGGGCACCATGGAGGAGCTGGTGGCCCACGTGGAGCATTTTCTGGAGCTGGGCGGGGAGAAAGCTTTGTGCCTGGGCGGCGATCTGGACGGCTGCGGAACCCTAGCCGCCGGAATGCAGGGCGTCCAGGACATGCCCCGCCTGTGGCAGGCCCTGGCAGCCCGGGGCTATTCCCAGGCCCTGCTGGAGGACCTGTTCTGGAACAATCTGCGCAGCATACTCTGATACGAGAAAGGAGGTGCCGTATGGCGCTGTATGCCATTGGCGACCTGCATCTGTCTCTGCGCTCCAACAAGCCCATGGAGATCTTCGGGGACGGGTGGCGGGATTATGTGGCCCGCATCCGGGAGGGGTTCTCCGTGCTGACAGAGGACGACGTCACCGTGCTGTGCGGCGACCTGTCCTGGGGCATGAGCCTGGAGGAATCCCTGGAGGATTTCCGGTTCATCGACGCCCTGCCGGGGAAGAAATACCTGCTCAAGGGCAACCACGACTACTGGTGGAACACCGCCGCCAAAATGGAGCGGTTCTTTGCGGAAAACGGCCTGACCACCATGGAGATCCTCCACAACAACTGCCGCTTTTACGGGGACGTGGCCCTGTGCGGCACCCGGGGGTGGTTCTATGAGCTGGACAACCAGGGCACCCACAACGAAAAGGTGCTGCTGCGGGAGGTAGGGCGGCTGGAAACCTCCCTGAAGGCGGCAGGCGACCGCGAGAAGCTGTGCTTCCTCCATTATCCGCCGCTGTATCAGGGGTACCAGTGCCCGGAGATTCTGCGGCTGTTGCGGGAATATGAGGTGAAGGTGTGCTGCTATGGCCATCTCCACGGTGCTTCTCACCGCCGGGCCCTGCAGGGAGACCGGGGCGGAACCGCGTTTTACATGGTCTCCGGGGATTATTTGGGCTTCCATCCTAAAAAAATTTGTGATTAGAGCAAAAAAGTGTGGAAATTGAAATTGTTTTCTGCTATTATATAGAATTGCATTGATACGATTTAATGCTGAACGGAGGAAAAATCAAAATGAGTGTAAAATCCTGTGAAAAACTGGACAAGAGCAAGGTCGCACTGACCATCGAAGCAGACGCCGCCGCCTTTGAGGCCGCCATCAACAAGGCTTACCTGAAGCAGCGCGGCAAGATCAGCGTTCCCGGCTTCCGCCCCGGCAAGGCTCCCCGCAAGATGATCGAGAGCATGTACGGCGCAGAGGTCTTCTATGAAGAAGCAGTGAATATCCTTCTGCCCGACGCCTATGAGGACGCCGTGAAGGAGCAGGAGCTGAAGGTCGTGGGCTATCCCGAGGTGGAGCTGGAGTCCTGCGGCAAGGACGGCGTGGTGTTCAAGTGCACCGTGGCCGTGTATCCCGAGGTGACTCTGGGCCAGTATAAGGGCCTGGAGGCCCCCAAGGCTGAGGTCAACGTCACCGACGAGGACGTGGAGAACCGTCTGAACGAGATGGCCGACCGCAACAGCCGTCTGGTCAGCGTGGAGCGCGAAATCCAGAAGGGCGACACCGCCGACATCGACTTTGAGGGCTTTGACAACGGCGTGCCCTTCGACGGCGGCAAGGGTGAGAACTTTGACCTGGAGATCGGCTCCGGCAGCTTCGTCCCCGGCTTCGAGGATCAGCTGGTGGGCATGAAGGCCGGCGAGGAGAAGGACATCGATATCACCTTCCCCGAGAACTATACCCCTGAGCTGGCCGGCAAGCCCGTGGTGTTCCACGTGAAGGTCAACGAGGTCAAGCACAAGGAGGTCCCCGCCATCGACGACGAGTTCGCCAAGGATGTGTCCGAATTCGACACCCTGGAGGAGCTGAAGGCCGACACCCGCAAGACGCTGGAGACCGACCGCGAGGCCGCCTCCCAGCGTGCCTTTGAGGACGCCCTGATGCAGAAGGTGGCCGACGGCATCCAGGCCGACATCCCCGATGAGATGGTGGACGTTCAGGCCCAGCAGATGATGGAGAACTTCCAGCAGCAGCTGGCCGCCCAGGGCATTCCCTTTGACCAGTATCTGAAGATGACCAACACCACCGAGGACGATTTCAAGAAGCAGGCCCATGACCCCGCCGTGCAGCAGGTCCGCATGGATCTGGCCGTGGCCGCCCTGGTGAAGGCCGAGAACCTGGAGGCCACCGCCCAGGAGATCGAGGATGAGCTCAAGACCGTGGCCGACAAGTACGGCATGGACCTGGATACCATCAAGAAGTATCTGCCCGAGGCCGACGTCCGTGAGCAGGTCCTGCGCAGCAAGGCCATCAAGGCTGTGGCCGACGCCGCTGTGGCCGTGGCTCCCGTGGTGGAGGAGTCCCAGGAAGAAGCCAAGCAGGAAGAGGAAAAGAAGGACGCGGAATAATTATCCGGCGTTCCCTGCTTGAGATACCACGCGGGCGGGTATAATTGGGTAGAGTTTCATCTATTTGTACAGGAGGTATTTTCTATGAGTTTAGTCCCTTATGTTGTGGAGCAGACCAACCGGGGTGAGCGTTCTTATGACATCTTTTCCCGGCTGCTGAACGACCGCATCATCTTCCTGGGCGAAGAGGTCAATGATACCACCGCCAGCCTGGTGGTGGCCCAGCTGCTGTATCTGGAGGCCCAGGACCCCGACAAGGATATCCAGATGTACATCAACAGCCCCGGCGGTTCCGTTACCGCGGGTATGGCCATCTACGATACCATGCAGTATATCAAGTGCGACGTGTCCACCATCTGCATCGGCATGGCTGCCAGCATGGGCGCGTTCCTGCTGTCCTCCGGCGCACGGGGAAAGCGCATCGCCCTGCCCAATGCGGAGATTATGATCCACCAGCCCTCTGCCGGGACCCAGGGTAAGGTCACGGATATGGAGATCGACGTGGAGCATTTCCTGAAGCTGAAAAAGCGCCTGAACCAGATTCTGGCCGACAACACCGGCAAGGATCCCGAACAGGTGAAGCAGGACTCCGAGCGGGATCACTGGATGCTGGCCGAGGAGGCCCGGGAATACGGCCTGGTGGACAAGGTCATTTACAAGAGGTAACCAATGGCAGACGATAAGAAATCCCTGCGGTGCTCCTTCTGCGGCAAGGCGGAGAATCAGGTGCACCGCATGATCCAGGGCCCCGGCGTGCGCATCTGCGACGAGTGCGTCCAGCTGTGCATGTCCATTCTGGACGACGGGTATCAGCCCGGCCCCGAGGCCGGGTACGAGACCCCGGACCAGCTGCCCACTCCCCGGGAGATCAAGGCGGTACTGGATCAGTACGTCATCGGTCAGGACGCCGCCAAGGTGGCCCTGTCCGTGGCGGTCTACAACCACTATAAGCGCATTTTCTTCGGCGGCGGCGAGGATGTGGAGCTGCAAAAGAGCAACATCCTGATGATCGGGCCCACGGGCTCCGGCAAGACCCTGTTTGCCCAGACCTTGGCCCGGGTGCTGAAGGTCCCCTTCGCCATCGCCGATGCCACCACCCTCACCGAGGCCGGTTATGTGGGCGACGACGTGGAAAATATTCTGCTGCGGCTTCTGCAGGCGGCGGATTTCGACGTGGAGCTGGCGGAGCACGGCATCATCTATGTGGACGAGATCGACAAGATCGCCCGTAAGAGCGAAAACACCTCCATTACCCGGGACGTGTCCGGCGAGGGCGTGCAGCAGGCGCTGCTGAAGATCCTGGAGGGCACCGTGGCCAACGTTCCGCCCCAGGGCGGTCGGAAGCATCCCCACCAGGAGTTCATCCAGGTGGACACCCACAACATTCTGTTCATCTGCGGCGGTGCGTTCGACGGGCTGGAGAAGATCATCGAGCAGCGCACCGACCGCAAGGGCATCGGCTTCGACGCCGTTGTGGAGAGTAAGGCAGAGCGCCGGACCGGGCAGCTGCTGAAGGAGGTCCAGCCCCATGATCTGCTGAAGTTCGGCATTATCCCCGAGCTGGTGGGCCGTTTGCCGGTGATCGCCGCTCTGGACGGCCTGAACCGGGAGGATCTGGTCCGTATCCTGACGGAGCCGAAGAACGCCCTGGTCAAGCAGTATCAGAAGCTGTTTTCCTATGACGATGTGAAGCTGGTGTTCGAGCCGGACGCCCTGGAGGCCGTGGCCGACAAGGCCATCGAGCGCAACATCGGTGCCCGTGGCCTGCGGGCCGTCATGGAGGGAGTCCTGACCCCCATCATGTACGATATTCCCTCGGACCACACCATCGAGCAGGTGACCATCACCGCCGGCGCCGTCAAGGACGGTGCGGAGCCGGTGATCCTGCGTGACCCCAACCACCACCGGTCCCACAAGGACAGCGACGCGCCGGCGTCCTGAAACAACCAACAAGGGGGAGAGACGCTTGCGCCTCTCCCCTCTTGCCCTATTGTACTTTCCCTATCGCAAAGGAGATACCCTTATGACCACACAAAATATGCCCGTGCTGGCTCTGCGGGGGCTGACCGCCTTCCCGGGCCAGACGCTGAGCTTCGACGCGGAGCGCGAGATATCCATCCTGGCACTGGAGAACGCCATGGAGGGCGACCGGGAGCTGCTGCTGGTAACCCAGCGGGAGATTGGCGTCCAGGAGCCTCAGGAGGAGGATCTGTACGCCATCGGCACCGTGTGCCGTATCTTCCAAATCGTCAAGACCTCAGATACCGGCGTGCGGGTCATCGCCGGGGGACTGCACCGGGCGGCCATCCGCCGCCTGTGGCAGACAAAGCCCTTCCTCCAGGCCAACGTGGACCTGCTGGAGGACGAGGGTTGGCGGGCCACGGACCGCACCGAGGCCCTGACCCGGCGGACCTACGCCCTGTTTGGCCGGTATCAGGAGCCGGTGGGGAATCTGTCCGATCAGCTGGTGGCCTCGGTGCTGGATATCCGGGACCCCGGCGAGCTGGCGGACACCATCGCCGCCAACATCAACCTCCGGCACCAGGACCGCCAGCGGGTGCTGGAGGAGCTGCACCCCGTCCGGCGGCTGATGATTATGAACGAGATCCTGCTCCACGAGGTTGACATCGCCGCCCTGGAGTCGGATATTGACCAGAAGGTCCGCCAGCGGGTGGGCCAGGTCCAGCGGGACATGGTCCTGCGGGAGCAGCTGCACGTTCTGCAGCACGAGCTGGGCGAGGACGGCGACGACGAGCTGTACGAATACGAGGAGAAGATCAACCGCTGCCGGGCCGGTGACGAGGTGCGGGAGAAGCTCATGAAGGAGCTGCACCGCCTGTCCAAGCAGCCCTTCGGCAGCGCCGAGGGCGCGGTGATCCGGAACTATCTGGACGTGTGCCTGGACGTGCCCTGGGGCGTGGAGACCCACGACCGGGCTGATGTGGAGCAGGCCCGGAAAATTCTGGACCGTGACCACTACGGCCTGGAGAAGGTGAAGGAGCGCATCCTGGAGTTCATCGCCGTGCGGCAGCTGAACCCCCAGGCCAAGGGAAAAATTCTGTGCCTGGTGGGCCCTCCCGGCGTGGGAAAGACCTCCATCGCCCTGTCTGTGGCCAAGGCCATGCACCGGAAGCTGTCCCGGCTGAGTCTGGGCGGCGTCCGGGATGAGGCGGATATCCGGGGACACCGGAAAACCTACATCGGCGCCATGCCCGGCCGCATCATTGACGCCGTCATCCGCAGCGGGTCCATGAATCCCCTGCTGGTGCTGGACGAGATCGACAAGCTGGCCAGCGATATGCGGGGTGACCCGGCGTCGGCCCTGCTGGAGGTGCTGGACAGCGAACAGAACCACGCCTTCCGGGATCACTTCCTGGAGGTGCCGGTGGACCTGAGCCGGGTGATGTTCATCACCACCGCCAACACCCTGGACACCATCCCCCGTCCCCTGCTGGACCGGATGGAGGTCATCGAGCTCACCAGTTATACCGACGAGGAGAAGCTGCAGATCGCCAAGCGGCACCTGCTGCCCAAGCAGCTGAAGGAGCACGGTCTGAAGAAAACTCAGCTGCGCATCACCGACGACGCCATCCGACGGGTCATCGCCGACTACACCAAGGAATCCGGCGTCCGGGTGCTGGAGCGGCAGCTGGGCAAGCTCTGCCGTAAGGCTGCTATGCAGCTGGTAGACGGCGACGTGAAGCGTGTGGACATCACCGACAAGAATCTCCGGGACCTGCTGGGCGTGGAGCAATACACCGACTCCGTTCACAGCGACCGGGACCAGGTGGGCGTGGTCAATGGCCTGGCCTGGACCCAGGTAGGCGGCGAGATCCTGGAGGTAGAAGCCCAGGCCCTGGACGGCAGCGGCAAGCTGGAGCTGACCGGCAACCTGGGCACCGTGATGCAGGAATCCGCCAAGGCGGCGCTGACGTGTCTGCGCAGCCGGTGGGAGGAGCTGGGCCTGACCCGGGACTTCTATAAAACCAAGGACATCCATGTCCACTTCCCGGAGGGAGCCGTGCCCAAGGACGGCCCATCGGCGGGCATCGCCATCACCACCGCCATGCTGTCGGCGCTGTCCGGGCGGCCGGTTCGCGGCAGCGTAGCCATGACCGGCGAGGTGACCCTCCGGGGCCGGGTGCTGGCCATTGGCGGTCTGAAGGAGAAAACCATGGCCGCCCTGCGCAGCGGCGTACATACGGTCATCATCCCCCGGGACAATGTCAAGGATCTGGAGGAGATCGACCAGGCGGTCCGGGCCGGACTGCACTTCGTCCCCGTGGACACCGTGGACCAGGTGTTTGAAGCGGCGCTGGCCGCACCTCGGGGCGAGCACGCCGCACCCCGGCACCGTGTGTCGCCGGAGGCCCCTGCGGCGCTTCCCGTGTAAAGGAGGAACACTTGCCATGCCTATCAACTATAACAAGGCGGAATTTATCCGCTCGGCGGTCCGTCCCGATGCCTTTATCCGGGACGGGCGGCCCCAGGTAACCTTTGCCGGACGCTCCAACGTGGGCAAGTCCTCCGTCATCAACCGCCTGCTGAACCGGAAGAATTTTGCCCGGGTGGGGGCCACCCCCGGCAAAACCACCCAGGTGAACTACTTTCTCATCGACAACCGCGTCTATCTGACGGACCTGCCCGGCTACGGCTACGCCAAGGTCAGCAAGGAGGAGCGGGAACGCTGGGGACGGCTGATGGAGTCGTATTTCCAGGCGCCCGGGCTCATCACCCTGGGTGTCCTGATCGTGGACGCCCGGCACAAGCCCACGGCGGACGATGTCACCATGTTTCAGTGGTTCCGGGGCACCGGCTGCCCGGTGGTGGTGGTGGCCAACAAGCTGGACAAGCTGAAGAAAAGTGAAATAGACCCCAACCTGCAGGTGATCCGGGACACGCTGGAGCTGGAGGAGCAGGACTGCCTGGTGCCGTTCTCCGCCGAAAAGGGCACCGGCAAAACGGAGCTGCTGTCGGCCATCTCTCAGCGGCTGGGCGTGTGAGCAGAGAGGAGCAGGTGCATGAGATTGCGGTAAGTTGCGGCAAATGAAAAATTTGACGCAGGAGGTCATATCATGACAGCATTTCATATCCGTCCCTATGAGCACTACTGCACGGAGGAAATACTCCCCCTGTATGAGGCAGTGGGCTGGACCAACTATACCCAGCGGCCGGACATGCTGCGGGACGCCTTTGCCGGGTCCAGGGATGTGCTGGCGGCCTACGACGGCACACAGCTGGTGGGAATTTTACGCGCTGTAGGCGACGGCGCGTCCATTCTGTATGTGCAGGATATCCTGGTGCAGCCCCGTTGGCAGCGCCGAGGCGTCGGCTCCGCACTGATGCAGGCGCTGCTGGCCCGTTGGCCGCAGATATACCAGACGATGCTCTGCACCGACGACACCCCCAAGACCGTGAGCTTCTATGAGTCCCTGGGATTTACGGACCTGCGGGCCCTGGGGGCCCGGGGATTCATGCGGATACATCGGGAGTAGTCCCCTCCCCTGCCGGCAAAACCTAACCTTTGGTTAATAGCAATTTTTGTAAGTCCACTGTACAATGAATGTACAGTGGACTTATTATATTGAGGAGGAAAGACCATGCAAAAATTCAGTCTTTTCCTGCTGCTGTGCGGTCTGGTGCTGTGCCTGGCGGCCTGCGGGCCCAAGGAGACCACCCCGGATGATGATATCGTCGGCGATGACTGGCGCACCTGGGGCACCATCCAGGACACCGGTACCCTGACCCGTGGCGGCGATAGCACCGATGTGTGCATCTGCGTGAGCGACGATGGGGCCAAGCTCTATTACGACCTTCCGGAGCAGGAGCTCTATGGCAGCGTAGTGTTCCCGGAGTCCATCGACGGAGCCGCCGGCTGCTATCAGGACACGGATTTCACCGACCTGGACGGCGACGGCAACAGCGACATGCAGATGACCTTCAACGTAGACGGCCAGTACCAGACGTATGTGTGGTACTGGAACGCGGTCAACGGCCAGTTTATGGACACGCTGGCGGAGTAAGGAGGTCACTATGAAGAAGCTATCCCGGCTGGCAGTCATGCTGGCGCTGGTGCTGGCCCTGACGGCGTGCAGCGGCGGCGCAGATGCGCCGTCACCAGACGAGCAGACGGAGGGGCAGCATCCGGTGACGGATGCCGCAGAGCTGGAGGGCCAGTGGACGTCCCCCTCGGGGAATATCCTGTCCTTTTCGGCAGACCAGGGCCGCTATACCTACCAGACCTTCACCGGCCGCACGGGGCAGGGTCCCTATGACGCCGCTGCCGATGTGCCTACCATCGACTTTGACGGCTTCCTGTACGATTTTATTCTCCGGGACGACGGGGTGCTGCTGCCCAATCAGAACGGCAGCGGCGGCGACGCGGAAAGCATCGACCACTTCACCTTCCGCCGCAGCAGCGATGCCTGGATAAATCTGTGGGAGCTCTCGGACCTGAGCGGCGTGTGGCAGAACGCTCTGGGTGAGACCCTGGTCATCGACGCAGACCGCATGGCGTATCTGAGCTACACCAGACTATCCATGGGCAGCGGCACCATCGGGGACGACCAGGACGGCAAGGGACCGTATCTGGCCATGAACGGACGCATTTACCTGTCCCCCGGCCTGGATAAGGACCGGTTCACCCTGCTGGGCCAGGATGCGGACGGCAGCTTCTCCGGCGTGTTCTACCCTTACGGCCAGGCAGCGGCCTATACCGGCCTGCCGGGGGCCAGCTTTGAGACCGATGAGGACGGCTATTGCCGTTGGTACAGCGACGGTCACGACGCCTTTTACATTACCGGAAACTACACCCTGGCAGAGGACGGGCTGGCCTATCGCGACGACGGCCCGGTGTATGCCGCCGGGTTCGACCCCATCCCCTACGATCCCGCCGAGGACTGGGGCGATAGCTGGATGAGCAATTGGGGATAAAGCCTATGAAACAGAGCAAATGCCCCCTGTGTGGGGAGCGATTGAAAAAGGGAAGCACCACCTGCCGTTGCGGCTATCGGGAGACGCTGGCGGAGCAGGAGCTTCTGCGGCAGCTGGCGGTTGCAGGGGATCATGGAGGCCCTGTGCCGGTGCGAAGTCCTGTTTGGTGCAGAAAGAGAGGAGCAAGCACATGGATAACAGCACACAGAATATTCAGAAGGGCCGTGCCCTGGCGGGCTTCGGCAAGGTTTTCTCCGGCATCGGCGTGGTCATTCTTGTGGCCGGAGTGATTCTCAGCGCCACGCCCGCCATCGCCGCAGGCGTCATCATCGCCGTCATCGGCGGCGTTATGGGCGCGTCAGGCGGGAAAAAGCTCCAGGGTGCGGCCCAGGGCGGATTGGCCCAGGACGCGCTGCGCACAGTATTTCAGGAAGCGGAATACCTGCCCCGGCAGCATATTTCCCAGGAAACACTCCAGGCCTCCGGTCTGCCCCTGCCTCAGGCGGAGCGTATGAGCGGCAGCGGTCTGGTCCGGGCCAGGTACCATGGTCGGCCACTGGAGATCAGCAATCTGGAGCTGCTGGACCTGCAGCCCTATCAGGACCCCGCCACCCAAAACTGGGAAAACAACGAGGTGCCGGTTTTCCACGGACGCTGGATGGCGGCGCAGCTGGGCCGCACCCTCCCCTGCGACCTGCAGGCCGCCCCCAAGGGAAAGCTGGCACGGCTGCTGGGCCGGGACGGTTTTTCCTCGGAAGATCCGGAATTTGACAAGCGGTTCAGCGTTCAATGCGGCGATCCTGCTGCGGCGCAGGCACTGCTGTCCCCCCAGGTCATGGACCAGCTGCTGCACCTGGGCAAGGTGTATCTCAGCGTCAAGGCCGACGGACGGGTATTCGCGGCTATCCAGACGGACGAGCCGCTGTTTGACGCCGGAAAGGGCCGTGCGGATCAGATGAAGGAGCGCTTTGCGGGCCAGCTGCGGGACTTTACGGACCTGCTGGACGCTATGAAGGGGTGATCAACATGCCATTTTGGGGAGCCGCTGTGCTGTTCATCCTGGCGGCAGCCGGGTTTTTCGTAGGACGGGCCCGCCTGCGCCGTGGGCCGCGCACCGTCTGCATGATCGTATGCGGCATTGCAGCTGCTGCCAGCGCTGCATACATGCTGCTGACTCTGATCCTGGTAGGCGGCATACAGTAAAAGACAATGCTGCGATGCAGCAATTAACGGGCACAGCAGACAGCGCTGTGCCCGTTATTGCACAATTGCCCTTCGTGTGTTAGGATAGGGGCAAAATATAGCATTCCGCTATGCGGTGCTGCATGTCTTACAATTCCTTCTTAATGGAGCGGATGGCCCCCTTTTCCAGGCGGCTCACCTGGGCCTGAGAGATACCGATCTCCGCCGACACCTCCATCTGGGTCTTTCCCTGGCCAAAGCGCAGCATGAGAATGCTCCGCTCCCGGGGCGTCAGGTGACCAATGGCGTCCTTCAGGGCAATGTGCTGGATCCAGCCCTCATCGGTGCAGCGGCGATCGCTGACCTGGTCCATGACGCACACGGTGTCGCCGCCCTCGGAGTAAATGGGCTCGTACAGGGACACCGGGTCCACAATGGCGTCCATGGCCAACACCACCTCCTCCCGGGGGATATCCAGCTCCCGGGCCAGCTGTTCCACGGTTGGCTCCCGTTGGCTCTGGCGCAGCAGCCGCTCCCGGGCCTGAAGCACCTTATACGCCGTGTCCCGCAGACTGCGGGATACCCGCACGGCGCTGTTGTCCCGGAGATAGCGGCGGATCTCTCCCACGATCATGGGAACGCCATAGGTGGAGAAGCGTACCGGCTGGGTAATATCAAAGTTGTCGATGGCCTTGATCAGGCCGATGCACCCCACCTGGAACAGATCATCCATGTTCTCCCCCCTGCTGGTGAACCGCTGGAGCACCGACAGCACCAGCCTCAGGTTGCCGCGGATCAGCCGCTCCCGGGCGTCCATGTCTCCCTGCTTGGTGCGCCGCAGAAGCTCCGTCATCTCATCGTTTTTCAAGACCTCCAGCTTGGCGGTGTTGATGCCGCAGATTTCCACTTTTCCCTGCATTCCCCTACTGCCTCCGTCACTTGGATAAAAACAGTATTCCCGGGGAAAGGTCCCTTATACGGCGGGGCAGAATCCCTCCATCTTCGACCGAATACGCCCGCAGAAATTTTATTGAGATTTTTCAAAAAAAAAGCTTGCATTTTCTGTGAGATCGTGGTATTATAACAAAGTCGTCAAGAGACATGCGCCGTTAGCTCAGCTGGATAGAGCGTCTGGCTACGGACCAGAAGGCCGGGGGT
>ENA-ORKT01000016-ORKT01000016.1-human-gut-metagenome-genome-assembly--contig:-NODE-16-length-42857-cov-10.1487_pt1 | contig 42857 bp, 40 predicted proteins | sample MGYA00243061_ERZ508811 | MGnify/ENA primary metagenome ERZ508811 (study PRJEB26277, sample SAMN04329794) | human gut metagenome | biome: human-associated habitat | host: Homo sapiens | place: USA... | reverse complement strand
CTGAGTCTGCAGGAAGTTGACATACTTGGTCTTGGAGGCGCCCAGATAGTAGGAATCGTTAGCCTCGAAGTTAACGGTACCATTCTCGAACTTCAGGAACTTGTAGGGGCCGGCGCCCATGGGGGTGGTGGTCTTTTCGCGGACATGGCTCAGATCGCCCTTGGTGAAGCCGAACTGATTGTTGTCGTAGTCATACTTGGCCTTGTCGCCATAGTAGTGCATGGGGGCGATGGTCACACCCAGCTGATAGATGGCGGTAGCGTCCACCTGGGACAGGGTGACGGTCATGCTGTAATCGCCGGTCTTCTTGATGCCGGAGATGTTGGCAGCGGACTCGCCGGTCTGGATAGCGTTGGTATAGGCGGCGTAGTCGTTCATCAGGTCGGCGAACGCAGTGCCGGCAGATTCCTTGCCAACAGCGGTGGTGATGTTGTCATAAGCGGCAACGATGGCGGCGAAGGCGTCAGCCTTGGTGGCGTCCTCGGGCAGCTCGAAGCCCCAGTTCTTCAGGCAGGCGGCCACGGAATCGCCCTCGGCATTGGCGCCCTGAGCGATGCAGGAGTCCATGATTTCCTGAACGAACTTGTCGGCAGCCTGGTCCACGTCAGCCCAGTAAGCATCCTGCTGCTCCTTGGTCCAGCCCTTGGTGGGGTCGTCACTAAAGTTGGTGTTGTCGCGGCCGGCGGCATAGATCAGGTTGAACAGGGTGTCCATGCCGGAACGGTAGGCGTCCATGCCCTGGATGGGAACAGCAAACAGGGTGCTGTTGCCGTCGTAGGAAGGATCGCACAGGACGTACATGGAGAAGATGACGTCGTCGATGGTGATAGGCTCACCGTCGGAGAACTTCAGGTCCTCGCGCAGCTTGAAGTTGTAGTCCACAGTGCCATCGGTGTTCTCCACAATCTCGCAGTCAGCGGGACCATAGTAGGTGTAGTCGGTGCCGTTGTAGGACTTGGTCTCGCCCTTGATACCGTTCATGATGATGGAGCCCTGACGGTCGCTGTTCAGCAGGCCGATAGCGGTCATCGTCCAGACGTCCTGGTCATAAGCGGTCTCGGAGAAGAAGGGAGAGAATTTGCTGTTGAACGGGGAATAACCCACGACCAACGGGGTGTCGCTGTTCTGCTTGCCTTTGTTGCCGCAGCCAACGAACAGGCCCAGGCACATGACAGCGCAAAGTACCAGAGCCAAAATACGGGTAGCTTTCTTCATTGGAATCCTCCTTAAATATTTTTGAACGCGGGCTTTCGCCCGGAGTTCACAAAGGAAATTGGGTCACGCCTGGGGTTCATCCAGGTCGCGGGCGGGGAGCTTTTCCCATTTCAGGGTCAGCATATACCGCCACAGGAGCCACGCTCCCCCGGCCACCAGCGCCTTCAGCGCCAGATAGGTGATCACGGAGGCCACGCGGCCGCCGGAGTCGTTCATCACCAGGTACAGCACCATGGTCACGAAGCCCAGCCCCGCGAAGATCATGCACAGCATAGCCCGGTGGGGCAGCGGCTGCACGCTCTTCTTGTAAACATACTCCCGGATGGGGTCCTCCGCCTTGCGCAGTCGGGCCACCGCCCATATCACGCTGACCGCCGCGGCGGCCTCGCAGATATAGGGCAGGATCACGTACCAGCAGTTCAGCATGGCGGGCGCGTCGCTGCATCCCCCAGCCACAACGGCCAGCAGAATGGCGATGCTCAGTCCCCACAGCTCCCGCTGGACCCGGTCGCGGCTGCGGCCCTGGTCCACATAGGTGTAGTGGGCGCCGGTATATACATAATCACCGGCAAGATTGACGTGGAAATCATTGAGATGGGCGCGGCGTCCGCCGCGCTTTTTGTTTTTTTCTGCCATGATCATTCCTTGCGGTGCGGCGGTGTGTGTCCTTGGCTCACTGTCTACACCGCACCAGTCTGTTCGCCCAAGGCGGACGCTTTTTGTGCAATTTTCTCATCGCCGCTCGGGATTAAAATGTTTTCTTAATTCTATCATGAAACTATGGATTTTTCAACACCAAGATTGAACTTTCTGTGAATATTCCAAAAAAAATGACAGATATTCACATTCTTTGTATTTTTATTCTCTTGCAGTTGAATTTCTGCGGTTTTTATCCGCTAACATTTGTCGGAAATTTACGCCTGAAAGATACAAATAAGTGTGGTTTTCGGCGAACGGTTAGGTCAATTCGATCATGTTGTGGCAGAGCTGATAGTACTTTCCCTTCTGCTCCAGCAGCTCCCGGTGGTCGCCCCGCTCGATGATGCGGCCCTGCTCCAGCACCATGATGGCATTGGCGTTGCGGACGGTGGACAGTCGGTGGGCGATGACGAACACCGTGCGCCCGGCCATCAGGGCGTCCAGCCCCTGGCCGATGAGCTTTTCCGTGCGGGTGTCCACAGAGGAGGTGGCCTCGTCCAGGATCAGCACCGGAGCCCGGGACACCGCCGCCCGGGCAATGGCCACCAGCTGGCGCTGGCCCTGGCTGAGGTTGGCGCCGTCGGAATACAGGACCGTGTCATACCCCTGGGGCAGGTGAGAGATGAAATAGTGGGCGTCGGCGATCTTGGCGGCGCGAATGCACTCGTCGTCGGTGGCCTCCAGACGCCCGTAGCGGATGTTCTCCATGACGGTGCCGGTGAACAGGTGGGTGTCCTGCAGCACCATACCCAGGGAGCGGCGCAGGTCGTCCTTGCGGATGCGGCGCACGTCGATGCCATCGTAGGTGATAGAGCCGGACTCGATATCATAGAAGCGGTTGATGAGGTTGGTGATGGTGGTTTTTCCGGCGCCGGTGGAGCCCACAAAGGCGATCTTCTGGCCGGGCTTGGCATACAGGGACAGGTCGCGCAGCACCGGCTTATCCGGCACATAGGAGAAGTCCACATGGGCAAACCGCACGTCCCCCCGCAGGGGCACCAGGGCGCCGTCCGGCAGACGCCAGCTGTAGTCATCGCCGTTCTGCTCCAGGGTCACCTGACCCTGATCCTCCTCCGACGGCAGGTCCAGAATGGCGAACATCCGCTCCGCTCCGGCCAGGGCCATCATCAGGGCGTTGAACTGCTCAGAGATCTGGCTCACCCGGTCGGCGAAGGTGCGGACATACTGCAAAAAGCCGATGAGGATGCCGCCGGCCCCCTCCCCCGTCAGCCACAGCACGCCCACCGCGCAGGTGATGGCGTAGAAAATGTGGGACAGGTTGTTGAGGATGGGCCCCACCATAGAGGTGACGGTGGTGGCGGTAGTGGACGCCTTACACAGATCCCGGTTGATGACGTCGAACTGCTCCATGACCTCCTTTTCGTGGGTGAACACCTTCACATCCCGCTGGCCGGTGATCATCTCCTCCATATAGCCGCTGACGGCGGCGGTCAGACGCTGCTGGCTGGCATAGGTGCGCTTGCTGATCCTGGTGGTGACCCGCACCACCAGCACCACAATGGCCCCCAGCACCACCATGATGGCAAAAAGCCGCATGGACAGAGCCAGCATCATGCCGATGGTCCCCAGCAGAGAGGTGATGGAGATGGCCAGCTGGGTGATGCTGTGCTGCAAAAGCTCGTTGGTGGCCTCGATGTCGCTGGTATAGTAGCTCATCAGTGCGCCGGTCTTGTTCTCGTCAAAGAACCGCACCGGCTGGCGCTGCATGGTGTCGAACAGCTCCGTGCGCAGCTGCTTCATGATGATGGCGCTGCACTCCAGCATCAGCCGGTTCAGCAGATAGTTGGTCAGGGCCGACAGCAGGTACAGGCCCGCCAGGCCCAGGATCAGACTGATGTACTTGGCATACGTCTCGTTGGGAGCCGCACCGCTGGCCTCCAGCAGGTTTGTCAGGGGCTTCATGCAGTAGGCAGCCCCGATGGTGGCCGCCACATAGGCCAGGATCGACAGCATCGCCGCCGTCAGCAGCAGGCGGCAGTGCTTGAAGTAGCACACCAGCCGCCACAGGATGGCAACGGGGTTCTCTACCTTCTTATTGTATTTCTGCAGGTCAACACGCGGCATCGTCCACGGCCCCCTCTCTCATCTGGCTTTCATACACGTCGCGGTAAATGGGGCTGCGGGACAGCAGCTCCTGATGGGTACCCATATCCGCCAGCCGCCCCTGGTCCAGCACCACGATCCGGTCGCAGGACATGATGGAGTTGATGCGCTGGGCAATGATGATCTTGGTGGCCCCGGGAAGCGCCGTCCGCAGACAGCGGCGGATATGCTCGTCGGTGGCCATATCCACGGCGGAGGTGGAGTCGTCCAGGATCAGGATCCTGGGCTTTTTCAGAATGGCCCGGGCGATCAGCAGCCGCTGCCGCTGGCCGCCGGACAGGTTGGCGGCGTTCTGCTCCAGCACCGTCTCATACCCGTCGGGGAACCGGTCGATGTACTCGTCGGCCCGGGCAATGGCGCAGGCCGCCTGCATCTGGGCCAGGGTGGCGTTGGGGTCCGCCCAGCGCAGGTTGTCGGCAATGGTACCGGAGAACAGGGACCCGTTCTGCAATACCATGGACACGCCGCTGCGCAGATTCTCCAGGGTATACTCCCGCACATCCCGTCCGTCCACCTTCACCGTGCCGGACAGGGCGTCGTAAAACCGGGGAATCAGGCTTACCAGGGTGGATTTTCCCTCGCCGGTGCCGCCGATAACACCGATAGTCTCTCCGGAGTCAATGTGCAGGGTCACATGGCGCAGGGCCAGCTTGTCAGGGTTTCGGGTATAGCTGAAGCACACGTCCTCAAAGTCCACGCTGCCGCTTTCCACTGCGGCGTCGGAGGGCCCGTCGGTGATGTCGATCTCCTCGTCCAGCACCTCGTTGATCCGGACCAGGGACGCCTGGGCCCGGGACAGGGACATCACCAGCCAGCTGATCATGGACAGGGAGTTCACCGCCATACCGGCGTAGTTCACCAGGCTCACCAGCTGGCCGGTCAGCAGGCCGGTGGTCCGGAAAATGATCTCCCGGCCGCCGAAAAACAGGATCAGCACGCTGCACGTCCACATAATGCCCATGGTAATGGGGCCGGACAGGGTAAACAGCCTCCCTGCGCCCAGCTGGGCCTGGCGCAGGTCATCGGTGGTCTTGTCAAACCGTTTGGACTCATACCCGCCCCGAACGTAGGCCTTCACCACCCGGCTGGCCACCAGATTTTCCCGGACGGCCTGGTTCATGCCGTCCATCATCTTCAGCATCCGTTTGAACCGGGGCTGGCCCACCTTCAGCAGGATGGTCATCACCACCGCCAGCAGTGGGATACACGCCAGCAGCAGCGGAGCCAGCCGCGGCGACACGATAAAGCTCATCACCGTGGCCAGGATCACCATTACCGGCGCCCGGTACAGGGTCACCAGGGACTGACGCATGGTGTCCCGCAGGGTGTTGATGTCCGTGGTGGCCCGGGTGATCAGCTGAGGGGTGGAGATGTGGTCGATGTTGGCAAAGGAAAAGCTCTCGATCTTCCCCAGCAGGGTGCCGCGCATGTTCCGGGCAAAGCCCTGGGTGGCGATGGCAGAGCACCGCGCCGCCAGCACGCCCATGGCCATGGACAGGCAGGCTACCCCCACCATGATGGCCCCCACCGTCAGCACAAAGCGGTTGCGGTTGGCGATAAGCTCCGGGGAAAACCACCCCTGAAGCATGAAGGTATCCTCCCGGTACAGGCCGCCGTCCACGATGGTGGACATGAGCATGGGGATCAGCAGCTCCAGCACCACTTCGGATACGCCGAAAATCAGCGCCGCCGCCGTCCATCCCTTATAGTGCCCCAATACAGGGCCCAGATGCCGGAAAAGTCCCGGCTTTTTCTGTGTCTTGATAAGACGTCACCTCTGTTTCTCTTATGCAGGGAATTGAAAGTTATACGCGGCTATTATACCAGATGCCGCCGGGTTTCACAAGCCGAAAGATTTCATGGCTTTTCTTCCGCCAGAATCCCCAAAATAGCGCAAAAATGCTGCAAGCCGTAGCTTGCAGCATTTTTTATTCCGTTGGATAAAGCTTACTTCAGCTCGACCTTGCCGCCGACTTCCTCGACCTGCTTCTTCAGAGCCTCGGCGTCCTCCTTGGACAGGGCTTCCTTCATGGTGGTGGGAGCGCCCTCGACGGCAGCCTTGGCCTCGGCCAGGCCCAGACCCATGACTTCGCGGACGACCTTGATGACCTTGATCTTCTGAGCGGCATCGAAGCCGGTCAGGACCACGTCGAACTCGGTCTTTTCCTCGGCAGCGGGAGCAGCAGCGCCGGCAGCGGGTGCAGCCATGGCGGCGGCGGACACGCCGAACTCTTCCTCCAGAGCGTGGACCAGCTCGGACAGCTCCAGAACGGTCAGGCCCTTGATTTCCTCGATCATAGCAGTAATCTTCTCGGACATTTTGATAAGCCTCCTAATTGTAAGATATTTGTTTGATTTGAGTGGGACGCCGTGCGCCCCGGGGGTTCGCCGGGTTTACTCGGCGGCGGCTTCCTCGGCGGGAGCGCCGTCCTTCTCGGCGATCTGCTTCAGCACGCAGGCCAGAGCAGAGATGGGAGCCAGCATGGTACCCAGAACCTGGGCCTGCAGCACGGGCAGAGCGGGAATGGAAGCCAGAGCATTCACGGTCTCCAGGGAGACGACCTTGCCTTCCATGAAGCCGCCCTTGATCTCGAACTTGCCATTGAGCTTCTTTGCATAGTCAGCGATGACGCGGGCAGGGGCGACGGGATCGTCCATGCACACGGCCAGGGACGTGGTGCCGTTGAGCTGATCGTCCAGCTCGTTGAGGCCCACGTTGTTGAATGCAAAGCGCAGCAGGGTGTTCTTCACAACAGCGTAATCCACGTTGTTCTCGCGGCAGTCCGCGCGCAGAGCAGTGTCCTCCGCCACGGTGATGCCCTTGTAGTCAACGATGAGGCCGGCGGCTGCATTCTGCAGCTTCTCGGTCAGCGCCGCCACGATGGCCTGCTTTTCAGACAGAACTTTTGCGTTGGGCATTCTTTGATTTCACCTCCGGAAAATTTGTCGGTGCGTTCAAAAAGAAAACCGTCCCTGTATCCAAGGACACAAGGACGGTGTAAGCAATCAAAAACGATTTGCCATCCTCGGCAGGACTTACGGCTTGCGCCACCTGCTGTCTTTGGAACGCATCTGGTATTATATCAGGGGTTCCGCAGTTTGTCAACCACGGAATCGCATGATATCAGGAAAAATGCTTGCTGTGTTACAGCTGCTTGTTGGCGTTCATCTTGACGCCGGGGCCCATGGTGGAAGCGGCCACGCAGGACTTGATATACTGGCCCTTGGCGGCGGCGGGCTTGGCCTTGATGATGGCGCCCAGCAGAGCGGTATAGTTCTCATACAGCTTGTCCGCGCCGAAGGAAACCTTGCCGATGGGGCAGTGGATGATGTTGGTCTTGTCCAGACGATACTCCACCTTACCGGCCTTGACTTCCTTCACGGCCTTGGCCACGTCGGGAGTGACGGTGCCGGCCTTGGGGGAGGGCATCAGGCCCTTGGGGCCCAGCAGCTTACCCAGACGGCCCACAACGCCCATCATGTCGGGGGAAGCGACGACCACGTCGAAGCCGAACCAGTTTTCCTTCTGGATCTTCTCGACCATATCCATATCACCGACGAAGTCGGCGCCGGCCTCGCGGGCAGCGTCGGCCTTGTCGCCCTTGGCGAACACCAGGACGCGGGCGGTCTTGCCGGTGCCGTTGGGCAGGACGATGGCGCCGCGGACCTGCTGGTCAGCGTGGCGGGAGTCGACACCCAGCTTCACATGCAGCTCGACGGTCTCGTCGAACTTGGCGGATGCGGTCTTGCAGACCAGCTCCAGACCCTCCTTGGGATCATACAGGGTCCCGCGGTCGATCTGCTTGGCGCTGTCTTTATACTTCTTACCTCTAAACATCTCTTACACCCTCCTTATTCGCCCACGACGACGCCCATGGAGCGGGCGGTGCCGGCGATCATGCTCATGGCGGCTTCCAGGGAAGCAGCGTTCAGATCGCGCATCTTCAGCTCGGCGATCTTCTGGACGGAGGCCTTGGAGATGGTGGCCACCTTGGTCTTGTTGGGCACACCGGAGCCGGACTCGATGTTGCACTCCTTCTTGATCAGCACAGCCGCGGGAGGCGTCTTGGTGATGAAGCTGAAGGAACGATCAGAATACACGGTGATGACCACGGGGATAATCAGGCCCATGTCATTCTTGGTGCGCTCGTTGAACTCCTTGGTGAAAGCGGCGATGTTCACGCCGTGCTGGCCCAGAGCGGGGCCAACGGGGGGTGCGGGGGTTGCTTTGCCTGCAGGGATCTGCAGCTTTACATAACCAACAACTTTCTGTGCCATGAATAGGCACCTCCTTCATAAAAATGTGGTAGCGGCCGGCCAATGCCGGAAACCGCTTTTGGCGAGACGGGGTCCGTCTCTCCCACTTGCGCCGGAGGGGATGCTCCGGCCTGCCGCGCAGATACTGCTGCGCCTCAGTGCAGGACCTCCACCTGATCGAGCTCCAGCTCGATGGGAGTTTCTCTGCCGAACATGGAGACCACCACCCGAACCTTGTTCTTCTCGGGGTCGATCTCCTCCACGGTACCGGTGAAGCTGGCCAGGGGGCCGTCCGAGATCTTCACGGTGTCGCCCACGTTGTACAGCACCACGATCTCGTGCTTTTCCACGCCCAGGGCCGCCACCTCGTCCTCCGTCAGGGGGATGGCCTTGTTGGCCTCGCCCACGAAGCCGGTAACGCCGCGGATGTTGCGGATCAGATGCCAGGTGTCATCTGTCAGGATCATCTTGATCAGGACGTAGCCGGGAAATACCTTGCGCTCCACTTCCTTCATGACGCCGGACTCGGTGACCTCGGTGACAGTCTCCATAGGGATCTCCATCTTGAGGACCATGTCGGACATGCCGCGGTTGACCACGGATTTCTCAATGGCCGCCTTCACGGCGTTTTCATAGCCGGAATAGGTGTGGATCACATACCATTTCGCGTTATCAGCCATGCTGCACTTCCTCAGCCGGTGAACGCGCCGATGAGGGTCTTAATGAGCAGCATCGCCACGCCGTCAAAGATCCAGATGCAGGCGCCCACTGCCACAGAGCACAGCAGCACCGTTCCGGTATTCTTGGCGGTGGTCTTGGCGTCGGGCCACACGACCTTCTTCAGTTCGCTTCTCATTTCGCGGAACCACTTGCCGTGGTCCTTCTTGACCTTTTTTTCCTCTGCCATCGTGCTATCTCCTTCCAATTACTTGGTCTCGGTATGGACCGTATGCTTTCTGCAGAAGGGGCAATACTTGTTCATTTCAAGACGGTCAGGGCTGTTCTTCTTGTTTTTCATCGTGTTGTAGTTTCTCTGCTTGCACTCGTTGCATCTCAAAGTGATCTTCACGCGCATCTAACGGCACCTCCTTATTAGATTGGCGGCCGAAGGCCGCTCTCTGCCTCCCTGCCGGATAGGGCGTCTTTTCCAGCGCCGAAGCGAAAAGCGCGCAAAAAGAAAGCCCCATGCTCACAGGTAAGGTTAAGTTTACCACATGTGCAAGGGGCCGTCAAGGACTTTCCGGCAGAAAATTTGTATTTTTTGCGGGAAATACCGCCCGGGCCCATCCGGCCCGGGCGGCAGCGTTTATTGCAGAGGGAACAGCTGGCCGATGTACTCCACCGGCAAAGCCGTGCCGCCGGAGGCCACATAGTCCTCCGTCATCAGCGGGCTGCTTCCGGCGGTCTTTCCGTCGGGGCCGTAGAGGGTCAGCTGGGCAGAGTCGGCACTGTTCTGGTCCAGCATGGCCATCAGCTTCCCATCCTGATAAGCGGCCATCACATAGTGGTACCGGTCCCATACACCCTCCTGATACAGGACCTTGCCCACCAGAAGGACGTCGCCATAGCTGCCGATGACGCTGGCCCCCAGATAGCTGTCCTCCGTGTGGGACACGCCGTCCGGAAGCGGGGCGCTCATAGGCGACAGGTCCAGCTGCCGCACTTCGCCGGAGGCAGGGTCCATCAGCAGGATGCTCTCCCCTGCCGCCAGACACACCTGGCCGCCGGTATACAGCGTCGTGCCGGTGAAGATCGTGCTGACGTAGCATTCGGCGCTGTCGCTGATCTGAGCCTGCACCCAGGCCGCCTGCTCCGGATGTCCCAGGGGATAGCGGCCCACGCTGACGGTAAGCGGAGCATCATCGCCTGCATAGCTCATATACACCACCACCGCCGTGTCACCGTCCGCCGCAGCGCACTGGAGACTGCCCCGGTCCTCCGTGGTTTCCGGCAGCGGCTCCCGGCGCTCCTGCCCCTCCCGGATATAGGTAAAGCTCTGGCCGTCAAAGGAGGCTCGCTCCTGCCGCCAGCCGTCGGGCACAAAGCCGTAGCTGGTGCCGGTGTAGAACAGCTGCCCCTGGGTCAGGGTATTGCGCTGGATGTTCCAGGTGGCGGAATAGTATTGAAACACCTGGCTGCCGGGCTCGCCGCAGGTGTAGGTCAGCAGCAGCGGAACGCAGCCCGGTTCCGCCTCCGGCAGGCCCTGCGCCTTCACCGGGTTCGGTTCGTTCTGCCCCTTCACCGGGGTCTTTGGCTTGGTCCCGCAGCCTGCCAGGGAAAACAGGGCCGCCAGACACAGCAGCAGCGCGCAAATCTGCTTTTTCATAAGAAAGCCTCCTTATAGGTCGTGTTTCCTGTAGGTCGTGTTTCCTATAGGTCGTGTTTCCTTGAGCTGTCTGCATGCTAGCATACATCCCCGAACCATTCAATAGATTTTTGTATATTGTGTCCAAACTGTAATCGTTTTGAAACCATTTTGTATCACTTGTTACAAAATGTAACCTTTGGCGCAGAAGCGACGCCGCATCTGCGCCCTTTGCTCCCCTGTCAGCAGCCATCCCCTGTGGTGTTCCCGTCCTGTTTTTCTCCACAGATTGTATGTTTTGCAGATTAAAATGTACGCGCATGGTACATATTGCAAAAAAAGATTGACAAGTCGCTAATTTTCATCTATAATTCGGAAATAGGACCCAGACACAATTGGATAAGACAGAAAGGAGACTCCCATGAACGACGCATTGATGATCATCACCTGTATGGTCTTTCCGTTTTTGCTGGCCTGGCTTATCAAGTCCGTGGTCCGGCTGGATGATGAAAAAACGGCGTCCCCTGTCCTGCCGTGTATTCTGATGGGCATTGACCTGTTGATTCTCCTGTCCGCATTCCGCTGGTACTTCTGACCTGCACCTGTCAAAAAAGCAGACACATAGTGAAAACTCCGCATCCAATGGATACGGAGTTTTCATTTGCTTTGTCAGGCTCAGCCCATGCGCCGGGCGGCGATGTAGTGGGCGGAATAGTAGGGGTTGCCGTTCAGCGCCGTCAGCAGCACGCCGCCGCTGCCATAGGTGGAGGCGTGGACAAACTGATCGTTGCCCACATAAATGCCGCAGTGGGAGGCGGGGCTGGTGGAATAATTGTCGTCGTGGAAAAAGATCAGGTCCCCGGGCTGGAGTTGACTGCGGTCCACGGCGGCGCCGCAGCGCATCTGATCTGTGGCCCCGTGGGGCAGACGGATGCCGAACCGGCCATAGATGTACATGGTAAAGCCCGAGCAGTCGAAGCCGCCGGGACCGGCCCCGCCGTATACATAGGGGGCCTTGCCCACAAAGGACCGGGCCAGGGCTGCAATATCGGCCCCGTTACCGGAGGCGGGCACGCTGGGCGCAGGCGCAGGAGACGGCGCGGAAGCGGCGGGCCGCGCGGCGGCCAGTGTCAGATAATCTCCGGACATGTAGCCGGTTTTCCCGCTGTACTGCACCCGGAACCAGCCGTTTTCAAAGCCGGACACATCCACATATTCGCCCCGGGAGGCGGAGGCCAGCACCCCGCCGGACGTACCGGCAGCGGGCCGCAGGTTCAGCCCATCGGACGTGACCCGGGCCACGCACCGCAGGTCCCCGGCAGAGGCGCGCAGGGTCACATAGGCGGCGGCCATATAGCCGGTCTTACCGTCGTAGTTCACCCGGTACCAGTCGCCGTCCCGGCCCAGAACAGACACGGCTGTGCCCTGGGACAGCTCCGTCAGAATAGAGCTGCCGGTATTGGAGCCGGACCGCAGGCGGACGCTGTCCGCCGCAATGCCCACAGCCAGAACAGACGTGGAGGAGGCAGGTACAGCCGGTGCTGCGGGAGCGGTTTCCTGGTCGGCGGCAGCCTCCTTCTGCGCAGAAGATCCGGCAGACTCGGCAGCCTCCTGCTGATCGGAAGCCTCGGCGGAGACAGTCCGGGCCGGAGGCGTGTAGTCGGGCTCGTCCACCGGCCCACCCGCCGCCGGGATCAAGTCCCGGGCAGGCAGGGTGTCGATGTTATAGGTCATGGCGTCCATCCCCGGACGGCCCCGGGCGGGCAGAACGGAGATGACGCACAGAGACAGGGTCAGCGCCGCCGTCAGCATGATAACGGCGACCTTGCGGCTGAGCTTCATGGACAGGACTCCTTATCAGGTGTGGATTTTCGGCTTATTTACCGGCCAGAGCGCGCTCCAGCCAGATGCAGCCCACGTCCATGGCGGCGTAGAGGCTGTCTTTCTCGGACTTCTTCACCACCCGGTCCCGGGACTTCAGATCCGGATCCGTCAGCTGCAGCTGGACGGACACGCGGGTGGCCACGTCCATATCCTGTTCCTTTTTGGTATCCAGAATTTGCAGCAGAACGATATACTTATCGGCCATGCTGCCATAGTAGATCAGATTGTCGATGCGGCGCAGGGGATGATTTTTATAGACAAGGCCGTTGCCCTTTTTCACTTCAGACATAGTTCTTCTCCTTTTTTACAGATAAATGTAACCAAATTGTAACACATGGCATCCGAAATGTCAAATCAGCCCCTGCGGCTGTCCGGCGGATACAGCTTGCACATAATACACCCGCCCCGGCCTCTCAGGCTCTTTATGCCCCCGGCTGTGCCGCCGCCCGGTAGGCACTGGGGGTCATAAGGCGGTATTTCAGGAAGCTCCTGTTCAGGGTCTTGGCATTGTGATACCCCACCTCCAGGGCGATATCCAGCACCGTCATGCGGGTGGTGGTCAGCAGCTGGCAGGCGCGGTTCACCCGGACCATGGCCAGGAAATCCTCAAAATTCTGCTCCACCTGGCACAGCAGGGTGCGGTTGAGCTGCTGCACGGAAATGCCGAAGGACCGGGCCACCCCGGCGGCGCTGAGGTCCTCCCGGTAGTGGCGGTAAATGTGGTTCACCAGGCTGCACCCCAGGCGGCTCTCCTCCAGCTGGCAGATGTTCTGCACCTTCTGATAGGTGGCCCGATATTGGCCGATGCGGGTGCCCAGCCGGGCGGCGAACACCTTGGAGATGTGGGACTCGTCCACATAGCCCAGGATCTCTGCCAGCTCCTTCAGGGTCAGGTCCGTGTACAGCAGATAGTCGGCAGTCTTGCCGATGCGCATTTCGTTGAGCAGGTCGAAAAAGGACAGGCCCGTCATGGCGGTGATCCGGGCGCTGACGGTGGACCGGCTGCACCCGAACACATCCGCCAGCTGCTGGAGCGTCAGCTTCTGGCCGCAGTGCAGGTACATGTACCGCAACAGCTCCCGGTGGTCGGGCCCCTGAGCGTCGGCGGGACGGTCTGCCGACAGGGCCTGTCGGGCAAACAGCACCGTCAGCTGCACCAGCAGACTCACGGCATTGAGACTGGAAAACAGCTGCCCCTCCTCCTGAAGGGACGCAAGACCCAGCTCCCGGGCCAGGCCGTCAGCAATGCGTCCGGCCTCCGCCCGCTGCTGGGGGGACAGCTCCAGCACCGGCACCGTCTCCATCAGCCGGGCCATGGGCATGGGCTGGCCATCCTCGCCCCGGAACAGATGGGCGGCCCGGGCCACGGTGTCAAAGTGATAGGCCATGAGGCTGTAGGTGACGGGCTCGTCCACCCGGGTGATCTCGCTGATCTGCCAGGGCAGGATAGCCGCCAGCGTCCCGGGGGCCAGAGGATACTCCCGGCCCTGGATCCGCAGGATGCCGCTGCCGCTGCGCACCAGGAGAAAACGGGCGTCCCGGTGGATCACCGGGGCCGTGGGCCGGGCAGCAGTAAGCTGGTCATAGGAAAACAGGCTGCTCTGGTCCAGCTCGGAGCGGCCAGGCGTTTGCAGGGCAATGGTCTGCTTCATGGAAATTCCCCCTTTATGGGGGCTATTGTACCACGGCGGGTCTGTCTTGCCAAGAGATAATCGGACATTTCGCGAAAAAAATCTTGTACAAAATAATGATATTTTCCCTGGACGGCACATCAAAAAAACGCATGAACTTACAGGGGGGACCGGCGGGGAATGAGTATTATTACAATAAAGTGTCAAAGTGCAGAAGGAAAACACCGGTTAAAATACAAAAATCGGCCCGCCGGATGGTGAGAAAAGGGCGCAGAAATCTGGTAAAATAGAGTGCAATCGGAGAGGAGGAAATTCCATGCCCATTTGCGTGAAAAGCGAGATCGGACCCCTGAAGCGGGTGCTTTTGCAGCGGCCCGGCCGGGAGCTGGAGCATCTGAGTCCCAATACCATGGGGCAGCTGCTGTTTGACGATATCCCTTATCTGTATGGCGCACAGCGCGAGCACGACTGCTTTGCCCAGATCCTGCGGGACAACGGAGCCGAGGTGGTATACCTGGAGGACCTGACGGCTCAGGTACTGGCCAGCGACGAGGTCCTGCGGCGTCAGTTTGTGGCCGAGACCATCCGGCGGGCCGGCAGCACCGCCATGGGCTACCGGGCAGATCTGGAGCGGTATCTGCTGGACATTCAGGACCCGCTGCTCCTGGTGCTCAAGACCATGGAGGGCGTGTCGTATCAGGATGTGTTCCCCAATGAGCAGGGACGGCTGTCCAGCCTGGTACATACCGGCGTGCGATTCCTGATGCCGCCGATCCCCAACCTGTATTTCACCCGGGACCCCTTTGCCTGCATTGGCCGGGGCGTCAGCCTGAACCATATGTTTACGGCCACCCGCAACCGGGAGACGCTGTATGGCGATTACGTGCTGCGGCATCACCCGGACTACGCCGGCCAGGTGCCCCTGTATTACACGCCGGACCAGTATTTCTGCATCGAGGGCGGCGATATCCTGAACCTGAGCCGCCGGGTGCTGGGCGTGGGTATTTCCCAGCGCACCCAGCCGGAGGCCATCGAGCAGCTGGCGGCCACTATTTTTGCCGACGAAGCCTCCGAGATCGACACGGTGCTGGCCTTCGAGATCCCCAGCACCCGGGCGTTCATGCATCTGGATACCGTGTTCACCCAGGTGGACGTGGATAAATTCACGGTGCATCCGGGGATCCTGGGCACCCTGCGCATTTTCGAGCTGACGGGCCGGGGACAGGGCAACGTCACCACCCGGGAGGTCAGCGGTTCCGTGGACCGGGTACTGGCCGGATATCTGGGCCTGGACCGGGTGCAGCTGATCCGCTGCGGCGGCAGCAGTCAGATCGCAGCCGAGCGGGAGCAATGGAACGACGGCTCCAATACCCTGTGCATCGCCCCCGGCGTGGCGGTGGTGTACGACCGGAACTATGTCACCAACCAGATCCTGGAAGACAGCGGCATCCGGGTGCTGAAAATGCCCAGTGCCGAGCTGTCCCGGGGCCGGGGCGGCCCCCGCTGCATGAGCATGCCCCTGTGGCGTGACGGGATTTGAATCCATCCAAATTTCATTTTATCAATAGAAAGGGAGAACATCATTATGGCTGTGAATATCAGAGGCAGAAGCTTTTTGAAGCTGCTGGACTACACCCCCGCGGAGATCCGCTATCTGCTGGACCTGTCCCGCAATTTCAAGGACATGAAGCGCGCCGGTGTGCCCCACCGCTGGCTGGAGGGGAAGAACATCGTGCTGCTGTTTGAAAAGACCTCCACCCGCACCCGCTGCTCCTTCGAGGTGGCCGGTATGGACCTGGGCATGGGTGTGACGTATCTGGAGCCCGGCAGCAGCCAGATGGGCAAAAAGGAATCCATTGCCGATACCGCCCGGGTGCTGGGCCGGATGTATGACGGCATCGAGTACCGCGGCTTCAGCCAGGATCTGGTGCAGGAGCTGTCCGACTACGCCGGCGTGCCCGTGTGGAACGGCCTCACCGACCAGTTCCACCCCACCCAGATGCTGGCGGACCTGCTGACCATCGAGGAGAAGCTGGGCCGGCTGAAGGGCGTGCGCTTCACCTATTTCGGCGATGCCCGCAACAACATGGGCAACTCCCTGATGGTGGCCTGCGCCAAGATGGGCATGCACTTCACCGCCTGCGCACCCAAGGAGCTGTTCCCCGAGGAGTGGCTGGTGGAAAAGGCCCGCTCCATCGCCCAGGAAACCGGCGGCAGCGTGACCCTCACCGAGGATGTCACCCAGGGCGCCACCAACGCCGACGTGATCTACACGGATATCTGGGTCTCCATGGGTGAGCCCGACAGCGTGTGGGCCGAGCGCATCCGCCTGCTGACCCCCTATCAGGTCAACGCCAAGGTCATGTCCATGACCGCCCCCGGCGCCATCTTCATGCACTGCCTGCCCTCCTTCCACGATACCCGCACCACCATCGGCGCCGACATCGCCAAGAAGTTCGGCATCACCGAGATGGAGGTCACCGACCAGGTGTTCGAGAGCAAACAGTCCGTGGTGTTCGACGAGGCCGAGAACCGGATGCACACCATCAAGGCCGTTATCTACGCCACCCTGCACTGAGAAAGGAGCACCCCATGGCTTTTGAATTCCCCGCCTATCACCACCCCGACTTTACCCAGCCCGCCCTGCTGAACGCTCCCGACGCCCGCTGGGAGGCGGCAGAGAAGGACGGCGTGGCTCCGGAGGAATACCACAGCACGTCCATGTACCCCGAATATTTCAAGATCAACGGCAAGTGGACCCTGGCCGAGGAGAGCCGCATGGACAGCTGCGTGGTGCTGGAGGATGACGGCACCCTCTCCGTGGTGGAGAGCCGCAACCTGAAGAAGGGGCAGCGGGTCATGCTGGGCCGCACCGAGCACGGCGAGGACGGCATTTATATGCACTGCAACGGCTTCTCCCAGGAAAGCGAGACGCTGGAGGATCAGTTCGTGTTCCGGCAGGGCCGCAGCCGCGAGACCTCCTATGCCAAGGATTATGACCGGCTGGTGGAGCTGCTGCGCCACGAGAAGGAGCACGGCAACATCGTGTGGGTCATGGGCCCCGCCTTCGCCTTTGACGACGGCGCACGCAAGGCCATGCAGGCCCTCATCGACAATGGCTACTGCCACGGCCTGCTGGCGGGCAACGCTCTGGGCACCCACGATCTGGAGGGTGCTCTGCTGCACACGGCACTGGGCCAGGATATCTACACCCAGCAGTCTCAGCCCAACGGACACTACAACCACCTGGATGTGCTGAATAAGGTCCGCCGCTGCGGGTCCATTCCCAAGTTCATCGAGGAGTATCACATTGACAACGGCATCATCTACGGCTGTGTGAAGAACCATGTTCCCTTTGTGCTCACCGGCTCCATCCGGGACGACGGTCCCCTGCCGGAGGTGTATGCCAACGCCTACGAGGGCGCGTCCGCTATGCGGGAGCTGGTGCGCAAGTCCACCACGGTGATCTGCCTGGCCACCATGCTGCACACCATCGCCACCGGCAACATGACCCCCTCCTTCCGGGTAATGCCCGACGGGTCCATCCGCCCGGTGTACCTGTACGCGGTGGACGCCGCAGAGTTCGTGGTGAATAAGCTGCTGGACCGCGGCAGTCTGTCCGCCACCACCATGGTCACCAATGTCCAGGACTTCATCGGCAAGGTGGCCGGGGGCCTTGGCCTCATCTGACAAGCCCTATAATAGCAGCAGGTCCGGCGCATTGTGCGCCGGACCTGTTTTCATGCCCGCTGCGCTCTGCCGGCATCCCAGCCTGCTGCCGGATGCCGGGGAGCTGATCTATAGCCTGCGTCAACGACAGGCCTGCGGAGAGTCTGACGTTTGTGCTTTGGAAAGATTTCGCGGTATATGAGCCGCAGCACTTGACGGATTTTTGCACCTGTCGTATAATCATGGCTGCCTACCGGCCGCAGACCGCGGCCTATTTTCAGAAAGATTGGTGCAAAAATGTCTCCTTTCCACAAGCTGCGCGGTCAGATGTCCGAATCCATGCTGACTGCTTCCTTTATCATTCTGTCCGGCGGCCTCCAGGACGCCTATACTTACCTTTGCAGGGACAAGGTATTTGCCAATGGCCAGACCGGCAACATCGTGCTGTTCAGCGCATATCTGTTTGACGGTGCGTGGGACCAGTGCCTGCGGTACCTGGTCCCGGTGCTGTCCTTTATGACGGGCATTTTTGTCGCCGAGTGCATCCACCGCCGGTTCAAGGCCATGGAAAAGGTCCACTGGCGGCAGCTGATCCTCTTAGCGGAGATCGCGGTGCTGTTTGCGGTGGGCTTTCTGCCCCAGACGCTGAACACCGTGGCCAATGCCCTGGTGTCCTTCTCCTGCGCCATGCAGCTGCAAACCTTCCGCAAGGTCCGCGGCCACGCCTATGCCAGCACCATGTGCGTCGGCAACATGCGCAGCGGCACGGAGGCACTGTGCGCCTATTTCCACACCCGTGAGCCGGAGGCACTTCGCAATGCCCTGACGTACTTTGGCGTCATCGGTCTGTTTGCCCTGGGCGCAGGGCTGGGTGCCCTGCTGTCCGGCGCGTTTTCCGTCCGGGGAATCTGGGTATCCTGCGGCCTGCTGGCGGTGAGCTTTTTGGTCATGTTCGTTCACACCGAGCTGGAAAAAGGCTGAGCGCATCCCCCCATAAACGATTACAGCCCCTCCGGCATGGCCGGAGGGGCTGTGTGCTTTGCTTATTTCTTATACGGAACGTGCCAGATGGTGTCGGCATAGTCGGCGATGGAGCGGTCGGCGGAGAAGATGCCGCTGCGGGCGATGTTGTGCAGGCTCATGCGGTTCCACTTCTCCCGGTCGGCATAGGTATCCACCACCCGGTGCGAGGCAGCGCAGTAGGAAGCGAAGTCCGCCAGCAGCAGATACTGATCTGCCGGGCAGTCTGCGCCGTACAGCAGGCGCTGGTACAGGTCCTCGTAGCTGACGCCGTCCCGGAAGCCGGTTTTCAGCTGGTCCAGCACCCGGTGCAGCACCGGGTCACGGGTATACAGCAGATAGGGGTCGTAGCTCTGGCGCAGGCGGGCGGCCTCGTCAGCGGTGAGGCCGAACAGGAACATGTTGTCGTCGCCCAGCACCTGGTGCATCTCCACATTGGCACCGTCCAGAGTGCCCAGGGTCAGCGCGCCGTTCATCATAAACTTCATGTTGCCGGTGCCGCTGGCCTCCTTGCCGGCGGTGGAGATCTGCTGGCTCATCTCGCTGGCGGGCATCAGCATTTCCGCCATGGACACCCGGTAATTTTCCAGAAACACCACCTGGAGCTTATCCCGGCAGACGGGGTCGCTGTTGATCTGGTCGGCCAGGGAGTTAATCAGCCGGATGATGCGCTTGGCCACGGCGTAGCCCGGGGCGGCCTTTGCCCCGAACAGGAAGGTCTGGGGCCGGAAGTCCATGTCGGGATTGTCCTGGAGCTGCTGGTACAGGCTGATGATGTGCAGCACGTTCAGCAGCTGGCGCTTGTACTCATGGAGCCGCTTGACCTGGACGTTGAAGATGGCGTCGGTGTTCAGAGTGACTCCCTGCTGGCCCTTGGCCCAGCGGGCAAAGGCCAGCTTGTTGTTGTGCTTGATGGCCTCCAGCCGGTCCAGCACGGCCTTGTCTCCGGCAAACCGGTCCAGGCCGGACAGGCATCCGGCGTGGGTAAGATAGCCCTCACCGATGCAGTCCCGGATCAGGCCGTCCAGTCCGGGGTTGATCTGGCTGATCCAGCGCCGGTGGTCCACGCCGTTGGTGACGTTTTTGAACTTATCCGGCTCCATGCCGCAGGCGTCCCGGAACACGTCGCGGCGGAGAATGTCAGAGTGCAGAGCGGACACACCGTTAACGGCCATCCCCCCCGCGATGCAGAGGTTGGCCATGTGGACCACGCCGTCCCAGATAACCGCCATTTTCTCCGTCTTTTTGGGGTCGTGATAGAAATCGTCCACCTTCTGCTGCCAGCGCCGCGCGATCTCCTGCATGATCTGCCAGATGCGGGGCAGCAGCGTCTCGAACAGCCGCTGGGGCCAGCTCTCCAGTGCCTCGGCCAGCACGGTGTGGTTGGTATAGGCCACGGAATGGCGGGTGATGTCCCACGCCTCGTCCCAGCCCAGTCCCGCATCGTCGATGAGGATGCGCCTCAGCTCCGGGATCACCAGCGCCGGGTGGGTATCGTTGATCTGGATGACGTTCTTTTCGTGGAAATTCGTCAGGGTGCCGTAGGTCTGGATATGCTGGCGCGTGATGGATTGCAGGGTGGCGGACACGAAGAAATACTGCTGCTTCAGCCGCAGGGACTTGCCCTCGTAATGGTTGTCCTCGGGATAGAGAATGGTGCTGATGGAGTCGGCCATGGCCCGCTCCTCGTTGGCCTTCAGATACTGCCCCTGGCTGAACAGCTGCATGTCGATAGGCTTGGGGCTCTTGGCGTCCCACAGACGCAGGGTATTCACATGGTCCGTGTTGTACCCGGCCACCAGCATATCGCAGGGGATGGCCAGCACCCGGGTATAGTCCTCGTGAACCACCATCAGGTGCCCGTTGTCCCACCGGGTGCGGACCTTGCCGCCGAAATGGACCTCCTCGGCCTCCTGGGGCTTGGGCATCAGCCATGCATCGCCCAGGTTCAGCCAGTCGTCGGGCAGCTCCACCTGCTGACCGTCCACGATCTTCTGCTTGAAGATGCCCAGCTCATAGCAGATGGAATAGCCGGTGGCGGGAATGTCCAGGGTGGTCATGCTGTCCAGATAGCAGGCGGCCAGGCGGCCCAGGCCGCCGTTGCCGAGACCTGCATCCGGCTCCATGTCGAAGATGTCCGGGGCGGAAAAGCCCAGCTCCTCCACGGCCTGGGTCAGCTGGGGCAGAATGCCCAGGTTGTATGCGTTTTTCATGAGGCTGCGGCCCATGAGAAACTCCAGGGACATATAGTGCACGCGCTTTTCCTGGCGCTCCTGGGTCTGCTCCTGGGTGTCCACGCTGCGCACGGCCATAATGTCCCGCAGGGCCAGGGCGCAGGCCTTCATGATCTCCCCGTCGGTGGCCTGCTTTTCGGTGCAGCCGTAGTTCAGGCGCAGCTTCTGTTGAATTGCCTCCTTCAGGGCATCCTTGGTATAATACGTCATTTAGTGGTTCCTCCGTGATAGATCTTGGTAAATACGCCGGTAGGCCCCGGCGCTGCGGCCCCAGCCGAAGTCCTCGGTCATGCCCCGGCGGCGCACGGCGTCAAAGCCCAGCCGGTCGCCCCGGTACAGGCCCACCGCCTGGCCCAGGGTCTGGCACAGGTCATGGGCCGTGCAGGCTGAGAATACATAGCCGTTGCCGTCAGGCTGACCCACCTGGCAGGAGCGGACGGTGTCGTTGAGGCCGCCGGTCTGGCGGACGATGGGCACCGCGCCGTAGCGCATGGCGATCAGCTGGCTCAGGCCGCAGGGCTCGCTGCGGGACGGCATCAAAAACAGGTCCGCCGCGCCGTAAACCCGGCGGGAAAGGTTGTCGGAATAGGTGATCTGGGCGGATACGCGGCCCGGCCAGCGGCTCTGGGCCCAGCGGAAGGTGTCCTCAAACTGGGGCTCGCCCTGGCCCAGCACCACCAGCTGGCAGCCGGTGGCCATGATGCCGCCCAGCCCCTGGCACACCAGATCCATGCCCTTGTGTCCCACCAGGCGGCTGACGATGGCGGTAAGGGGGGTGTCCGGCTCCTGGGCCAGACCCAGCTGCCGCTGCAGCTCCCTCTTGCACACGGCCTTGCCCTCCATATGGTCGGGGTCGTAGGTCTGGGGCAGGGAGGCGTCATGGGCCGGGTCGAAGCTCTCCATATCCAGGCCGTTGAGCACGCCGGAGAGCTTGTAGTCGATGAGCTGCACCACCTGCTCCAGGCCGCAGGCATAGGCCGGATCGTGAAGCTGGCGGGCATAGGTGGGGCTGACGGTGGTCACGGCGTTGGCGGTGAGCATAGCCGCCTTCATCAGGTTCACGCAGCCGTCCATCCGCAGGATGCCGCCGTCGTACCAGCCCCGGTTCAGACCGAACAGGTCCTCCACCGTCTCGGGGCCGTATTTGCCCTGATACTCGATGTTGTGGATGGTGAACACCACCGGCAGGTCGTTTCCGGCGTCCCGCAGGTACACCGGCACCAGAGCCGTCTGCCAGTCGTTGCAGTGGATCACGTTGGGATACTCCGCCAGGTGAGGCAGCAGTGCCTCCGCCGCCTTGGAGAAGAAGGCAAAGCGCTCGCCGTCGTCCATGTCGCCGTACAGGCTGCGGCGGCGGAAATACCGCTCGTTGTCCACAAAGTACCAGGTGACGCCCCGGTATTCCAGGGAGAACAGGCCGCAGTATTCATGCCGCCAGCCCAGGTCCACATAGATGTAGCAGCGGAAGTTCATCTTCTCCCGCCAGCGCTGGGCGATCTGGCCGTACAGCGGCAGCAGCACGAACACCCGGTCGCCCTCCGCCGCCACGGCGGGGGGCAGGCTGCCCAGCACGTCCGCAAGTCCCCCGGTTTTGCAGAACGGAGCCGCCTCGCTGGTGATATACAGAATATTCATATGCTTACCTCCGCTTCAGACCGTGACGTCCCGGGCGATCACCAGGGGGTAGTTCTCGTGGCCCATAAGGGTGCGCCCCTCCTGAACGGTGACGTATTTGTCTGTGATAACGCCCCGCAGGACGGCATTCCGGCGGACCACGGTGCCCTTGAAGAGAATGCAGCCCTCCACGTCGGCGCCGGGCTCAATGCGGACGCCCCGGAACAGCACGCAGTTTTTCACCGTGCCCTGGATGTCGCAGCCGTCGGCCACCAGGGAGTTGACGCAGGAGCCGTCCATATAGGACGAGGGCGAGTCGTTCTCCTTGGCCAGGATCGGCCGCTGGGGCGTGAACAGCTCCATGCGGATCTCCGGCCGCAGCAGCTCCATGCTGCGGCGGTAGTAGGACTCGATGGTGTCGATGCGGGCGGCGTAGCCGTCCCAGACATAGGCCCGGAAATGCAGGGCATCCTTCCTGTCCTGGAGAATATTGTGGCGGAAGCTGTACTGATTGTGCGCCATGCAGTCGGTCACCAGCTGGATCAGCAGATCCCGGCGCAGCACGAAGATGTTCAGGCAGCGGAAGCCCTCGGGGGTGAACACGTCGTGGGCCACGTCCACGATGCGCCCGGAGTTATCCAGCTGGAAATAGGTGTCACTCTCCAGGCCCGGCAGCGAGGTGCACACCGCCGTCAGGTCGGCGCCGGAGTCAATATGATCCCGCAGCACGTCGTCCAGGGGAAGATTGATGACCAGGTCGCTGTCGGTCAGCACCACATAATCCTGACGGATGTCCTTCAGATAGTCCATGACGCAGCCCAAAGCCTCCACCTTGCCCCGGAAGCGGCCGGCGTCACCCCGCCGCTCGGCATAGGCGAAGGCCGGCAGCAGGGTAAGACCGCCGTGGTTGCGGCTCAGGTCCCAGCTTTTGCCGGTGCCCAGATGGTCCAGCATACTCTGGCACTTGCCGTGCATGATGACGCCCACGTCCCGGACGCCGGCGCCCACCATGTTGGACAGCATAAAGTCCACCACGCGATAGTTGCCCCCGAAGGGGATGGAACCGTGGATGCGGTGCTCGATGAGCTCCCGCAGCCCGGTTTTCTTCTCATAGGAGAAAATGATGCCGTGCATTCCGTTCATGCTTCCACCTCCCCGTGATGACGGTCCAGCAGAGCCTTGGCAGGCACCACCTCGCCGGGGGCGATGACGGTGTCCGGCCCCAGGACGGCGATGCCCCACTCGGCGGGGTCCTGAGCGGTTTCCGGCGGCGCGCCTACCTGAGCGCCCCGGCCAACCCGGCAGCGCTCGCCGATGATGGCATACTGCACCACCGCGCCCTCCTCAATGACGGCCCCGGGCATGACCACGGAGTAGCACACGCTGGCCCCCTGGCCCACCTGGGTGTTATAGCTCAGCACGCTGTTTTTCACCTCGCCCAGGATGCCGCAGCCCTTGGCCACGGCGCTGTTGCCCACGTCGGCGTGGGGCCCCAGAAAGGCCGGCGGGCAGGAGGGGGTCCGGCAATAGATGGGCCACTTCTTGTCCAGCAGGTTCAGCCCCGACCCCGGGGCCAGCATGTCCATGTTGGCGTCCCACAGGGAGTCCAGGGTGCCCACGTCCTTCCAGTAGCCCTCGAACCGATAGGCGGACATGACCTCTCCGGCCTCCAGCATGGCGGGGATGATGTTCTTGCCGAAGTCGTTGTCGGAGGTGGGGTCGGCCTCGTCCGCCAGCAGATAGGCCCGCAGCTTCTGCCAGGTGAAGATATAGATCCCCATGGAGGCCAGGTTGCTCTTAGGCTCCTTGGGCTTTTCGGCGAAGGCGGTGATGCGGTCATGCTCGTCCACGGACATGATGCCGAAGCGGCTGGCCTCAGACCAGGGGACCTCCATCACGGAGATGGTGCAGGCAGCCCCGGCGTCCTTGTGGTGCTGGAGCATCCGGGAATAGTCCATCTTATAGATGTGGTCCCCGGAGAGCACCGCCACATACTCCGGGTCGTACAGGTCCACAAAGCCGATGTTCTGATAAATGGCGTTGGCGGTGCCCTTGTACCAGGAGGCGCCGGAGGCGCTCTGGTACGGCGGCAGAATGTGCACACCGCCGTTGAGCCGGTCCAGCTCCCAGGGCTGGCCGCTGCCGATATAGCTGTTGAGCTCCAGGGGGCGGTACTGGGTCAGCACACCCACGGTGTCGATGCCGGAATTGGTGCAGTTGGACAGGGGAAAGTCAATGATGCGGAACTTTCCTCCAAAGGGCACCGCAGGCTTTGCCATGTCGCCGGTGAGGACATACAGGCGGCTGCCTTGTCCCCCGGCCAGCAGCATGGCCACACATTCTTTCTTCATGTCTGTTCATTCCCTCCAGTCTGTCGATTACTCCTTGGTTTTTCTGCGCCGGACCCTCCCCTGCAAAAATACAGCGCCCAGAGGCGGCACCCGCAGGGAAATGGAGGTGTCCCGCCCATGGGATGGGATGTTTTCCACAGGAATGGGCCCGGTATTGCACACACCGGAGCCTCCCCAGGCGGCGTCGTCGGTGTTGAACACTTCCTCGTAATACAGCTTCCCCGGGACGCCGAAGCGATAGCCCTCATGGGCCTCCGGGGAGAAGTTCACCACGCAGATCAGCTCCCGGCCCTTCCGGTCACGGCGCAGGAAAACCAGCACGTTGTTGTGGTTGTCATCGGCCACCAGCCACTGGAAGCCGTCCCAATCCTGGTCGTTTTCCCACAGGGGATGGGATTTCTTGTAAAACCGGTTCAGTGCCCGGATGCACTGGTGGGTGCGGCAGCAGGCGTCATTGTCCAGCAGGTACCAGTCCAGCTGGCCCTTGAAGTCCCACTCGTGCCACTGGCCCAGCTCTGCCCCCATAAACGTCAGCTTTTTGCCGGGATGGGCCAGCATATAGGCCGTAAAGCTCCGGACCCCCGCCAGCTGCCGCCAGTCATCCCCGGGCATTTTGCCCCGGAGGGAGCCCTTCATATAAACCACCTCGTCGTGGGACAGAGGCAGCACGAACCGCTCGGAAAAGGCGTACATCATGGATAACGTTACGTCCTTGTGGTGGAACTGCCGGAACCAGGGGTCCATTTTCAGGTAGTGACACACATCGTTCATCCAACCCATGTTCCATTTCAGTCCGAAGCCCAGACCGCCGTCGGCAATGGGCCAGGTGACCTTGGGCCAGGCGGTGGATTCCTCCGCCGCCGTCAGTGCCGGGGGATCCATAGACGCCGCCAGCCGGTTCAGGTCCTGCAAAAACGAGATGGCCTCCAGATTTTCATGCCCCCCGTGAACGTTGGGCCGCCACTCCGTGCGGCCATAATCCAGGTACAGCATGGAGGCCACAGCATCCACCCGCAGACCGTCCACATGGTATTCCTCCATCCACCAGCGGGCGGAGGACAGCAGAAAGGACCGCACGTCGTCCTTGCCGAAATCAAAGACCCGGGTGCCCCAGCCCTCATGCTCCCGCTTCAGGGGGTCGGCATATTCATACAGGCTGGTGCCGTCGAAGTCGATGAGGCCGTGGGCGTCCTTGCAGAAGTGAGCCGGGACCCAGTCCAGAATCACCGCCAGGCCCGCCCGGTGCAGCCGGTCCACCAGATACATGAAGTCGTGGGGCTCGCCATAGCGGCTGGTGGGGGCAAAATAGCCCACGCACTGATAACCCCAGGAGTCGTCCAGGGGATATTCCGTCACCGGCAGCAGCTCCACGGCGTTATAGCCCATGTCCCGGACATAGGGGGCCAGCCGGTCTGCCAGCTGGCGGTAGTTGAGAAAACCGCCGTCCTCATCCCGCCGCCAGGAGCCGGGATGGACCTCATAGATGTTCAGGGGGCCGTCGGTCAGCGGCGTTTCCCTCCGGCGCTCCCGCCACACGTCGTCGTGCCAGCGGAAGCCGGACACATCGTACAGGCGGCTGGCGGTGTCAGGCCGCAGCTGGGCATAGGTGCCATAGGGGTCTGCCTTCCAGCGGACCTGACCGTCGGCGCCGGTGATGACGTATTTGTAGCATTGACCGGGCTGGGCATCGGGAACGGTGAGGACCCAGTCGCCGCCCTGGTGCTGCATGGGGGCAGGCTGCCAGCCATTGAAGTCACCGGCCAGAGCCGCATCCCGGGCATTGGGGGCATAGACCCGGAAGGTCCAGCCCTGCCCCGCCGGGTGCGCGCCGTAGGTACGGTAAAGCTGGGTGTTTTCAAGCAAGTTCATGGAAAAATCTCCCTATATGTTATCATAACCGCCCCAAATCCCGGGGCATAATACCGCATTCTGGCCCTATTGTACCGCAAACTGCCCCCAGCGTCAAGGAATCCGCCGTTACCGGGAACGTCATTTATACGAAACATAGGACGCTGTCCTCCGGCCCCCTCATTGCCGGGGCAAGAAGATCACCCGAAGGGGGTCGCCCTTCGGGTGATGGGATCATCGGAACACCTGGCCGTCGGCGTCCAGCAGCTCCCGGCGGCGGACGCGGACAAAGTCCGGAGTCAGCTCCGGCAGGTACCGGGCGATGGCCTTTTCCAGCAGCTGGGGATTCAGGCCGGGGTTCTGGGCCTGCACCGTCACGGCGGCCCGCAGAACATTTTCTCCCTGGGTAAAGGAAATGTCCCGGATCATAGGCGCGATGTCCACCTCCGCCAGCTGCTTGCGCTTGGTGCGCTTCTCGATCAGCAGCTCCTGCCGGTGGAACAGCTCCTCCAGGGCCTGCACGGCCCCCTCCGGCACCCCCCGGTCATAGTCCAGCTCCACCTCCGCCCGGAGATAGGCCAGCTCCCGCACCGGCCGCAGGGCGGGATAGCAGTCCAGGATCCGCAGCCCCTCCGGCAGGCCGCCGTTGAGCTTTTCGGCCAGGCCCGCCCCGTCGGTGTCCTGGGTCACCTCAAAGTCCAGCAGCTCGCAGTCGCTGGACTGGCACACCGGCAGCGGCAGCACGATGGAGATGATGGGATGGGGATGGAAGCCCTGGGAGTGTTTGATATCCAGCTCCGTCCGGGGAAAGGCCCGCTGCACCGTCCGCAGCAGGTCCAGATTGGAGATATAGGCCGCCGGGCCCTCCTTCACAAACAGCAGTCGCAGCTTAGACATCGCATTTCCCTCCTACCAGCCGGTTGGCGCCGCAGGCGTTGCAGTGGGTGCGGCAGTCCGGGGTGGTGACCCCGGCAAAGGCCCGTTCCCGCTCCCGCCAGAGATAGCTCTCCGTGACGCCGCTGGAGATCATGGCCCAGGGCATCAGCTCGTCCCGCTGCCGGATGCGGTTGGCGTAAAAGTGTGGGTCCAGCCCGCACTGGTCAAAGGCCTCCAGCCAGCGGTCCAGGGAGAAATACTCCTCCCAGGCGTCCAGCTTGGCCCCCTTGCGCCATGCGGCCTCCAGCACCCGGCCCATGCGCCGGTCCCCTCGGGCCAGCACGGCCTCCAGGAAGCTGGTGTCGGAGTCGTGCCAATTATAGGTGACGGTTTTTGTTTTGATGGCCTCCCGCAGCAGATTCACCCGGCGCTCATACTCCTCCTTGGCGATTTGCGGCTCCCACTGAAAGGCCGTATGGGGCTTCGGCACGAACCAGGAGGTGGACACAGTGATGCGGACGCCGCGGTTTTTGTTGCTGGCGCTCTCCCGCCAGGCGTGCATGACCCGGGCCGCCAGATCGGCGATGCCCAGCACGTCCTCGTCGGTTTCCGTGGGCAGGCCCAGCATGAAATACAGCTTCACGGCGCTGTAGCCCCCGGCGAAGGCCGTCCGGCAGGAGGCCAGCAGGTCCTCCTGGGTGACGTTTTTGTTGATGACGTCCCGCAGCCGCTGGGTTCCGGCCTCCGGGGCGAAGGTCAGGCCGCTTTTGCGGCCCTTGGCCAGCCGCTCCATCAGGCTCATGGAGAAGTTATCCGCCCGCAGACTGGGCAGGGACAGATTCACGTGCCGCTGCTGGCAGAAGGGCTCCAGCTGGTCGCACAGCTCCGTCAGCGGGGGATAGTCGCTGGTGGAGAGGCTGGACAGGGTCACCTCCTGATATCCGGAGTCGTTGCAGGCCTCCACGCCGTACCGGGCGCAAAGCTCCCGGCTGCGGTTGCGGACGGGACGATACACATACCCCGCCTGACAGAACCGGCACCCCCGGATGCAGCCCCGGAACAGCTCCAGCATCACCCGGTCCTGGACGATCTCCGTGGAGGGTACAATGGTTTTCGTGGGAAAGAAGGACTTGTCCATATCCCGGACGATGCGCTTGGTCACCACCGCCGGGGCCCCGTCCCGGGGGGTGATGGCGGCCACGGTGCCGTCGTCGTGATACGTCACGTCGTAGAGGCTGGGGACATAGATCCCCGGCAGCCGGGCGGCGGCCCGAAGAAACTCCTCCTTGGACCAGCCCTCCCGCCGGGCCTGGCGGTGCAGCTCCACCAGCTCCACGGTGAGATCCTCCCCCTCGCCCAGGCTCACCAGGTCGATGAAGTCGGCGATGGGCTCGGCGTTGTACATGGCGGTGCCCCCGGCAATGACCAGTGGGGTCAGGGCCGTGCGGTCGGCGCTGTGGATGGGGATTCCCGCCAGGTCCAGCATATTCAGGATGGCGGGAAAGGCCATCTCATAGCCCACGGAGAAGGCCACGATGTCAAAGTCCGTGATGGCCTCGCCGGACTCCAGGGCGAACAGGGGCATCCCCGCCCGGCGCATCTCCTCCTCCATGTCGCCCCAGGGGGCGAACACCCGCTGGCACCACACGCCCTCCATGTTGTTCATCACGCCGTAGAGAATCCGCATGCCCAGGTTGGACATGCCGATCTCGTATGTATCCGGGAAGCAGAAGGCAATCCGGGTATCCACCCGGGCCGGGTCCTTCTTCACGGCGTTGTATTCCCCGCCTACATAGCGGGCAGGCTTCTGCACCCGGGGCAGAATGCGTTCCAATCGTTTATCCACGGTAAGTTCTCCTTTATGTATGCTTTTTGCGGCGGAGGAAGGACCAGTCGCCCTCCATGATGAACAGGCTCAGCAGCATCAGCGCCGCGCCGATATAGCCCCGCAGAGACAGGACCTCGCCGGTCATGACAAAGGCCACCATGGAGGCAAATACCGGCTCCAGGGTAAAGATCAGGCCCACATGGCTGGCGGTGGTATACTGCTGCTGGACAGACTGAATGACGAAGGCAATGCCGGAGCATACCACGCCCAGAAACAGCGCCGCCGCCCAGGTTTTGCCGGAGGTGGGCAGATGGATGGGTTCCCCCAGCACCAGAGCCAGGGCCAGGGTCACGGCGCCCACCACTGCCAGCTGGCACACGCCCAGGCCCAGGGGGTCCACCCGGGAGTCCCGGACGGCCTTCTCCGTAATCAGCAGGTCTGCGGCATAGCACAGGGGCGTGATGATACAGATCAGGTCCCCGGAGGCGGGCCGCAGCTCCCCGTTCAGGGTCAGCAGGGCCATGCCCACCGTGCACACCACCAGCGCCGCCCCCAGCTTCCAGCCGGGCCGCTGCCGGAAGAACAGAAAGCCCAGCAGCGGGGCGAAGATCACCTGCAAGGCGCAGATGAACGCGGCGTTGGAGAGGGAAGTGCGGGTAATGCCGTAGTTATACGCCACATAGGTCCCCGCCAGGGCCAGACCCACGATGAGGCTGTACCGCAGGGTGATGCGGTTCACATGGACCACGTGCTTCCAGAAAATCAGCCCCAGAACCACAAAGGCCACGATGAAGCGAAAGGCATTAAGGGTCATGGGCGGCAGATCCGCCAGGCAGATATCCGTCAGATAATAGCTGGCGCCCCAGAAAAAAGTGGTCATCACCAGCAGCAGGTCCGCGCGGCGTTGTTTGTTCATCTTGGCATTCTCCTGTCGAAAAATCTTCACTAATACTTCATTATACCACAGATCATCCGGCAAGAAAACAGTTATTTTCCCTTTTCAGGCTATTTCCACAGCCCCACATAGCCCTGGTCATGGAGCTGCTTGACGAACAGCAGCGCCACAGGCAGCAGGATCATGCCCGCCACGCCGAAGGCCCGGAAGCCGGCGTACATAGCCGCCAGCGCCGCCAGGGGGGGAAGGCCCGCCTGGGCGGCCATGACCTTGGGCTCCAGAAAGCTGTGCACAGCGGAGATCACCGCATACAGCGCCGCAAGAGCCACCGCCCGGGGGGCCTGCCCCAGCAGCAGGCACGCCGCCGCCCAGGGCAGCAGCACCGTCCCCGTGCCGAACACCGGCAGGGCGTCCTCCAGCGCAGTAACGGCGGCCAGCAGCAGGGCGTATCGCTGGCCCATCAGCAGAAAGCCCGCCAGCAGTTCACAGAACGTAACCCCCAGCAGAATGGCCTGGGCCCGGAACCATTTCCCCAGGGTGGACAGGAGATTCGCCTTGACACCCCGGGCCCTGTCCAGCCGTGTCCGCTGCTGGCGGCGGAAGAATGCCATGATCCGGGTTTAGCTGACTGTGTTGGAAAACACCGCCAGCGCCGTGGTGCCGCAGAACAGGAACACCCCGGGCAAAGCCGCCGCCAGGGCCCCCGCCGCTGCAATACACGCCCCGCTGGCCCGCTCCGCCAGCACCGCCGCCTGGGTCCCCAGCAGGGTGGGGATCTCCTCCAGCCAGCCCCGCAATCCCTGGGGGCAGGCGGCACAGAAGTCGTCCAGCCGCTGCCGCAGGGCGGCGGTCATTCCCGGCAGCCCTGCCAGCAGGGTGGGCAGGCGCGTCAGCAGCTCCGCCGCCTGGCGGATCAGCTGCCACACGATGACGGCCGCCAGCGCCAGAATGGCCGCCGTAACGGCGATGGTCACCACTGCCGCCGTGAATCCCCGCTTCAGGCCCATCCGCCGGCGGCACCAGGCAATGACAGGCTCCACCAGCGCCGCCAGGCCCAGGGCAAGGATAAACGGCAGCAGCCACCGCAGCAGATACCGCACCCCCAGCCACAACAGCGCCGTCCACACGGCCCAATATGCAGTCCGCACCAAAAATGCACGCTGCTTTTCCTGCATTTTTGTAAGCTCCTTCCCATGAAAACAGTTGTATTTTGTCAAGCCACATGGTATGATAAAGGCTAAATGAAACGGCGGAGGCACGCTTCCGCCGGAAACATCAGCGGAGGTTACGGCCATGAGCAATCAGAAATATTACATCGTATCGGCAGAAGCCCTGCCGGAGGTATTCATAAAGGTGGCGGAGGCCCGCCGGATGCTCCAGGTGGGCGAGGCGGCTACCGCGGGCGAGGCAGCCCGGATGGTGGGCATCAGCCGCAGCGCGTTTTACAAGTACAAGGACGCGGTGCAGCCCTTCCAGGACATGAAGGCCGGTCACATCATCACGTTTTACGCCCTGCTGAAGGATAACCCCGGCGTGCTGTCCAACTTCCTGTCTATTTTTGCCAATTCCGGCGCAAATATACTCACCATCAACCAGACCATCCCCACCAACGGCTGCGCCGGCGTCACCATTTCCGCCGAGACCAGCGATATGGTGGAGTATCTGGTGTCCAGGATGGCCAGCGTGTCCTGGGCTGAGGGTGTGCTGAAATTTGAGGTCCAGGCCGCCTGACCATAATATATGCAGGCAGTATCAGCAAAAAGAGGGTCCCGCCATCCGGCGGGACCCTCTTTTTGCCTATTTTGCTGACGAATGGATCTGCATTCTTCAATTGAACCGGTTCATAGCCCGGTCTATGCCGTCGGAAATCAGGACCTTGGCCGCCTCGCCGGCCCGGTCCAGGGCCTCCATCAGGGCCCTCTGATCCTCCCCCATGGGCTTGCCGATGACCCAGTCCACCATGTCATAGTCCGCCTGCTGAGGAGAGCCTACCCCCACCTTGATCCGGGGGAATCGGTCGGTGCCCAGATGCTGGATGATGTTCTTCAGCCCGTTGTGCCCTCCGGCGCTGCCCCCAGCCCGGATGCGCAGCTTTCCGGCCGGCAGGGACACGTCGTCGCTGATGACCAGCACATGGTCCGCCGGGATCTTGTAAAACCGCGCCGCCTCGCCCACAGACTCGCCGGACAGATTCATATACGTCTGGGGCTTCATCACCAGCACCTGCTGATCCCCCACCTTCCACTGAGCCGTCCAGGCCCGGAAGCGCAGCTTGTTAAAGCGGAAGCCCTCCCGGTCCGCCAGGCCGTCCAGGGCCAGAAAGCCCATGTTGTGCCGGGTGCTGGCATACTTGGCCCCGGGATTCCCCAGGCCCACCAGCAGCCAGCTCACCCCGCCGCCGCTGCGATGAAAAAACATAGCGTCACATCCTTTGTCGCCGGAAAGCTCCGGTGCAAAAATATAGTCGGGCGCTTCTGCGCCCGACTATTATAGCACAGCTTTTCTCAGTTGAACAGCTTGGAGATGGAAATTTCCTGATAAATGCGCTCAATGGCCTCGCCGAACATGGGAGCAACGGACAGATACTTGATCTTGCTGCACCCGGCGCCCTGGGTCTCGGGAATGGTATTCAGCAGAGCCAGCTCCGTGATGCTGCTGTTCTCCAGCCGCTCCAGAGCGGGACCGGACAGCACGCCGTGGCTGGCGCAGGCATACACGCTCTTGGCGCCACCCACCTCCACGATGGCCTTGGCGGCGTTGCACAGGGAGCCGGCGGTATCCACCATGTCGTCGAACAGGATGCAGTCTTTTCCGGCCACGTCGCCGATAACGTTCATGACCTCGCACTGGTTGGCCTTCTGGCGGCGCTTATCCACGATGGCAAGGCTCATATGCAGCTTCTGGGCAAAGGTGCGGGCCCGGGCCACGGAGCCCACGTCGGGAGAAACCACCACCATGTCCTCGGCGCGCTCACCGAACTTCTTGGCGTAGTAGTCTACAAACACGGGGTTACCCAGCAGATTGTCCACAGGGATATCAAAGAAGCCCTGGATCTGGCTGGCGTGCAGGTCCATGGTCAGCACGCGGTCCGCGCCTGCGGCCACGATCATGTTGGCCACCAGCTTGGCGGAGATGGGGTCGCGGCTCTTGGCCTTGCGGTCCTGACGGGCATAGCCGAAATAGGGAATCACGGCGGTGATGCGGCCGGCGGAGGCGCGGCGGCAGGCGTCGATCATGATCAGCAGCTCCATGAGGCTGTCATTGACCGGCTTGCAGGTGGAGTTGATGAGGAACACGTCGCTGCCGCGGACAGTCTCATACAGGGAGACGGACACTTCGCCGTCGGCGAAGGTCTTGACCTCGGACTCGCCCAGCTTGGTGCCGATGACCTGGCAGATCTCCTTTGCCAGGGCGGGGTTGGAGTTACCGGTGAACACCTTGATGTCCTTGCCATGAGAAATCATTTTCTACACACTCGCTTTCTATCTTACTCAAAAAAATCTCTCTTGGTATTGATGTATTTGAGACGGCTGGCGCCGATACTCACTGGTTCTTTTTCCACAGGGCCCGCAGCCGGTCGGCCCAGCCCTCCTTGTTGGTCTGCCGGGCCCGGGCAATGGCCAGGGCTCCGTCGGGCACGTTGTCGGTAACGGTGGACCCGGCGGCGGTATAGGCCCGGTCCCCCACGGTGACCGGCGCGATGAGGTTGGTGTTGCAGCCCAGGAACACGTCGTCGCCGATGGTGCAGCGGAACTTCTTATGCCCGTCATAGTTGGTGGTAACGGTGCCGCAGCCGAAGTTCACCCGCCGGCCCACGTCGCTGTCGCCCACATAGGTCAGATGGCTGATCTTGGTGCCGTCGCCGATGACGGAGTTCTTCACCTCCACAAAGTCCCCCACCCGGCAGTGGTCGCCGATGCGGCAGTTGGGCCGGACATAGGTAAAGGGCCCCACGGTGGTGTGGCTGCCGATGGTGCTCTCATTGACCTGCGAGGCATTGATGGTGGTGTCCTTTCCCACGATGCAGTCCCGCACCATGGAATTGGGGCCGATCTCGCAGCCCGCAGCGATGGCGGTGTGTCCCCGCAGGATGGTGCCCGGCAGCAGGGTCACGCCGGGAGCCACGGAGCAGCGAGGGTCCACATAGGTGTTGACGGGGTCCACCACGGTGACGCCGTTGGACGCCATGCGGCACATCAGCAGCTCACGGGCAGCGGGCATGGCGGCGTTCAGCTCCGCCGCCGAAGAAAAGGCCCGGAACGCAGGAGCCTGCTCCCGGGGCTGCCACAGGGCGCGGACGCCCACGGCTTCCGCCGGGCAGTCGGTCAGGGACGTACCCTCCCGCAGCCGGGAGCGCAGCACCGCCGCATCGGCGGCGTATACGTTCCGGTCCTCCGGTCCGTATACTGGTACCACAGGCCCGGGAACTACCATCACGTCCTCCTCGGCGGCAGAAAGCGCCGCCGGGACATCGTCGAAAAATTCTGCGTCGAAGCCCTGGAGCGCCTCCCGGACCTCCTCCCGCCAGTTTTCCCGGCAGACAATAAAATACCGCTGCACACCGCAGCACATCAATTCCTGCGCCATCCAGGTCAGCACCGGACAAAACAGGACAGGCTCCAGCATCAGCGGTTGATCCTCGGGGGCCAAAGCGCCCTTCAGGTCGAAAATCGCAATTTTACAGTTCATGGGAACCATCCCCCTTTCTATAGTTGATTCCATTATATCATGCTCTGCGTGAAAATCCAGTATTTTTGCGTTTTTTTCTGGCAATAATTTTCCAGTGCCGCAAAAAACAAGAAAACCCTTACAATTCACCTGTATATTTTTGTACTTTTAAGAAAAAATACCCAGAATTAACAATTTCCAGTTGCATTCTTTAGGGAATTGCATTACAATAGGCTGGTCATGTCAGGCAGGTGCCGAAGGGAGCGACGGAAAGATGGTGCATATTGTTCTGGTTGAGCCGGAAATCCCCCAGAACTGCGGGAATATTGCCCGCACCTGTGCGGCCACCGGCTGTGATCTGCATCTGATCCGCCCGTTGGGCTTCGACATCTCCGACCGGGCGGTGAAGCGCGCCGGCCTGGATTACTGGCACCTGGTCCGGGTATTCGACTATGAGAGCCTGGACGATTTCTTCCGGAAGCACCCGGAGGCGGCGGACGACCTGTGGCTGGCCACCACCAAGGCCCCCCAGGATTACTGTCAGGCCCGGTTCCGGGAGGGCTGCTGGCTGTTCTTCGGCAAGGAGACGGCGGGTCTGCCGGAAGCATTCCGCACGGCCCACTATGATCGCTGCATCCGCCTGCCCATGGTGTCCCCGGCCCGGAGCCTGAATCTCAGCAACTCCGTGGCGGTGCTGACCTATGAGGCGCTGCGGCAGCAGGAGTTCCCGGGGTTGATGCGCTGCGGGGAAATGGCAAAGTGAGTATAAATTGAGTATTATTTTCATAAAGGAGCGTACCGATATGAATTACAATAAGAAAACCATCATGGACGTGGACGTGGCAGGCAAGAAGATCCTGCTGCGCTGCGATTTCAACGTGCCCCAGGATAAGGAGACCCACGCCATCACCAGCGACAAGCGCATTGTGGCCAGTATTCCCACCATCCGGTATCTGCTGGAGCGGGGCGCGGCGGTCATTGCCTGCTCTCACCTTGGCAAGCCCAAGGGGCAGTGGAAGGACAGTCTGACGCTGCGGCCTGTGGCGGAGCGGCTGAGCCAGCTGCTGGGCCAGGAGGTCATTTTTGCCAAGGACATCGTGGGCGAGGATGCCAAGGCCAAGGCTGCGGCCCTGCAGGGCGGCCAGATCATGCTGCTGGAGAACCTGCGCTTCGACCCCCGCGAGGAGAAGAACGACCCCGAGTTTGCCCGGGAGCTTGCCTCTATGGCAGAGCTGTATGTTTCCGACGCCTTCGGCACCGTGCACCGGGCCCACGCCTCCACCGCCGGTGTGGCGGCCTTCCTGCCTGCCGTGTCCGGCCTGCTGGTGGCCCGGGAGCTGGAGATCATGGGCGGTGCTCTGGAAAACCCCAAGCGTCCCTTCGTGGCCGTGCTGGGCGGGGCCAAGGTGTCCGACAAGATCGGCGTCATCAACAACCTGCTGGAAAAGGCCAACACCATCATCATTGGCGGCGGCATGGCCTATACGTTTGCCCGGGCACAGGGCGGCTCCATCGGCAAGAGCCTGTGCGAGCCGGATAAGCTGGACTATGCCCTGGAGATGCTCCGGAAGGCCAAGGACCGGGGCGTGCAGCTGCTTCTGCCCACCGATACCGTGGCCGCGGCGGAGTTTTCCGCCGACGCCGACAGCCTTGTGGTGCCCACCGACGCCATCCCCGACGATATGGAGGGCCTGGACATCGGGCCGGAGACCATCCGCACCTTCTGCGCCGCCGTCCGGGGCGCGGGCACCGTTGTGTGGAACGGCCCCATGGGCGTGTTCGAATTTGAAAAGTTTGCCGCCGGTACCCGGGCTATGGCCCAGGCCCTGGCCGACAGCGGCGCCGTGACCATCGTGGGCGGCGGCGACAGCGCGGCGGCGGTGGAGCAGATGGGCTTTGCCGACAGGATCACCCACATCTCCACCGGCGGCGGCGCGTCCCTGGAGTTTCTGGAGGGCATCGAGCTGCCGGGCGTGGCCTGCCTGCTGGATAAGTAACGCCAGGGGAGGAACCCCTTCCTCCCTTCGAGAATATATTATTAGGTAAGAGGAGTAACAAGCATCATGAATCGCAGATATCGCAAGACCATTATCGCCGGCAACTGGAAAATGAACATGACCGCCAGCGACACCAAAAAGTTTGCCGAGGACATCAAGGCTATCATGCCCCGCGCCAAGTGGTGCGACGTGGTGGTATGCGTCCCCTTTGTCAACATTCCCACCGCTCTGAAGGCTTTCAAGGACCTGCGCATTTCCGTGGGCGCTCAGAACCTGTTCTATGAAAAGTCCGGGGCCTACACCGGTGAGGTGTCCGCCGATATGCTGAAGGACCTGGGCGTCAAGTACGTCATCATCGGCCATTCCGAGCGCCGCCAGTATTTCGGCGAAACGGATTTCACCGTCAACAAGAAGGTTCTGGCCGCTCTGGAGGCCGGGCTGCACCCCATTATCTGCGTGGGCGAAAGCCTGGAGCAGCGGGAGCTGGGCATCACCATGGAGCTCATCGCCCTGCAGGTGAAGTCCGCCCTGGCCGGTGTGCCTGCCGAAAAGCTGCGCAAGTGCGTCATCGCCTATGAGCCCATCTGGGCCATTGGCACCGGCAAGACCGCCACCGCCGAGCAGGCCGCCGAGGTCTGCACCTCGATCCGCACCACCGTGCGCCATCTGTACGGTGCCCGTATCGCCCGCTCCATCACCATCCAGTATGGCGGCTCCATGAAGCCCGGCAACGCTGCCGAGCTGCTGGCCCAGCCCGATATCGACGGCGGTCTCATCGGCGGTGCGGCCCTGAAGCCCGCCGACTTTGTGGAGATCATCAACGCCGCCAACCAGGACTAAGCGAAACGACAGGAGGTTCCGCAATGAACAAGGCGCCTACTACCCTGATCATCATGGACGGCTTCGGCCTGACGGACCCCGGCCCCGGCAATGCCGTCAGCCTGGCCCAAACGCCCCAGCTGGACCGGCTGTTTGCCGAATATGCCCATACCACCCTGTCCGCCAGCGGCCTGGACGTGGGTCTGCCCGCCGGGCAGATGGGCAACAGCGAGGTGGGCCACACCAACATCGGCGGCGGCCGGGTGGTGTTCCAGGACCTGCCCCGCATCTCCCGCGCCATCGACGATGGCAGCTTCTTTGAAAACGCCGCCTACAACAAGGCCATGGACGACTGCCTGGAAAAGGGCTCCAGCCTGCACCTGTACGGACTGCTGTCCGACGGCGGCGTCCACTCCCACATCCAGCACCTGTATGCCCTGCTGCAAATGGCCAAGAACAAGGGCCTGACCCGGGTGTATGTCCACGCCTTCCTGGACGGCCGGGACGTGTCCCCCACCAGCGGCAGGGACTTCGTCTCCGCCTGCCGGGACAAGTGCCAGGCCCTGGGCGTGGGCAGGATCGCCACCGTCATGGGCCGGTATTACGCCATGGACCGGGACAACCGCTGGGAGCGGGTGCAGCTGGCCTACGACGCCATGGTCTATGGCGAGGGCATCCAGAATCCCGACCCGGTGGACGCCGTGGCCCAGTCCTATGAAAACGACGTCACCGACGAGTTTATGGAGCCGGTGGTCTGCGACCCGGACGGCACCATTTCCGACAACGACAGCATCATCTTCTTCAACTTCCGCCCCGACCGGGCCCGGGAAATCACCCGTGCCATCGTGGACCCGGAGTTTGACGGCTTCCAGCGGGAGTTCTTCCCCACCACCTACGTCTGCAACACCGAGTACGACGCCTCCATGCCCAACGTGCTGGTGGCCTGGCCCCGTATCCCCGTGAAAAATGGCCTGGGCGAATACCTCAGCGCCATGGGCATGACCCAGCTGCGCATCGCCGAAACGGAGAAGTACGCCCATGTCACCTTCTTCTTCAATGGCGGCGTGGAAAAGCAGTACCCCGGCGAGGACCGGGTGCTGGTGCCCTCCCCCAAGGTGGCCACCTACGATCTCCAGCCCGAGATGAGCGCCTATGAGGTGTGCGACAAGTGCATCGAGCGCATCAACTCCGGCGCGTATGATGTGATCATCCTGAACTTCGCCAACTGCGACATGGTGGGCCACACCGGCGTTCTCCAGGCGGCTGTCAAGGCCGTGGAGACGGTGGACACCTGCGTGGGCCGTGTGGTGGAGGCCACCCTGAAAATGGGCGGCATCGCCATGGTCACGGCGGACCACGGCAACGCCGAGGTCATGCTCCAGCCCGACGGCAGCCCCATGACCGCCCACACCACCAACCTGGTGCCCTTCATCCTGTGCGGCGCAGGCAACGCGCTGCGTCCCGGCCGCCTGGCGGATATCGCCCCCACCATCCTGGATGTGATGGGCCTGGCCACTCCCCAGGAAATGGACGGCAAGACCCTGATCGTCAAGTAAACAAGCGGCAATCCACACAGCAAAACCCCCGGCCACCGGCCGGGGGTTTTCTGCTTGTCAAAAAACCTTTCCTGATACGATCACTCGCCGGACAGCGAGGCGAACAGCGCCTTCAGGGTGTCCTCGGAATAGACAAAGGCGGAAATGCCGACGTGTGGGTTGCTCTGCATATCGCCCGCTGCCGCCAGGCTCTCCGCCAGCAGCTTATCCGTCCCCTTCACATTGTCGCTCAGCTCCGCCATCAGCCCACGGTCCCGCAGCTGAGCGGCCGGCTGCCCCAGTGTCGCGGAGCCTGGATTAGCCCTCAGCTCCTCATAAGTCATCAGGCCGAAGCGGTCCACAAAGTAGCGGCTGCCGTCGTCTGCGTTCGCCACGTACATCATGGTGATAAAGGAGCAAACATTCACATAGGCGCCCGGATATTGTATATATGCTTCGCCCCCGTCTGTCTGAGTTTGATCCAGAAACAGCAGCAGCTGGTTGCCATAGGTATATAGTGGGTAGTCCTCATAGGTTGATGAGGATGCACCGGACTGCATCAGTGTAAAATGGGCGGGGATATCACCCTTGTAGCATTCTAACGCATCGGCTTCGTAATAGGTATAGGGGAACCCCTCCGTCTTTTCCCCCAGCCAGTTCCCTACCTGGACCAATGCCACAACGTCAGCCTCCTCAAAGGCCTCCGTCAGAGAATACGACCTGGAAAAGCAGGCATTCCCAGTACCTTCCCCGATACGGACAGGAGGACGCACCACGCCGCCGCAAGCGGTCAGCACCAGGAGCATGCCCGCCAGCAGCAAAACAGAGATCCTACGTTTCATGGATGTTCTCCTTTCTAATATTTTCACTTACATTATCGCAGATAATCCTCTGGTAGTCAACCGTTATATTTTATTTACAAAAAAATACGGCAGGAGCCGCGATTTTTTTTACGTTTTTTCTGCCGCCCAGCGTCTCTCCCCGCTCGCCTTCCACCCCGCAGCACAGCAGCTTTCCTATATACCCCCCTATTTTTCTTATTTAATAGGACTTTTATAAGAAATAATTCCCATATATACCCCGTTTTCATCGTCTTACCAGTGTGCTATGATATTCCCGAGGTGAGAAACGATGAAAAACAGACTCTGGACACGGAATTTTACCCTGCTGATCGCCGCCAGCGGACTGGGCGCCGTAGGCGGCATCGCCGGCGGCTTTGCCATGTCGTTTTTGGTGTTCGACGAGACCGGCAGCACCCTGGCCTCGGCGCTGGTGCTGGCGACGGAGCTGATCCCGGGCTTTCTGCTGCCCCTGTTCATTGCCCCGTGGATGGACCGGATGCCCCGCAAGCCCTTCCTGGTGGGCGGCGACTTGCGCTACGGCGTCATGTAGCTGCTGCTGGGGGCGTATCTTCTGCGGGGTACGTTCTCCTATGTGGGCTACCTGGCCTTTTCCCTGGTGCTGGCGTCCCTCAGAGCCTTTGACGAGCTGGCGTACAACAGCATTTTCCCCATGCTGCTGCCGGAGGGGGCGGAGCAAAAGGGCTACGCCGTGGCCTCCACCCTGTACCCCGTTCTGCGGGTGATGATGCTGCCCCTGTCGGCGGTGCTGCTGGACGCCGTGGGAGCGGCATGGCTGCTGGTGGGACAAGGAGTTCTGTCCCTGATGGCGGCGGCGGTGGAAAGCGGCATCCGTATTCACGAGGAGCGCCGCCCGCCGGAGGAAAGCTCCTCCCTCCGTGCCTGGTGGGCGGATGTGAAGGAGGCCGCCCGGTACCTGCGGCAGGAGAAGGGCCTTATGAACATCTATGGCTACATGGCCGTCACCAACGGCGTGGCCAGCGGATATTCCCCCATTCTGGTGGCGTTCTTCCGGACGTTTCCCGGCATGACGGCGGCCATGTACTCCCTGTTCTCCGTGGCGGAGTTCCTGGGCCGCACAGTGGGCGGCTTTGTGCAGTACCGGATGGAGATCCCGGAAAAGAAGCGGTACGGCTTCGCCTTCCTGGTGTACATGGTGTACGAGGCCACGGACATGCTGCTGCTTTGGCTGCCGTATCCCCTGATGCTGACCAGCCGGGGCCTGTGCGGATTTTTGGGGACCAACAGCGCCACCATGCGCCAGGCGGCGGTGCAGCGGTATATTCCGGAAAGGCTCCGGGCCCGGGTCAACGCCTTTGAATCCATGCTGTATACCGGTGCGGCCGCCGTGCTGTCCCTGGTCATCGGGGCGCTGGGGGAGGTGCTGGACTACCGCCTGTGCGTCACCCTGTGCGGCGGGTTCTCTATGGTCGTGTGCCTGGCCACCATCTGGCGGGGCCGGAAATACGTCCGGGCCGTGTATGAGCAGAGCGGTGCATAAAAAGGAAGGGACCTGTGCGGTCCCTTCCTTTTTATGCACCAATGTCCGCCCGGTCCCCCGGGCCGAAATCTCCCATCATCAAAAGGCATATTTCATGCGCTTCCTCCTTAATACGCGTGCTTTTCCAGGTCCTGTGCGCCCTTCCAGGCGGGAATCACCCGCACCACGGGCCGGGCCTCATTGTCCCGGCTGCTCTCGGGAACGTGCCGGGGATGTCCCAGGGTCAGCGTAGCCAGATGCATCCCGCACAGGGCCTGCCCCGCTGCCACGAACCAATGCGTTCTCTTTTTCATAAGCTCCTCCTTGTATTCTATCCCATGCTGTCCAGCAGAAACACCGATCCCATGTGGATCAGCGCCAACTCCGGCGCCTGGATATACAGCGTCTCCATCTGCCGGGGCGTCAGCCGGTACACCCCCCGGTGGTCCGGGGCAATGCCCTGCCGCGCCAGAGCCGCCGCCGTCCGGCGGCACAGGCCCGCATCCTCCACCACGGGGACGCTCTCTCCCGGCAGCTGCCGGTAACGCATTTCCGTCTCCTTGCGGGTCTCCTCCTCAAATACGTCGGTGCCCTTGGTGCCTAAGGTGAAAACCAGGGTCTGGTCCTCGCTGCTCACCAGCTCAGGGTACTCCCGGTAAAATGGCGGCGGCTCAGGGACCGCCTGGGGCAGCGCCAGGGTCGCCCCCGCCGCCAGCAGCAGGCATGTGGCCAGTCCTGCCGCCGCCCGGGGCCACTGCACCTGCCGCCGGGGCCGGATCCGCTCCATGACCCCCGCAGCGAAATCCGCCGGAGGGTTGATGCCGGTATCCGCCAGCACCCGGTCCGCCGCCAGGGCACCCTCATAATATGCCCGGCACTGGGGGCATCCGGCCAGATGCTCCATGACCTCTTTCGCCTCCGGGCCGTCCAGCCCGCCGTCCGCCAGCGCGTCCACCCGGTCCAGAACACACGTCATTCTCCCCGCCCCCGACAATCCTGAATGACGTCAGGGACCCCCACAAAGATCACATCCGACAGGAGAGTACGG